>Ga0115547_1002085_pt1 | contig 11331 bp, 7 predicted proteins | sample COGITO_mtgs_1004_3_FD_87185 | JGI IMG/M metagenome (GOLD analysis project Ga0115547, IMG submission 87185) | Pelagic marine microbial communities from North Sea - COGITO_mtgs_100420 | ecosystem: Environmental > Aquatic > Marine > Epipelagic | place: Germany:Helgoland, sampling site Kabeltonne...
AATGGGATATTGCTGACCATTGACCGATTCAAGCTTGTTGGATTGGGTCCGGACGCGAACGGTGTAATGCGCCTCGCCGGTGCGCTCGTCGACTGTCGCGTCAGGAGAGATCCCGACGACACGCCCTTCCATCCCGCCATAAATCGAGTAATCATATGCCGTGATCTTGACCAGCGAGCGCTGGCCCTGGCGAACGAACGCGATATCGCGCGGGCGGACGGCGGCTTCGATGGTCAGCCCCGTATCGGAGGGTACGATTTCGACCAGTGGTTCCGCGGGGCGGGCCGTGCCGCCGATCGTGTTGACCAACACGCGGTTGACCCGACCCGTCAGGGGCGCCCGAACGATCGTCCGGTCCAGACGATTTTCTAGCGCGGGCAGCGCCTGACGTCGGCCTGCCGCCTCGGCTTGCGCAGCGGCAAGTTCGGTCGCTGCCTGCGAACGCCAATCCTGGCGGGCCTGATTGAGCGCGGCCTGTGCCTCCGCCACGCCCGACTGTGCGCGCGCGATGGCCGCTTGTGCCGAGGCAACCTGACTTTGCGCGACATTCGCCTGGCGTTCCGCCTGGATCAGCGAGAGCTGTGGCTCGACACCGTTCGCAACGAGTGGTCGCAGAATGGCGACTTGCTGCTGTGCGGCATCGCGCGCGGAAGCCGAGGCATCCCGATTGGCCACAGCCTCCGAAACAGCGCGCTGTGACTGGGTCAGGCGCGCGGCCGCTGCGGCGGTCATGCTGCGTAGATCGGCTTGGCGCGAGAGGTATAGCGACCGTTCGATGTTGACCTGTTCCTGCACCGCAGCGTCGGCAGATTGAGGAAATCGGGGCTCGCGTCCCTGAACTTCCGCTTCGAGACGGGCGATCCTTGCGTTGAGCGAGTTCAACGTCGAACTGCTGCTGGAAAAATCCGAGGTCGAAAGCGTGTTGTCCAGTCTGATCAGCGGCTGGCCCGCTTTCACCATTTGCCCCGACTTGACGAGGATCTGGCTGATCACGCCGCCCTCCAGGTTCGAGACGAGCTGAAGTTGTGCCGTCGGCACGACCCGGCCATTGGCGTGTACCGTCCTGTCAAGCTTCGTGAACGACGCCCAGACAAGCAGCAGAACGATAAAGCCGATGATCGACCACAACAGGATGTTCGACATCCGGCGCGGTTGCAGCATCGTCTTGCTGCCATTTTGGGGGGATACGATAACGCTGTTCATAGAGAAACTCAGGCCGCAACGGGGCGCGTGATTGCGCGGAGGACATCATCGCGTTTGCCATCAGCGGCGACCTTGCCGTCCGCGATGATGACGACGCGATCGACAAGCCGCAGCAGCGACATGCGATGGGTAATGACGATCAACGTGCGCCCCTGCACCTCCGTCGTCAGCCGATCGATCAGACCATTTTCGCTCTGGCTGTCCATACCGCTGGTCGGTTCGTCGAAGATGACTAGGCTGGGACGCCCAGCCAGGGCGCGGGCAAGTGCGATGCTTTGCCGCTGGCCCCCCGACAGGCTTTCGCCGCGATCGCTCAGCCGAAGGTCGTAGCCGTTGGCGATGCGCCCGACAAAGTCATGGGCGCCCGTCAGCTTGGCCACGCGGATCATCTCCTCATCGTCGACATGCTCACGTTCGAGGACGATATTTTCGCGGATCGATCCAGAAAGCAGCACGCTTTCCTGCAACGATGTGCCGACGTGACGGCGCAGCGTTGCGGGATCGAGCTGACGGACATCCGACCCATCGACCAGAACGATGCCGTCGCTCGGCTCATATAGGCCAAGCGCCAGCCGGGCGAGCGTCGACTTGCCCGATCCGACGCGTCCCAGGATGCCGACACGTTCGCCGGGCTTGATCGTCAGTGAAATTCCGGCAACCGCGTCTTCCTTCGATCCCGGATAGCGAAAGCTGACATTGCGAAACTCGACCAGCCCATCGATCTTGGTAGGTTTCAAAAGGTTTTGATCGGTATCCTCCGCATTCTCTTCCATGAACGGACGCAAGGTGCGGTACGCGGTCTTGGTTGCGGTAAGCCGCGACAGGAGCTGCGAAATCTGACCGAGCGGCGCGACTGCACGGCTGCCGAGCATCGAACATGCGATCAGGCCGCCCATCGTCAAGTCCCGGCTTTCGATGAGAAATACGCCGACCACGACCGATCCGGCATAGGATAATGTGCCTGCGGCATTCGCGACATTCATGCTGATCGTCGTAATCAGCCGCTGTCGCGTCGCCATGTCCGAATAGCCGTCGATCGATCGAAGCCATCGCTTCATCAGCAAACCGCCGGCACCGGTGGCTTTGACCGTTTCGAGGCCCCCGATCGTCTCGACCAGCACCGCCTGCTTGCTGAGGGCTTCGTTCATCGCTTCGGCGGAAAGACGATCCATCGCGGGAAAGGTCATGACGCCAGCGATGACGACCAGCGGCACCATCGTTGCAGGGACGAGCACGATCCAGCCACCGATAGCCGCGATGACGACCAATGTGAGAAGCACAAAGGGCAGATCGACGAGCGCCGTCATCGTTGCGGACGCGAAGAAGTCGCGCAACGTCTCCAGCTCGCGCATCGTTCCTGCCATGGCACCGGTCGATCCGCGCCGTGAGGCCATCCGCATCGCGATCAGGCGGCGGAATGCCAGTTCGCCGATCGACCGGTCGACGTTCACTCCGGCGATATCGACGAAATAGGCGCGCAGCGACCGCAGCAGAAAATCGAACAGGATGACGATACCCATTCCGATCGCCAGCCCGATCAGCGACGTCGTCGAATTGTTAGGCAGAACGCTGTCGTAAATCGTCATCGAAAATACCGACGCGACAAGCCCGAACACGTTGATCAGCGCTGCGGTGATCCCGACTTTGACGTAATTGCGCTTGTTCTGGAGCATCGGCTGGACGAGCCAGTCGGCGAACCCTTTGCGCGTGGCGCTGTACATTGCCGTGTCGGTCATCGGTCGAGCTTTCGAACGTCATATTGAGGAATGCCGAAGGCGTCGAGCAATCGGCCGGTACGCGACAACAGGACATATCGCGCCGCATCGCGTTGAGCCAATGCCTGGATATAGCTCACTGCGGCGGCATAAAAGGTATCGCTGGCGTTTAACACATCGAACAACGTTCCGCGCGAATAGCGAAAGCGCTCGATCGTGGCATCACGTGTACGCAGCGTCGCAAGGTAGGATGCCTGGAGCGCATCGGCCTGCTGATCCAGCGACTGCAGATCACTGAACGCGGTTTCCGCATCGCGTGCGTTTTCCTGCCCGACGCGATAGGCGCGCGCGTCAAGCGCGTGAGCGTGGGCACGGGCGCTTTTGGCTCGCTGTGGCAGGCCACCGAAAAAACGCTGGCGGAGCGTAATCCTGGCGACGAGATCATAGTCGCGATTGGACTGGATGATGCCATATCGACCGCCGTTGAGCGAGGCTGAAATGTTCGGGAGCAGGTCACGCGTCGCGGCGGTCGCGTCCTTGTCTGCGGCTTTTGCCTGAGCGAGCGCTGCCTGCGTTTCCGCCGTCTTGGCCGCATCGTCGCGCGCATCCTCGATGTTGGCGGGGATCGCGCCCAGTTCCGGCGCGCGCAACAGGCCTTCCGGGGGAGGCGAGCCGGTCAACTCGCGGAACCGCGCTTCTGCGGACGCGAGCTGCTGACGAAAGCGCGCGATACGAATATCGAGATTTGCGATCGCATTCTCGATCAGCGCGGCATCGGCGGGGGCGGACGCGCCGCCCTCGATACGTTGTTGTATCGCGGCCCGGTTCGCGTCCGAATTCTGCCGATAGCTTTCCGTCAGCGCGAGAACGGTGCGCAACGAATAGACGTCGTACCATGCGGCGATCGTGTTGAGCGCCACTTGGTCGGCGGCGTTGTCGACGCTGTAACCAGCTGCGCGAAGCCGTTCGCCCGCCGCCTTTACGCGGTTGGCCGTTGCGCCGAAATCGGTGATCGTTTGATTGATGATCGCCAACGTATCGAACCGCTGATCGGCACGCGTCCGTTCGACGATATTATCGATGCTTTGCCCGGCAAATTGACGGCCAAGTACGCGAAAGCCGGGGATGTCGATCTCTGCCGACGGGTAATATTGCGCGCGTTGCTCATTGCGCGCGTAGTGCGCCTCATCGGCATAGGCGATGTTTTCTTCGAGCGCGGGGTGCTGATTTACCGCTGCGATGATGAAGGCGCGAAATTCCCCGTCCGGCGCCGTTCGCAGCGCGCTGGTCAGGATGGGATCGGTCGTCGGATCGATCGCCATCGGTCGCGACGTGGGCCGAGGCAATGTAGCCTGTCCTCCGGTGGCCCGTGGCGGGGCGGGGGCGTTCGGCACCGATGGCATCGGCTGCGTCGAGGAGGGATAGGCGGCGGTGGGGTAAGGCGCGGGCGGTCCGGCGACGGGTGCGCCGACGCGGCCGATGCCGCTGTCGATCGGCGGCATCGTCGAAGACTCCACGCGCGTCACCACGGGGGGAACAGGGCGCGAGGTCGTCGCGGGAGGCGCGGGATTTTCGGCCGACGACGGGGGACGGATCTGGATCGGGCTTCTGTCGACCTGTGCATCAGCCGCACCGACCGCGATCGCGGCGGCTGGCCAGCAGGCGATCATGGCCGTCGTCGTGACAAGCGTCGATACGCGAAGGCTCAAGCGGGTCGAGCCGCGCTGTGACGAAGTCAAACCATACATGCGGAACATTCCCTAGCAACCGATAGCGAGACCGGTCGCGCCCATCCCCGGGTGGAGCGCGGCATACCGCAGCGCCTGTCGCATGTCCATGTACGCAAGCGTGAGGAAAGCGTGAAGAATTCGTCATCGAGGCGTCACGGCCCGGACAAAAAAAGGGGCCCCCGCAAGCGAGGGCCCCCGATTTTTCGACTGTCTGATGACCGATTATGGCGTTGGCAGTGTGCCAGCCGGGGTCAGCAGGAAGTCAGCCGCGGTGAGCGCCGTGCCGGGGTTAACCGTCGCGAAGATCACTGCCGTCGAAGCGCCGCCCGAACCATCGGCGTCATAGAACAAGCGACCGGTCGCCTGATCGTAGAGGATGGTCGCTTGAGTACCAGTGGCAACGGTGCCCATCTGGAATTCGGCACCATCGATCGTCGCACCGAAGCCAGTGAACGCACCCGCGTCGAGCGAGATCTTGTCACCCTGTGCCGAGCTGAAGTCGGTGATGAAGTCAGCGTTGGCAGCACCCGTGGTAGCGTCGCTGAAGTGGAACTTGTCCGCTCCGCCGAGGCCGGTGAGGGTGTCGATACCAAGACCGCCGACGAGCACGTTGTTACCGTTGCTGCCTGCGATGCCGTTGTTCAGGTCGTTACCGACCAGCGTCAGCGACGTGACATTGGCCTGATCAGCCGCAACGAGGTTTTCGACGTTCGCCGAAAGACCGTAGCTTGCGCTGGTATAGACAATGTCGGTGCCCTGACCGGCGGCTTCGATAACCTGATCACCCTGGCCAGCGACGATGGTGCCCGCCGCGTTGATGTTGCTGGTGTAGACACGATAGGTGTCGTTACCCGCATAGCCAGCGAGCGTATCGCCAGCCACACCGTTGGTGCCGCCCGAACCGTTCAGGATGTTGTCGTTGGCATTGCCGTCGAGGCGCTGAGCGAACTCGTTGCCCACCAGGATGGAGCCATTGGTGCCGGTGGTGTTAGCCGCCGTTCCCGTAGCACCCGCAAAGCCGAGGTTGGCCTGAACACCGGCCGTGAGCGCATAGCCACCGGTCGCACCCGAATACAGCACGGTGTTACCCGCCGAGGTATCGCGGATGATCGCCAGGCTGTCGGAGACGTTGTAAACGTCCGCCGCCGAACCACCGACCAGCGTGTCCGCACCGCCACCACCGATGATGGTGTTCGCAGCAGCGGTCTGACCGTTGATCTGCTGTGCCAGCGCGTTGCCGACAACCGTCGTGACCTGAGCCGTCATGTTGACGACCTCGACCGACGAGTCAGCGGCCAGCGAGTAGGAGTTTGGAGCCGCCGTGGTGTCATCGAACGCAGCCGAGAAGTTGATCGTGTCGGTGCCGCCATTGGCGGCTTCCGTCACGATGTCGTTCGCGGAGTTGACCGTGTAGACATCATTGCCGCCCAGACCCTGGAGCGTGTCACCGACGACTGCGCCGGCACCCGTGCCGGTGCCTGCTGCCGTGTTGATCGTGCCGTTGATGTTGTTCGCACCGTCGTTGCCGACGATGTAGTTACCGATCGCGTTGCCGGTGAGGTTGATCGCCGTCGTTGCCGCCTGATCAGCCGCCGACAGATTTTCGATGAATGCACCACCAGCGACAACCGCAGCGTTCGCTGCGAGCGAATAGGTTGCGCTGGTGAACACCGTGTCGGTGCCGCCGGCATCAGCCGCTTCGTCCGGGGTGAAGGTGTAAGCACCACCAACAACCGCAACCGCAACCGTACCTTCGCTGACGCGATCGCTCTGACTGTAGACGCGATACGTGTCGTTGCCTGCGCCACCGTACATGGTGTCGAAATTGGCAGCGCCGACGGCGGTCGTGCCACCGTTGAGGTTGTTGTTACCGGCATTGCCGTACAGCGTCTGCGCCGCGTTGTTGCCGACAAGGACGGTGTTCGTCGTCGTCGCAAGGTTCACGCCACCAGCGCCCGTACCGGTCGTTACGGTGTTCGCATTGCCGATCGTCATGATGTCGATCGACGACGTTTCAGCCAGCTTGTAGCCGACGCCCGTGCCGTTGAAGATCAGCGTGTCGGCCGTTGCCGTCGTGCCATCAGCAGCCAAGCCCGTTTCCGTAACGACATCATCGATCGAGTCGACGACATAAACGTCGTTGCCGGTGCCGCCGACGAGAGTGTCGACGCCGCCGCCGCCGTTGAGCGTTTCGGCAGTAGCATTGGCGGCAACCGTGTCACCGTTGATGACCTGGCCCAGATTGTTGCCGATCACGCTCGTGACGCTGCCGCCGGCGAGGTTGATCGTTTCGACCGAAACGTCCGCTGCCAGCGTGTAGGTAGCAGCACCGCCGCCGAGGAACTGCAACGTGTCGTTGCCGTTACCTGCGGTTTCCTGGATCGTGTCGTTGCTGGTTGCCACAGCATTCGCGATCACGCGATACGTGTCATCGCCGCCGAGACCGACCAGCGTGTCACCAGCCGCGCCGCCATTCGCACCACCGACCAGCGTGTTGCTGCCGGCGTTGCCGATAACCTGCTGAGCGAATGCGTTGCCGGTGAGGAACATCGCTTCGGTGCCGCTCTGGCTCGAAGCGGAAAGCGCTTCGACCTCGGCGCCAGCCGTCAGCGCGTAGGTAGCGACTGCCTGGCCCTGTGCCTGAAGATCGCTGGCGGACACATACGCGATGTCGGTGCCTGCGCCAGCGCCTTCGACGATGACGTCAGAGACGTTGCGGATCGAATAGGTGTCGTTGCCAGCGCCGCCGACGAGCTGATCGCTCAGGACGGGGTTGGAGTTGCGACCACCGTCGAGAACGTCATTGCCAGCCGTGCCATAAACGGTCTGCTGGAATTCGTTACCGATCAGAACCGTGCCTGCGGTCGACGTGGAAACAGCAGCCGCGAGGGCTACGGTGCCAGCCTGGTTGGCAGGCGTCGCCGCGTAAACGAGGGTTTCGACTTCCGCGCCAGCGTTCAGCTTGTAGTTGGCCGACGCACCGACGATGTCAGTGCCGCCGCCGACTGCTTCGACGATCGTGTCACCGAGCGAATCGACATAATAGCTGTCGTTGCCCGCACCGCCGGTCATCGAGTCATTGCCGGTCCCGCCGTCGATGACGTCGTTGCCCGCAGTCGTGGTGATCGTGTCGTTGCCTGCGAGGCCGCGAACCGTATCGTTGCCACCGTTGCCGGTGATCGTATCGGCGTCAGCCGTGCCTTCGAGATAGTCGGCGCCAGTGCCGCCTCTAATGTCTGCCATGTAGAAATACTCCCTTTGAAGCTGGATTAGGCAAGAAAATTCGCCTGGAAACGGCTCACCGTAACGAGCTTTTTCGCAGCTACTGACCGAACCAGCCGAAACCGGTCAATGCCATCCGCCACGACTAAATCTCACGCAATGGCCTTAACGGTTCACGGTCTCCTAGCCAAAACCTGCGCTGTGCTTAACGGAGGAAGCCGATGATAGCAAGCCCGTTGAAAGGTGTTTGCGACACTGTAGAAAACGATAATTATCCAAGGAATACCGACACTTATATACCGAGCATTAACTTTGGGCGCGCGCCCCGCCTATCCCGGATAGGGTTATCTTTGGCCGTGTGGGATTTCGCAGCGGCCGGCCAAGGGGCGCTTTCCTGGCTCGCGGTCGAGTTCTGAATTGCCTGAGTGGAAGCGATCCGGACGATTCTTGCTATTGGCCTGGCTGCCGTTGGTCCCTAGATCGAGGCAAATCGTGACGGATGCCCCAGGGACGCCGAACGTCGTGATGAGCAGGTTCGTGTCGGCTCCAAGGTATCGACACCACAAGTGAAGGTAATGCTTATGGCCCAAATCGATCTCGCCCCTCACATGCTCCGCCCGACAGCGCTGGCCGACATCGATGCCCTCCACCGGCGCTATGCATCTGCCACGCCGTTTCCGCACATCGTTATCGATGATTTTCTCGAACCGGCGTTTGCCGATCGAATCAACGACGAATGTCGCGAAACGGTCGCAAATCAGGACGCCAGCAATGGTATAACCCAGTCACTGAAAGTCGCGTGCACCGACTGGACGGCATTCGGCCGGGCGACGCACGAGCTGATTTCCTATCTGAACTCAGAGGAATTCGCCGTCAGGCTGGGGGAAGTCGTTGGGATCGACGGCTTGTTCGGCGATCCAGAACTGGAAGGTGGCGGCATTCACATGACGCGCCGCGGCGGTTTCCTGAAAATGCATACCGACTTCAACTGGCACAAGGGACTGCAGGCGGACCGTCGAGTGAACATCCTGCTGTATCTGAACAAGGCTTGGCGGACCGAATATAACGGGCAGCTGGTTCTGTCCGACCTGGATCAGGTCGAAACCAGTGTCGTCGAGCCTGTTTTCAATCGGCTTGTCATTTTCAACACGAACGACAAGACGCTGCACGGTCATCCCGATCCCTTGATGTTTCCGGACGAAACGCCGCGCACCAGTATCGCGCTATATTATTATTCGCGCGGTGAGGCGGTGGAGCAGAATCTGAGGGGTAGAGCGGTCACCACACGGTATCTCCCGCGCGACAAAGGTGACATCAAGCTGAAGGGCGGTTCGATCCGAACCGGGCTTGGTTATATGATACGTCGCTTCTTGCGCGTGTGACGATGAACGATACGCCAGGCGATCCTGCGATCACTTCGACGAGTTCGGGCTCCGCACCGGACCATGTGACGGGTCGTCCGTTGGCTAAGCCGATGGTCGATATCGTCATCGTGAACTGGAACTCTGGCGATTATCTTCGCCAATGTCTTCAGTCGATCGCCGATCATGGCAATGGTTATGTGAAGTCGGTCATTGTCGTCGATAACGGGTCGTCCGATCAGTCCGAACAGGTCGAGGTCCCCGGAATTTCTCTGAAACTCATCAAAGCTGGAGCAAATCTGGGCTTTGGTCGGGCATGCAACAAAGGCGCGAAGATTGCCGATGCGCCCTATATTTTGTTTTTCAACCCTGATGCCGCTTTGATGCCGGAAAGTCTTGCGCCCGCGATCCGGTTTATGGAGGGGGAGGGTGGCCAATCCGTCGGCGCTCTTGGTATCAAGCTGATTGATGAAGATGGTCGTGTTCAGCATCATACCACCGACAGGCTGAAATGGTGGACCGTATTTGCTCACAGCCAACGTGCTACGGTGTTCGATCATCTGACCAGTCGGCCGGTCGACCATGTGATCGGCGCGTTCTATCTGGTCAGAACGAAGGTGTTTACCCAATTGAACGGATTCGACGAACGGTTTTTCGTCTATCTGGAAGATGTGGACTTGTCCGCGCGGATTCAGGATACGAATTGGGAAGTCTATTATCTGGCCGAGGCGCAGGCGTTTCATAAAGGTGGGGGCACGTCCGAACAGGTGAAGGCGCGGCGCCTCTATTATTCGATCGAGAGCCGCATCCGGTTTAGTTTCAAGCACTTCTCTCCGGTGGCGGCGGTCGCGGTGACGTCGTTCACGTTGATCGTCGAACCCTTTCTCCGCATCGCGCGCGTGATTGTAAAAAGCAGGTTCGCAGAGAGTCTGGAGGTAGCGCACGCTTATGCGCTGGTTTACCGAAGTCTTTTAAAGGGCGACATCTTACGTGAAGCCGGGGCGCGTTAAACAGTACGGACTGGATCGGCGAAGATACGCGCGCCGCGACCGGTGGACAGGGTGATGATCGATCTGTCGCATGCGCCTCGACTTTGTGTTTTTTTGGTATAGGCGCAGCGTACGACCAGGCGTTTTCATTCAGCGATGGAACTGGATGGAATGCCGGTACGGGGCCTTGCCTACAAACTGGTCGTATGCGATAGGCGAGCCGACCACGGGTCTCTGACGAATGCAACGAAAGGGAATAGAAATGAGTTTTTTCAAGAAGGCGGCAATTGCCGCGGTAGCGATGTCGCTGACCGCCGCTCCCGCAATGGCGGCAAGCAACAGCGCGAGCCAGCTTTCGCTCGCTTCGAGCGCACGTGCAGGCAAGGTTGTCGCTGAAAAGGACAAGCTGACCGGCGCAGGCGTCATCGTCGCGATTGCAGCTGCAGCGGCGGTTATTGCCGGGATCGTCATCGTTGCCGATTCGGACGATACCCCCGACAGCCCGTAAGCGTTGCACGCTTAACGGAAGTTAATACGGGCGCTCCTCTCAAAAAGAGGGGCGCCTTTTTTTGTGGTGCGAGCGGGTGTGATACGACACAATCCAGACACGGTTGACCACGCCGGGCGGTGCGATGACGTCGTCCGCCTTGTTAGTGATACGGGAATTTTGCGTTGACGAATTGGTCTGGTCGCGTCGTGCCTGACGAAAGCGATGGGCAATCGCCTTATCGACGCTGGGGCGAGCATGTGCCGTTCTGGATGTATTCGACGTTTCTGCTGGTCGTCGCATTGACGGGCGGGGCATCGCGATCGGACTCCTTTGCGCAAACCGCCGTCAGGGTGGGCGCGATCGCCTTTCTGGCGGCGATCGCGATGATGCGGCGACCGGTTGAATGGCGGTCACTGCGCTGGCCGATCGCGTATCTGGCCGTGCTAGCGGCGGTGATGGTCGTCATGCTGGTGCCGCTCCCGCCGTCGATCTGGACAGACTTGCCCGGTCGCGCCTTGATCGCAAAGGCGGCACCGCTTGCGGGGATGCCCCAGCCGTGGCGGCCACTGGCGATCTCGCCGCCGCTGGCATTGAACGCGCTGATGGCGCTCATTCCCGCGC
>Ga0115547_1002093_pt1 | contig 11295 bp, 9 predicted proteins | sample COGITO_mtgs_1004_3_FD_87185 | JGI IMG/M metagenome (GOLD analysis project Ga0115547, IMG submission 87185) | Pelagic marine microbial communities from North Sea - COGITO_mtgs_100420 | ecosystem: Environmental > Aquatic > Marine > Epipelagic | place: Germany:Helgoland, sampling site Kabeltonne...
CAGCTCTGAAATCAAAAATCCGGCCTTTAGTTCTTATTGGTGAAGGGGTAAACAAGAGCGGCGCAAGTGAAGAAATTTCAAGCTTTATTCATTCTCTAGGCGTCCCTTATGTAACTACGACTTTAGCCAAGGGATGCTTGCCGGAATCTTCATCTCAGTCACTTGGAAGTGCAGGAATTTGGGGCCAGCCAGCCGCCGCAGATTATATTCTTAATGAAAGCGACGGCATTATGGCTTTTGGTACCACTTTTCAGGAACTTTCCTCATATGGATGGAGAATAAAGGAAGATCAGATATTACTCCGAGTTGATATCGATAAGGAAGAATTGAATAGAAATTATAGTGCAAAATATAGTTTTAATTCTGATATTAAACGTTTTTTATATAAGATAAACAAAAGAATATTAAGCGAAAATGTTTTATTTGATTTTTCGGGCGCAATAGATATTGTAAAAAGTCTAAAGGTCAAACATGGATTCTATGGTAGTAGTTTTAAGGGGGATATAGTCAGTATTGCAAACCGAATTAATCCTATCGAGCTTATCATGGAAATAAATAAAAGCACGCCAGATGATGTGGTCATGATTGCAGATGTAGGTGAAAGCGGTTCTTGGTCGATGAACATGATACAGCGAGAGAGACCTTCTACGTATATTATAAATGGTGGCCTTGGGACTATGGGCCACTCAGTAGCTGGGGCTATTGGCTTGAGCTTGGCGTTGCCTAAAAAGAAAATCATTTCCATCTGTGGAGACGGTGGATTTATGATGAACGGAAATGAATTGGCGACAGCATCAAAGTATAAGTCGAATGTGATTTGGATAATCTTCAATAACGATATTTTAGGCACACAAAAACATTATCAGCGTGATTACTTGGACGGAAGATACATAGGGGCCGAAATGCCAAGTATTGATTATTGCGCATTTTCTGAATCATTAGGTGTAAGTTCGCACTACGTAGATAACATTGATAATTTTAGACTCGTTTATAATGATTCACTTAACCTAAAAGGCAACCATTTGATTGTGGCAAATATCGATAGTGATATTAAGCCTGAGCCTTCGTTCTTTTATTGATGGACTAAATCAGTCTAGGTTCCTTGTTGTACCTCTAGATTCACCTTATCCCCAAGAAGTTCGTCTATTTTCCCGGTGCTTGTAAGTTCTAACTTTGTTAAAACGAACCCTTTTTAAATACGATAGAGTCTATTGGGATTTTTTCCGATCATGCCGAATTATTTCGAAAAAGTTTATGACTAATGATTACACATTAATTCAAGGTCTATGACTGATGTCACTGCCACATGCAGCTAGAGTAAAATAATTCACTGTGATGAGAGTATTCTTGCATGCACCTTTTTAATGACACTATGGAATAAATTCACTCAGGGAAGAGAACAGGAGTTAAAAGAATGGACAAAGCACTTACAGATGATGTTTTAGCAGGACGCTATCTTCATACAGACCTAATGGTCGATAAAGCTCATCAATCGACAATTTTTGATTCAGATGGAAATGAATATATAGATTACATAATGGGCAACCTCACTCAATTGCGGGGTTATTTGCGATTTGGTGATGCAATAAACAAAAGTAAAGCTGAGGGGCTACCGCTCAATGTTGGAGATAATCCATTTGAATTGCAGTATCAGTTAGCGAAAAAGCTTTTAAAAATTGCAAAAAAGAAATCCCTAAGATACACAAATTCAGGCTCTGAAGCGATACATTTGGCAATCAGAGTCGCGCGGGCGACCACAAAAAGGAGCACAATACTGAAATTTACTGGTCATTATCATGGTTGGCTGAATGAAGAGATTTTTTCGTTTGTTCCAGGCCAATATTCGGCCGGGATCCCAGCGAACAACGGCAATAATGTGATTGTCATCGAATGGAATAACATTGAGCAAATGGAGCATATCTTCAATGATTTCGGCTCTCAGCTTGCATGCGTTTTGTGCGAGCCCATTTTAGCCCATTCAGGAACTATTAAGGCTAATGATGGTTTTTTAGAAAAACTACTTTCATTAGCTAAATTACATGGCGTAAAAACAATCTTTGATGAATGTATCACTGGGTTCCGGGTTGGATTAACCGGAGCTCAGGGCTATTATAATTTGTACCCTGATATCGTTGTGTACTCTAAAGCGCTGAGTAATGGTATACCTTTTGGAGTTGTTTTATTTGATGATGAGAGCTCTTGCTTGAATAATGGAGAGGTATTCCATGCCTCAACTTATGATGGCAATCTTCTGTCTGTAGTCGGATGTCTAACGACGATAGATGGCCTTATGGATGGAAAAGTCTATAAGGCGATGGAAACTTCGCAAGTCATGCTTCAGACAGGTGTGCTTGAGATTGCTGCTCAATATGATATTCCCATACTTATGCAATCAGCGCCTGGCCTGTTCCAATTTTACTTTACTGAATTGAATGAAATTTGTTCCTATGAGGCTGCGATGACCACCGATTATAAGCTTTATCGCCGTTTTGTATTAGAAATGAAACGACAAAGAATAATTTTGTCGGATGGGGATCTTAGTAACGATGATTGCAATAAGAACTGGATCGGTTCATGGTTTCTTTCCTCGGCGCACTGCCAGTCAGATATTGACAGGACCCTAGAAGCTGTAGATGAGTCATTCAATGTGTTATTCAAATAATGTCGCCTTTTGGCGAAAGCAGTAAACGATGTTTCAAATTTGCTTATTTCTATTGAAATTAAATGTCTTGAGAAAAAATGAGCATCAGCTCTAGAGGTGTCTGGAAATGACGGCTAATAAACCTGAAAAAGTCTATTTTTTCAACGATACGAATTTAATAGGGTGTGTTAAAAGAGACCCTACACTAATTAAAAATATCAGACAAAAATTTTACGATATATCCAAATATATCGTCTCTGATGAATTGAATGTCATTGATTACGAATCCTGCCTGGCTGGCCTGAGGTCACGATTGAAATGCCAAAAACTAAATTATGATCATGTCATATGTGTTGGCGAAAAAGGAGAGGCCCTTTTTAATGATATAAGTGATGTCATCGAATATGATAATTTGAAACGAATTAGTATTAAAAGAGCGTTTATCGATGATACTTTGCATTGTCTTGATTGGGAATTTAACCTGCAAGGGAGCGATCACGAATTTCTAGCCAGTCTTGAAAACCAGCGTGTCTTGTTTATTGATGACGTCGTATATTCCGGGAGTACGATTGCATTTTTAATTGAGAAGACGGTCGGAGAATCACACGTCAGCCCTGTCATTGTTACTCTTATTTCTACTGAGACTGCAGAAAGTAAGCTTGGCTCAGTGATTTCTGGAATTACTGTGCCTGGCGGTACATGGCCGATATACCCGCAGGATCTATGGTGTTTTAGAGACTTAATAGAAAAAGATGGTGTTGTATGCGCTTCGGGAAAGTCGAAGCGTTTTATTGACTATGAGTGCATTATGAAAAAATGGTTATTTGGCAATGACTTTGAAAAAGTGAGGAGTAGTATTGATGAAATTTCCGGTTGGATCAATTCATGATGATAGTTTGCGTTTGGAGAATCTTGACAAAGGGATGTTATTGTCATGTTTGAACTCGTCGAAGTTGTTCTCGGTTGACTATTTGTTAATTGAGCCTAATGCAATAGAGTCGACAATTGTTCATAAAAAGACGAATGAATTCTTGTTTGTGCTTGATGGTGAAATTATTGGATGTGTAGGCGGGAAGGATTGTTCCCTCCAGGCGGGCAGTTATATAGAAATTCCCAAGGGCGTCCCGCATAGTTTTGAAAATGTCAGCAATGATAGCTGCAAAATCCTCTCCGTGTGTTGCCCCTGCTATGATAGTACTGACGTGTATAAAATATAGCGGTTGAATCCGCCTGTATGCTAATTTTTATTTCCCCCACACATATGGTCTGGAATTATATTTATCACTAGGGAGTTCTACGAAACTGGGATATGACTCACCACTACTAAGTCTTATAGTAACTAGTATCGGCGGCTCAGCTTGATTGGGTACTTTTATAATGGAAAATATTGATGGAAGTGTAAGCGACCCAAAGTATGAGGTATGTATTGTTGGGTGTGGTGCTTCTGGGGGGGTATTAGCCTACCAGTGTGCTTTGGCTGGCCTGAACACGGTCGTCATAGACTCTGGTGATCTTTTGGATGATAGTTATTTTACAAATTTACTCATGCAAGTTAAGCCAGCATCTTCAAAGAACAGCCCATTTGACCGTAAATCTGAGAAGTTGTTGCAGGTAGATGTAGATCCTGAATTTAACCACTACAGTATTAATAAGGTCAACGGCTTACAAAATCTATGGGGTGGCGTATCGTTGCGTTTCTCTGAGGCAGATTTTGTTGAGGGTGACTGGCCAATAACTTACTCTGAGTTAGCTCCTTTTTATGATGAAATCGAGGAGCTAATTGGCGTTACGGGGAATTGTGACGGATTGAGTGATTTACCCGATGGAAAATTTATTCAGCCATTTCCCTACTCCTCATTGGACAAACATATAGTTGGAAAAATCCGTTCAAAGTGTCCTTTAATAACCACTATTGCCAATAGAAAGGCTGTTGAAACTCGACCTAATAGGAAAAACACATGCCTTCAATGTGGCATGTGCCAAAATGGCTGTTCGACAGGAAGTGTATATAAATTTACAAGTAGGTTATTGCCTCAAATTAGTAAGCTAAGTAATTTTGTATTAATGCCTAATACGCTGGTTCAGAAATTATTGGTTGACTCCAATGGTGATATTTCTGGTGTTCTGTGTAGCGGTAATGGCTCAAAACTGGAGAAGATAATAACTTCAAAGATATTTGTGATTAGTAGCGGTGCATTGAATACACCTAAACTACTATTGGAATCACGCTCTTTAGCCTATCCCCATGGTATTTCCAATAACAATAGGTCTGTTGGTAAGGGATTGATGGATAATCCAAATGTCGTTATTGCTGCAATTTTCCCTAGTATGTTCTTTCGCAAGATTGATCGAGAATCTGGGTATGGTAATCATATTTTGATTCCTGATATTGGAGGCGATGGTGTTAAGCAATTGGTCGATGTATATCATGGTAATAGTAAATTATTCCCAATGTTTAGAGCATCAATGCCTTGGTTTATACCGGACTTTCTGCTGCATTTTATTATTCGGAGAGTGGCTATATGTTTGATATTTTCCCCCGCGGATCCTGAAAATAAAAATAGCATAGCAATGAAAAATGATGGGACATTCTTGATTAAGCACTCTTTTAGTGAGCGCGAGGTCAGTCAGTTGGCTAGTATGGATCGGAGAGCGCGCCAGCTTTTCTCTAAAATAGGCGGATTTGTACTGGGAAGTTATCCCGGTCGTCCAGGGGATTCCATCCACTATGCGGGAACATGTCGGATGGGGAAAGATTCTACACAGTCGGTCGTGGATATTAATCTTCAGTCACATGAGCATCGGAATTTGTTTATATGTGATGGGAGTGTTTTTCCTAGCCTTCCTGAAAAGCATCCGACTCTTACCATTATGGCGTTAGCTGCTCGCTTAAGTTTACATATACATTCGAAGCTTAGAAGTTGCTGACCAGTATATGCAAAGGAAGTAATATTGAGTCATATTAACAATATTCTATTGGTGAACGACGACGGCATAGAATCAGAATTATTGCTCCCATTCCAGCGTCAGCTTGAACAAAATGCTGTAGTTAATGTGATAGTTCCATCTTTGGATCGCAGTTTGGTAAGTCACTCCGTTAGATATAATCAAGTCATTATCCTAGAGCAGGTTGATAAGTTTATCCACACCATAGATAGCTATCCGGCAGATTGCGTCATAGCAGGCCTTTCATATGATATCTTCCCTAGTTTTGATCTAATTGTTTCCGGTATAAATTTGGGCGTTAATCTAGGATATGACTGGGTGTATTCAGGTACAGTTGCCGCTGCTCGAGAAGGCGCAATTAATCAATATATGTCTATAGCTATCTCATGCGAAGGTTGGTCGAATATAGGGCTGAAACGACTTTTAGTGACAGCCGAAAAGAGCCTATATGAGGCTTTAAAAATAGCAAAACGCTTTAAAACTCCAGTTTATGCAAGTATTAATATTCCGGATAGACCGATTGGCGACATTAAACTACTTAAGGAAGTTATTCCGAATCGTGATCTATATAACTTGCAATGTAATGCAAATCCCATCGCGGCTAATTTGACTGAGCTAACCTTAACTGGGACAAGAAAGCCACTAACTACGTCTCGTGACGACATCTACTGGTTTAATCAGGGTTGGGTTACGGTTAGTTTTTTCGAAATAAACTAGCTTGTATGCTGACCATAACTCATGGTTTGCAATAATTCTCTAAACAAAGCAATAAATCAGCTTCATAATCAGGGTGGCTTTTATAGCTGCCTATGGGGAGCAAATCAATGGATGATTTCTACGGTAAATTAGCGGTTATTACTGGGGGAGGCTCGGGTATTGGTCAGCAGTTGGCTTGCGAACTAGTCTCTCTAGGGTGTGATGTAGCTATTTGTGATATCAATAAAGCAGGTTTAATTGAGACGGAAAGACTTTGCAAAGCTCGCGCGCTAGGGAGACGAAAAATAACTAGCTATGTTTGTGATGTAACAAGCGAGAGCGATATTATTAATTTCCGTGATTCGCTCCTTAAAAATCACAAAACGAATCATATTAATCTATTATTTAATAGTGCTGGGATTGCGGGTGGTGGCAGTATTATTGCTGACAGCCGGACTGATTGGGAAAAGACATTTAATGTTAACTGGTTGGGGGTTTACTACGCTATCAGAGTGTTTTTACCGCTACTTATGCGCAGCCCAAAAGGACATATTGTTAATGTAAGTAGTGTTAGTGGGTTTTGGGCGAGCAGAGGCCCAAGAATACCTTTAACAGCCTACAGTGCGGCTAAGTTTGCCGTAAAGGGGTTGTCTGAAGCGCTAATCACAGATTTGAAGGTTCACGCCCCACATGTAAGGGTATCTGTAGTTATGCCGGGCCATGTAGGTACTCCATTTTTAATTAACTCCAATCGAATTCTTGGTAATTCTGATGTAAAGGAAATGGGTAGTACCGAATTAGCAGTAATACGAAAAAAGATGTCGATGCAAGATGTGAGTATAGAAAAGATGTCGGACTCTGAGCTCAGAAACTTCATTCATAATATACGCGTGGGCTATCGAGATGAAGCGCCATTAACTGCAAATCAAGCTGCTAAGTTAGTCTTGGATGGAGTGTGTTTGAATAAATGGCGTATTCTATTAGGTGATGATGCAGTTTGTATCGATGGTTTGGTTCGTAAATTTCCAGAATTAGCCTATGACGAAGAGTTTTATGAAACCGTTGTAAGAGAATCAACTTCACTCTAGTTTGTAAGAATCAGGTATTACGATAAATGTATTAATAATGTAAATATAGGGCTGAATAGCTTTTAAGAAGTGAGTCTATTAATTTTAGGTGATGAGGCAATGATAAAGATTGAAAATATTGGGACACTCGAGGAATTTGAGTTAAAAGGCCTTCATAGGCGATCTGAGGCTCTTGCTTGGGATAAAGATGACGTCGTACGCTCTATAATTGATGCCGTTAAGATGGATGGTAATGATGCTATTTTTGAATACACTCGAAAGTTTGACGGAGTGGATTTAGATGCTAAAAAGATTAAAGTTTCTCAGAAGGAATTTGACACTGCGCTTTCTAGAGTAGGCCAAGATTATATCGATGCAATCAAGTTGATAATTGGAAGACTTACAACATACCATGAAATGCAATTGCCACGGTCATTCGAATTTGATTTAAGTGATGGTGTTTCTGTAGGGAGAGAGTGGTCGTCTATTGAAAGGGTAGGGTTGTATGTACCAGGAGGAAAGGCGCCCTATGCATCTGCATGTTACATGCTGGGTGTTCCTGCCAAAGTTGCCGGATGTAAGAGGGTGGTTATATGTAGTCCACCCAATAAGGATGGAGAGATAAATCCGCACATTCTAGCATCAGCATATTTGTCAGGCGTGACGGAAGTGTACAAAGTCGGCGGAGCACAGGCTATTGCCGGGCTTGCATATGGTACTGAAACGATACCTCGTGTAAATAAAATATTTGGTCCTGGTAATGTTTATGTGACAGCGGCAAAGTTGATGGTAATTCAGGATGTAGCTATTGATATGCCTGCGGGGCCTTCGGAGGCAATGATTATTTCAGATGGTTGCACTAAGGCGAGCTATGTTGCAGCAGACATTCTTAGTCAGGCGGAACATGACCCAAATTCTGCAAGCATACTGTTAACAACCTCGGAAAGTGAGGCGAAGGCTGTGTTGCGTGAAGTTATGATCCAGTTGGATAGTCTTGATCGGAAGGAAATAGCTGCGGCATCCTTACAGCAATTTGGGCGGATTATAGTATGTCCTGATATCACAGTCTGCTTAGAGATTGCCAACTTCTATGCTCCTGAACACCTCCAGCTACTAACGGAAAACTGCGACGACCAGGTAAAAGAAATTCGCAATTGTGGATCTGTTTGTGTAGGAATGTATTCGCCCGTAGCATTTGGCGATTACGTATGTGGGACTAATAATGTTATACCTACAGGCGGTGCAACAAAAATGTATTCTCCTACACATACAGAATCGTTTATGAAATCAATGCAAACCCAAAGGGTAACTTTATCGGGACTAGCGTCATTAATTGAGCCTTTAAAGCTGATTGCGGAGCAGGAAGGATTCGGCGCTCACTACAATTCGGTGAAAATTCGGTTTGATGATTATGAATGTTAATCTTTTAGATTGTACATTGAGAGATGGGACTTATTTATTCAGTCCAAGCTACCAAGAAAAATTGGATATTCTTGAGCAGTTAATTTTAGCTGGTATTAAATATATTGAGATCGGCCACAAAGTGAGTTACGGAATTGATAAAAAGGCCGATAAAGAGTTAGTTGATTTGGTTAAAAAAGCTAAGGAAGCTCAGAATATAAAAGTTGGAACAATCATTATTCCTACACTTTTAAAACCAAATATTATCGAAAACGCTTTCCGCATAGGTCTCGATTTCATCAGAATTGGAGAACATGTGAATGATATAAATAAGGTATTTGAATCTGTTGAAAAAGCAAAAAAACTCGACATTCCTAAAATATTCATTCAATTGATAAAAATTAGTGAGGCAAATGAAGCCTCTCTTATTTGTAATTTGAAAGCGCTAAATAATCTTGGAGTTGATTGCGTTTATATTGTTGATTCAAATGGCTGTCTTGTACCTAGAGATATTATTCGCCTTTATAACTTAGTGAGAGAACATACAGATTCGATGGTTGGATTTCATGCTCACAATAACAACAATTTGGCATTGGTAAACTCTTATGTATTTAGCCAAATTGGCGGGGATTTAGTAGATGGGACTTTAGGTGGTATAGGGAGAGATGCAGGGAATACAGTTATTGAGAATATTGCCTACTTATTATCAGCCACATATCAGCTCGGCCAAGTAAACTATACTAAACTGGCGGAGGTGGCCTTCCATTATTGTTCTCGTTATAGCGTCAGTTCTCGCAATGAGAGTCATTCTTTATATATGTCTTCGATCTGTGGTAATGGTGACTGATTCCCTCCTCCATTTTAAATATGCCTGTCGAGTGATCAAAATTTATCATGGATACTAACTAATAGAGGGGTAATGATATTCTATTAGAGATAGTTTTCAGAAATATATCCGATGCCAAAAATCAAATAACTGCTTAGCCCCCTTTTTATATTCGAAAAGATTCAATCTAGATAGCTCCTCGTGAACTGTCTATTCCTAACAGATGTTCAAGTAAAATTATTTGAGTTGGAATAACTATGTACAAAAATCGATGTGGGAGATCGCTCTTTGCGTTCTATATACTGGCGTTGCATCCAATGCCAACATACTCGGATCATTTCAGTAAACATGATGCATATGATAACTATTTACTAGGTGATGAAAGCTGCCCCTCATCACTAATTATAAGTGGTACAGTGAAAGATATGTCTGACATTACGGGAGAGAAGCCACTCTCATCGCGTCGCATCATTATGCCTTTTACCACGATGGATTGGGAATGCGCTGAGACTCTATTCTTGCACAACAGAAGCATGGCCGACGGTGCTGCTAATTCTAAAATCCCCGATTTATTATTTAATCAGGGGACTGAAATCGTCACAAGGACTTATCCCCGCCGATTGTCACCGGACACAATAATCCGGGGCTATGCAGTGGATGGCCAGCTTGGCGAAGATCCATCTATTTCAATCTTCAGTATAGCTACACCGCAGGATAAAACTGTTCCTGAATTCCTCATCATTCACAAAGACATTTCGTTATCTGGCGTCTTGCCGACCATGGCTGTCGATGTCAACGGACTGCCAATAAAGGCCAAGTATGGTTATAAACCCAACCGCGTATTCTACACAGACCTAATACATCGTTTTGACTTACTGACGTATCTGAGGGCGATGAAAAATGAAAATGCGGATACAATTTCTACGATCAAGTTGGTTCATTTTTCGGACAATATCACCCCACTTACCTGCGATAACTGTCGAGAAAATCCGCTTGGGAGCAGTTGGATTAATGGGTTACTTAACAGAAAACTTACCAGTCTGGATACAGCAGACCTATCATTACAATATATCCCTTATAATGGCGTAATGGATAATTAATGTGGAGGGTTGCCAGTAAAAATTAGTATATGAAAAGCTTAAGGAATCCTCCCTGATATCGTTAAGCTCCCTATCACGGATAATACTGCAAAGTGATTTTTGATGAATAATGTACGATAAATGCTGATGTGTCACTTTCGTGATGTAAATATTCTGCCACGCGTTTTTCATCTCTGCATGTCATTCCTCTCCCACTAATAGGTGATCCCTCGTCACTGCAATTTATGCAGTGACGAGGGAGTCAATTTCAACTCCGATAAGGCCTGTAGAATAGTTTCCCAAGTGATCGAACAGTTATGGGGGGGTATTTTTTAGTTGGTCGCAGATAATAGATAATCCAAGAACATAGGTGTGGCTATTGCACTCTCAATAGCAAGCGGCTCGTTAGGGCCAAAAAAACACTCATGCCTTAGTATGAGTTTCATTCACTAGAAAAGGAGTATCGCCTATGCAATAAAGCCGTAACAGCTCTGAAGCGTTAAGACAGAATAGTGTTCTATTCCACAGAGGATTGACACTATTGGTTATGCCGCTATTCAGGTTTCAAGGGAGTGGTGTCCCACGACGGTAAGTAATCGGTAGTTCGGGTTACTTCTCCATTGGCTGCGGCTAATGGAC
>Ga0115547_1002095_pt1 | contig 11284 bp, 7 predicted proteins | sample COGITO_mtgs_1004_3_FD_87185 | JGI IMG/M metagenome (GOLD analysis project Ga0115547, IMG submission 87185) | Pelagic marine microbial communities from North Sea - COGITO_mtgs_100420 | ecosystem: Environmental > Aquatic > Marine > Epipelagic | place: Germany:Helgoland, sampling site Kabeltonne...
ATCACCGACTTCCCAGTTGATAGGAATACCGTAGTCATCGTAAATTTTTAGAAACAGTCGCTTCTCTTCCATTGTCATCTCTGTGCCATCACCAAAGGTTAGCTTTAATGGACGCTCATCTGCCGACAGATGCTGAACCAGCGGCCAGGTATCAAACCACATGCCATCGTCAGCCAGGCTGGCGTAGAGAAGATTGCGATCAAGATGTGGGAAATACTCAAACGCAGAAATATAGTAACGGGTTTTAAGCAGCCTATCTTCGCCCCATTCAGCTTCCAGGCCACGGCTGCGCGCTTCTGCAATCGCCTGATCAGGGTCTTCCGTCAGCATGGATTGCTGCCAGTGGTTGTAAACACCTATATCCAGACGACCCTTAAATGCATCTCGATCTGAGAGATTACGGTGGTAACAGAGACCCAGTCTTTTTAATTTCTGACCAAATTCAGTCGCCATCAGCGCATCGGTTGCAGCGCAGTTATCTGAAACAAAAGTCGCACCGCCCTCGCTGGGCATCTTGTGGGCCATAAAACTGACCATTTTAGTGCTGGACCCGATATAGGCCATCTCATGATGGTAATGCAGCCAGGCACTAAGAGGCGCGCCGACTTCATAGACATTCTTTTCGATAGTCTTGCGGGGATTTGCTCCGCCTTCATACTGCCGCTCTTTCTTGAGCACCTGAGTCGCAATAAGACGCATTGATTGCAGGTCATTCAAGCCAGTATTGATAACGTGAACCAGACCGATATCGTCAAACACACGCTGCATATGTTGAGCCAACGCCTCACTGGCAATAATCGGTTCACCGTTCACACGGTAGTCATTGCCATCGATAACAAATAATTCTAGAGCAATTGCAGGCGTGCCAGCCCACCATTTTGGCTCAATAATATCGGGCAGTGGAGCAAAATCTTCAGCAGTATTAACGGACATTAATCTTTCTCTTGGGTCTGTATTCAAACGCCAGCAATTCTAACTGCCATATATGCGCTGAACAATAATTTTTTGCTTGGCTTAGTTGTTTTAATAACAATCCTAAGCATACGGCTGCAGGGTCATTTAGGCTCACCAGAAACCTGATTTAAAAACTGTCCAAAAATAGAATAAAGACAGCCTCCCAAAAATTTAACAATTCAGCACAGGGTATAGGTAAATTTTGTATATACCCTTCATATAAAGATTAAATAATTTTCAGAAAACTCTTTTTTTTAAAACCCGCGTTGCCCGGACGGCTTAATCTTTCGCCCTTTCCAATCCTTGCGATGCAACCAAAAACAGTCTTTAAGTTTTGTTGAAGATTGAGAGTTCTTAACAGGTGGGGCACACAAAAAAAAAGGCCGGACAGAAATACCCAGCCAATTTTTAATCTTTTTTGAGACACTTTTTCCCAGTTTTTCAGCTTCTTGCTAACGGCTAACCACTGCGCCTGAGCAGATATAGGCCAACCGACACACAAAAAACCACCGGTGCCAACACCGCCATTAATGGCGGAAACTCAAACACAACACTCAGTGGACCAAGCATATCTTGCAGAATTCTAAAACTGACACCCACCACTACACCGATAAAAATTCGGAAACCCATAGTGGAGTCCCGCAGCGGGCCAAACACAAAGGAAATGCCTATTAAAACCAGACCTAAAATAATCAGCGGCTGTAAAACCTTACGCCAAAATGCTACTTCATAGCCTGCTGTATCGGTATTTTGCAGTCCCAGAAAACGGATATAATGATAGAGACTTTCAATGGATAGAGAGTCGGCTGGCAGTATATTTAATGACAGCACCCCCGGTGTTAACTCGGAGTCCCAGCGCCTTGTCACCAGTTTTTCAGTTTCGGTACTGTTGTCCAAAAAGCGTGTCACTGAAACATTTTCTTCCATCCAATAACTTTCGGTCGCGTTGTAGGTCGCCCGCGAGGAAAAGCTTGCCTCTTGAATCTGCTTATCATCATTAAAGCGATAGCGGGTTACACCGTAGACAACGCCACCGGGGAAGACCGCATTGAAGTGCATAAACTCATTGCCTTCACGGTTCCAGGGGCCAGAGGCTGAATCCTGAGCAGACTCACCTTTTAAAAGATAACCACGTCTGCCCTCGGCCAACTGATCCAGATAGGGTGAAAAATACTCGCCGATAACCATCGACAGCATAATAAACAGCATCACTGGCTGGAGGACAAAGCCGACAATACGCAGTGGCGAAACGCCAGCCGCGCGCATGACTATGACTTCACTGTTTGTCGCTAGCAACCCAAGACCAATCAGGCAGCCAATCAGCGAGGCAAACGGCATATATTCATAGATTCTCGATGGCAATAAGGTACCCACGTAAATAAGTACATCAATGAAATGATAATTTCGAGAGATATCCGCCGTCTGGTCGATAATCGCCCCAATTGAATCCAACCCCACCAACACCAAAAGCGCCACCGCAACGGCACCAAAGATGGTCTTGCCAACATGCCATGAAAGTTGTCGCATTAGGCTTCGACTCCATCAGCTGATGTATTCGGCGGAACAGTTTGAACGCCGCGCGGTTTTTTCGGGCGACCGGATCTAAGCAACACTATCGCCAAACTCAAATAGACAAAATGCACCGGCAACATGGTTACCGATACTGGCACTGACCCGGATTCGATGGCACCACGCATAGCGTTTAAGGACACCAAATAGGTAAAGTACAAAACAATCGCTGGCAACAGCTTTCCAAAGCGCCCCTGGCGATTATTACTACGAGCCAGTGGGACTGCCAGCAGGGTTACGACCAGCACTAACAGTGGAATAGATAGGCGCCATTGCAGTGTTGCCTGCAACTCCAGGTCATCCGAGTTGAGTAGGGCTAGAGTGGTGATGGCATCAGTCTTAGGCTCGGAATTCAGTGGCTTATTGTCTTCCAGACGAGAGCCGTACTCTTCAAAATAGGTAATTTGATAATCGTGCTGACCGGGAATACCCTCGACACGGTAGCCTTTATCCAGCACCAGATAGCGCTCTGCACTTCCTTCAGTGCCATTCTCCGAACTGCCTTCAGCCTGCTTCTGCCGGCCCTTATCCGCCAATACCAGTACTAGACTGCGATTTGATGTTTCCTCGCTGCCAACGGCCATGGCTAAAAAGACCTCATCTAGTTCGCGATCCTCAGTTACTCCCTCGGCGTAGGTCACACCTTTGCCGCCAGATAGAGTGTAAAACTTTTTCGGCATCAACTTATCCAGCTCGCTGCGTTGCTTTTCTGCCTTCTGAAGAGCCTCTGCTTTGGCCATACCGGAAGGTGCTACCGAGAGACTTAGCCAAGCGGTAATAGCTGCAAAGAACATTGCCAATAAAAGAGTGTAGCCGGTTAGGCGCTTTTCAGAGACGCCGCAGGCTTTAAGCACGCTCATTTCATTTTGAATATGCAGGCGGCCAAAAGTCAGCAACACGGCTAAAAAGAATGCCAGAGGTAAGGTTAGCTCGAGGAAACCGGGGATACGGTAGCCAATCATGGCAAAAATAACCCCGGAGTCCATATCGCCGGTTACCGCCTTGGCCAGATACTTTACAAAACGACCGCTCATCAAAACCAACAGCAAAATCACACAGACAGCTGTGGTGGCGGAGAGGATTTCACGACATAGATAACGAAAAATAATCACTGGTAAAAGTTACAGCCCTTGGGTGTTGTGGTGCAAATTATGCTATCGTTCATCCGTTATTCAAATTAAATACTTTCCCAAAAAACGACGATTAAACGGAGCAAACATGGATTTTACTGCATCTTCCGCACAGCTGTTAAATATAAAAGCAGATTCTCTCATTCTACCGACCGGCCCACAACTAAAAGACAGTGCTCTAGCATTGGATAAATCTTTGGATGGTGCTATTTCCTCGCTGATCAAGGCCGGCGATTTTAGCGGTAAAAAAGCAGAGACGCTGGTTATGCATATTCCCGGCGCCAATGGCAAACGTATATTACTGCTTGGCACCGAGGGCGCAACCACTCAGCAACAGTTAATTAAAGTCATCGACGCTGGAGCAGCTGCCCTAAAGAAAACCCCTAGCGCCAAAGCCGTCTGGGTTGGCGAAGGTCTCTCGGAAGATACTGAATGGGAAGCCACTATTGTCGCCCGCAGCATTCAGACCGCCAGCTACAAATATAACAGCGGTAAAAAAGTTAAAGCACCAAAATTAAAAACCCTGACCTACTGGACTCCGTCCAAAGGTAGCCTAGCTGCTGCCAAAAAAGGCTTGGGTTACGGCTCATCAGTCGGCAATGGTATGAACGCCGCACGCCAGCTGGGTAATCTACCGGCGAATATTTGCACACCAAGCTATCTTGCCGCTCAAGCCAAAGCACTGGCGAAAGGTCAGGCAAAAGTGACTACCAGCGTGCTTAGCGAAGCTGATATGAAGAAGCTAAAAATGGGCTCACTGCTGTCTGTTAGCGCTGGCTCGGATCAGCCAGGCAAATTGATTGTCGTTAAGTACCAGGGCGCTAAAGCCTCGGTTAAGCCAGTGGTTCTGGTCGGCAAGGCCGTTACCTTTGACTCCGGCGGCATTAGCCTGAAACCCGGCGGCGGCATGGACGAAATGAAATACGATATGTGCGGTGGCGCCTCGGTATTCGGTGTTATCAATGCACTGATCGAAAATCCGCTTCCAATCAATGTTATCGGTGTTGTCCCAGCGGTAGAAAATATGCCCAATGGTCACGCCACCAAGCCCGGCGATGTAGTAACCAGTATGTCTGGTCAGACTATTGAAGTATTGAACACCGATGCCGAGGGTCGTTTGATTCTCTGTGACGCCCTCACCTATGTCGAGCGCTTCAAACCAGACACTGTGATTGATATTGCCACCTTAACCGGCGCCGTGATTGGCGCTCTAGGTAAGGTTACCGCAGGACTAATGTCCAATGACGACAAGCTGGCTGAAGATCTTCTCAGCAGTGGCTTACGCAGTGGTGACCGCGCATGGCGTCTGCCGATGTATGAAGAGTACGACGCCCTGATAAGAAGTAACTTTGCCGATATGGCCAACCTTGGTGGGCCAGGTGCCGGCACTATTACCGCAGCCTGTTTTCTAGGACGCTTTACCAAGAAATATAAGTGGGCGCACTTGGACGTTGCCGGTACCGCCTGGGTATCTGGCGCTCAAAAGGGTTCCACTGGACGCCCCGTGCCAATCCTGATGGATTACTTACGCAGCAAAGCGGGATAATTAATGACCGATGTGTCTTTTTACAAGTTGTCAGGCAACCTTCAGGTTGCCTTGGCGCTTGTCTGTCAGCTCGCCCAAAAAGCTCTAAAAACCAATCAACAGGTTCTCTGTCTAGTCGCCGACAATGAAACGGCAGAAGAACTGAATAAAATGCTCTGGGACTTTCAGGCCAGTTCATTTGTTCCCCATGGTATTGGCGCCGAGCAGATGCCTGTGGCAATCACCGTCGACAGCAACCCCGGCGAACACCACAGCATACTGATTAACCTGCAAGCTGAGATTCCCACCTGGTTTAGTCGCTTTGAGCGAGTGATGGAAATTATTTATCAACAGCCAGAATATGAGCAGGCCAAGCGGGACAATTTCAAATTTTACAAAGAGCGCGGCTATCCCTTGAGCTTTCACGATCTGAGCGAAAAATTTAAACCCTGACCAGCCCTCAAGGTGATCACTCTTTATGAGCAATAAAAACCCCGCTGACGAACGCTACCCAGACTACGAAAATCTGCTCGACGACCTCTACTCTCTGCAGAAAAATCTGCTGCCAGATGAAGATGCTCCAGCAGAGAAAAGCGCGCCACTGCCACCCGGCATTAGCGACGAAGATATGCATCATCTGGAAATACCCATACTCAGTGAAGTGGTTGATAGCGGGATTTATGAGGAACAGCTGTTAAAAGAAAAATTTAACAGCGCCCAGCAACATCTTTTCGAGCAACCCCCTGCCCCACAACCAATCACCGATGAGCAGATCAATGCAGTAGTGACAAAATTAATGGTTCAGATGCGCCCAAAATTTGAGCAATTGCTGCGTGACAAGATTCACAGCATGGTTGTTGAGCGTTTTAACCGCGAAAACTAATCGCAACCGCTAGCGCCAACATCTATAATCCCCTGCTTGTAATTTATCGCCACAAAAACCACAGAATTAAAAACTGAGCTCAATAATGGATAAAACATTTGCCCCCCAAGATATAGAAACCAAGTGGTACAAAACTTGGGAGCAGCGCGGCTATTTTGCACCGGATGAAAAATCCCGTGCCGACCCCTACAGCATTGTTATTCCACCACCGAATGTCACAGGCAGCCTGCATATTGGCCACGCCCTGCAACACGGCATTATGGATGCCCTGACCCGCTACAACCGCATGAAAGGCAAAAATGCGCTCTGGCAAGTGGGCACAGACCATGCGGGTATCGCCACACAGATGGTCGTTGAGCGCAAACTGGCGGCGGAAGGCAAACCCGGCCGTGAAGAGATGGGCCGTGAAAAATTTATTGAGAAAATCTGGGAGTGGAAAGAAGAGTCCGGTGGCACTATTACTCAGCAGATGCGTCGTCTCGGCAACTCCGTAGACTGGGAAACCGAACGTTTCACCATGGACGATGGCTTCTATAAAGGCGTTCAGGAAGCCTTTGTACGCCTCCATGCCGATGGCCTAATCTACCGCGGCAAGCGCTTGGTTAACTGGGATCCAAAACTGCACACCGCCATCTCCGATCTCGAAGTAGAAAACCGCGAAGTCAAAGGCAAGATGTGGCACCTGCGCTACCCGCTAGCCAAAGGTGAGACTACCGACGACGGCAAAGACTATATAGTTGTGGCCACCACCCGCCCAGAAACCATGCTTGGCGATACCGGCGTTGCGGTTAACCCAGAAGATCTTCGCTATCAAAACCTGATCGGCAAGTTTGTCGAATTACCCTTAGTGGGCAGACTGATTCCAATTTTCGCCGATGATTATGCGGATATGGAAAAAGGCACCGGCTGTGTAAAGATCACCCCAGCCCATGACTTTAATGACTATGAAGTCGGCCAGCGCCAAAAGCTGCCGATGATCAATATCCTCACTACCAATGCGGATATTCGCCAAACTGCCGAATGCGTAAATACCGACGGCAGCGATAACAGTGAAATCGATTCCACTCTGCCAGAGAAGTACCGCGGCATGGAGCGCTTTGCCGCTCGCCGTGAAATTATTGCCGACTTTGAAGCCCTCGGCCTATTGGAAAGCATCGAAGAAAACGATATGACCGTACCCTACGGTGATCGCGGTGGCGTGGTTATCGAACCCCTGCTGACCAATCAATGGTATGTGGATGCCAAGAAACTGGCCGGCCCTGCTATCGAAGCAGTAGAGGATGGACGGATTAAATTTGTCCCCCAGCAATACGAAAACATGTACTTCTCGTGGATGCGCAATATTCAAGACTGGTGTATCTCACGCCAGCTGTGGTGGGGCCATCAAATTCCCGCCTGGTACGACGAAGCCGGCAAAGCCTATGTTGGCCACAGCGAAGAAGCCGTTCGTGAAAAATATGATCTTGGTGATACACCCCTGACTCAGGATGAAGATGTACTGGACACCTGGTTCTCTTCAGCTCTCTGGAGCTTTGGCACACAGGGCTGGCCCGAGCAGACCGATCGCTTAAAAATGTTCCACCCTACCGACGTACTGGTAACCGGTTTCGATATTATTTTCTTCTGGGTTGCGCGTATGGTGATGATGTCCATGCACCTGATCAAAGATGAAAATGGCCAGTCGGAAGTCCCGTTTAAAACCGTCTATGTCACCGGCCTGATCCGCGATGAACAGGGTCAGAAAATGTCCAAATCGAAAGGCAATGTACTCGACCCGCTGGATATGATCGACGGCATTGATATTGAAAGCCTACTGAAAAAACGCACCGGCAATATGATGCAGCCACAGCTGGCTGAAAAAATCGCCGCGCGCACCCGCAAACAATTCCCCGACGGTATCGAGCCCCATGGTTCCGATGCCCTGCGTTTCACCCTCTGTGCGCTGGCCTCAACCGGCCGCGATATCAACTGGGACATGAAACGCCTCGAAGGCTATAGAAACTTCTGTAACAAAATCTGGAATGCTTCACGCTATGTGCTGATGAATGTTCAGAGCGAAGAAGGCGGCATTGAGGACTGCGGTCAAGACGGCAGTGAGAACTACAAACTAAGCCTTGCTGACCGCTGGATTATCTCGCGCCTGCAGCAGGCAGAAATCGATGTTACCGCCGCCATCGACAGCTACAGATTTGATCTCGCCGCACAGGCACTCTATGACTTTGTGTGGAATGAATACTGCGACTGGTATCTAGAACTCTCCAAGCCAGTACTCTGGGATGAGAATGGCGATCCAGAATTAAAGAAAGGCACCCGCCGCACACTGGTAAGAGTATTAGAAGCCGTCTTGCGTCTAGCTCACCCGATGCTGCCATTTATCACCGAAGAGATCTGGCAGACCATCGCCCCCTTCGCCGGCATTGAACTCAAAGCTGAGGGCGACACCATTATGTTGCAGCCTTTCCCGGTTGCCGATGAAAGTAAAATTGATAGCGAAGCGCTCACCGATATCGAATGGCTAAAAACCGTCATTGTCGGCGTGCGCAATATCCGTGGCGAGATGAATATCTCCCCGGCCAAAGCACTGCCAATCTATATGACCAAAGGCGATGCCAACGACCAGCGTCGACTTGAAGAAAACCGTCAATTCCTCAGTAAACTGGCAAGCTTGGAATCGATCACCTGGTTAGATAATCCACAGGATGCCCCGCTCTGCGCTACCGCACTAGCTGGCGATCTAGAAATTCTCGTGCCAATGGCAGGTCTGATTGATGTAGATGCAGAACTGGCTCGTCTCGATCGTGAAATTGACAAAAATGCCCTCGAAGCGAAAAAGCTTACCGGCAAACTCAGCAATGCCAAATTTGTCGACAATGCCCCGGCAGAAGTTGTCGCCAAAGAGCGTCAAAAGCTTAGCGACTTCGAAAGTTCATTGGCCCAGTTACAAGAGAAACGCACTGCAATAGCTGATATGGCATAAACGGTATATGTCACAAAATCTAAATCCCCAACAGCATGCCGCGCTGAAATATATCGATGGCCCGCTACTGGTACTCGCCGGAGCGGGCAGTGGTAAAACCAGTGTAATCACGCGCAAGATCGCCTATCTAGTCGAAGACTGCGGAATCCCCGCGCGCAATATTGCCGCCGTAACCTTTACCAACAAAGCCGCCCGCGAAATGAAAGCGCGAGTCTCTGCCCTGCTCGGTAAATCCGAAGGCAGAGGGCTAACCGTCTCGACCTTTCACAACCTTGGCCTGACGATAATTCGCACCGAGATTAAAGCCCTGGGTTTTAAACCCGGCTTCTCGATACTCGATCAAGAAGACTGTAAAAACTTGCTTAAAGAGCTGCTAGTGCGCAATACCGAGCTCGATGAAAAATTGATCGATACCGCGCAAAATACCATCTCAAATTGGAAGAACGGTCTACTGGAACCCCACCAGACCGCCAATGCCTCTAATAGCACCGGCGAGCAAGGCATCGCCATGCTCTACGAACGCTATCAGCGCGCCCTAAAAGCCTACAACGCCGTGGATTTCGATGATCTGATTATGACCCCCGTACTGCTGTTCAGAAGCCAGCCAGAGATACTCGCCAAGTGGCAGCGACGAATACGCTATTTGCTGGTCGATGAATATCAAGATACCAACCTCGCCCAGTACGAGCTGGTAAAAACCCTGGTCAATGAAAAGCAGGCGCTTACCGTTGTAGGCGACGATGACCAATCGATTTACGCCTGGCGCGGCGCAAGACCGGAAAACCTCATGCAACTGCAGGAAGATTTCCCGAGTCTGAATATTATTAAGCTCGAGCAAAACTACCGCTCGACCGGACGCATACTAAAAGCCGCCAACACGCTAATTGATAACAACCCCCACCTGATTAGCAAAGCCCTGTGGAGTGAGTTGGGTCCTGGCGATCCACTGCGTTTTATCAGCAGTGACAACGAAGAGACCGAATGCGAACGGGTGGTCAATGAAATTATTGATATGCGCCTAAAACGCCGCTGTAAATACAGCGACTTTGCGGTGCTTTATCGCGGCAACTATCAGGCCAAGATGGTAGAGATTAAGTTGCAATCCCAGAGTATTCCCTACGAGATTACCGGCGGCCAGTCGTTTTACGCCAAGACTGAAATCAAAGATATTATGGCCTACCTGCGATTAATCATTAATCCAGATGACGATAACGCCATGCTGCGGATTATCAATACCCCAAGACGACAGATCGGCCCCACCACGCTGGAAAAGCTTGGCGAATATTCCAATAAGCGCAATCTTTCACTGTATGCCGCGATTGATGAAGTTGGCCTAACTGCCACTATGCCGGCCAATAATTTAGAGCGACTGAAACGCTTTAAACACTGGATACAGGGTGTAAATCGCAATGTCTATGATGGTAATCCGATCCTAGCCATTAATGAAATGCTCGATGATGCTGACTATCAAGGTTGGTTGCATCAGAATGCCAGCAGCGATCATGTGGCGCAAAAGCGTTGGGACAATGTTCAGTTTCTTTTAGCCCAGCTGGCTCAGGTGCTAAAAAATGATGACTCTGAAACCGATGAAGAGAATGGTGATAGTAAGATTGAAAATGCAATCGCCAAGCTGATCCTGCGCGATATTCTCGATCGTGAAGAGGAAGAGTCTGCAGATGATAAGGTGCAATTGTTAACACTGCATGCCGCTAAAGGTTTGGAGTTTTTACATGTATTTATGATTGGTATGGAAGAAGATATTTTGCCCCACCGCAACAGTGTTGAGGGCGGGCAGATTGAGGAAGAGCGCCGGCTTGCCTATGTGGGTATTACTCGGGCGCAACGAACGCTGACGATGACCTGTGCGAGAGAGCGCAGACAGTTTGGTGAGACATCTAGCACGACGCCGAGTCGGTTTATTGATGAATTGCCGGAAGATGATTTGATTCGGATTGGTGGTGGTGAGGAGCTGAGTCCGGAGGAGAATCAGGCTAAAGGGGAAGAGTCGTTGGCGGCATTGAAGTCGTTGTTTGGGTGATTAATCCAATCACCACGTCACCCCAGAGAAAGAACGTCACCCCAGCGAAGGCTGGGGTGACGTTCTTTCTCTGGGGTGACGAAATGAAGCTTGTAGTGGTCAACTAATTCCGGACACAGAATAAGGTTTTTCTTCAGCAATCGCTGGCGCCAAACCTTGGTTATAAGAATGGGGTCTTTGGTAATTGTAATACCCCATTAAGTATCTG
>Ga0115547_1002104_pt1 | contig 11252 bp, 8 predicted proteins | sample COGITO_mtgs_1004_3_FD_87185 | JGI IMG/M metagenome (GOLD analysis project Ga0115547, IMG submission 87185) | Pelagic marine microbial communities from North Sea - COGITO_mtgs_100420 | ecosystem: Environmental > Aquatic > Marine > Epipelagic | place: Germany:Helgoland, sampling site Kabeltonne...
ACACACACACACACACACACACACACACACACACACATCATTGCACACAGAGTATATAACGAATCTTATCGATATATTGCGGTTTAGAATATACGTGTAGATCTTACGTACTTACAGTATTACATACACTTACTTGCCAAACCCAACCAGTTTACCACCCCATACTGCCGGTTCGCATAAGTGCATTCAGCATTTGTCATACGGAACAGTTTCAAACATTCGGTGTTGGACTTCTAAATTATCACTTGCCGGAACACACCAATTCGGAACGGTGCCGTCGTTCGTGCAAGAGGCATTTAGCACTGATTTCACTTGCGGGGAATGCTGTGGCGCGAGTGAGCGCTGATTCAGGTACAGGCACGGTTGGTCCGACTGATGAATCGTTTCCAGACGATGTGCAGGCTGGGTGGTGGTGTTCGCATCAAGCGAGTGTTCGTATAGCGTGTTGCCATACCCCCGCTGGTTGCACCAAGCGTGGGTGTCTGTCGTGGAGCAGTGTGTGTCAGACTGAAACGGAGCAGGTTTGGATGAAAACATAATTAGAATACTATATATATAATAATATAAGTTTGAAAAAAACTCAACACACGCACATACACAGACACATTCGTATCGTATACTTACGACCAACTGTGACGACGGGTGCGGGTGTGGATGCCTACGGGTGACCAAGCAGCAGCAGCGGTGTGGGTCGCATGCGCGTGACCCTCGTCAACGAGTTCCTCCCGAATGGGCAGCAAGTGCACCAATCGTCTGACACGCAGGTCGTGGACACAGATGTGCGTCTCAAGCGTTTTGTACACGTGGGTATAATTCGGAGTGTAGAAGTGTCTGAACAATCGTTTGTGGTGCTTCTGCACCATCGTTTTTATTGCGGATAACGCACCACGGATTTGTTTTACACTATCGATGACATAGTACGTGGCAACAACCAGTGGATCGGTTGGATCTTCAAATGTTCGTGTACCGTGGTGGCATCCATAATGTAAAATAGCAAGGGTGTTTTGTAACTTATCCAGCACATCAGTCGTTCGGATGAAGGCGTGGGTGGTGGGATGTTCTGACTGGGACAAATTGTTACAGATATGTATCGCTGTATCGATACATGCTATAGTGGGTAGTAACATTACTCCGATACTCAAAGTACGATCCAATCAAATCCTATTTATGTATATGTATATGTATATGTATATGTATATGTATATGTTGTATGCGCGCAAAGCAGGTGAGTCTGATATATATTTGTATAGTTGTAAAACGCCAAGAACGACCTGGTTGGTGGTCGTGTTGGGTTGGATTGTTGCTTTTCATTGCACACCGATGAAGAATGATATGGCATCGTTGACGTTTGCGAACGCGAATGACACATGGTCTGGTTTTGTGAGTGGTACCGAACGTGGTTCGATCCACACCGTCACCCATCCCATCTGGTGTGGCACAATGAGATTCTCTACGCGGTCATCAAAGAAGATGAGCAGTTTATCGGTCGTTGGTATTTGCTGATTGATTATATGCTGCATATGTACGTATGCATCGGACGCTGGTTTCAGTTGTATGCCACTGTCAGCATCCAGTTGCCCGACGAAGAAGGGTTGCAAGTGCAACGCCTGGATAGAAGCATACGCGTGGGCACGAGAAGCATTCGTTAGTATGAACTTCGGTCCGCGCAGCAATTGTAATTTCCGGTACAATTCGGGGTCGGGCGAAATGCACTGTTTGTATGCCTGCACGATATCGGGTGTGCTGCGAATCGTATGTATGACTGTTGGCGAAGCAAAAATGGATGTGGTTTGCAGCAGGACGTCATCTAAATCAAATACAAAACATAAGATAGGCATCTATAGTGAATTTGTGGCTTTTTAAATTCCACAAAATGGGGTTTGTCTGTTGACTATGATTATTATGGAAGAGAAACGCAGTGCGCGTATGTGTGCTGGTATTATACCAGATTATGCCCACCGTCTGATTAAGTTCTTAACCGCTTCATTATATATACAAGATACAATTTATAAAAAAGCAAGCAAGAATAACACTGAACAATGGGTCGAACTGGTGGTTCGTTTTTATATTTACGACGCGTGTTTCAATGCGAAGCGGAGCACCTTCGACCTTTTAAAGAAACTCAAATGCAAAGTATTCGAGATGATAAAGTGTGCGTTTCAGTTTGAGCGCTTGTTGCGCAGCACCAACCCAACAGACAAAATTAGAGCAACTGAAAAAAGGATGGAGCAAGATTGGAACACGCTGTACGAACAAATGGCAAAACAAGTCAAACGAAAGTCGAGACTACAAACTGGGAAACAAACCAAAAAAAAATCCTTTGCATAGGAGTTAATTACAGACTGGTACACCATTTCAAGAATGAACACTACACACACCTACGTTTCGATCCTGGCTTGTCTGATATTGACCGTTATCATTGTTGGTGCCAGCTATGGGAAAGGTGCGACATTCATCGAATGGGCGTACAACATCGGGGATCAGCCCATCTACCGATTCTTGTTCTTGCTTCTGATTATGGTGACCGTTCACTTATCATTTAGTTTTGCATTGCTACTGGCATTGCTTTTTATGGTGATCAATAGTCTGGTTCCGATGCTTACTAATTTGGACGAAACGTTTGTGTTTGGTTCGCCCGTAACAGACTGTGCACTCTATTCAAAAAAAAAGGTAGATGAAGTTGGAACTCCTTTCTACCCCTTACATAATACAGGTTATTAATAATTTTATAAGCAATGTCACACAATAAGACATAAATTTGCAATGATGCTTTTAACATCCACATACAACACTTTCCATTTCAACATCCATACGTGTGCGTCTTTCATGAAGACGTTTCGACCGGCGTGGTCCACGTTGAGCAACTTCGTCGGTAGCGACTCTTTTGCGTTTGTGGTTGCACGTGGTGTGCTTCTTCTTTTCAAACGGAACACATGCGTCTACGATAGTGTTTGTTTTTGAATTGAAACAGATCCGAAAGGTGTCGTGGTCCGATATATCGTCCGGGACTTGCACCGACACCGACACTTGCGCTTCGCTGTACAGTGGAATACATAGTTCCAACGTGTCTCTCGGTTTGCAATATGGCGGGACAGTTACCGAGTACACGTGCAAGTTGTTTACTGGTTCATAATATTGAGCAGCAGGGTACACCGGGTTGGAACAGAATGTTTTCAGCATCTCGACGTGAAAGCAAAAGATCTCGCGTCGTTCGGCATCCAGATACTTCTCGGGCGTTTCCCAGGGAAAGACATACAGTGCCCATCGCAGAACAATTGCGCGTTGCTTATAGAGCTCGTGGCATTCGCTTCCAATGTGGAACTGGGAGTCCAATGCGTGTGATGTGTCGCATGCGACACACTCACCCGTGTAGACATCCGTAAATTGAGGATGTGGTGCGCTGCCATCGTCAGCAAGATACCACAATAACATAAGTGTGTCGGTGGTCGGATTATTTGGTGTGGCACACGTGCCCTGCCAAACACTCTTGAGTGAGTTGTCACCCAAAACCTGTCCCGCTTTCTGGATCGCAAGAAGATGGGTGCGAGTTGTTTCTTGAATGAATTCGGAACTGTAAGACATCTTGATTTTTGATTTTCGGCGTGTGTTGCGTCGCGAGGTAAATCCGATTGTGTTGATGCGAATGAATAGACTTGTTTTTACTCAGTCATTTTTTTTTTGGTGAAATAAAAAAAATGTATGCGTTCTTTTAAAATACGTACATCTACTTTACCTACTCAGAATGCCTCCGTGTTCGCTACCCGCATCCACCATTGAATATGGTGGTCAGTGTCGTACACCCGTCACGAACTGTATGAACCACGAAGCATCACCCGAACTATCGTCTCACCTAAATGGTCACGCTCCGTCTGCTTCCGAATCTGCATTTTCTCGGAGGTACGACGTTGTGCCGGCGCACCCACACACTACCAAATCGTTGGGTGGCGGTGGTGGTAAACGGAACCGTCGCACACCCACTCGTCGGCGTCGGCGACGACGTCGTAAGACACGTGTGTCGTCCACTTTGCACGTGCGCACACACAACCGACATATGCTGACCGCCACCTCTCGCACGAACTCCAAGAGAGGACGAACCAAGAGAGGACGATCCACGCGTGGACGATCGAAACGAAGTGGTGGTGTTGGGTACCGATTCGATTTATCGACCTGTCCGCCCGGTGGAATGCCAGATACTGTCCAACATCAAACGACCGGTTGCGATTTCTATTAATACATTGTATTATTGTATTATTGTATTATTGTATTATTGTATTATTGTATAATAAATAACATACTACAAAATAGCGAGTCTGTACGGTGAGCGTGTCTTATGATTCGCTCATCATTTCGACAAACGTTTTCTCAAGCAATTGTACAACATTTTGTAATTTCTGATCATATTGCTGCCGGTGCGTGGTCTGGTCAGTTGCGAACTGGTTGACATGCTTGCACACGCCCTCGACGGTCGTTCGGATGGACGCCAATTGCTGATTGGTGTGCTCCCGTATGGCAGTGTGTGTTTCTTGCAGTTTCCGATCCACCGCAGTCGTGTTCGCAGACGATTCGCTCAGCGTCTCCTTGTGTTTGGTTTCGAGTTGTGTGTGCAACTCACGTTTGGTGTCCTGGAGCTCTTTGAAAAGAGCACCGTTCTGTTTCTTCAAGTCGGTCACCGCGTTGTGCACAAGTAGCTGAAACTCCTTTTTGAGGAGGTCCAGTTGTCGGATGTGTGCGTGCTCGTATTGGGTCCACTTTTGTTGGGCGGTTTCGTTGGCACGTTTGGTTTCCAAGAGCCCGGCTTCCAAACGGTCGAGTTGGGTGTTTTGATTTTGGAACGTGTCGTGGAGTGTGGTGTCATTCCGTTTTTGTTGGCTCAGCATCGACTGCTGCACTTGCTGGTACTGTGCCGTGGTGTCTTGGCGCAGGCTCTCCACGGAGGACAGCGAGTCCTTCTTGTTCTTGTCCACCATTGTTTCGCACTGTTGCTGCCCCTCTGTGAACAGCTGTTGGATGTGTTCCTCGACACTTTCCAGTCGCGCTTTGAGTGTGTAATCAATTGCCGAACACCGGGCATCGATGCTTTGCGTGTCTGTGGTCAGCGTTTGCACAGCGTTGTTGTATTTCTGCTCAAACTCTCGCGAACGTTCGTCGGTGTACGTCTTGGTGGCAGACAGTTTACGATCCATATCCTCGCACAAGCGAGTTTCGACATCATTGATTTTTTTGGTTGCTCCTTTGGCGTCGTACAGGTGTTGCGTGTGTTGCTGTTTCAATTCCGTGTGCAACGCAGATACACTATCTGCCGATTGTGTATTAGACTCTTTGATTTGTTTGAAGGTGTCTGCACGGCACCGTTCCAGCTGAGAGGTCAACGAATGGATGCCAGCGTCTTTTTGCGCATCCAGTTTGGCGTACCATTTGGCTTCGAGGGTGGTGAGGTCCGTTTGTGTTTCGGTGAGACCCGCTTGCAGGTCGTGGACGGTTTGCAGTTGTTTGGAGTCGGTTTCTTTGCGCTCCTTTTGGAGCGCATCCACCGTTTGCAACAGTTTGGAATTGGTGTCTTTCACAGTCTGTTCTATTTTTTTGGAGAGAGTCGTGAGCAGTTCCGACGTCTTGGTGTTCAGTTGGGATTCGACCTGTTGGATCTGCTTCTTAACGAGGGTCTCGCACTTGGCATCGACTGTTTCGATTCGTTTGGTAAGGGTCAGATGCGTCTTCTTCACGTCTTGCTCGTGCGCGTAGATAGTCTCGCGCACGTCGTTGTATTTTTCTAAGAACTCCTGTTTGGTACCAAACAGCGTCTTGGCATTGGTCGAAACGATTTCCAATTTCATTTTGTCGATGTTGTTTTGGATGTGCTTGTGCAACTGAGCAGTCGAGTCCGTATGTTCCGACGCCTGCGTGAGCAGTCGTTTATCGTACTGGTCGCTCCATTCGGCAAAGTTCCGGTCCAACGCGATGGTGTTGGTGGACATCTTGTCGACCATCTGGTGCAACTCCACCTGCAACGCTTTGATGGTCTCGGGGAGCTCTTGCTCAATGTGCTTGCGCAAGTCTTTGTTGGTTTTACGTTGCTGTTCGGCAAAGTCGGCATGCAGCAGTGCCAGCTGGTCGTTCTCGTGCGCAAGGACCTTCACGCTCTTTGTCCACGGGGCCGTTTTCAAATACTGGATGATTTTTAACATCCGCAGCGTAGACATGTCCAAATCACGCAGTTTGGATTGCACCGTTTCTTGCTCTTGTTCGAACACGGATTTGTCCACGGTTTGCCGTTCGGTGAACTCGGCAAGAGACTCCCGCGCGCTCCGGTATTGGCGCTCGACCTTTTGGTTCTGTTTGTCTACGAGCTTGCGCAAGACAGTCAGCTCATCCTTGCTGACTGTCTTATCGGAGAGCGTGTTGACTTGCTGGACGACGTTTTCCATCAGGTTGCTGTTCTCGGACAGCTGTGTGTTGAACTGCTGGTACTGCGAATTGCCCATCGACTTCCAGTGCTCAAACTGGTATTTCTTCCATTTCTCATTCGTGTTTCGGTAATCCTGCAATTCGTGTCTCAGATTGTTGTAGTGCCCTTCCATCTGCTTTTGCGTCGTTGCGAACATCGACAGCACCAGCGGAATGCTCTCTTGGTTCGGATTGTCGACGTACTGGGCCATCCACTGCATGAACGAGTCCTCCACGTCCACCGCCTGCAGCAAGGTCCACCGGTTGTTCGTGTGCTCAAAAATATAGAACCCTGCTTCGTGGGTTTTGGATGGTTTGACTTGCAGAAAGATGGCGTTGGGCTCCGGTTCGCGCAGCTTCATGCGGGAGGCGTCCGTCCCTATGAAATCCAATCGTAACCCCAGCATACTTTTCCCCGAATCCCCTTGTTCCCCGCGCTCCCCCGTGTGCCCCTGCACGCCGCACAACCGCCCGACCAGTTGCAGCGCATCTTCGGTTACAATGCTTTCTTTCACCAAGTAGCCGCTTTGGGAAATGCTGTTCTCCAACCCGCGCCGGAGATGGTGTACGCAGATGTCGTCCGACTGCACCGTGACCATTATCTTCCATTCGTCGCTGTCGGTTTGCACGGTGGTGCGGACAATCACGTTGTATTCGTTCAGCACGGCGCGTATGTTCTCCAAGTACGAACAGCAAACCGTCATCTCCAAATCCAAACTCCCCGTGTACGAAAATAACTTCCCGTGGTCTTCGGTGTTGCTGGGGTGGTCAATAATATAATACGTGTTCGGCATCAGGTGCAAACTCTTGTGCACGTAATCGCGCAATAACTCGACGCTCATAAAGGAGGTCTTGATCACTGCCGCTCGCCCGTCCTGCCCATTCGCCCCTCCTTCGCCACTCTCGCCGGGGTCGCCTTTCGAACCGGGCACACCGGGCAGACCGCGCGGACCATGCTTCCCTTCGTTCCCGATCGGGCCGGTCGGTCCGACGCGGCCCCGGTCGCCTCGCTCGCCGGTGTCGCCTTTGTACCCGCGCTCGCCTTTCTCGCCCTGCAGGCACTTTTTTTGGGCAGTCGTTAATTCTTCAAACAAGAGCGCATCGCCCTGCGCACCTTTCACGCCACGCTCGCCACGCAGTAACGCGGTCTGCGTGTCGGTCAGATCGTTGAACGTGAACGGTCTGCCAATTGGCCCCGGCTGACCTTGGTCGCCATCCTTGCCCGCATCACCCTTGCACCCTGTCTCTCCTCGCAGCAAGACACGTTGGTCTGCTGTCAGATCTTCAAAAACCATCGCCTGCCCGCGTGGACCCGGCACGCCGCGGGCGCCACGCACCTCCTCTTTCTGCGTGGCGTGCAAATCCGCAAACCGCAGCGGTTCGCCCCGCTCGCCCTTCGGACCACGTTTGCCTGCCGGACCGGACGGACCCTCACTTTTTTTAATAATGTCGGCAATGTGCTTGATGTCGCGCAGCTCTTTCTTGATACCATCGATCGTGTGAAACCCGACGCTGTCGGTCTCGTACTCATTGTACAACTTTGTAACCTGCGACTGCATCGCAATCGGCATCAATTTTAAATCGGTGATGTCGATCTCCAATCCATCACTGTGGGAGACATCGAAATACAATTCTATTGAATCCACATCGGTGGCAAAAATGTGGTTGGTCGCCAGAGCAAATGTGTTCGCCGAGGCGTCCATGTGACCCACATAGGTGGTCGGCGAAAGCACGACTGCCGACTGCGCGGACACCGGTTGGAAGCGCACCCGCAGATTCGACAAATTCTGGTAGACCCCTTGGATGGAAAATTGCAGTATGGCGTGGCTGCCAGCACACATCGTTTCGAAGATGTCACGCGTTACGATGGCGACCGGCTGCCGCAATTGGTCGGCCGTCCGTATGCTGGTCAGTATGTGAGTCTGTGTGGAGAGTGCCTTCTGTGTGTTCCGCTTCTGCTCCTCTTCTTCTGCGCGGATGTCCCTCTCGGTCATGCGGAAAGCGTGCATCGTGATCTCGTGTGGAGACGGAAACTGACCCATGTCCACTCTCGACAGCGCGAGAGCAAACAGCGGCGCAGTCTTGGTGTTCGACGTGCTCGTGGATCCGGTGCTGTGGTTGCGGTGCACGGACACCGCGGTGCACACACTCGCCGCATCAATCGGGATTTTCAACACAGCGTTTTCCCAGAAAATATCAGTGTCTTGCACGACCTCCCACACACCACACGATAGCATGCACACGCTCGCCTTGTAGATGCTTTCGGGGTACGGGTCGATCGCCACATCCAGCACAATCGTCCACCCGAGATGGGCAGAGGTCGTCTCGGCAGTGTGCATCAGCGTGTGCATCCACTGTGCCGGCAGTTGGTACGCAAACTGAAACAGCGTGTGGTTGTCCGTGTCTTGTGCTGGCGAGTAGCGGATGCAGGCTAGCGGTGAGTCGGCGCGTGCCTCAATCGCATACGCCGCATTCAGCGTAACCACACCACTTTGGTGGGCATACACCGACAGCACCTTTTCGAGCTCTGCAAACGATGTCGAATCCGCATGTGTCAAACACCATTCAAACGTGTCTTTGGTCGTATCTTGCATCAAATAAAGACGGTTGCTGTTTAAAAAACTCACAAAAAAGCGTGAATCAGTGAAACGCATAACATTAATGATAGATGCACGTCTCCACTCTGTTTGTGTATTCGTATTCGTATTCGTATTTGTATTTGTACAATACGAGTACGTCTCCGATTCGTAGATATATAAATAAGAACCGCATAACCTTAAAGAAATACAATACACCCGAACACGCGCAAAAATGTCTACGACTCTCGCAAAATTCAACAGCACGGTTGTACAGTTTGTGGAGGACCTGAAGAAACTGTTTGGTGAAAATGACCCGGACGTATCGTCAATGGAAACAATGTGCGACGTCACGAAGATCAACGCACGTGTCATAATCAAACCGTTCCAACACTACATTCTCGGCAACCCGGTGTTTGTCAAACATATTAACCAGAATAACGTTGAGTTTTTCTTGAAATGCAATTTCGAAACGGTTACGCAGCAGAAGAACGACAACCTCAACTCGTACATCGACAAACTCATCACTAAATTCAAAGAAGTCACCACCAAACACAAAGACGACGAAGAGACCACCAGCTGCTTCTTCAACTGGTTTAAAGTTATGATCTACTATGCGTTCCTGGACCAAAACAAAGACCCCGTCGAGCAGGTGAAAGTCATCTGCAATATGCCGTCCGAACAACTCCATTCGGCATAGAAACCGCACACACACACACACACACACCCTTTTTGGGTAAGTATCCGGATGGTTCGAACATTCATACAACACCCCACCAACTCACGTTTCGGTGTGCGTCTTGATAAGAAACAACAATATATTTTTCACACATCATATTTATTTTTTTAGTATGCTCTTTCTAATGGATTATAAGACAATGGCGTTGTTAGCCATCGTAACGGGGTTGGTCATCATATGCATGGGGTTGTGGTACGTGTGGAACACCCAGCAAATGCTCGGCACGGAGGTGCGGTACTTGCGCAATCAGCATATTTCGATGCAGGAGAAACTGAAGACGCACGCCGGCGAAGAGTTGGCTGCGTCGCCTGCGAATGTTCCGACGCAGACGGGGTATGAAACCACGATCACCTCACCCGTGTCGACCACCACCACCACCACCACCACCACCACACCAGCAACGAACGCCGCTGCCGGCGGATGCGAAGTGTCGCACCGGTCGTACCACCAAATGGACGGCACTGCCGGCACCGCTGGCGACGACCAAGAAGAGAGCAGCTCGTCGGAGGAAGACGACACCGACGACTCGGATGGAGACGAGGCATACGATGATGACGACCAACACGTGGAAACGAGCGACCTTGTCAATCCGAATCCGCCGAATATGCTGCACCACGCAGCAGCCGCTGCAGAAGATGCCACCTCAGCAGAACCATGCGACGAACCACCACCGCAAAGCACCCAAGAAGATACCAACCACCTGGTCGAATCCATCTTGTCCAACATCGTGTCGGAAACCGTGGAGCAACACTGTGCCTCGCCGGACAACGGCAACAACGAATCCGTGGAAGACACTGCCGACGACGGTAGCAGCACCATAGATGAGGACTTCTTGGAAACCAGTGGCAACTACGAAGCGCTCGCTGACTCGCTGCGCAAAAAGACCGTCGTTGAACTCAAAAAAATGTGTGCCGAATACCAGATTGGTATTAAAAAGGGAAAAACCTTCTTGAAAAAAGAAGAACTCATCGACGAGTTGGTGGTGAAGATGCCTGTTGGTTGATGCGTGACGCCAAATCAGGTGCAGTTGGGAGGGGGGTGTGGTTAGTACACACTCTGAATGGGTGGTCTAACTTGATGGTGCTTCTTGTGATTGTGTCAACTGAGGTTGCGCACTGGTAACAGTATCTTCTTTTTTTGAACGTGTTCTTTTGAACGTGTTCAAAAACTGTGACTTAACTGACTTAACTTTACTACTCAATTTACTGGTTTTTGCTTTTGCTGCTGGTGCTGCTGGTGTTAATGTTGGTGCTGATGCTGCTGTTGGTGTTGCTCCTGCTCCTGCTTCTGCTTCTGCTTCTGCTTCTGCTACTACTTCTGCTCCTGCTTCTGCTACTACTTCTGCTCCTGCTTCTGCTCCTGCTACTACTTCTGCTTCTGCTCCTGCTTCTGCTCCTGCTTCTGCTTCTGCTTCTGCTTCTGCTACTACTTCTGCTCCTGCTTCTGCTACTACTTCTGCTCCTGCTTCTGCTCCTGCTACTACTTCTGCTTCTGCT
>Ga0115547_1002105_pt1 | contig 11251 bp, 9 predicted proteins | sample COGITO_mtgs_1004_3_FD_87185 | JGI IMG/M metagenome (GOLD analysis project Ga0115547, IMG submission 87185) | Pelagic marine microbial communities from North Sea - COGITO_mtgs_100420 | ecosystem: Environmental > Aquatic > Marine > Epipelagic | place: Germany:Helgoland, sampling site Kabeltonne...
GCTGCTCTTTGGATTGGTCGGCATGCTTTTCGAGTATTACCGCGGAGAGTTTGCCCACTAAATTCGCGCAGAATACTGGCAAGTGAGCCGCGTTTTGGAACGGAAAGTTGACCTGACTCGTCGTACTCTCATAACGTTACGAGAGGAAATACAGGGAAAGGATTCGCGGTGAGCCGGATGTTTGTTACACGTTCGCGGTACGCGATCCCAATTTCGGTGAGTGCCGGTGTTCTCGTTTTAACCGGATGCACCCCATCCCTGACCCTGACTACTGCACCGCTTGACCCAACCCCGGCTGTAAGTATCGCGGCCGCCCCACAAGGTGGAACGGGAATTGATCCAGACACCGAGGTTGTCATTGAGGCCGAGCTGGGCCGGCTGACCCAGGTTTCGGTACTGGGACCAGACGGAGAAGTCCCTGGAATTCTTTCCCAGGACGGTTCGCGCTGGAGCGCAACCGGCCCACCATTGGATTACTCCACCACCTACACGATCGCAGCCCAAGCAGCCGATGCTCGAGGCCGAGTCAACTCAATGAATTCCAGTTTCTCAACCCTTGAGCCGGAAAAGTTTTTCAAGGCGAGTGTGTCGCCGAGTGCAGGTGAAGTCGTTGGTGTTGGTGAGCCAATAATTGTTAACTTTAATAAGAAGGTAGAGAACAAGGCCGAAGTTGAAGCAGCAATGATTGTCCGCACCACCGAGCCAGTCCTGGGTGCGTGGGCTTGGCGTGACGATCAAACGGCTGAGTTTCGCCCCAAGACTTTGTGGCCGGGAGACATGAATGTTGAGGTCGACCTCAACCTCACCGGCGTTCAAGCAAAACCTGGAGTATTCGGCAAATCAAACTCCACGGACACATTTTCCTTCCGTCCGTCAATGGTGAGTGTCGTGGATGCCGAAACCCACACCATGGAAGTTTTTCGGGGTGGTGAACTCATCAACACGATCCCAATCACAACCGGCAAAGCAGGTTTTGAAACCCGTTCGGGAACGAAAGTCTTGATTAGTAAGGAACGCTCAAGAATTATGGATGCAGCCACTGGAGGCACCGCAGAATCATCGGCGGAGTACTACCGGGTGAACGCTGAATACGCCATGCGACTTAACTACACCGGTGAATTCGTACACGCAGCACCCTGGAGCGTGGGCAGCCAAGGCAACGCAAATGTTTCCCATGGTTGTGTAGGCATGAGCACCGCCAATGGAGAGTGGTGGTGGAACCAAAACGAAATCGGCGACGTTGTCGTGGTGGAAAACACATCTAGGGAGCAAGGCGACGACGGCAACGGGATCACGATCTGGAATGCGACCTGGGAGGAGTGGCTCGCAAAGTCACTCGCCGGTCCACAATTCACCAAGCCGCTACAACAACAACCTGAAACCGCACCCGCCCCGGCTTAATACATCCTCGCACGTACGCACCCAGGTGAATCACATGCGCGAGTTGAGGTCTTTAACTTAGGCCGGTTCCAACTCAACTGGGAGCCCACTAAGTACGGCGGTCCCTCCCAGCGGGTCAATGTGGTCAACCCCAACCAAGACGTTGACGTTGAAGTCAGCCCAGCCGTGCGGAATGCAAATGCACCCGCGGGACACGGTGTCGCTCACGGCTAACTCGATTGACAGGGTCCCCGAAGCACTTGTCACTGAAATCATCTCGCCGTCAACTCGCCCGGCTTCGGCCGCATCAAGTGGGTGCATTTGGGCTGTCGGTTTGTTCGACCCACCCTGAAGATTCTTAATGTCTTTCATCCAGGAGTTATTACTTCGCAATTGTCGGCGACCCACCAGAAGAAATGTACCGGGGCGCACCGAAGTGGGGGAGTCACCCAATGCAGCGTGTGCCGCAGCCAGTGCCGAAACGAGTACGGGCGGGGCGAATTCAATGCGACCACTCGGAGTTCGCAACACCTCGGGCAGGCGAGGGGTCAGTGCCCCAAGGTCAATGCCGTGTGGTGAATCAATAACCTCTTGCAGGGTCAAGCCAGCTGGACTAGATCGAAATCGAATGTCCAGGATCCGGTCCACCCCACGCCATGGTGCAACCGAAGCAAGAACAGTGTCAACGGAAGATCCGTGTAGCCGCGAAGCCGTGTCCTTCACGGCACTGGCAGCAACATTTGCGGCCACGATGTCGTCCATTTCTGTCGACGAGAGCTCATGACCTGAATTGATTCCAACGGCGATCCCGGCCAAGGTGAGCAAGACGTCTGCTTCATCCATTTCCCCTTCGGGGACTGGGAACACCGCGGGGGAGTAGCGAGCCTGATTGCGCACCGAGAGGTTATTGAACACAACGTCGTAGTGCGGGCGAGTCATGGGAGAGGAAACGGGGAGAATTACGTCTGCCAATGAATTCGTGGCGGTCAAATACGGGTCGACGGAAACCAACAGGTCCAATGATTCAAAGGCCGCCTTGAGCCTCCCAGAATCTGGGGTGGAAACAATTGGATTCCCTCCGACCACAAACACCGCGCGAATGTGAGCACCGGTCTCGGGGTCGGGGGTGTCAATTTCCTCGGCCAAAGCGGACACGGGGAATTCACCGAGCACACTGGGAAGCTCACGCACGCGGGTGCGGCGGCGCCCAGGAATGCTGACCCCGTGTCCAATTCCTGAACTACCTTCGGTGGAAGGACCACCGGCGGCGGGCAGGGCGAACATGACACCGCCGGGCTTGTCGAGTGAACCAATAGCAATATTGATTACGTCGATCAGCCAAGAAGTAAGTGTGGCCATGGGGAGTACAGACCCGTCAAGACAGAGGCCCGAGGTTGTTGTTCCCATGCGGCCGTAGACCGCAGCGCTGGGCGCTGCCATCAACTCAGCGGCTATGCGCCTGGTCACCGAAGCATCAATTCCAGTAATGGCAGAAACACTCTCGGGGGTGAACCCGGCCAGAGCATCGATAACAGAATCGACTGCAACCTGATCAATCCACTCAGACGCGGCACCTAAGTCGGCTGTCCCTTCAACCATGATTACGTGCGCAATCGCCGCCAACCACAGTGCGTCACTGCCCGGGCGAATACCAATGTGTTCATTGGCTGCCTCAGCGGTCCGGGTTCGAATCGGATCAACCACTACAAGTTGTCCACCGCGCTTACGCAGGGCGCGCAGTCGGCCCGGGAAGTTCGCCGCGGTCAGCATTGAACCATTGGATACCAGCGGGTTTGCACCCAAAATCAACAGGTAGTCGGTTCTGTCAAGATCAGCCAGGGCAACGGTGAGTGCTGTGCCATACATCATGGCAGAGGCAGCCTGCTTGGGCATTTGATCCACCGTGCTGGCAGAGAAGCGCTGCGAAGTTCCCAACGCTTTGATGAAGGCAGGCAACATGAATGCACCCGAGAGTGAATGCACATTGGGGTTGCCAAGGAACATGCCAACGGCCTCCGGGCCCGACTCAGTCACTATCGCACCGAGCCGAGTACGGATCACGCCAAATGCTTCGTCCCAACTTGCGGGCTCAAGCGTCCCCGCGGCATTTCGAATCATGGGGGTGCGAAGGCGGGTGGGATCAGAGTCCACCTCGCCGAAGGAGACACCTTTGGGGCAGATAAAGCCGTGGCTGAATACATCGTCTTTATCCCCGCGAACGGAGGTGACCGTATTCCCGGAAATCTCAAGGACTAGGCCGCAGTTTGCTTCGCAGAGGGGACAGATTCGCAGTGCCGTGCGCTCGGGGAGCGATTCAGATTCCATGGACGCAAGACTGCCACCAAAGCAACCCTGCGTCCACAGAAAACTAAATTTGTTGGCAGACTCGAAATTACTGCTCGGTCATCACGATCGTCGCGGTGGGAGTGGTCAGGGTCAAGGTCGATCCCTCCAGGGTGTAGCTTGAGGAAGTCGTGGATTTTTATGGGCGCCTTCGATAGCAATTCCGTGACTGGTTAGGGGCATGGAACACCTGCGGCACGGGGTTCATTGCCCGAAATGATGGGATCTGCGACAAACCTCAACGGGTGCCATCGAGTTCGGTTTACACTGAGATAAATGTTTAACTTATCCCCGCTCATGTGGCGCCCCGATCGCGTGGCGAACTGTCGAAACAATTCGGGCGATGTGTGGCTGTTCGGTGGTGCCCATCCGATTCGGTTGACCGGTCGGTTTGCCGTGCCGGTGGCGCAAGCGATCGATGGTGAACGGACGATGAATGAGGTAGCCGAGTTTGCCGCGACCAGTGGTCTGCTCACGGCCGGACAGGCTAACGCGGTCCTCTTCCAGTGGCTCGCTGCCGGACATGTTGTCACCCGTTCCGAACCACTAGGGTCCGCTCGGATCCGGTTGCTCGGCGCTGACGAGGCTCAAGTAAGGGCCTTGCAACAGACCCTGGAGGCGACCGGAACAGAGGTGGTCCGCAACAACGCAGAACTGACGGTGGTCGTCCTTGATGATCTCCTCAACGTGGCTGAGCATGCGGACCAGGGGCGCTGGCTCCCCGTGCGGATGCGCGGTGATGAAGTGCTCGTCGGACCGCTGCTGGGCCCGGGCTACGGATGCGCAGACTGCTTCGCTACCCGGCACGAACGCCGACGTTCTGTAGACCTGATGAGTGCCCGTCTCGCCGGCCTCGATCGGCCTCCGATCTCACCGAACCTGCACCCGGCAGCGCCCGCCCTCGCCGCAGGCATGATCACCTCGGTAGCGGAGGGGCAACGACTTGGGGGGACCTCAACCGCAAAAGATGAGGGCCGCAGCATCAACCCGGTCAGTTTGGAATCGCGCCGGCATGCACTCGTGCCGGTGCCGGGCTGCCTCACCTGCGATCCAGGAGGGAAATCCACTCTCGACCTTGAACGTGATCTCGATAGGCAGATGATCTCGTCCAACGACGGTGGAGGGTTGCGCACCGTCGAACCTGAGTCGACCTGGCAGACGTACGAGCACCTGGTGAGCGACGTGCTTGGAATCGTGCCGGAGGTGTGCATCGTCGGGGATCCCTCACTGCGCGTGCACCGCGCCGGTCTGAACCCTGTCTGGAATGACCGACAAGACCTTGACGGGCTGCGCGCCTCCCTGCGGCTAAGTGCCATGGGCAAAGGGCTCACGATCGCAAGTTCGCAGGCCGGTGCACTCGCGGAAGCGCTTGAGCGCCAATCGATGATTTGGCAGGGAGATGAGGGCGTGCAGGTTGCACGCATGGATGACCTCGAACGTGCGATTCATCCCAACGACATTCAGCTGTATAGCGCTGCACAGATTGCTGCCGCAAAGCTTGACGGTTCGCCCACTCATCGCTTCCACTATGTGCCGCAGACCTTCCAGGTGGATCAAGAACACGCCTGGTCGCAGGTGCGGGGCATCGCCGATGATCGGCGAGCCTGGATTCCTTCAGCTATTGCCTACCTTGGTGTCCCGCAGACCGGCCCAGGATCGCTGCGCGGGTGCAGCAATGGTGTGGCCGCAGGGAATTCGGTCGACGAGGCACTCCTGCAGGGGCTCCTCGAGCTCGTAGAAAGGGACTCGGTCGCCCTGTGGTGGTATTCACGCGCGCACCGGCCGGGCATCGACCTCGACGCGACCGACGATCCCCGCGTGCGAGCTGCCATAGCGCCCCTGCGTGCCCGAGGTCGCGACGTGTGGGTACTCGACATCACCTCCGACCTCGACATCCCCGCAATGGTTGCTCTTACTGCAACTCCCGAAGGCGGACGGATACTCATGGGATTCGGTGCACATGTCGACCCGGTCATCGCCGTTGTGCGCGCACTAACCGAGGTTTGCCAAAGTGAATCGGGCATCTCGGATTGGAGGCGGGAGAGTACGCCCGAAGGTGTGCCCGAGATTGAGGGTGAGTGGCTCGCCGCGGTGACTACCGCCACCGATCCTTGGTTGGCACAACACGGGTCAGTTCCGCTTGCCAGTGCGAGCACGCTGAATCTTCACGAGTCCCTTGATGCCGTCTTGGTCGCACTTTCAAAGGCGGGTCTTGAGGCTTGGTGGATGGACCTCACCCGAAGTGACATCGGCCTTCCCGTTGTCCGCACTGTCGTGCCGGGTCTGCGCCACTTCTGGAACCGCTTCGCCCCTGGTCGCCTCTACAACGTGCCGGTGTCACTCGCGTGGGTTCCCGATGGCTACGATGAGGACGACGTCAATCCGCGCTGGGTATTCATGTGATTCGTTATCAACCCGCCGCATTCTCATCGCACAGTGGGTGCTCTTGCCGAGCACGTGCTCGGCAGTAATGTCGTTGCGATTGAACTCCATACCTTGGGGTACCAATTCGATAGGCCCCTGGGCGGAGTCGAACGAAATGACCTGCCTGAAGTGTCGCAGTATCACGAGTGTTCAGGATTTACAAAAAATGTTCGGATAAGAATCCGTCCGGCTCATTTCTAGCTGACGTGATTAACCAAACTGCAGTCGCCGCGATGCTCGAAGAGGGAATCGACATAAGTGACACACAACCCAAATTACTTACCGATAAAACTGTGGAGATGTTTAAGCCGGTAATCATCCTGGGCTACGGTGACGCCCGAAAGTTCTATTCTGGAAAAAGTTATGAAGATTGAAAACTAGAGGATCCAGCGGCCTTGGCCACCTCACGGGCCCGATAATAAACGAAACCAAATTGCAACTTATCACTGGACACCCGCTCACCGCACCACCAACATGACAGGTGGGTTAGCAAACAACGCCCACTCACCTACCACCTACCTAACAGACATAAACACCAAATGCCCAACGATCCCACCGGCTACTACGTCTAGTTGTTCCTCGCTGAGGTCGGCATCAGGGTCGAGTAGGGCCGGCACGGTGATGGTCAGTTCAGCTGCATCACCTTCACGTGCAGTCACCGTGAACCACTCCGGTAGATCCAGCCCCGCAGCCGCTAGTACCGCTTTGGGGTCAGCAAGGAAACGTTCCCGCGCATCCGCATCAGTCACCGCAGGGGTAAGAGCTGCCAAAAAACTTTGAGCATCCATGCCAACTCCACAACAATAAGTAGTTACCGAAATGACACAACGCATTAACCAATGGGGGGAAGCAATCTGCCTATCACTTAGTGAACCCCCAACTACCTTCAAGTAGGAGAAGGAAGCTAGCGCAGCCGGTAACCCCCGCGACCGGTCTAAAAGCAATTAATGTCTCGACAAGTGGAGTCAGTTCGAGCCCGACCCGCCCCAGTCTTAAGTAAGTTTTTCAATGAAAGGTGTTTTCGCAATTTTTGCCCAACGGAATTTCGTCCTTCTTCTCTGAGAGTTCAGGCATGAAGTGGCACGGTAACCATGACACGATAATTAGGTACGTCAATAATTAGGTACGTCATTGCAATCTGACTTCACGGATTAATAAATCATGGTGCTCGCCGATTCCGCTTAGCGTGGCTGGGCCAGCCAGAACTCACCCACGGGAACGTACTCATCCGCGTCGAGTCCCAAGGCTTGCAGAATTGGCGCGGTTGGGCCGCCACCAATCGGGCATAGGGCGAGTCCCAGGGCCGTGGCACTCAGTTGCATTGCGTGCAGGATGACACCCGAATCTTTGAGCGCCAAAGCGTGCGCGATGCCCTCGTACTTCCATGCGAGGCGCGCATGTCGACTGATGAGCAGCCCGTACACAGGGTAGTTGCCAGCGATGAGCTGCTTTGGATAATCGCACGTGCGGAGCAGTGCGTGCTCCATTGGGTCGTACCACCACACCCCAGAATCGATACCAACGACATCACGAATCGCCAACCACAGACCGATCGAGTGCGTGGCACCTCCGGAAGGCACCGGGCGCCGGACAAAGTCGTACGACGTCGCCGTTGCTGAGTCCCGCGGCTTCGAGTCGACGACGCGCAGCGTGTGCCAAAGGAGTGCGCCGAGATCGCTCAACTCGACGGACTCGTTGCCGACGTCGGGGTGGCTCCTGCGCTTCTCGATGACCTCCCACAGGCCTGGTCCTGGTTCCGTCGGATCCGGCACCGGAAGCAGGAGGGTTCGGTCCTGATGCGGAGGGCGTGCGTCGAAGGGCTCAGGATCGTGGAAGTCGGCAAAGCGGAAGGTGCCACCCCCTGCTGCCGAATCCAATCGCGACCGCGCGGCGAAGTAGCGGTCGTGGAACTCCCAGTAACGCGACAGACCCTCATCGTCATTGTCATCGAGGAGCCGCCCCATCTGCAGCATCGCATGCAGTGCTGGAGAGGCACCGCCAGCAACGACCGCGGCTGCGGCCCCGGGCGCCAGAGTCGCGGTTAGCGGGGAACGCCCCGATTCGAGTAGCCAGGTGTCTCCCGCGTCGCGCATCAGGGCGAAGCGTGACAGTCGGATATCGCCGTCGACCTGCACGGGTACCGGAAGGGGCACGTCAGCGTGCATTGGTGTGAGCGTTGCCCACACAGTCCCCCCAGCACCGCGCACCTGCCAGGCGAGCAACTGCCGGGCGTGCAGCACATCGATGACACCGCGCACATCACGGCCGGCGCGAGGGGTGCCCACCTCGAGGAGTTCGTCCAGTGGTGCACCGTGAACAAGCGCATCCAACAAAGGAACATCCGTGAGCTGTGTGTGTCCGTTCAAACCAGCAAGGCCAGACCAGGTGCGCATCACGCCTGGAGCCAGGGTGAGGTTCAGCACTTGGGGCGGGTCGTATGCCGTCACGACTACGTTGCTTGACGCTTGGCTAGTTCGCGGAAGACACCGGCCTGAGACATACAATTTCCGGCCTGAGTCGCATGATCTATTGCGCTGATGGCCTCGTTGAATGTCTTTTTGCGAAAGCGGCCATTCACCGTGGACGTGCGGCTGCCGTTGTAAGCAACCTTGTTCATAATCGCGTCGAAGATCCCGGATGACCTTTCAGGGCTCGGCTCCCATGAAGTCATGCTCGAATCATAGTGGGACCGTCACGCACGTAATTGTTTCTTCGTTGAGTTCGGGTGTTGAATTATGTCACTCAATTATTCCACTATGCGCCGCTACCACGCAGATCTTCCCGGAGTCACAGGCCGCTAGCGGGCTTCGGATTCGCGTGTCTTCATAGCGAGCACGCAAGGTGAGATGATCCCACGCACTCCTTGTAAGGGCAGCACTTTGCTGTAGAGGATTACTGAAAATTGGTACCGCCGGATTGAATTTTTTGATCCAGTATTCGGAGGTCACCCAAAGTGTTGGGTTTTATCCGCTCAACTAACATCAAATGGCCTATATTTATAGGTACCAACACGCCCACGGCGCATGATGTGCACCCCAAACACCGCTGAGTTGTTCCTCGCTGAGGTCGGCATCAGGGTCAAGTAGGGCCGGCACGGTGATAGTGAGTTCGGCTGCATCACCTTCACGTGCACTGACCGTAAACCACTCCGGTAGATCGAGCCCCGCAGCTGCTAGTACTGCTTTGGGGTCAGCAAGGAAACGTTCCCGCGCATCCGCATCAGTCACCGCAGGGGTAAGAGCTGCTAAAAAACTTTGAGCATCCGTACGCACTCGTTAGAAAGTTTCCTTCACGATACAGGACTACACAACAATTGGGGAAAGATTGGAGCCGGGAGTACCACCGATTTGCTTGACATCAATCTGTAACGTTTGGCTCTGCTGGAAGGATGTTTTTGATGCTCACCTATTCGGGCATGTGGTGGGCTGAAGGGCACCGGTTCGTGTCGTGGACCGCGCCCAGTATCGAAGCGATCAAGAACACCAAGGAAGCTATTGAGGTTGCACGGGTACCTCGGATCACTCGCTCCTGCACCAATGTGCGGGGCCACGGTGGTGTCAAACGCGGTGTCGTGTTCGTGCACGCCCGCTTGCGGGCTTTACCTTTCATCGCCCGATTTGATATCCGCTCGTACTACGAAACGATGGATCACTCGGTCCTGAATCGGATCATCACAGATGCACTAGTGCCACCGAAACTTGTCTCGGTTGTGCAGGAATACCTCGCAGTACCGGATGTGCGCTCCACCGGTCGCGGCATGGTCGCCGGCGGCAGCCTGTCTCCACTCTTGGGTGCCATCTATCTCAGCCCACTGGATACAGCCATCGAAGACCTACGTGAGCATTGCGATGTCGACTACATCCGTTACGCCGACGACTTCATCATCATGGCGAGAACCCGATTCCTACTTCGACGGGCGATCGCGCGCATGCACCAGGTCCTCACCGACCTTCGGTTACAAATTCATCCCGACAAAAGATTTATTGGACGGGCAGAAAGGGGGTGTGATTTTCTGGGATTTGTTCTGCACCCGCACCGCCACCTTGAGCCTTCACCGGTGAGCATCCAGCGCCTATGTGAACGTGCCCGTCGGCTTCATGAGCACGGAGCCGACCACCAACGGCTCCGACGATACGTTCACCACTGGCACCTGTGGTTCACCAGCGGCCTTGGCCACCTCGCGGACCCAACAACACATGAAACCAGATACTGGCAACTCGTCATCGAACACTGCGGTCTTGACCTACCAGTGCACCTACCTGCGTAAGCCCCCCGCCCACACACCACCATGACGGGAGGGTTGGCCAACCACGCCCACTCACGGACTATCTACGTACAAGGCTTGCCGACAAAGAACTCGCACATGGTTATGCTGCCACCTGCGACGCCTTCGAGAACGTCCTCGCTGAGGTCAGCATCAGGGTCGAGTAGGGCCGGCACGGTGATGATCAGTTCAGCCGCATCACCTTCACGAGCAGTCACCGTGAACCACTCCGGTAAATCCAGCCCCGCAGCTGCTAGTACCGCTTTGGGGTCGGCAAGGAAACGTTCCCGCGCATCCGCATCAGTCACCGCTGGGGTTAGTGCTGCTAAAAAACCTTGAGCATCCATACATCCTCCACAACATTAAGTAGTTACCGAAACGATACAACGCATTAAGCAATTGGGGGAAGCAATCTGCATATCACTCAGTTAGTCGTTCGCAGCGTCAGTGGTCGACAAGCACCCGACCGGTCATGCTGCGCCAGCCGGTTGGATCGACCACTAACTTGATCCGCTCGGGTGCCACCCACAGAGTGGCTGTCGCCGGCACCCCATCTAGCGTCGGGACGGTGAGTGGAAGTGGGCAGCGTACGTCAAACGACGCGAGCACGGAGGCGTCGTTGGTCGTAGCAAGCCTCCGGTCAACGAGCGCGGCAAGCAGCGGAGCCATGGCTTCGGAGGGTCGCGGGTGCGATGACTTCTGGCGGCGGTGAGCGCAGGTGCTGAAGCTTGAGGAAGTCGTGGATTTTTATGGGCGCCTTCGATAGCAATTCCGTGACTGGTTAGGGGCATGGAACACCTGCGGCACGGGGTTCATTGCCCGAAATGATGGGATCTGCGA
>Ga0115547_1002116_pt1 | contig 11215 bp, 7 predicted proteins | sample COGITO_mtgs_1004_3_FD_87185 | JGI IMG/M metagenome (GOLD analysis project Ga0115547, IMG submission 87185) | Pelagic marine microbial communities from North Sea - COGITO_mtgs_100420 | ecosystem: Environmental > Aquatic > Marine > Epipelagic | place: Germany:Helgoland, sampling site Kabeltonne...
CAATACGCCCGCGAGGGGTTAAACCCAGATCCTTACCGGCCTTTTCACTGCCGATTAAAACCGCACTGGCACCATCGACAATGCCTGAGGAGTTACCCCCGGTATGCACATGATTAATCTTGCCTACCGAGGTGTATTTAGATAGTGCGAAATCATCAAAGCCCAGGGCCCCCAAACCCTCAAAGGCAGGTCGCAATCCCCCTAATATCTCAACGGTGGTATTGGGTTTGATAAAGTCATCGCGTTCTAAAATGGTCACGCCATTTAAATCTTTTACCGGCACCACCGAGCGATCAAAGTAGCCCTTATCGCGGGCCAAAGCCGCACGTTTCTGTGATGCCACCGCAAAGGCGTCCACATCTTCACGGCTCCAGCCTTCCATGGTTGCAATTAGATCAGCGCCAATCCCCTGAGGGGGAATACGCTGTTTAAACAGGCATTCTGGGTCTTGAAACATTGCTCCACCGGCGGAACCCATGGGTACCCGCGACATGGATTCAACGCCACCGGCGACCACGAGGTCTTCCCAACCGGAGGCAATTTTTTGTGCAGCGATATTGACCGCCTCAAGACCTGAGGCACAGAAGCGATCTAGTTGCATACCGGGCACCGACTCATCCCAACCGGCATATTGCACGGCGGCCTTGGTAATAACGCCACCCTGCTCGCCAACCGGTGAGGTGCAGCCCATGACTACATCATCGACATAGGCGGTATCCAGCTGATGGCGAGTTTGTAGCGTATTCAATAAACCCGCGGCCAAAGCCGCGGGTTTAACTTGGTTTAGTGCGCCTCCAGACCTCCCTTTACTGCGTGGGGTGCGAATGGCGTCGTAAATATAGGCGGCTTGTGCCATAAAATAGTCCTTTCACTGATCTTGCGTGATTAATAAACATAGTATGAAATAAACGCTATTTATGGTTACCCTGACTATGGCGAATACTAACGTTGCGTATGCCTGAACACTTATCGAAATCTCAATAGATACTGCTTTCTCTAAGAAGCACTTCAATCTCCTCTTCACTGAATCCATATTTTAATAAAACACTAGCGGTATTTTCACCGATGGTAGAACTAATATGCGGACAGTCCTGCACGGAACCTGAAAACTTCAGCGGACTACCGATTTGGGTCACGAATAATCCATCGCTACACGGCACCTGAACAAACATTTTTCGCGCTCGAAAATGCTCGTGTTCTTGGACTTCATCCAGAGTCAACACAGGCTCAACACAGGCATCTTTTTCAGCAAAACATGCCTTCCAATGCACCAAAGGTTTGTCGGCAATAATAGTGGCGATATCAGCAATCAATTGGGCTTGTAATTGCGGGTCAGTCTCTTGCGCCCTTGTTACCCATTCTGGCTTACCAAGACCGGTGAAAAGTTCTTGTGTAAACTGGGGTTCCAGACTGCCAATAGCAAGATATCGCTCATCACATGTGCGGTAATAACCATAAAAGATACCGCCATTTAACAGCTCGGTTGCCAAACTCGGTGGATCGCCTCCAGCAAGATAGTTCGCACCGAATAAGGTGGTTAACGCCAGTGCAGCATCACTCATGCTGATATCAATCGATTGTCCTTTGCCAGTAATATGACGTTGATTGACGGCTGCCAGAATGCCCATTACGGCGTGATGACTACCGCCGGCGATATCAGCAATTTGAGTGCCGGAGAGCACAGGGCCGGTGTCTTTGCGACCACTGAAACTGGCGAGACCGGACAGTGCCAAATAATTGATGTCATGGCCGGCACGACCTTTTAAGGGACCGGTTTGTCCGTATCCACTGATTGAGCAGTAGATCAGTCTCGGATTTATTGCCGACAGTGCGTTGTAATCGAGTCCTAAGCGCTGCATCACACCTGGCCGAAATTGTTCAATCAACACATCGTAATCCGCAATCAAACGGCAAATAATGTCTTGGGCTTTTTGGGTTTTTAAGTTCAAAGCCAGGGATTGTTTATTGCGGTTAAGTGTGGCGCGTGCCGCCGACTGTGTTCCCACTTTGGGGCTCATGGCATCGACGGAATCGGGGCGTAGTGGTGTCTCTACCCGCAGCACACTGGCCCCCATATCGGCCAATAATTGAGTGGCATAGGGGCCGGGTAATAAAGTGGTGAAATCCAGTATCTTCAAGTCGGCTAGTGGTCCTGACATGATGCTTGTCCTGATTAATTTCAATTTACCTTTCGACGCTAGTCACTATTTGAGCAGCGCGCGGCTAATAATCACCTTCATAATTTCATTGGTGCCGCCATAAATACGCTGTACACGCGCATCAACCCAGCCACGAGCCACTGGGTATTCCCACATATAACCGTAACCACCGTGTAATTGAACACACTCATCCAGTACCCGGCACTGTAAATCGGTGCACAGCAGCTTGGCTTTGGCGGCGGTCGCCACGTCCAATTGCCCCTCACAATGCAAGGCCAAACAACGGTCAACAAAAACTCTGGCCGCAGTGAGTTCGGTGTCCATTTCGGCGAGTTTGAATTGGGTATTCTGGAAATCGGCGAGGGCCCTGCCGAAGGCGTTGCGGTCTTTAACATAGGTCACGGTTTTCTGCAGTGCCGACTCTGCGGCGGCTAAGGCCGTCAGGGCGATGGACAAACGCTCTTGCGGCAGCTCCTGCATCAGGTAGGCAAAACCCTGACCGGCGTCACCAAGCCGGTTAATTTTGGGAACCAATACATCCTGAAAAAACAGTTCGGAGGTGTCTTGGGCTTTTAAGCCAATTTTTTCGAGATTTTCGCCTTTACTAAAACCGGGCGTGCCGGTCTCGACCAGAATCAGGCTAAGGCCCTTGGCGCCAGCCCGGGGATCGGTTTTACACACAACAATCACCAAATCGGCCTGCTGGCCGTTGGTGATAAAGGTTTTTGAACCGTTGATCCGGTAATGATCACCCGTATCGTCAGCGCGGGTCTTGATAGCCTATAGATCGGAGCCGGTGCCCGGTTCGGTCATGGCGATGGCTGTGACAATGTCACCACTGACGCAGCCGGGCAGGTATTTTTCTTTGATTGCATCGGCGCCGAAGTGCAACAGATAGGGTACGGCGATATCAGAATGCAGGGGAAAGCCAATGCCACTTAAGCCCAATTGCGCCAGTTCTTCATCGACAATGGCATGGTAACGAAAGTCAACGCCAGCACCACCATAGTGTTCGGGGACGGTCGGGCACAGCATGCCGAGTTCGCCGGCCTTGTGCCATAGACTACGATCAATAACCCCGGCTTTTTCCCAGGCGGCGTGGTAGGGGCAAGCTTCTGCCTGTAAAAATTTTCGCACGCTGTCTCTAAACTGTTCGTGCTCGGGTCCGTAGACCGTTCTTGGAATCATTAGATTAACCTCAAATCAATGGTTACTTTCTCATGGGCGATGTATTGCTTTAGGGGGCGTTATCTATTGACTCCGTTTTAAAGTGACGTTTTTTGAGTGTTACTTTGTCAATCTTACCCACCGGTAACATCGGCAAGTCATCAGAGATCACAAAGTATTTGGGAACCTTGTAATTGGCGAGCTTGTCTTTACAAAAAGTTTGAAGTTGCTCAGCAATCATGTGTGCGGGCGTGTCGGTGCCACAATGGCCATCGGCGTTATCCAGGCACGGGATAATGTAAGCCGCCCCCACTTCTTGATACAGTGGGTCGGGCACACCGACAACCGCTGCCATTTCAACATCTGGGTGACTTTCCAGCAGCAGTTCTATTTCACGGGGGTAAACATTGTAGCCGCCTGATTTAAACATCTCAGAGAGTCGGCCTACTAGCGTAATAGTGCCATCCTCACGCCAGTAACCTAGATCACCAGTGTGGAACCAACTATCGTCGGTAAAGGCATCACGGGTGGCCTCTGGACGGTTGTAATAACCGAGAAATAGATATTCACCTTTAAACTGTAACTCACCCTGCTCACCGATCGCACAGGGCTTTCCCTCGGCATTGATAATCCGGCATGACATATTGGGGCTGGGGCGACCGATACTGTCTCGCAGTTCTTCCAATGTCGCATTGTGGCTGGCATAGGTGGTGTGAGCGGCGGTTTCAGTTAAGCCATAGAGATTCATTAATCGTGGCGCGATTGTTTGAAGCCGTTTAATCACCGCCTCTGGCATGGCGGCGCCACCCCATAAAATTAATTCGACACTGGAAAAATCCGTCCGTCCAAAATTAGGATGGGCCAATACCATCATTAGCATGGTTGGCACGCCACTCATTACCGTTATCCGTTCTCGGCCAATCGTGTCCAGTACCACTTCTGGATCGAAGCGTTCTTGAAGATAAATGGTACCCCCAGCCACCAGCGCCACACTACAGGTATCAGCAACACTGGCCACATGATTAATCGGAAAGCTACAAATTAGTTTCGGTGTTTGAACCTGAAAGTGCTGGTTTTGCGTGGTCGCACCAAAACACAGACCGTAGTGCGAGAGCAATGCGCCTTTGGGTTTACCACTAGAGCCGGAGGTGTAAACAAGTAAAGCTGGATCCAAGCGCTCTATGGCCTCGGTCGCCAAGCGAACCGCGCTGCTGGGTATCTCTTTTGCACCGTCCAAAAACAGTTGAAAAGACAGGGTGCCCGGTATCGGATCTATCGTAGCAATCGCCTTCTCCAGACAATCATTCTCCTCCAGCAGTGCGCACACTGTAGAGCTAAAATCACGGCCCTCAAACGCTGCCAGAGCGAACAACAGTTTGGGTTGGGCATCGCCAATGACATAGCGACATTCGTCCAAAGTATACTTGGGATTAACCCCTAGCCAAATGGCCCCAATACCAGCAGTGGCTAAAAACAACACCCAATATTCCGGACGTGGAGTGCTAAGCATCGCAATGCGATCACCCTTTTTTACCCCCATAGCCAGCAGGGCTTGAGCACATGTTTCTACTTGATCTTTGAGCATTTGGTAGCTTATGCGCTTTTTACCAAAGACGATGGCTTCGCTGTCTGGGGTTTGTTGTGCATATTGGTGAAGATAATCGGTAATGCGAGTATGAACAATGGGGCTCAATTTCATAAGCTACTCCTTTACTGTTTGGCAAATTGACTGATATTTTCTGCGGTTTGAATATCCATATTGGCTTTAATACAGATCTCAGTTTCGTAGGCTAAGGCCTTTTCAATATCGGTGTAACTGCCGAGGTTGATGCCTCGCTTGAGGTCGGCGAGTGAGCGGGCTGACAGTTTGGAAAGGGTTTCTGCCAGGGCCAATGCTTCGCTTTCCAACTGTGCATCGGGCACCACTTTCCAGGCGATGCCTAAGCGATAAAAATCATCGGCGCTTTGTTTCTCACCTAAAAGGATTAATTCGCGGGCTTTGATGGGGCCGACCAGGGCGGGCAATAAGGTGGTGACGGCACCGGTGACGGATAAACCCCACTTTACTTCGGGGAAAAAGCCTTTGGCGGTATCAGCCCAGATAGGAAAGTCGCAGTTAATCGCCCATTCCAAACCAGCACCCACGGCCCAACCTTGGATAGCACCAATCACTATTTTGTCGCTATACAATAGTTGTCGAGTGACTTCTTGAAGCATCTCCGTTTCTTCACGGATGGTTGCTTCGTCGGCGCCCAGATTGATATCCTCATCATTAAGATCAGCACCAGCGCAAAAGGCCCGCCCTTCGCCTTTTAAGATAATGACCTTGATTTCTTTATTGGCATTGATTGTTTTAAGTGCCTCGCAAAAAGCGCTAATTAATTCACGATTGATCGCGTTGAGCTTTTGAGGACGGTTAAAACTGAGGGTGTAAATAGCCTGTGTAACACTGACTAATATTAAGTTTTTTGGCATGGTTTTTCCTGTTTGTGTTATCTATAGCTTATTGATTTACGTTTACAATAATCTCCGCTGGTAAAAACCGAATCCACTAAAAAATTGGGTTACCCAACCGCTGTCAATGGTGCCGATTCCAACAAGACCGACTTACTAACATCCGCCGAGGAAATAGCTATTCGTATAGTTTTTGTCAAGTGACCCATATCCTATTCACATATAATTAATGCTCTGAAGGGGTATACCAGATCGGCGAGGTATAGGCGCGTTCTTGGGTCACCATGGGGATTTCCTTGGGGATGTCTTTTAAACCAAAAAATTTAGTATCGTAGGCGCTCCAACGTGGCGTAGGGATTTCCAGTACACGGACGTAATAAAAAGCGAGTTCGTTTTTATCAAAGTCAGGATCCGTCCAAACCACGGAAAATTCCGGATCGCCGATACTGTTAGTATAAGAAGCGTCTTTTATATTGACCGTATTACCAACCGCTTTTACTCTGCCTTTCCAGTTTTCTTTACGTCCATCGGATAGGGCAACGTTATATACTTTCTCATGAAGTTCTCCTTTCCTATCATGCCAGCCTTTGATTACTTGCACACGATCGAGGTTGGCGCCATCAGGATCTTTGACAGCACGAATCAGAAAACTCGGCACCTTGGCTTTAGGAGCATTGGTGAGATCTCCACCCATTGGTACACCTTTGGTATAACCGATTTTTGCAATATCATGCCGAAACGCATCATCACATTCATAGTCCCATCCACCAAAAAACCTCACCGTCATACGTGGTCCGGTCGTAGCGTAAATTTCTTTTCGCTTCATTGCGGCAAAGAGAGATTTGCGAGTATTTTCCTCTGCCCAAATAGCAGCATAACCAGCCGCATTCATACGCCAACCAATCCAATCTGACGCATCCGTACGTGCAGGGTGTGGTTCATCTATGCTCATTTTCCCCCAAAAGTTGTCTTCGTCTGCCGTCGCCAGAGAGGTATGGGCATCGGTGCTACCTATCATGCCGAACTTGAACGGATTAACACCGAGCTTCGCCTGTTGTCCCAGACCAAGTTTTAGCGCAGATCTCGCATACTCAAATTGCCTCCAACTATCGGAAAGTTTTTTATTATCTGAACTATTTCCCCAAGTTTCATAGTCAGCGAACTGATCCTTTGGTGATACAACTGGATGAGTCTCACTATCGCCTTTAATTTGCGTCACCTCGACAATGGGCTCCCAACGACTACGTGCCTTTGCGTAGGCCGTATCTAACGGGCGCCCATTGAAATCGGTTAACGCAAACATTTGACCTTTGCTCAAATTACCGTTGTGAGGAATCGCCAGAGCTTCAGCCTTTGTTGTTCTTTCATACTCAGCCAAGTATGCCCACAAGTCTTCTGGGTTTTCGCTGTCAGAACGGGAAAAAGGTAATATCTGCACCGTTGCATCTGCACCACCTTTGAATACAACAACCCTGTGATGCAGCGTACGCCCACCTTTCGCCATATCGAACGGTGTCCATTCGTAGCCGATAAACGCAGTAAACTTACCCGGCTCATTGTATTCCTCCGCCTTAACAACGACATTTTGCCAAACTGATTGGCGGAAGGCTGTATCTCGTACAGTGCCATCATCACTAAACATGCCAAAATTCGGGGAAAAAAGAAGCTCATTGAGTTTTAAGGGCTCACCGTTTGTTGCTTTGAGGGTCTGGATCCATTTCTTTCCAAAATCAGTAGCGAGTAAGGTGGGGTTCCCCCTTTCAAGAACAGGCATCAGGCCCATGTTGTTGGCATGATCAGCGACAACCAAGAAGTCTAGCGGGCGGCGCAGGCGCACGGGCATGCCGTTATGAACACTAATACGTTCACCACGTGCAAAGCGATAGGCTTCATCCGGTGTCAGACTCTTGTTGCCAAAACTATTGGCATCGACCGACAGGTTGGTGTGGAGATGCGTATCACCAAAGTATACCTTCGTTGGGTAAGACTGATCGGTGTAGGGCGAATAAGAATCCCCGGCCTCAGAAACCGGTATGAATACAATAAGCGTAACTAGCAAGCACTTAACTTTTTTCAAGGTTTTCTTGTTTTTCATGAACCTCACCGTCTTTTTTCTCTCGTTAATTTATTTTCAACCTCCTGTCCACATGTACCTAAGGCTCATACCAGATTGGCGAGGTATAGGCCCGCTCCTGGGTCACCATGGGCACTTCTTCAGGAATATCGGTTACGCTAAAGAACTTGGCATCGTAGGCAGTCCACCGTGGGGTTGGGATTTCTATGACACGAACGTAATAAAAGGCGAGTTCGTCTTGATTAAAATTTGGATCGCTCCAGACAACGTTTAATTCAGGATCGCCTATGCTGTTGGTATACGACGCATCTTTTACGTCGACGGTATTTCCAACCGGTTGGATTTTGCCTCGCCAGTTGGGTTCACGGCTATCAGATAAGGCAACGTTATAGATTTTTTCATGCAGCTCTCCGTTTTTGTCATGCCAGCCTTTAATAACCTGAATGCGATCAAGATTGGCACCATCGGGGTCTTTAACCGCACGGATAAGAAAAGTAGGTGATTTTCCTTTAGGCGCATAGGTGAGATCACCTCCCATCGGCACACCTTTGCTATAACCGATTCTGGCTAGATCAGGTTTTTGAGCATCTCTTGCTTCGTATTCCCAACCACCAAAGAAGCGCACGCTCATACGCGGACCGGTGGTAGCGTAGGTCTCCTTGCGCTTCATTGCAGCGAAGAGAGATTCACGGGTATTTTCTTCCGCCCACACTGCTGCGTAACCAGAGGCGGCATATTCCCAACCTAAGTTCTCAGGTGTCCAAGGCAAGGTGGTTATTTTTAATCGTTCCGGGGAGGGTTCATCCTTTGACATTTTCCCCCAAAAATTATCCTCTTCTCCAGTGGCAAGGGAGGTGTGGGAGTCCGTACTGCCAATCAAACCAAATTTAAAGGGATTAACACCCAATTTAGCGTGCTGTTGTAGACCCAACTTTAATGCTGAACGCACATACTCGTAGGGCTTTTGTCTTACGCTTTCCTCGCTGAGTGTCTTTCCTGTCTGTCTGCCTTTCCAACCATTCCAAGTCTCGTAGTCAGCAAATTCATCCGTTGGAGACAGTATGGGGTGGGTTTCGCTATCACCTTTGATTTGGGTGGCTTCAACCAGCGGCTCCCAGCGGCTGCGCATTTTTGCATAGGCTTTATTCAGTGGACGACCGTGATAATCTTTAAGTGAAAACATCAGACCGTTGGTTAAATTACTATTGTGGGGTATGGCTAATACGCCACCGCCGGTCTTGGTTTCGTAATCAGAAAGATAACTCCAGAGTTTTTCCGGGTCCCAGCTGTCGTAGCCGGAAAAGGGTAGAACCTGATCGGCTTTCCCGGCATCATCCTTAAAAATCACCACACGGTGATGGTTGGTTTCCGATGGTGTCCACTCATATCCGATAAATGCTGTGAATTGGCCAGGCTGATTGTATTCGTCAGCCTTAGCGGTCACCTCCTGCCAGATGGCGCGCCGAAAAGTACTTTCACGAATAACCTGTGGCGTTTCTTTGGACCAACTTTTCCAAAAAAAATCCTGTGACTCTGTATCGGTATTGGCTTGCATTGACTCATACCAACGCCGACCAATCTCTGTTATCAATAGGGCGGGATCGCCGGAACGTGCACCTCGCATAACACCCATATTAATCGCATGGTCCGCTATCACCAAAAAATCCAAAGGTCGTTGTAATCGGGCTTTCATGCCGTTATGCGCGGTAACCGCTTCGCCTTTGGCAAAACGGTAGGCATCGTCTGGAGAGAGGGACTTGTTGCCCATACCATTAGCGTCTACCGATAAATTGGTATGCAAATGCGTATCACCCCAATAGACATTGGAGGGATAGGTTTGATCAATATTGGGGGAGTAGCTTATTCTTTTAGCACTAACTTCAATATCTTTTGCAATCGCTTCTGCATAAATGTTACCGGCAAGTATAAAAACTGATAATAAATAAACAGGAATAAGGCTATTTTTTTTCATAAAATCAGGTATGTGCCTAAAGATGCGCCTCCATCCGATGTTAGTAACTACCTCGTCAAGTGGGCTGACAGGTCGCTTACCAAAAACAGAATGCTTCTGGCGATAAGCTCCAGCGTATTCTCGAGTTGTAAGGGCGTTGATGCTTTTACATTGTCTATCCATGCTGTTCTCTGTTCTTCGGAAAATTAGAGTAATGCCAATAAAAATCAATAATTTTTACGTTGGCCCTATCCTTTACTTTGTGCGAATTTCCGATAAATCGTCACCGTTATACAAACGACCATTTTTCATCACCTGACTAATACTTTCAGTGTTTCGAATGTTCTCTAATGGGTTTTTATCGAAGATAATAAGATCAGCATATTTATTGGGTTCTAAGCTGCCAAGTTCGGTTGCGCGGCCAATCACTTTGGCGCCGCCAATCGTTGCCATCTGCAATGCTTCGTGCGCAGTCGCCCCACCCATCGTCATTGCCTGAATTTCCCAATGAACCCCGAGACCCGCTAGATTGGAATTTCCATCGAAACCGTGAGTGCCTGTGCTGACTTTTCCGGTCGTTCGAAATATTTTGGTTGCCGTCGCTGCATATTGATCGAATATATATTCGCTCTCATGACCACCGCTTGGCCAGCGACGTAATATGTTTGCAAGAATATTTTGTGGCACGAATCGCTTAAGTTTTGAATCATTAAGCGGATTTTGTGTTGCGAAGAAATAATAGGATCCATTCAGTCCTCCACCGTTATAGGTTAAGACCGTAGGTGAGTAGCCTATATTACTCTGCCTGTAGAGCTCGATAACATCCTTGTATGCGGGGCTTTGGCTGTGCTCAATGGCTGTTAGACCATCAATAGCGTAGGTTGGATTAAACATCAGATCACCCGTTTCGGTGGTCTGCATAACGCCTAATTTCTTTGCCGCCACGGCCAGATACTGTCGTGTCAGGCGGTCAATCCCCATATAAATCTTGATATTACCGGTGCGATAATGTTCCTTGTAGCGCCTTACAAGCGCAAGCGCCTGCTGCTCCGAAACATTTCTAATCCTGTTGGATATAATGTAGGGGCCGGTGCTGTATGCTCTCTGACCGATTATCACACCGGCATCAATCAAATCTTGATAAATAAAACTATCGACCTTCGCCGCAGGATCTATACCTGCTGTGACTCCATACGCAAGATTTAGCGGAAACCCCCATGTTTCATAATCTAGTAACTGGGTTCGTTCGGTCCGGTGAAGATGGGTATCTATAAATCCGGGGGTGATATATTTACTGCTCAGATCACGAATTTTGGCTCCTATCGGAATGGCCACTTTGCCTCTGACACCAACGGCCTTAATCCGGTTGTTTTCAATGACAATGTCCGCATCCTTAATAATTTCATCGCC
>Ga0115547_1002118_pt1 | contig 11206 bp, 5 predicted proteins | sample COGITO_mtgs_1004_3_FD_87185 | JGI IMG/M metagenome (GOLD analysis project Ga0115547, IMG submission 87185) | Pelagic marine microbial communities from North Sea - COGITO_mtgs_100420 | ecosystem: Environmental > Aquatic > Marine > Epipelagic | place: Germany:Helgoland, sampling site Kabeltonne...
CGCGACACCATCGCGGTAGGTAACAACCCCGACACCTACAGAGCTGCTAATTTCGGATTTGCCAATGCCGCGAATATTGAAGCTATTTGCCTGACCCGAGGTATTGACCGTCAGCGATGGTGTCGAAAACTGGAGCTGCTCGACGCTGTTGATGCTCTTTCGAACCAAGTCTTCGCCGGTCAGCACCGACGCGGCGACACCGGTTCGTTGTAGATTGGTCGAACGACGTTCGGCGGTGATGACGATCTCATCTGCCTGAGTTGTGTCTGGCAAGGCGGCATCGGTGGGCGACTGGGTCGTGTTCGTCGCCTGCGACTGTCCGGTGGCAGTCGCCAATGTAGGGCTGCTCTGAGCATGGGCGGCGCCCGAAATGATCACGGCCAGCATCGACGCCGACAGCAGAAACTTGCGCATCATTTATCCTCTCTGTTTTCTCGCGCTCTACGGCGCGTCCAGTCGTCGTTTGATACTCGAAACGAGCGGCTGTCAAGTTTCATTAAATCGCTAGTGAAAATCAATCTGGTTTGGTACGACGGTTCATCGACAGCCGGATCAACTCGGCGCGAGGGAGAGGATAATGATCGAGGCAGCCGACGCCGATCACGAGCGGATCCGATGCGTATGCGATCCCGCACTTCCACGCTTTACGGATATGCAGCTGTGGTCTCACCCTATTGCTAACGTCGCCGCGCGCGATCGGCACGGCCTAACCGGCGAGCAGCCGGATCTGCCAAATGCCGAGCCGCAACGCTATCTGGTCGTCAGCGAGCCGTTGGTCGAGCCCGCGTGTCGTGTCTTGGCGCGACTGCCGGTATTCGAGCCGCGCTATCCTGTCAGCACGCTGCCTACGGACAAACTGACGGGCATCCTCGCTGAGCGCTATGCTACCATGACAGGAATTTTTGGCGCGCATCGATGCTTCCACGCGACTGCAGAGACCTGCGCGATCGAGACGCTGAAGCGGTTGGTCGTCACCACAATTCAATAATGAAAAGGGTAATAGCGATGAAGAGCAAATGGGTGATGGGTGCGGCCGGACTCGCTGCCGCGATGTTGGCGACTACCGCAAGCGCGCAACGGACCCGCGTGACGATCGACTCCGGGTCGCTGTCCGGCATACGCGAGGGCGATACGCTAGTTTTCAAGGGCATTCCCTATGCCGCGCCGCCCGTCGGTCCAAAGCGTTGGCGTCCTCCGGCGACACCCGCGGCATGGCAGGGCGCGCGCGACGCGACCCACTACGGTGCTGCGTGCCCGCAGGACGACGCGCACAAGGAACCTTGGGCCCAAGTCGGTACGACGAGCGAGGACTGCCTGTTCCTTAACGTCTGGCGACCCGCCAAGCCCGGCAAATATCCGGTGATGGTGTTCATCCACGGTGGCGGATTTACCTACGGTGCAGCGGGAGTGCCGCTCTATGATGGCGCGGGCCTCGCGGCGCGCGGCGCGGTAATCGTCACGATCAATTATCGGCTCGGCCGACTCGGTTTCTTCGCACATCCCGCGCTGACCGAGGAAGATCCGACTGGCGAGCTCGGCAATTACGCGATCATGGACCAAGTCGCAGCGCTGCAATGGGTGAAGCGCAACATCGCGCAATTTGGCGGCAATTCCGATAACGTCACGATCTTTGGTGAATCGGCGGGCGCGGGGAGCGTCCAAATCCTGATGGGCACGCCCGTATCGAAGGGGCTGTTTCACAAGGCGATCTCCGAATCGGGATCGGGCATCAGCGCGCTGTTCCCGATCCGCGGCGGCGCGGTGAGCGCCGAGAAAGTCGGGCAGCTCTGGGCTGAGGGCATCGGACTGAAGAACGCGACGCCCGAACAGCTCCGCGCCGTACCGCTAGCCGAGGTGGTGAAGAACGGCCGCGCTTTCCCTTTCATCGACGGCAAAGTGGTCGTCCACAGTCCCGGCGAGCCCTTCTATCGCGATGGCGAAACGCCCGTGCCGCTCCTAATCGGCGGCAATTCGAACGAATCTAGCCTCGGCGGCATGACCGAGGCGACGGCTAAGGTGCTGCTTGGTAGCGATTTCAAGCCGCTGCTCGACGGCTATGTCGCGATGACCGACAAGCCCGAGGCGACGGCAGCGGTTATACTTGCCGAACAGGCCGGGTTCGTCCTGCCCTCCTTCGCGCTCGCCGATCAGCATGCCGCCAACGGCCACAAGGCATTCGTCTATTATTTCGATCAGGTCGCGGTCGATCAGCGCGCCAGCGCCGCAGGAACCGATCACGGTGGCGAGCTGGAATATGTGTTCGGAACCAGGCCGGTCGAGCATCGCTGGGACGCGCAGGATGCGCAGGTCTCGAAGCTGATGGGCGATTATTGGGTGCGATTTGCGAAGACCGGTGATCCCAACAATGCTCGTAAGACCGGGGCCGCGCCGCGCTGGCCGCAGGTGACGACGTTGCCGACTGCCTATCTCGCCGTCGGTGCCGATACGAAGGCGGCGACGCTGAAGCCGATCCAGGAGCGCACGAAAGCCGCGGCGATGGCCGACGCGCGCAAGAAGTGGGCGGCGATGCCGCAGCCATGAGCACGCGCGCCATCCTTGCAAACCCGACCAGGCGACAGCTGGTCGGTGGGGCGGCGGGCGCGATGGCGTTGTTCACCGCTGCCCCCGCCCGCGCGCTCGCGTCGACACGCCGCGCGCCATCACGCTTCCTATGGGGCGCGGCGATCTCCGCGCACCAGAGCGAGGGCAACGACGTCAATTCGGACAGCTGGCTGCTCGAAACGATCACCCCGACCGCGTTCAAGGATCCTTCCGGCGACGCCTGCGACAGCTATCATCGCTACGAGCAGGACCTCGACATCGCCGCGAGCCTAGGGCTCAATTGCTATCGCTTCGGAATCGAATGGGCGCGGATCGAGCCGGTCGAGGGGATGTTCTCCATCGCCGAACTCGACCATTACAAGCGGATGCTGGAGGCGTGCCACGCGCGCGGCCTTCTGCCGATCGTTACCTATAACCACTTCACCGTGCCCCTGTGGTTCGCGATGCGCGGCGGGTTCGAGGTGGCGGACGGCGCTGATCTGTTCGCGCGTTTCTGCGCCCGCGCGACGGAGGCGCTGGGATCGCTGATCGGTATGGCCTCGACCTTCAACGAGGCGAACATCGTGCTGTTGCGCAAGGTGCTGCCGCGCTTCGCCAGCGATGCGGCGGCGGCGAACGCGCGCGCGATGATCGCGGCAGCGGCGCGGCGTACCAATTCACCGCGTTTCTCCTCGATGCTGTTTGGCGACCCGGACAAGATCAGCGAGGTGATGCTCGACGCGCATGACAAGGGGCAGGCCGCGATCAAGGCGGGGCCAGGCGATTTTCCCGTCGGCGTCACATTATCGATGCAGGAGATCGAGGGCGTCGGCCCCGGCAATCTCGCGAAACAGGCCGAACAGACGATGTACGGCGGCTGGATCGAGGCGGCACGCAAGGCAGACTTTATTGGGGTGCAGACCTATTCGCGGCTGCGGATCGACGCACATGGGCTGATGAAGCCCGACAGCAGTGTGCCACTCACCGACATGGGCTATGAAAATTACCCGCACGCGGTCGGCGCGACGATCCGTTACGCCGCCAAGCATATCGGTCGCCCGATCTATCTGACCGAAACGGGCATCGCGGCGACCGATGACACGATCCGCGCACGCTTCATCGACGCGACGATCGCGCAAGTTGCCCAATGCATTGCCGAGGGGATCGACGTGAAAGGGTATCTCTACTGGTCGCTGCTCGACAATTTCGAATGGACCTCGGGCTATGCGAAAGAGTTCGGGCTGGTCGCGGTCGACCGCACCACGTTCAAGCGCACGGTCAAGCCCAGCGCGCAAACCTTGGCGGCGCACGCGCGGGCGAACCGCCTGTGAGCGGCGAAGCGCGGGGCACGCGTCGGTGGCTGCGCCGCGGTTTAGGCTGTTTCGGCCTGCTCGGGGTGATTCTGTTGATCGCATTCACCGCATTGGGCGGCTGGGGCGTAATCGCGGGCCTTCGCGGCCCATCGACAGCATATGATGCACGCGCACTGCCACCTGCACCGAACTATTCCAAGGCAGGCGCTTGGCTTGCGCTGCCCGGTCGTAACGGGCTCGAACGATCGACGCCACCAGGTATCACCGCGATCGACGAACGAGCCGCCCCTGCCGACGTTTTCTTCGTCCACCCCACAACCTTCAAGGGCAGCCCGGTGTGGATTGCGCCGTTCGACGCTGGCGAGAACACGGCACCGCTGAATGGGCCTGTGCTCCTGGGTCAGGTCAGCGCGTTCAACGGCTGTTGCCGCCTTTACGCGCCGCACTATCGCCAGGCAACGCTGGCCGGGTTGAAGATACCCGCAGCGTTGGACGTTGCCTATTCGGATGTCGCCGCCGCGTTCCGCTATTATATTGCGCACCTCAACCACGGCCGCCCGTTCATCATCGCCTCGCATAGCCAGGGCACCGCGCATGCGATCGAGTTGCTCCAACGGGAAATCCTCGGGACGCCGCTGCAACATCGGCTCGTCGCCGCCTACCTGATCGGTGGATATGTGCCCGACAATTTCGATGAGGCCGGCCTGCCGATCTGCGTCAGCGCGCGGCAAACCGGCTGCTTGATCTCGTACAATACAAGCGAGCGAGGGCGTACCGGCGCACGCATGATCACCGAGAACAAGGTCTATTGGTGGCGAGGCGCCCGCACGACGCAGGGACGATCGAACGCCCTTTGCGTCAATCCAATGAGCTGGCAACCGAAAGGCGCTGCCCCGTCAAGCGCTAACACCGGCAGCCTGCCTTTTCCAGTCGCGCCGTTTGGAAAATCTGCCAAAAAGCTATCGGCTTTAGTGCCGCATCTAACTGGCGCGCAGTGTCACGACCATCTGCTCGAAGTAGAGGTACCATGGTCTGCCCCATCTGGATTTATCGACAAGCTAAGCCTGATCTTCGGCAGCTATCATCTCAACGATTACGGCCTATTTTATGCTGCGCTGCGTCGCAACGCGGTCGATCGCGTTGCTGCATGGGAGCCGGCGAACGACAAGCGGTGAACCCAGATCTATTTATCCCAACCAGAGCCCGGGCCATCGGTGCGCAAAAACCTGACCTGTTGAGGGCTTAGTTCTCAGGCATTCCTCTATGGGGTCAGCGGAAACCCAGGTTTTCTGCGGGTTTCAAGAAGTGGTGCCGCTTACAGGACTCGAACCTGTGACCCCCGCATTACGAATGCGATGCTCTACCAGCTGAGCTAAAGCGGCCTGGTACGCCGGTAGCCTGTTGGCAACGCGGCGGAGGCGGGCGATTAACAGAGGTCGGGGGTGCTGACAAGCGGGTTCGCGGCGTCTTTACGCGGCATTTACCACCCCGGTGGCAAACAGTGCCTGACGGACACGTTGTCCGCACGACAGGGGCAAGCATTGCTATGGATACCGCAGCGGGTTTCGACAACGTCGGTGCCGAAATCGACGAGGCGACCGACGGCGCGGTCGACGATCAGGCGTTCGACCTGGGCGGCGACGAACGGCGAATGCATGTCCGGGCTTATAATCACTGGGTTTCTTTGCTGAACGGCGCACCATTTCCGGCGATCGACCGACTCGACCCGCAGGGTATCACCGACTTCGGGCCGCACAGCGTATTGCTCGATTTCGGCGGTGGTATCGAAGATCCCGGGATCACCTATCTTGGCGCGACGCTGCGCGAGGAATGCGGTCTGGCCGATGAAATCACGCGGGTCGCCGACGTGCCGAGCCGATCGCTGCTGTCGCGACTCACCGATCATTATCTGCAGATTATCGCCAATCGCGCGCCGATCGGGTTCGAGGCCGAGTTCGTGGGCAATAGCGGCAATACGACGCTGTATCGCGGCATCCTGATGCCGTTTTCCTCGAACGGCGAGGATATCGATTTCATCTACGGCGTCATCAACTGGAAAGTGATCGCCGATGCCCAATTGCAAGCAACGCTGACCGCTGAACTCGACGCGGTGGTGCGCGCCGCGCCGACCCCTGTCCTGCCGAACAATTTGACGTCGACCGAGATGCCGCAGAGCGAGACGGCGGTCTGGGCCGACGGGCCGAACGCGGGCGTCACCGATCCCGCGGCGATGATCAAAGAAACCCTTTCCAATCCGACCCGGGACGAATCCGACGATATCGGCACGATCGCGATCGTCGATCGGTTCGCGCCATCGGGGTCGCTCGGCGATACATTGGCGATGGCGCGCGAAAGCGCCGCGCAGGTTCGCGCGGCGGACAGTCGTGGCCGCGCCGCGTTGTACCGCGCGCTGGGCCGGGCGCATGACTTTGGCATCGCAGCAGATGCGGATCGGGATGCCTATCTGGCATTGCTCGACGATTCGCTGATCAAGGCACAGGCTCGCGCGCCGATGACACCGATCGTGAAGCTCGTCTTCGGTGTCGATTATGACAAGACGCGGCTGGCCGAATATGCCGCGGTGCTCGGCCACGCCCGGCGACAGGATGTCGCGGTCGGCAGGCTCCCCGCCTTTCTCGATAGCGTCGCGGGTGGAATCAAGGCCGTCGTGTCGGCGGAGCGTGCGGCACGGCGTCCTGCCAAACGCACCGACGTCTTTGACCGCGCCGCTCGTGAACTGCGGGCACGGCCCGTGCTCGCCAACGTGCCGATCGGCGCGGGTGATACCGATTTCGTCGTGATGATCGCGCGGCCTGCGGTGGATGGCACGCTCGATATCGTCGCGCGTGTCGACACGCGCACGATCGTCGAGGCGGTCATCAAACACGCGGCCTGACCCCGGTGTCGATCGTAACGAATGTTGCGCTGCGAAGAAATTTCCGGACGCAAAGCTAGCGCTTGAGCAAGCCGCGCGGCGGGCGTAGTCCCTGACGCCATGCCCAATATACCCCTGCAAAACACGATCGACGCCCTGGCCGCCCGGCTGACCAAGGGCGCGCTGCCCGGCGAACTCGTCGGTTTCGACAAGCCCGAGATCACCGAGGCCGCGAAATTCCTCGTCACGACGGGGATCAAGCGACGCGCCGGCAAGGCCGCGATCGCGCTGCAACCGATCCCGACCGACGATGTCCGGCGGCGCATGCGGCTCGGCATCGTCAACGACGACATGCCGTTTCTGGTCGATTCGATCGCGGCCGCGATCAGCGCGGCGGATCTCGACATCGATCGTCTTATCCATCCCGTCGTGCGCGTCACGCGCAACGCCGATGGCGAGATCGGCGACATTGGCGGTGCGGGCACACCCGAATCGATGATCTATGTCGAGATGGAGCGTGCCGATGCGCGCGCGCGGCGCGACCTCGTCCGCAGGCTTCACGCGGTGCTGACCGACGTGCGCGATGCGGTGACCGACTGGCCGGATATGCAGCGGGCGATGGCGGCGGACGAGGCGATGCTGTCGCACGGCGAAGGCGCGGCGTTGCTGCAATGGTTCATCGACGGCCATTTTACGCAGCTTGGTCACCAACGCTGGAGCCGCGATGGCAAGAGCAGCGACGAACTGGGGATCGCGCGTAACGAACATGTCGTGCCGATCCTGGCGGAAGCGTCGCGCAATGCCGCGATCGAATGGTTCGAAAAAGGCGAAGGCGATGCGCCACTGCTCCTCAAATCCAACCTGATTTCGACCGTCCACCGTGCCGCCCCGCTCGATCTGGTCATCATTCCCCGCAAGGAGGGCGACGCGGTCGTCTCGCTGTCGATCCAAATCGGTTTGTGGACCAGCGCGGCGCTCAACGCGCGACCACGCGACGTGCCAGTCCTGCGGACGCGCCTTGGCGCGCTCGAAACCAAGTTCGGCTTCGATCCCAAGGGGCATACGGGCAAGGCACTGACTCACGCGCTGACCGCGTTGCCGCACGACCTTGTCGTCGCCTTTCCCTCATCCGCACTGGAACAGCTCGCGCTGACCGCGATGAGCCTTGCCGACCGGCCCCGCCCCGCGCTCGTCATGGTGCGATCGGCGCTGGCGCGGCATTTGTTCGCGTTCGTCTGGCTGCCGCGGGACGACCTCACCACCGCCCGCCGCACCGCGATCGGCGAGTTGTTGAGCGAGGCCGCGAACGGCAATATCCTCAACTGGTCGATCGCGCTGGAGGACGGCACCGTCGCACTCCTCCGCTATACGATCGACCTGCGTCAGTCGGGGCGGATGCCCGATCATGCGCCGATCGAGGACCGGCTGGAGCGGATGGTGCGCGGCTGGACCCCCGCGGTCGAGGCGGCGCTGGCCGCGATAGTCGGGCCGTCGCGCGCGATCCGCCTCGCGCTGCGTCATGCCGGCAGCTTCCCGAGCGGCTATCGCAACGCCAACACCGCAGAGGAGGCGGCGGCAGACATCGTGCGGCTCGCCGGGCTCGACGATGAGGGCGCGCGCTCGGTACGCCTGTATCACCGCAACGACGCGACCTATCTGAAGCTCTATCGACAGGGCGGCGCACTGGCGCTGTCCGACGCGGTGCCCGTGCTCGAAAATTTCGGGTTCCGGGTTATCGAGGAAATCCCGACCGCGCTGACCGACGAGGCGCAATCCTATGTCCATGAATTCGTCGTCGACGCGGGCGGCCCCTTGTCGAGCAACCCCCATATCCTCGAAGACGCGATCGCCGCGGTCCTGGAAGGAAAGGCCGAGAACGACGCATTCAACCGGCTGATCGTCGATGCCGCGATGAACCCGCAATCGGTCGTCCTCTATCGCGCCTGGTTCCGTTACCTGCGTCAGGCCGGGATGGCCTATGGCCTGACCACCGTCGTCGACGCGCTGCGTCGTGCGCCCGATGTGGCGATCGCGCTGATCGACCGTTTCACCGCCGCGCACGATCCGCGATCGACCGAAAGAACCAGCCAGGCGGATCGCGCGATCGACAGCGGCCTCGAAGCCGTGTCGGCAATCGACGACGACCGCATCCTGCGCAGCATTTTGGGTGTCATCCACGCGACGTTGCGCACCAACGCCTTCGCACCTGCCGCGGCGGAAGCGCTGGCGTTCAAGCTCGACAGCCACCTCGTCGTCGGCCTGCCCGCCCCTGTGCCGTGGCGCGAAATCTGGGTGTACAGCCCCCGCGTCGAGGGCATCCACCTGCGCGCCGGTCCGGTCGCGCGCGGCGGGCTGCGCTGGTCCGACCGCCGCGACGATTTCCGTATCGAGATCCTCGGGCTGATGAAGGCGCAGCGGGTCAAGAACGCCGTCATCGTGCCGACCGGCGCCAAGGGCGGTTTCTATCCCAAACAGCTACCCTCCCCCGCGACCGACCGCGATGCGTGGTTCGCCGAGGGCACCGAAAGCTATCGCATCTTCATCCGGTCGCTCTTGTCGATCACCGACAACATCGTCGATGGCTCGGTCGTCCATCCCGACGGCGTGACGATCCTGGACGGCAACGATCCCTATTTCGTCGTCGCCGCCGACAAGGGCACCGCGACGTTCAGCGATGTCGCCAACGCGCTCGCGCTCGAACGCGATTTCTGGCTGGGCGATGCCTTCGCCAGCGGCGGGTCGCAGGGTTATGACCACAAGGCGATGGGCATCACCGCCAAGGGCGCGTGGATCAGCGTCCAGCGCCACTTCGCCGAACGCGGCGTCGATGTGCAAAGCGACAGCATCAGCGTCGTCGGCTGCGGCGACATGTCGGGCGACGTCTTCGGCAACGGGATGCTGTTGTCGAAGGCGATCAAGCTGGTCGCGGCATTCGACCATCGTCACATCTTCATCGATCCGACCCCTGATCCGGCCGCAAGCTGGGACGAACGCGCGCGCATGTTCGCATTGCCGCGTTCATCGTGGGAGGATTACGACAAGGCACTGATTTCGAAGGGCGGCGGCGTTTTTTCCCGCGCCGACAAGATCATCAAACTTTCGCCCGAGGCGCGCGGCGTTCTGGGCATCAGCGACACCGAACTCGACCCCGGCGCACTGATCTCCGCAATCCTGAAAGCGCCTGCCGACCTCCTCTGGTTCGGCGGCATCGGCACCTATATCAAGGCGGCAGGCGAAAATAACGTCCAGGTGGGCGATCCCGCCAATGACCGGCTGCGCGTCGATGCCGAGGATCTGCGCGTCACCGCGATCGGCGAGGGCGCGAATCTGGGCATCACCCAGGCCGCACGCATCGCGTTCGCGCGGCTGGGCGGACGGATCAACACCGACTTCATCGACAATTCGGCAGGCGTCGATTGTTCGGATAACGAGGTCAACATCAAGATCGCGCTCAACCGCGAGATGATCGAAGGGCGCCTGTCGTTCGACGATCGCAACGACGTGCTGGTCAGCATGACCGACGATGTCGCGCATATCGTGCTGGAGGATAACCGGCTCCAGACGCTCGCGCTATCGATCGCGGAGGCGGATGGCGCGTCCGCAATTCCGAGTTACGTGCGTATCATCGAAATCTTCGAAAATGCGGGCCGTCTCGATCGCAAGGTCGAAGGGCTGGCGAGCAATGACGATCTGCTCCGTCGCGGGCTCGACGGCCACGGGCTGACCCGTCCCGAACTCGCGGTGCTGCTCGCCACGGCAAAGCTCGGGCTGCAGGATGCGATCGAAAATGCCGGGCTCGGCATGGTGCCCGAATTGAAGGACGATCTGCACGCCGCCTTTCCATCGGCAATGCGCGAGAAATTCGCCGACGCGATCGACGATCATCGCCTGCGTGGGGAGATCGTCGCGACCAAGCTTGCCAACCGGGTCGTCAACCGGCTCGGCATCCTCAACCCCTTCGAACTCGCGGAGGAAGAAGGCGCGGCGATGAGCGACATCGTCGCGATGTTCGTCGTCGCGGAGGATCTGTTCGGGCTGCGGGCGCTGTGGGCGGAGATCGAAACGACCGCGATGCCGGAGGCGGCGCGGATCGCGCTGTTTAACGAAGTCGCCTCGGCGACGCGGTCGCAGGTCGCCGACCTGCTTCGCGCGACGACGCCGGGGACCAAGCCGGGCGCGGTGATCGAGCGGATGCGGGCGGGGATCGGCAAGCTCGATGCGCAGACCCAGTCGCTGCTGCGTGAAGAAGCCTGCGCGCATTCGGGCCGGATCGCGGACTCGCTCGAAGCTGCGGGCGCACCGCGCGACCTGACACAAAAGGTCACCCGACTATTCGAACTCGACGGGGCGGTCGGGCTTGCCGATCTCGGCGAGCGGCTGGCGGTCGACGAGGCGGACCTGACGCGCGCGTTCACGCATCTGGGTCAGGAACTGGGGCTCGACTGGGCGCAGTCGACCGCCGCGCGGATCTCGTCTA
>Ga0115547_1002122_pt1 | contig 11170 bp, 9 predicted proteins | sample COGITO_mtgs_1004_3_FD_87185 | JGI IMG/M metagenome (GOLD analysis project Ga0115547, IMG submission 87185) | Pelagic marine microbial communities from North Sea - COGITO_mtgs_100420 | ecosystem: Environmental > Aquatic > Marine > Epipelagic | place: Germany:Helgoland, sampling site Kabeltonne...
AGAGAGCACTACGTTGTAGATATTCTCGTGCAGCTCACCGTCCATACTCCTCCGGCCTTTGATCACCTGTACACGGTCCAAATTAGCACCCTCTGGAACTTTAACGGTTCTGATTAAAAAGGAAAGCGCACTGTCTTTGGGCGCATTTGTCAGGTGGCCCCCCATCGGCACACCCTTGGTATAGCCGATTCGTGCTAGATCAGGCTTGAGCCCATCTTCCACCGAATAGTCCCAACCGCCAAAAAAGCGCACCGTCATTCTTGGCCCTGTGCTGCTGGCATAGGTCTCCTTACGCTTCATTGCCGCAAAAAGGGCCTCGCGAGTGTTTTCTTCTGAGCAAATGGCTGCGTAGCCACTAGCCGCTATCTCCCAATGAAGTGAGTCGCCAGTCAGCGTTTCTAACATCCGGGTAGGACTTGGCTCAAACTGCGACAATTTCCCCCAGAAATTGTCTTCACCGGCTGTAGATAATGGAGTGTGTGAATCGGTGCTACCTATCATGCCAAATTTAAAAGGGTTAATTTTTAGCCTCACCTGTTGGTCTAATCCCAGTTTTAATGTTGATCTTGCATACTCCGATTTTTTCCGATCAATCCAGCCATTGGTCTCAATTCCCTTCGTGCTTCTGCCATTCCAACTATTCCAGGTTTCGTAGTCAGCAAATTCATCAGTGGGAGACAAGGCCGGATGAGCTTCACCATCGCCCTTCATCTGAGTTACTTCATAAAGTGGTTCCCATCGGCTACGGGTTTTTGCATAGCCTTTGCTTATGGGTCTACCGTCATAATCAAGCACCGAGAACATTTCGCCCTTGCTGGTGTTGCCATTATGCGGTATTGCGATAACGTCACCGCCGGTCATCGCCTCATAGTTCTGCATAAAATTCCACAAGTCTTCAGGATTTTCGCTATCAAGTCTTGAAAAGGGAATTACTTGCGTAACTTTTTGGTGGTCATCTTTGAAGATAACGATGCGGTGAAGATTACCCATTAGATTATAGACATTACGCCCGGCATCATAAGCGTCGCTCATTGCATTTTGCATAGACGAGCAGTATCCAAATGATGACCATTCAAAGCCAGAAAACGCTGTAAATTTGCATGGATCATTGTACTTATCAGGACTGCCAACTGTGCGCTTCCAGATAGTTTCCGCATATGTCCTTTCTTGAACCATATTTTCTTTCGCATTATTCCACATAAAATTCTTAGCATAATCGTTGTTACTATGAAATTGTTTGTATAGACGCCGACCAGATTTGGTATTGAGTAACGCTGGATTAGCATTATCAATGCTTTGCATCAACCCCATGTTAGCTGCATGGTCCGCGACGACTAAGAAATCCAATGGACGACGAAGGCGAACTTTCATTCCATTATTTGCCGTGATTTCCTCTCCTCTTGCCAATTTGTAGGCACTCTCAGGCGTCAGTTTTTTATTTCCATTGGGATAAGAATCATAGGAGAGATTACTATGAACATGTGTGTCTCCCCAATAAACCGATACGGGATAATCTTGGCTAACGTAGGGTGAGTAAGATTCTTCGGCCAATACCAATTCACTAAGAAAAAGGGAAAGTGGGAGAATGTATAAACTAAAAAGAACCAGACACCGGGCAATGGCTGAACCCAGACCGGACGCACCGCCTGTGACAATTGTTACTTTGTCCTGAACACGTGTCATGCTTGTTTCCCATTATTCACAATAAATGGCCTACAATGTTGTAACTGTTCCAAACTACAGTCCTCCGCGATGGGTGACATATTCTGAAGTAAGGGTAACAACGGGGGATCAATATTTTTTTCTAACGACATAGGAATTCCATAAAAATTATATCTGTCCCTTAGGACATAACATAACCCCCATCCACATTAAGCGCCTGACCTGTAATATTTTTCGCCTGCGAGGAAGCAAAAAATACCACAGCATGGCCTATATCCTCCGGCTCCACATTACGTTTCAGCGCGCCTATATTTTTATTTCCGTCGAGATGAGCTTGCTTGCCATTTTCTGGATCTAGTCCGCTATCCTTTATAAATGCCTCCGCCATGGGTGTCCACACACCACCGGGACAAACTGCATTGACAGTAATATTGTCGGCCCCCAAGGAGACGGCAAGCGATTGGGTTAAACTGATGACAGCGGCTTTGGAGGCCGAGTAGCCTGGCAGACGAGCATCTACTTGACGCCCATTGATCGACGCAATATTAATAATTTTGCCGTTATGATTAGTTTTAAAGTGCGGGATTAATGCAGCGGACACTCGCCAGACGCCTTTAAGGTTAACATCGAGAGTGCGGTCAAAGACCTGCTCGGTCAACGCTACGCCTCCCCGCTCTGCCACGACGCCTGCGTTATTGACCAGGATATCAATACACGCAAAGTGCTTAAGCGCTTGCTGAATACAATCTGAGATTGAATCTGTGTTTGTGATATCAAGCGCTAAGGCAATCGCGTCGACGCCTAGTTTTTTTACTTCAGCCACGACTGCTTCTGCTTTAGCTTGATCCAGGTCACCAATCACAATGTTCGCGCCTGCTGCCGCCAAGGTCAAAACAATACCTTTGCCAATGCCTTGTGCGCCACCCGTTACAAAAGCGGTCTTAGTCCTTAGATTATTCATTTTTCTCCACAAAGTAGTCATAAATTATCAAGTGATAATGATCGAAATAACAAAATTACATACCTAGTTTTATGCTTTTATCAACGAGCATTTCGTATGTTCTTATTCAACCACCTACCCTAACAATTGTTCTGGGTATTGCAGCAAGTCCTTCAAGGTCGAGAGAAACTGTGCGCCTATAACACCATCAACGGCTCGGTGATCCATGGACAGCGTTACTCGCATTATGTTGGCGATCCCCATTTCTCCCTTTTTTATAAGCACTTGCTGTTTGGCACATCCCACGGCCAAAATGGCGCATTGTGGTGGATTGATAATCGCATCGAATTGATCCACACCGTACATACCCAGGTTCGAGATACTGAACGAGCCGCCCATAATCTCGTTCATCTTCAAATTTCCATTCTTAGCTCGCGCCGCTAAGTCTTTGACCTGCTCGGCAATGGTTTGCACGCTTTTGTGATTAGCCTGGCGCACTACCGGGGTCGACAAACCCCCTTCCACAGCCATCACCACAGAGATATCCGCGTGCTGGTATTGATGAATCTCACCTTCGACCCATTGACTATTGATGGCTAGATTTTCCATTAACGCGATGGCACAGGCCTTGATCAAATAGTCATTCACCGAGAGTTTGTTTTCTGGCTTCTGTGTATTTAACTGTTTGCGCAGTGCCAGCAAGGCATCCATTTCGATATCCGCACTGACACGAAAGTGCGGGATCATTTGTTTGGCCTCGCTCATGCGAGCTGCAATAATTTTGCGCAACGGTGTCAATGGCACTACGCGGTAGTTCTCGATGGCGTTGTCGACGGCTTTATTGTTCATAGTAAAAGTTTACCTTGTGGGTTAGAGCAGGCTTATTCACTTTCGGTCAGCAGTGCAATGGCCGTTTCTACTTCGGCTGATTCGCCTTCCGCCAGCAGTCTCTTTTCCAGTATGCCGGTGATGGGGGATTCCACCTCTTCGATGGCTTTTGCTGTTTCTATTTCCACCAATATTTCACCTTTGGCAATGGCGTCGCCTTCGGCTTTGTGCCATTTTTCAATGGTGCCTTCGGCAATACCCATACCGGATTTTGGTATTTTTAGTTCTACACTCATAATAATCACCTAACTGTTGTCATGTTTTACAAGATATTTTTCACCGCAGACACGATGCCATCTTTATTGGGGTAAAGTGGCTTTTCCAATGCTGGACTAAAGGGAATGTGCACATCCGGCGTGGTGAGACGTTGAATGGGTTTTCGCAAATATTCAAACGCCTGCTCTGCCACCATAGCCGCTATTTCAGAGGCGGCACTGTTGGTTTGATGCGCATTGTCGACAATAATCAGGCGGCCGGTTTTGCATACTGACTTGATAATGCTTTCTTTGTCTAAGGGCACCAAGGTACGTGGGTCGATCACTTCAACTGAAATTCCGTCCTGCTCCAAAACATTGGCGGCAGCCAATACCTTGGGCAAGCAGGCACCGATTGAGACGATGGTCACATCGTCACCCGGTTTTTTAATATCGGCTTTACCTATGGGTATCAAGGCATCAGGGTCTGTAGAAACTAACTCTTTTTTGGCCCAAAGATTGACGTCTTCAAATACCAAGACGGGGTCGTCATCCCGAATGGCGGATTTTAGCAAGCCTTTCATATCGGCGGGTGTGGAAGGGACAATGATTTTTAATCCCGGAGAATTCATAAAGGTGGGATAGGGGCGGGCAGAATGTTGTGCCGCATTGCCAATGTTGTAGTACATGCCGATTCGAAAAACGACGGGCACTTGCAGTTGACCACCGGTCATATAACGCAGCTTACTGGCTTGATTGATAATCTGATCGGAGGCCAGATAAGCAAAACTGGCGATGGTGAGGTCTACAATGGGACGCAGGCCGGTCATCGCTGCACCGATGGCCATGCCGGTAAAGCTGTTCTCGGAAATCGGCGTATTTCTAACGCGGTTTTCATCAAAGGTCTTAACCAGCTCTCCGCCACCGTAGACGGCAATATCTTCACCGATTAATATCACTCGTTCATCACGGAGCATTTCTTCTTTCTGGGCCTGGACAATGGCGTCCATATAACTAATCTTACTGTGTGTTTCAGTCATACTCACTGTAGATTGAGTGGTTTCTTTCATTGCTTAGGCTCCTGGCTGGTTTGCTTCGGGTTGCCTGGTGGCTTGCCTGAATAGTGACACGGGTAGTTAATGGGATTACTGAACATATCGGCATAGACATCTGATGGGTCTGGATACGGACTTTCCTGTGCAAAGCTAACGGCTTCCGCGACTTCCCGAGCGATGTCTTTCTCTATGGATAATAATTCTTCATCGTCGATATCACTGGTGCTCAACAAGAACGTTTTATAGAGCACCAGAGGATCGCGGTTTACTTTGTTGTCTCTTATCTCTGTTTCGCTGCGATAAGGTATCGGCATTGTTAAGCCGCTGGCGTGTTCATCAAAGCGATAGGTTTTGGCCTCGATCAATGTAGGCCCCTCCCCCCGGCGCGCGCGGGCGACCGCGGCGCAAGTAACATCAAAAACCGCCGTCGCATTCTGTCCGTCCACAACCACACCAGGGATGCCATACGCCTCCGCCCGTTTGGCAATATCCGGCTGGCCATGGGATTTTGTGACGGAGGTGCTGATCGCGTACAAATTATTTTCACAAAAATAGATCACCGGCAGTTTCCAGACCGCGGCCATATTGATGGATTCATGGAAGGTGCCCTGATTGCTCGCGCCATCGCCAAAAAAACACAGACCGACTTGATCGGTGCCGCGTACCTGTGCACTTAAGCCAGCGCCAGTGGCCAGTGGAATGCCGCCGCCGACGATGGCCGATTCACCAATACTACCGATGCTGGCATCGGCTAGGTGCATGGAGCCTCCACGGCCTTTGCAGATGCCGGTGGTTTTTCCCATTAACTCGGCCATTAGCGGTTTCAGCGCAGCGCCTTTGCCGATCGGATGACCATGGGATCGGTGAGTTCCGGTGATTGCGTCGTCATTGCGCAAAGCCATGCAGGCACCGACAATGGCGGCTTCCTGCCCTATACTGAGATGGCCGGCAATGTTGTTGTCTTGAACGGCCTGTTCAAACTGACGAATACGTTGCATTCGTCGGTACATCTCAAGCTGTTGATCTCTATTGCGTGTCATACGTATTTTCTCTTTTGCATCCATCGAAATTCTCTATAAATGTTTTACTCACAATTTGGAATCCGCGCAGGGCTGGATAACTCCCATGTTATTAGCTCTAGCATTGTTATCTTCCATGCCAGCTTTGTTTTCATGTTCTTCAATTTTCTTTCTTAATTGTTGTTGGTATTCTTTGGTGATGGGGAATTTTTTAAGCAGGATTATTGCGGGAATGAGTAATAGCGAAGGGATTAAGAATCCTACTACTCTCAAATTGGTTATATCCTGTGGCGTGTGAACATGAGCTGAGGCGTCGTAGTTCAGCAGCGACAGTAAGCCAAATGCCACACCAACACCGCTTGCTAGGCCAATTTTGATCATCAAATTATAAGCCGCCATATAGCTGCCTGATCGCTGTTCCCCAGTTGCAGCCTGATCGTAGTCAATAATATCCGCGAGTATTGAGAATGGCAGAACCAGCAAACAGGAAAACCCGATACCTAGGGTGATCCAGACAGTCAACACGGCGACAAAATTACCCACCGGGACAAAAAACCCGATCCCGAAGGCTATCAGTACCAGAAAAATCCCGCCCAGTAAGACGTAGTGTTTGCCGAACTTGTTCGCTAGCCTCACCGCAATGGGTGCACCAATCAGGGAGACGGAATATTGAATGAGAACCAGTAAAAATAGCTTATTGGGCAAACCCAAACCGACATTGATGAGAAAGACAGCAACAGAATTAATCATTCCCAAGGCCAAATACAACAGCCCTGCCATCATTAAAAAGCGAACCATAGGCGCATTATTTGCTATCGCTTTCAGGCCGTTGAAAAATTGTAAGTCGGATTTTTCTTGCACGGGTCCATCGGCGACGAATAGACCTAGCGGAAGCGTCGTCAAGGGAATCAAAACCATAATCAGTAGCGCGATCAACATTAATACATCGCGCACAGGCGCATCGTCCGACAGCAGTATGACCGGCGCTATTGCAAACATTAGATTGCCAATAATGGTACAACTCTCGCGGTAGCCCACGACCCGACTGCGTTGTTTGTAGTCGCTCGTCAACTCGGCTCCCCAGGACCAATAGGGAATAAGCATGGCCGTTTGCGCCGTATAAAAAACAAAGGCCCAAAACACCAGATAGACCAGCCCCACTCCAGCGGGAGGCTGACAAAGAAACCAGGTCGCGAGAATCAAAAAAGGTGCGCCAAGCAAAACCCAGGGCTTACGGCGACCAAAGCGAGAATTTGAATGATCGGATAACCAGCCTATAAGCATGTCGGATAAGGCATCCCAACAACGAGCGAGCAAGAAAACAATTCCAACCAATCCCACACTTAATCCTATTTCTTTTGCATAGAAGGCAGGTAGATAAATAAGAATAGGAATTTGCACAATCGCCAATGGCATTGCCGGTGTACTGTAGGCAAGCAATCGGGAACTGGGTAGGTGTATGCTGGTATTATCCATGGTTAAACCACAACACCTGACGCCTCAACGTTTATAAACGGGGCTACGTTCACTCTAGGCGTGCTGACGTCTATCCCGCCGCAATTTTGTTTAATCGTTTTTAACATTATTGTTTCTACCTATTAATTCGTTTCTAGTTAAGCATTGCTGTGGTTAAGCCTCGCAGCTTGAAGTCCGCCGAAGGAGTCGCCCTTTTAAAGCAAGATACCCAGGGCGGCCTTCATTATCAAAATGGCTAAACCCAATCTCAGTTGGTGCCACAAGATCCGCAGCGACCCGTTTTTCCTTGGGCGCTAATGCGAAATGGTCTTCACTGATAAAAATAAGCGGTGTGATCGATAACTTTTCGTTGGCGCTGTTGTCGTTTATTTGAAACTTGGTTTGCATTGATAATCCAAGTCCGTTTAGCATTGAGGAAATTTCACAGCGTAATGCATTGCTTTCATAGACCCCCACATACAGACCAACATCAATGACTGCATCCTCAGTCGGTCGACTGGCATCATCAATGTCACCATAAGGCTGTATATTGGCGATTTCTTTTAACCAAGGACGCATGAAGTCGTTAATCAGTGCCAGGCCATGTTCTGTGTTGGTAAGAATGGCAGCCACAAAACTTTTTTCTGGATGTACATAAAGCATTGATGCATTGCCTGCAGAGTTTCCGGCATGACCTATCATGCCGTTGTTAAATACCATCCAGCCCAGTCCCATACCGCTAAGGCCCTTAAAATGGGTATGCTGTGCGGTGACTTGCCGCATGGCGATTGTGCTCTGCTCTGAGAGAATACGTTTTCCGTTAAGACCTGCCCCATTGGCAATATGTGCACGTGCAAAGATCACCAAATTTCGTGCAGACATCATCATTGTTGATCCAGCCGGTGAGAAACTCAGGGGTAAAAAAGCCACAGAGCTGCGGCTTATTTCGCACGTTAATGGCTCTAAATGATGGCCCACACTGGCTCGATGAAGCAACGCGTCTTCGGGTAAAACAACCGCTTCTACCAAATCAAGGGGTTCAAAGATTTTTTCTTTAATGAGATCGTACCAGCTCTTGCCGGTTATTCGCTGAGCCAGATAACCCGCGATCACTGTTCCTGTATTACAGTAGGAACAGTCAGCGCCAGGCTTATGAAGCAATCCCATATTCATAAAGCGCGACATCGCCTTTTCGATGGTTTCTTCATCGTGACCGTAATCGGGTAACAACTCCCCATCAATCCCACTGGTGTGGTTGAGCAACATTTTGACGGTGATGCACTCACGTGCTAGAGGGATTTGTAGTTTGAGATCTGGCAAATGCTGGATGACTAGATCATCGAGTCCCAACCTACCTTCATCCACAAGCTGCATAATCAACGTTGCATTAAAGACCTTGGTGATGGAGTTGAGATGGATGAGTGTTTCGGGTGTCATTTTGATATCTGTAGTGACATTAACCACACCCGCCGCTGCCGTCGTCAGGCACCCGTTGTGAAAAACCGCAATACTGGCGCCTGCTACATGGTGGCGTTGAAGTGCATCTTCAAGTTTTGTTTGTAAATTTTTCAGATCCATTTCAGCTCTGTCTCTTTGCAATAAACAATGGTTCAATCACGTATTCTTCTAAACGAGAAAACTAGCTATTGTTACTGTTGTGGACGCTATTCATTCAGGTACTCAGTTTTTAATATTTATTTCAATTTAAACGGTAATACTGATTTTCTGATCTAAATAGCTTTCGTCAAATGTTGCACCGTGGCCTGGTGTATCAGGTAGGTGGATTAATCCACCGATCGTTTTGTCGTAGCTCATCCCCCCGATCACTGGCTCTGTTTTAAAACCAAACGCCGAATCCAGATCAAGAAAATGAATGTTAGGGCGAGCCATAGCGAGATGCGCGGCAACGCTCAATGCCAAGCGGGATTCGGCAAAACAACCGATCATGCATTTGCAGCCGCCAGCCTCAGCAATTGCATTGATTTTTAATGCAGTATGAATACCACCCGATTTTCCCAGTTTAATATTTAGGTAATCTACCGTACCGGCTTTGACTAGTTTCAGTGCGTCTTTATCATCAAAGACTGATTCGTCGGCACAAATCGGTAGAGACACTTTCTCTCGTAAGCGGCGCAAGTTATCAATATCCCAGGCAGAAAGCGGTTGTTCTGCGTATTGAAGGCCAAGCGGTGCCATAGCCTGGATATTGGCAACCGCTGCTGGGTAGTCCCAACCCTGATTGGCATCGATCTTAATACTTATATCCGATCCAACCCGTTCGCGAACGGCTTTCACATGGGCGACGTCTTCAAGACCAGGGCGTCCGACTTTGAGCTTGATAGCATTAAAGCCCTGTTCCAAAATCGACTCTGCACATGCAACGGTTTGCTCTACAGAATCCTGGATGCCAATGGTAAGGTCTGTGCGAATTTCCCTTGGCTTTCCATTGGTTGAAGACTCGCCGCCGAGTAATGCGTAGAGTGGTAGGTTAGCGGCTTTGCTTAACAAGTCATACAACGCCATATCAAAGGCGGATCGAATAGAAGGTTCGGAAACAGTAAAAGCATTGATCACCGCCATTCTCGCTTCAACAGCTAGGGGATTTTTACCGATTATCAATTGTGCTAATTGCAGTCCGATAGAATAATTGCTTTCCTGTGAGTCGCCGGTAATGGGGGCAAAGGGGCTGGCTTCTCCCCATCCAAATAAGTCGTTATCGGTGGTGATTTTCACCACCACATTACGAGCACAATCCAACATGCCAATCGGCGTTTTAATAGGATGAGTGAAATCCACATTCAGTTTATAAATATCAATGCGCCTGATTTTCACGTTAACTTTCCATTGTTATTTCGTGTTGGTTGGTCTTATTTTTATCAAGGGATGGCAGCGACATTTCCATCCCTAGTTGCTGCATGACAAAAGCCAGCCAGTGGGTATATTGAGTAACTAAACTATCGCGACCGGTTGCCTGACCATGGCCTGAGTTTTCCCAAACGCGCAGAAGCACCGGCTGGCCATTTTTATTTGCAGACTGTAAGCGCGCCGCAAATTTGCGTGCATGCCAGGGAGGACAGCGTGGGTCTGTAGCGCCGGTATCGAGATAGGTTGGTGGGTATGTAGTGCCATCTTGAATAAGATGATAGGGGGAATATTCCACCATGTTTCTAATTTCATCTAAACTCTCCGTGTCCGCGTATTCAATATCAATGCAGTAACGTCCATAGGGATGTCGGAGTGCACCGATCAGATCCAAAACCGGCACTTGCGGCACAACTGCCCTCCACAGGTCTGGTCGTTGCGTTAACGCAACGCCGCACATCAGTCCCCCATTAGAACGTCCGTTGACCGCTAGAAGTTCTGGGGTTGTGCGCTGATTATTGATAAGGTCCTCCGCAATCGCGTAAAGGTCTTTATAGCCGTTTTGCTTGTTTTGCATGCTGCCATTTTTCCACCATGCTTTGCCAAACTCGGAACCACCACGAATATTCCCTAGAATGTAAACGCCTCCCGCTGCAACAAACGCGGCCATTGCGCCAGGATATTCCGGTGGTCGAGCGGAGTTGTAACCACCATAGGCGTATATCAGCGTCGGCTGTGGTTTGGAGTTGTCGGTAGTTGCCAAGCGAAGGCTGTGATAAGGAATCCGCGTGCCATCTTCTGACGTTGCCCAATAGTCTTCTGTGATGGCATTGTCGATGGTAATCTGAGGCGCTTGTAAAACCTCAAGGTGATCTGAGGATGGATGGTGGCTATAAACACCCCATGACTGGGATAGCATTGAAAAGCCGAATACATATTCATTTCGTTGCTCGCTTGAGGCCTGGTTCTGAATAGGAAAGAAAACCTCGTTCGCTATGCCACCATTTCCCGGCAGGGGAACTTCACCTACCAATCCGCCTTGTTGATCAAAGATTCGTACACGTGAATAGGTATCAACGAATTCAGAAACATAGA
>Ga0115547_1002129_pt1 | contig 11155 bp, 10 predicted proteins | sample COGITO_mtgs_1004_3_FD_87185 | JGI IMG/M metagenome (GOLD analysis project Ga0115547, IMG submission 87185) | Pelagic marine microbial communities from North Sea - COGITO_mtgs_100420 | ecosystem: Environmental > Aquatic > Marine > Epipelagic | place: Germany:Helgoland, sampling site Kabeltonne...
AAGGTGGACTGATTCCCAATTTCCTCATAAAGTCATTTGTAATCAAGTATCTTACTAAAAATCTTACCGACCATGCACACATCACCATGGATGGCTTCCCACGAAATTTAGTCCAGGTACACTTTATTGACGATCTTATGAAGTTTTATAAGCGTGACGGGTTATCGGTTGTATTTTTGAATGTGTCAGAAGACGTGGTGCGAAAACGAATGGAGGGCAGAGGGAGAAATGATGATACACCAGACCTTATCGATGAGAGACTGCGACTTTATAAAGAGCAGACTGAGCCTATTATCGCAGAGTATGAAGACCGTGCAGACATTAATTTTATCCGCATTGATGGTGAGTTACCTATTTCTGAGATTACTCAAAAAATTATTGAAGGTTTAGATATATAGCGTAGATATTCCCTATATGGAAATTACCCTTAAAACAGAAGAAGATATTGCATTATTACGCAAGGGAGGAGAAATCCTTGCGACTATTTTGGATGCACTGGAAAAAGAAGTTGTGATTGGGGCAACGACTTTAGATGTAGATGATAAGGCAATGGAGCTTATTGAGGAGTATGGTGTTGAACCAATGACTTTGGGCTATCATCCTGACTTTGCGCCTCGACCGTATCCTGCAGCATCGTGTGTCTCTATTAATGACGTCGTGGTGCATGGTATTCCAAATGAAGAACCTATTGCATTTGAAGATGGCGATGTGGTGAGTATCGATGTAGTTATTTCGTATGAAGGTTTGGTGGTAGACTCTGCGCGCACAGTAGGAGTAGGGAATGTTTCTGAAGAAGTGCGACAGCTGATCCATGTCACACAAAAAGCACTTGATGCAGGTATCAAGGCAGCTCAGGCAGGTAAGTATATTCAAGATATTGGAATCGCTATCGAAAAAGTGGTCCCTGAACAATTCGGCATCATCGAGAGTTTTTGTGGACATGGCGTAGGGTACGACCTGCACGAAGAGCCGCAGGTGCCAAACTTTCATACTAAAGAAAAAGGAGCGCTCCTGAAGCCTGGTATGGTCATCGCCATTGAACCGATGATTACGCTTGGTTCCAAGGAAGTGATGGTCTTGCGCGATGGGTACACTGCAGTAACTGAAGACGGATCACTTTCCGCACATATGGAACATACTGTATTGATTACCGAAAACGGCCCTGAGAAACTCACGAGAAGTCGGAAATAATAGAAACAACCTTAGGATACATATGTCAATTAAAACTATATCGATTAATCGATATAGTTTTAATTATTGGATCCCTTAATGAAGGTAGAAACCGTTGCTTTTTCTGCCTTTTACGTTATACTCTTCGCATAATAACACTCAGTATAGAGCAATTTAATTTTAATTTTATGTCACGAAAACCACATCAAGAACGATCACTTATCATCCTTAAGCCTGATGCTGTACAGCGGTCTCTCATGGGAGAAATCATTGCACGATTTGAACGAAAAGGACTTAAGTTCGTGGGATTTAAATTTGTAACTCCTGACGAGGAACATCTTTTTGCACACTACAACAAAGATGATGCTTGGTTTGAAAAGAAAGGAACTAACATGGTTGCGAACATGAAAGAGCAGGGGAAGGAACCTGAAAAGGAAGCTATTGAATACGGGAAAGACATCATCCGTGCCGTAGTGAAAGAAATGCAGTCATCACCAGTACTCGCAATTGTGGTTGAAGGAGCCGATGCGATTATCCAAGTAGACCGACTTGTTGGAACAACCGAGCCAGCAACCGCTGATATTGGTACTATCCGAGGTGACTTTTCTATTGATACATACGCACACACTACGTTTGAAGATCGATCAATTCGAAATCTCATCCACTGTTCAGACGTGCCAGAAGAAGCTGAGCGAGAAATTGCACTTTGGTTCGATGAGTCAGAATTGATGAGTTATACAACTGCTCAGGAACGGATCATGTACGATGCCCACTTCGACAATATCGCTTAAAGCACGTCATCTACTTCGATGAACTGCAGAAAAAAGTCCTTCCTACAGAAGCTGTTCAGGTTGTCGCTCTAACGAGCTGGCAACCCCCTTGCAAAAGCCTCTCAGGCTTTCTCACAATGTACAAGTACGTACATCTCGGGCTTTTTTTCTTTGCTCATCTCGTGTCTAACGCACTTTAAACAATATCGTATGTTGGATATCTTATGTTTGTTTAAAAAACTACATGATATAATGGCTCTGGAACCATGGAACGTATGTTCTGATTAAATATATTGTATAGGGACGTCTGTAGATGTGTCTGGTGCGGAGAACTTGCAAAAGATTTCCAATAGGCTAGCCAATAAGGATACCCACTTGGAATTTTCCAAGAGCATACGGTATGTGGTTCCAACGAAAAAAATGCACTTTGTGCATTTTTTTCGTTGGAACATAGTGACAATTCTTGTGATAAAATAAATACATTCATGCTTAAGCTCCCAACAATTTTATTCCTCATATCATCTTCTCTTTGGGCAGTGATTCATATCATTGCACTAGAACTATTTTTATATTGGAAGTTCTCTTGGTTTGATATTCCGATGCATTTTTTTGGAGGGACTGTTGTGGCTTTAGGAATATTTACCTTACGCGATTTACGTCTAGTTATCCCTGAACGATGGATTGCACCATTATCAGTGGTATTGATGGTTATTGTAGTTGCTATGGTGTGGGAAGTGTATGAATTATTCATTGGGATTCCTATTGAGGATAATTTTGTTACCGATACACTCACAGACTTGTGTATGGGAGTACTTGGAGGTCTGGTAGGATATGGTGTTGGTATTAATGTAAGAAAATTATAAACAAATAAATATGTCATCAACGTTAGGATTTTACGGTGGAGTTGGAAGTGTGACAGGAGCAAATTTTATGCTCGACACTGGTGACTTAGCAATCCTTGTGGATTGTGGGTTAGTACAAGGGGATAAGTTTGCACAAGAAGTCAATGCAGAGCCGTTTGTCTATAACCCAGCAGACGCTGATGTACTGTTTGTAACTCATGCTCATGCAGATCATATTGGGCGTATTCCAAAGTTGGTAAAAGAAGGTTTTACAGGAGTTATCTACTCAACAGAACCTACCCGAGATTTTGCAAACATCATGCTCCATGATGCACTCAAGGTAATGCAGTATGAAAAAGAACGATATGGTCACGAAGTCTTGTACGCAGAAGGGGATATAGCTGCCGCATTGGCACTATGGGAGGTGGTTCCATATGAAGAAGTGATCACGTTAGCAAATGCTGTGAAGGCCCACTTTACTGACGTGGGACATATTCTGGGTTCAGGAATGGTTCATTTTGAACGTGCAGGAAAGAAGATTGTCTTCACTGGTGACATTGGTAATGACCCACAACCACTTTTGAATCCTCCGGTGATTCCAGAAGACTATGATTATCTGGTTATGGAAAGTGTGTATGGGGACCGACTCCATGAAGAAGTTGGGGAGCGTACTGAGCTCTTAAAGCAAGAAATACTCGAGACCCAACATAAGAATGGAACATTAATCATTCCTGCTTTTTCACTCGAGCGTACGCAGGGAATGTTACTTGAGATAAATAATCTTGTTGAGTCAGGACAAATACAACCTCTTCCAGTATTCCTCGATTCACCATTGGCTATTAAAGTCACCGAGATGTACAGAAAGTTTCCACAATACCTAAAAACTTCAGTGCAGGAACAAATAAAGGCAGGTGATGATATCTTTGATTTTGAAGGTCTTGAGTTTACACGAACCAATAAAGACTCCCACGAGATCAAGAATGAAAAAGGAGCAAAGATTATCATTGCGGGTAGTGGCATGAGTCACGGGGGACGTATCCGTATGCATGAGAAAAACTACCTTGATGATAAAAACACCACGCTACTATTGGTGGGGTACCAATCGGTTGGGAGTCTAGGGAGACTTCTCCATGACGGTGCAAAAAAAGTGACTATTGATGGAGCACCGGTAAACGTACAGGCAAAGGTTGCACGTATTCGTGGCTACTCAGGACATGCTGACCGCGATCAGCTTTTAGGTATTGTTGCGAAAGGGGGAGAGAAAGCAAAGCAGGTCTTTGTAACCATGGGAGAAGAGCGTTCGTCTCTGTTCTTGGTGCAGCGTCTTCGTGACTATTTGGGAGTGAATGCGGTTGCCCCATCTCAAAATGAAGAAGTAGAAATAGATTTTTAAAAGCAAAGAAATTACTCAATCTACTTCGTTAGATTTCGATAAATATCATTCACCGTACCTAAAGTACGTCTCACATTATTTCTTTCATCTGCCTCGTATCTCAAGCAATTTCTTTGCTTTTAATTAAGAATATTGGAATTTATTATAAAATACTATGAGCAAAAAAGAAGATTTTGATTTTTATTGTGATGTTGCACTCCAACCAGGAGCAGATATTAAAATAGAATATGAGGATGATTCAATTTTGGCCTATCATCACACAAAACCTAATTGGCCAGTTCATGTTGTAATAATTCCTAAAAAACACATCTGGGATGTTCGCGAGGTTGAGGAAGGGGAATTATTTTCGAATTTGCTGACTGTTGCTCGAGATATTCTTCGGAAATTTTCCCAAGAATATTTAGACAAAAACGGTGCAAGAATTATTACAAATATAGGCAGATTTCAAGATACTCCGCATCTACACTTCCATGTTGTCTGTGGCAATGCAATTGTAAAAGATGAATAAAACCCTTGCCTAGGCAAGGCCTCGCCATAACATGGACTGCTCTGGCGACGAGTTCGATGATCCAGAGGCCGGTGGTCGCTTCGATCGCGCCCCCTACTTCTTGTTGAGCAACGGCAGGGTCAGGTTCGGCACGAGCTGGGCTGGCGATGCTCTCGACGACTATGGGCCGGCCTCGGGTTGTCTTCCGAAATGTCTCTCTGATACAAAAAGCATCTCAATGAGATGTTTTTTGCTATCTTTTGACTGAACGAATCCAGCCACCAAGTAAAACCCCAAGGCCATGCCTTGGGGTTTTATTTATTTTGTTGCCTCAGCAACTTTCTTGAATTGTTCTGGTCGTTCGAGAGCTAGTTCTGCAAGCATTTTTCGGTTGAGTCCGATGTTCTTGTCTGAGAGTGCCTTAATGAATCGGCTGTACTTCATGTCCAATGGACGAAGTGCTGCGTTGATTCGTACTGTCCAAAGTCGTCGGAAGTCACCCTTCTTATCTTTTCGGTGATCAAACGCGTATAGATTTGCATGGTAGATAGCCTCTCGTGCCTGTGCAACTTTCGTTGAACGTCCGAATCGGTATCCTTTTGTTTGTGCGAGGACGTACTTTCGACGCTTTGCGCCAGTTACTCCTCCTTTTACTCGTGCCATAGTATGTTGTTTCTATTGATAATTAATGGTTGTTTTGTTTCCTAACGTGCTCATCTGAATGAAGTGCAGGGCGTAAGGAAGTGAACGATGGAGCCGTATGTGTATACGGTGACTGACTGAGCTGACGTTGCAACGAAGCAATTCGTCAGATGTGTGCGTTAGGCTCCAGTTCCTGGAAGGAATCGTCTAGTAATTCTCTTAGAATAATTCAGTACCTGAGTTCGCTTTCGTGCAAGACGTTGTTGTCCTGTCTGCTTAGCGTTGAAGTGGTTTTGACCAGGTCGACGCGCGACAAGCTTACCGTTCTTGGTTACCTTTATTCGCTTTGTGTATGACTTGTTTGTTTTCATAATAATATTCTTTTCATTAAGGTAAAAAGTGTTGAAAATATACCTTATTTAACTACTAATGTCCAGTAAAAAATCGTTTATTTTTCTTGCTAAACATTATAAATTGCATCATATTTTGGTACAGGTGAAGATTTATTGGTGAGGCGTACTAGAGGTACATTGAAACCAATAAATCTGAAACCTAAGCCAAAAGATGAGGTGATTTAGGATGTTTTAGATGAGGCCTCCTTCGATATCTAGTAGCTCGTCCAAAGACTTCTTTTTTGACTTTGCTACTTCTTTTTCTGTACCTTCAACTTCAACTTCTTCTGCTTCAGGGATATCTTCTTCGGTAATTATTTTTGGCCCCTTAACACTTTTTCCGACTCGTTCGATAGTACAGGTAAATCCTTTAGGACTTTTTCGGAGTGTGTCTGCTAGTTTGTAGTCTGCAGGGATGATTTTTAAGAATCGTTCAAGACGTTCTTTAAGGAATGCAGGTTCCATGTATTTATATCGTCCCCATAAGAAAAGATCTACTTTTACACGATGACCTTCATTGAGCCATTCCGCAGCTCTTTTAGCTTTTAGTGCCTGGTCGTGTTCACCAGTTCCAATCTTTACTTGAACACTTTTTGTCTCAGTAACGTGTGCCTTTGATTTTACCTCGCTGGCCTTACGCTTGGTTTCGTAACGATATAGACCAAAATCCATAATCTTCGCTACTGGAGGCTTCGCATTTGGAGAAATTTCAATAAGATCTAATTTCGCAGACTCTGCAGCTTTTAGCGCTTCGTCCAGCGTAAGAACACCAAGGTTTTCACCTTCAGCACCAACAACACGTAGCTCTTTTGCATAAATTGCATTGTTAATACGCGTTCTATTTTTTGGATTATATTGTTTTCGTTGTTTTCTCAGAAATATTGATCTTATTGTGTAAGGTGTGCACAGCACGGGTGGCTGTTTATTGAGAAGTGGCCCTAACCACTCTTCACCAAGGCACTAACTTTGGTAGCAGAAATGTACCATATATATGGATAAAATTGAAGTGTAGCAGTGATTGTTTACACAATTTAAACAGGTGTGTGACATTCTCCGGAGACAGAGGTGGTACAATAATGTCATAACTTTTGCCATGGCAGAAAAAGAAATTAAAAAGAAACAGGTTCGTAAGGCAGCTTCAAAAAAAGCTGTTTCTAAATCTGTCTCCACTACAAAAAAACCCGCTACGAAGCGCGTGGCAAAGAAGTCTGTGACACGTAAGGCGCCGACCCTTGTGGCAGCAACGCTTCAGGACAATAAGAAAAATAAAATTATCGTGGGTGTAGGTATTTTTGTATTTATGTCTGTTGTAGGGGTCTCTATTGTGTTAGGTGTGTCGGGGGATGGCGCTATCAGTATCGATGAGCAAGTTGCAAACATGAAAGAGAATGCAACCCCAGAAGAGCGCAGTCGAATAGAATCTATTCCAGCTCAAAAAAAACCTGTTCGTGATGGAGGTTTAGTTCCTTCAGGAGTACCAGTGGAGAAACCCAAACCAAAGCCAGAAGCAACCCCAGTCGACATCATTGCAAGTACCACTGAAGCGGCCGCATCGTCAACTCCAGAAGTTGCTGAAGAGACTCAAGAGGAGGAGGGTACACAAGAAGAAGATCTTTCAGAATCCGCAGACCCAATCCAAACAGAAGAAGGTGCGACTGAGGATGCTACAGAAAATCCTTCAGAAGAGTAAAAATATCGCAACTAACTAGATGCGTAGACGGCCTCCTTCAAGAGATAAAAAATATACTGTGTATACCTGTAGATATACACAGTATATTTTTATATAGATGAGTTACAATGTATCCAATGAATCATGTACTTTCGAAGTTCGTCCGGGCAACAAATTATTTGTCTGCCACACAAATATATTTAAAAGATAATTTTTTATTAGAAGAGCCTCTCAAGCCAGAGCATATTAAGGAACGTCTTCTAGGTCACTGGGGAACGTGCCCTGGTATTAATTTTACATACGCGCACTTAAATAGAGCGATTATTGAACATGATTTAGACATGATGTTTGTACTTGGTCCTGGACATGGTTTCCCGGCTGTACAAGCGAACTTGTTTATGGAAGGTTCTTTTTCTAAATACTATCCTGAGGTCCCGCGCAATGTCGATGGTGTTGCACATATGTGCTCTAAGTTTAGCTGGCCGTATGGTTTTCCAAGTCACAGTAATCCAGAAGCACCGGGAGTGATTCTTGAAGGTGGCGAACTTGGATATGCGTTAGCAACTTCGTTCGGTTCAATTTTAGATAATCCAGATTTAATCACGACGTGTTTAGTGGGTGACGGCGAAGCTGAGACGGGACCCACTGCAACAGCATGGCATCTGAACAAGCTCATTGACCCTGCAACCAACGGAGCAGTATTACCAATTCTGCACGTCAATGGGTATAAAATTTCCGGCCCTACGTTCTTTGGACGAATGAGTGATGAAGAACTGTTAAACCTTTTCCGTGGATATGGATACGAACCACATATTGTTGACGCGTATGTGGAGGAGGATGTACATGGGCGTATGCAAAAGATTCTTGACCAAGCTATTGAGTCAATCCGATTTACACAACATCTTGCACGAGAGGGGACTCTTACTGAAACACCAAAATGGCCAATGATTGTACTCCGTACACCAAAAGGGTGGGATTCTATTAAATATATAGGCGAAGACAAGATTGAAGATAATCATTATTCTCATCAAGTAATTGCCGGTAATGCACGTACCAACCCAGAAGAGCTTCGACTGCTTGAAGAGTGGTTGCGTTCGTATAAGTTTGAAGAGCTATTTGACGGGGAGCATTTTGATGCAGATATTGAAGCGCTTATTCCACGACCTGACCGACGTATGGGTGACAACCCACACACAATGGGAGGAGCTCCTGCTTTCAAGCCACTGAAGTTACCAGAGGTGGGCGACCGTGCATACTCCGCTACCTGTCAGTTGGATGACCCTTCTTGTGGGGAAGTCAGCAGTATGGAAAAAATCGGTGAATACCTTCGCGACGTGATGATCGCAAATGCTGACGAACGGAACTTCCGTATTATGTCACCAGACGAAACCTATTCTAATAAACTTGGTGCAGTGTTTCAGGTGACAAAGCGAGCATTTGTATGGCCACACCGAAAGTGGGATAAAGATCTTGCCTGGGACGGAAGGGTACTTGAGATGCTTTCTGAACATAGTCTACAAGGCTTGATGCAAGGGTATGTCCTTACCGGACGTCATGCGATTTTCCCTTCATATGAAGCATTTGTACAGATTGTTGCGAGTATGACTGACCAGTATGCAAAATTTCTTGCTATCGCGAGAACAGTAAAGTGGAGGGGTGATTTCCCTTCGTTAAACTACATTCTTACTTCATCAGGATGGCGACAAGAGCATAATGGTTTCTCTCATCAGAACCCCGGGTTTATCGATGATGTTCTGCAACGACAAGGATGCTTTAGTAACGTCTATTTCCCTGCAGACGCCAACACGGCACTTGTAGTTATGCGACAAATGCTCGCCTCACAAAAAGAGATCAATGTGATGGTGGTTGGGAAGCGCCCACTACCTTGCTGGCGAACTATTAAGCAAGCAGAAGAAGATCTTCGTGAAGGTATCAACATCTGGGATTTTGCCAGTGAAGATGATCCTCATATGGTTTTTTCTGGAGTTGGCGATTACCTTACTGAAGAAACACTTGCGGCCATTAGTGTGATTAAGGAAGAAATTCCAAAAATGCGACTACGATTTGTAAATATCACGTCACTTTCTGCGTTGGGTATGGGTCATACTGGGTGCAAAGTATTACGCCATGATATTGATTTCTACTTTACTCCAGATAAGCCTGTGTTAGTTAACTTCCATGGATATCCTCAGACCATTAAGCAAATCCTTTTTGACTACGGAGTGAGCGCTAAACGTTTTGCAGTGCATGGGTATCAAGAAGCAGGTTCAACGACAACACCTTTTGACATGATGGTTCGGAACAAGGTAGATCGCTTCAGTCTTGCCATTGAAGCTTTTATGGTCGCTGAGGCACAAGGATTGATTACTGAGTCTGAGAAAAATGAACTGGTAAAGAAGTTTGAAGAAAAACTTGCTGACCACAGAGCCTACATTGTTGAAAGAGGAACTGATCCCGAGGATATAACCAACTGGAAATGGCAACTACGTTCATAGTTAACCCAGGGAGTACCTCTCGTAAGTATGCGCTGTATAAAGACGGAGTTTGCGCAAATGTCTTCTTCTGCGAGGCAACAGGGGGAGGGTATTGCATGAGCATCATAGAAAATGGTGTAAAGATTTCAGAAAAGAAACTGACGGCCACTGAATTTTCACATTCAGCATCTGCAGCGGTTGCATATATTGTGCAAAAAGGTGCAGTGGCATCAGTTCAAGCTATTACTCATGTTGGTATAAGGGTGGTTGCACCTGGAACCTACTTCACAACACATCGCACGATTGATGCTGAATATGTAGCCAAATTAAAACAGATTGAAGATGTTGCGCCATTACACGTGCCAGGGCTGATTGATGAGATAAAGGCAGTAGCTAAAGCATTGCCTGATGCTGCTTTGTTTGGTATTTCTGATAGTGCGTTTCATACAACGATTCCAGAACATGTCAGTACGATAAGTATTCCACGAGCTGATGCGTTAAAGTTTGATATCAAACGGTTTGGGTATCATGGGCTATCTTTTGCGTCTATCGCACGAAGACTAGAAGTACAATTTGGGGCAGTACCTGAGCGCACTATAGTCCTCCATATTGGTGGAGGAGTAAGTGTTGGTGCATTGAAAAATGGTAAGTGTATTGCAACTTCTATGGGATATTCTCCTGTCAGTGGAATGATTATGGGCTCACGGGGAGGGGACATCACTGCCGGAGTCGTCGCGGCTCTTACCGTGTTTAAAAAATTACGAGGTAAAAAACTCTATGAGTACCTATACAAAGAATCAGGGTTTAAGGGAGTCTCAGGTGTCAGTGACCTACGCTTAGTCCTTGAAAGAAAAGCTTTAGGCGATCCTGATGCGATACTTGCAGTCAATATGTTTGTACATGAACTACATTCATGGATTGGTGCACATGTCGCGACCCTTGGAGGTCTTGATGCGGTTGTGCTTACCGCTACCGCCTCCGAAAGAAACCCTGATCTTCGTAAACTCATCCTTTCAAATCTTTCTGTTTTTGATATAGAGATCGACGATGTAAAAAATAACGATGCAATCGGTAGAGAGAGCTTCCTGCATCCAGATGAAAGCAACGTTCGGATTGCTGTGATGAAAACTGATGAAATGGGAGAGATAGATAAAATTATTCAGTCTCTGTAAAAAAATACTGATGTACCCTTGGTACATCAGTATTTTTTAGATAGTGTCATTTTTCTAAAACACTTTAAGGAGCAAGTCTGCCTCGGGCACGCTCTGCCTCAATAATACGTTCCAGCGCCAGAATATACCCTTGGGTACGTAAGC
>Ga0115547_1002165_pt1 | contig 11037 bp, 9 predicted proteins | sample COGITO_mtgs_1004_3_FD_87185 | JGI IMG/M metagenome (GOLD analysis project Ga0115547, IMG submission 87185) | Pelagic marine microbial communities from North Sea - COGITO_mtgs_100420 | ecosystem: Environmental > Aquatic > Marine > Epipelagic | place: Germany:Helgoland, sampling site Kabeltonne...
AGTAAGCTAATCCAATTAGCTAAAGGTGCGGGAGGTATTAGCGGAGTTTTAGATTTTCAGAAAAAAATCTCAAGGCCATCTTTGCAAAAGTCTAAACTCAAAACTGACCATCCAGAAATATATTCAGAGTATGAAACACTAGTACTAGGCGAGCCGAAAGGGGCGTTCTCAGTTAAAGGCACTTCATCGCTAAAAAAATTGGATGAAGAGCTATATGACGAGAAGAAGTTAATGGCTCATTCAGCTACAACAGACAACAGCGACATTACTAGTCCAGAAGTTGAACGAAATTCCACTATCACTGACCTACATCAAGCCTACCTAGAAAACCTGAAAGCAATAGCCTCTGCCGATTGGCTGTATGAGTCTTTAAAGGCAGGTCTAGCATCAATATTGCATAATGATGATGAAATAAAGGGTGTAGTCTCATGGAAAAGGCTCGCAAAGGAGGAGTCTAAGTTCGATACAGACTCATTCGCAAAAGCCCATCCAGATATATATGCAAAGTACCTATCCTCGGAAAAAATTACGATTGCATCAATTATTAACCCATCACGGCCATATAAATAAGAAATATTAACCATGTCTCTAAATGACCAATACAAAAGCATAAGATTTAAGCAATCAGTTCGAGAGTTAGTCCGAGAATACTATAGCGCTGGGGACGATGAGTCAGAGCATACTAAGAAGCTGAAGTATAAAATCGAGGGGTTCTTCGAAGCTGGACTACTCGTTGATGCGGCAACCAAAGAGGATATCCAGCTCATTGTTGATGAAGAACATATGGCGGCTTTTGGGATGAGTCGTAAAGACCGCAGGGCTATGAAGAAGCTGACGCCCAGCCCTATAACAAAAGACTGGTCTACTTTCGATCCTCCAGCAATAGGCAGGTTGAAATAGCTGGCTTCTAATGGTTATGTGCGGCCGTACTCAAAACCAGCTGACTTGGCTTCATCATATATTTTAAGGACAAATCCCAACTGTTTTTCTGTTAATGCTCTACCGCCTCTGTGCATCTGAGCACATTTACTGGGAAGGTTTACCTGAGGAGACTCAAGGCGATAGGACCGTAAGTTATGGCTCGCTAACTTTTGCCATTCGTCGGCAGGTACTGCCATTACTTTCTCATAATCTGACATGTGTGCAGAAGCTTCCCCAACCTGTTCCATCTCGGCTTCAATTTCCTTTTGCTCATCGCTATTGACAACATCAGGATACATAAGAGAATCTATATCGATGTCAATCATTTGAATACGTTTCCAACCATTCTCGTTTCGGCAAAACTCTGAAACGTTCCCCGACCCGGCCCTGAATTGGCTATTCATAATGTTTCTTCGAATAACCCCAGCGACTTCAACTATAGTATTTTTTAACTGATCAGATGTTGTTTGGTTTTGGTAGATATAAGCTAAATTAATATCAAGACCTTTAGCTATTAATGTCTTACGCACCAATGCTATTGAATACGTCACCGCTTCCGCTTTTAGGCCCGATTCAGCTTTATACCAATCACTCTTGAGTACAGCTTTATCTACTTCCTTGAAAAGAATCATCTTAGAAATTAGATCTTGAAAATAGTCAGTTTCAACTCGGTAGGATGGATCTTTGGAGTAGTTAGCCTTAATTTGAGACATCAAAAAATTACGAGCCGGCGTAGTCCCCTTCTTGACAATATGAGGCTGCATTTGCCAAGTTACCTCATATTTATTAAGCATATCCTTAGTAAATACTTGCGCCTTTGGGAACTCCTGTGTGAATTTCTTTAAACCAACTGCAGATAACCCTCGTTTTTTTGTTGAATACTGCCCTCTAGCTCTTTCATAGAACCACTTGGTAGGAAATCCCAACTCGCCGATCGGCATGCTTGTTCTTCTCGAAAGCCTCTCAATATCCTTATGAAATGGACTATTTGATGACAAATCACCCGCGTTAACAGCAGTTTGGAAGTTAGCAAACCTCGAAATATCTGCCTTATAGTTGTTAGCAAATTCAAAGTCATCCACGTTCATAACAGTTAACTTCATCTGGACGCTGACTTTTGACAGATCGACATCACGATATAGTAACTTTCCCTGCTCAGTATCGAGGCCTCCTAGTTCGTTTGGCGTAAAGTATATGGTAGCTGTAGTTTGGCCTCCATTAACGATCTGCATATTATCCAGATCACGTATGACTGACACTCCGTTGATATTTTCGATGGATGCCGAAGATGCCGTTATCGTCAATCCATTGTTATAGGAAAAAAACTTCTCAGGCTCTAGAACTAACCCCTGCTTCATAGCTTTGTTGGGGCCTGCTCTGAAATCTAAAAATGTTCTTACATTACTTTCTAAGAGCCTTTGACCATAGTCTCCGTAAATCTTTGCCAGCACCGTCGCCGGCATAATACCCATGTAAGTTACAGATCCATTAGGTAATCGCGACGCTTCGATCACCTGAACGTTTTGCGCTGAGGTACTAAAATCTACAGTGAACTCCTCAGTTTCGTGTGCCGATTGCACTAACTTCATCAACCGCTCGAGGTCCCAAACTTCTATGCTAGTCGGCATTTCATTGACAGCTTCAATTTGAATATTTTTTACGCGGTCACTGACAACACTGTCAGTTATCAATATAACTCGGTATTTAAGCACTTCGGACTGAATACTCGACAAAAAATCAGCTGTATTTTTTCCCACTGAAGATACATCAAGACTATCTCTAAACAGCCGGGATGTAGCTTCTGACAGGTATTTAAATACACGCTTTCCAAAACCTTCTATCTCCTTACGAGATATAGTTTCAATATTTAGCGGCTCATCGCCTAAATGGATAATTACGCCAGAAAATACTTTTTCAAGTTCATTCCAGGAAAAACCATCTATCTTTATTTTTCTCGTTGAATCTCTGTATGGAGCATATTCCATTCCATCTACAATACCGGCATCACCCAATATCGAACTTACTAAATCAAAAAAACTCTCGTCAGGATATAGCTCAGCGATTGCTGCGTCTAAAGCTATATCCTGATGAAGCTCCTCCTTAAAATCAAACAGATCAGACGCCATTTAAAAATCCCTCGATTCCATCCTCACATTTAAAATCTGATAATCCATGTATGGATATCTTGTATTCCGCTTTAGTTATCAACGGGCTTACCTCAGATCTTCTCAATCTTGGGAAGTCGGTGCTAATTTCCCAGCAATCTGATCCTAAAATGGAATTTTTTTGACGCAACTGTTCTTCAGAAGCATCGCCGACTTTCTCTCTTACCACTCTCAGAAATTTCGACAGCTCCCTCGGATGCCCTGCCATGACTGCTTCAATAGATTGAATCAGGTCTTGTAGCGATCGACCATCTGAGGATTCACTGAGCCTCAAATGCAGGAGCGCCTGTTTTTGGACTGGAGCATCAAGTTGCTCAAGTGAACTTATATTAAGTACCTTTGGCGTTACTACAAAGGTTGCTTTAACCTCGATGGTGAAATCGCAGCCGGATAGGTCCTGAGGGGTAGAAGTGCTCGCAAGACCTGTCCAGGTATCACAGAATTTCTTTACTCCAAATATTCTTAGGTAGTGGTCTAAAGCGACAGATAGTTCTCCCCACAAGCCGGTATATTCCTCATGAGAAAGGCCGTCTTTCTTTGGCCTCATAAAGCTTGACCAACCAAGAAGTTCCTCATAGATAAAGTTATATAGCGCAGCTCCAGTCAGAGAACCAGCTTCGTCGACAATTGACCTACAAACAATTGCAAACTTGTTTTTTAACTCAATTGCCTCAAGCTTTATCACCATTCTGGTACCTGGGATTCCTATATCTTGATATAACTGTAATCCAGAGAAGATATCTTTTAATAAATCTGATACCAAAAGTTTTTCATCTTCATGAATGAATAGAATTAGACTGCCGTCAATATCTTTAGACACTCTAAATCTGGCATCATATTCAGAGAATCTCGCTCCCGCAGGATAGGAGCCCAGGCTACATTTTTCCCAAGGATCTTCATTAAAGTAGGACATTACAATTGCCCGTCTAAGTCATATAGCTCTTGATCTTCGTCTATTTCATTAGAGATATTTATGCCTTGCATTACTTCGTTATGATAATAACTTTGCTCCACATCCATTTCAGGCACATTTACAGATTGATCCGTGCGATTTGAGGCTGTATTTTTACTTGGGAAAAAAATTGAATAATTTACGGTAGGGGCTTGCTTATGTCCCAAACATGCCCATTTATCATCATTTTTGGATTTACTTGTAATTACAGCCGCAAAAATATAAATAACCATTACGGGAGAATCTATTGAATTGTGGTGCTGCGTCTGCATACTAACAGAACTATCAAATTCACCTATTTTTAATGCTTCCTTTCCTTCAAATAGGATTTTAAGGTCATCATTGTCTCCTATCTGTGCGTTTGTGCTGTAGATATGACCATCTTTAACCTGCATTGTCCGATTTCGTAGGCCTACTCTAAAACCACAGAAATCAAAGTCACCAGAGGCTAGTGCATATTCTTCGGATGAAAGAAGCTCCTGCTTCGAATGGGTTGATTTGCCTACATTAAAAATTATTATTGATGGGTTTTTAAAGCCCTTTGCAGACAACGCATTAAGCGCTTTACTTACTGGTTCAACATTTGCTCGCGGATGGATCACAGGGTAGTCAGTATTTTCTACAATTTTGATAAGGCTGTCATAGCTAACATCTCTTAATACATATGGCTTCGTAGATACTTTGTCAATATTAATAGCCTCCTTGTCTAATAAGTCCTGAACCACATTTTTGATTACGTTTAAGTTTTTAATGTTTTTCGATTCATCGGTAAAGGATCTAAGCTTTTTAAAGGTATCCCCCCAAAGTTTGTAGTTTGTCTTCACTAATTCAGCCGACCCCATTTTATTTCGTGCTGTTATAAGCATGGCGTGTTCGTCGGCTAGGACTCTTAAGCCAAAGTCCCTAGGAGTGCGATCCGCCGCTTTCATGAGCTTCAAGTCATCATAAAGCTGACGAATAGCATTCGCTGCAGAGTAATAATGCTCCTCAGATTCACTTGTAATCCATAATCTGCACAGATCTTTATATCTGGGTCTATAGCCAAACCATCGACACATTTGAGTAAGTGTGTCGTAAGCGGCAGCATTTCGTAAAAAATAAGAGACTGACAATCCCTCTAGAGTCAAACCTCTTGACAATTTTAGGCCTCCGACAGCAATTACCCACAAGCCTTCATCTTTATTATCCGCATATGGCAGCGGAGAGGCTTTTTTATCGACGGCGAATTTTTTAAATAAACCATTGATCAAAGAAACCTTAACTTTTTGCGTAACTTTTTCAAGGTTCTGTAGAACATCAACAAACTCAAACTCACAGCTACCAAACTCATGGACGAAACAATCATTTAAGTCTTTCAAAATGGGATTAGTCAAAGCCCTTTCCAACTCAAATGCTCCATTTGACCTAACAGCATTTCGCACTTCGGTCATGTATGAGTCAAGCTCTTCAGCCACAGCCCTCTGGACATCATTGAATCTACTCACATTGACGAGCATCGTATTATGTGCGGAGGTATCAAGTCTCATCATCCTAATGCTGATAACAAGAATAAAGGTCTGGACGGCCTCCTTGAGTGATGGCGGCAAACCCTCTACCTCGGCGTCTTTCTTATGCTTTATATCCAGCCACTTGGTGTATACATCCTCGGGAATATTTCGGACAGGGCCCAATTTTTCCTCGGAAGAATCCTCTGGAAAAAAGAAGTCTTGACCGCAATAGTTTTCAGGGATTGGCATAGCCGCCATAAAGTCCCTAGGGAACAAATCATCGTCAAATTGAGAATCGGTTCCCTGAAACTGCGGGATAAAAACATTTGCAAATGGAGTTGCCGTGTAGGCGATATATGTTTTTCTAGAAAATGTATTAAGTAATTGTTTTATCGATTTATTAGTTGCCGCCGCTACTTCTCCAGATTTTTTCGTGTTTATGCTAGCATAATCAGCTTCATCGTCAATTAGCATCATTGGTCGATCTAGCACTGACTTGTCTTCCCAGCCTTCAATCCATTCTTTTAAATTATTGATTATTTTATAGTTCTTTTTGACCACAAAAACTACAGCTCCATCAGAGTAATTTACGCCCAAGGCTCTAGCTTGGGGAGCAGTAAAATCACTATGAAATGTAGTGCCATGATGTGGCCGACCTGCTAGGCCTGAGCTACCGACACCGAATGGGTCACGAGTAATTGCCACGTTATTGCCTCTTCCGAATTTACTGCTATCTCGACCCATTACTCCTGCATCAACACGCTCCTGAGTTTGCTCCCTCAACTCTTTAAGATGCCCTCCAATCACAATAACAGTATGGTATCCAGCATCAATCGCTTTATTCATCAGTCCAATAAAATTTAAAGTCTTCCCAGACTGCACATTCCCCATTACTAGACCTCTGCTCTCCCACGGACCGGGTCTTTTGGGGTCTCCAGACAAGTCTATGCATTCATCTATCACTGTCTCATTATTCCAAATTACTTTTCTCGCAATCTTGTCTCTCAGGAGATGGTTTTCGTAATCCTTCCAAAGCTTCCAATCAGGGGGAGAGTCTCCCATCCATCTGGCCACCTTATTGCCTCTGAGTGTCGTAGGTGCAACGACATGCACATCTCGCTGATTAAGGTCATATACGACGAATCTGCGCTCTTCATCACTTAGCGTAAAGTTCAATTTGTCTGCGAAATACTTGTAATTGTCCGCGACAACATCATCAATCTGGTTAGTCGAAATGGCATCATTGCTTATGCTTTCGATAGTAGTCAATTCTTCATTACATCTATCGCGAAACTGCGAAACGACATGTGAGCGATTAACAGGCATCTTTTAAAGCCTCAATTAGTTCCTTCAGAGCATCATCTCCAAGAGCTCCCTGAGCTATCGATTTTGAAGAAGTAGCCATGGTTGAATAGATATGGGTCAAAGGTAAGGCGGCGGAAAGTGCAATCAAATATTTCAAAACCTCTCTCTTTGTAGCAGTATCTAGTTGGCCGACGATTTTTTGTAAACTAGTATTACTTGGGTCAATTTCATAAGTGATCAGTTTAGTCCTTTCATTATTGTTTGCCTTCCAAAATGGATTAGCGACCTCAATATCACCGCGATACTGATATGCGCGCCTTGATGCACCAATGGGTTTCGCAAGGAGCCTCTTTATTTTTTCCTTAACTCTAGGCGGAATCTGTAGGGAGCTTTTTTTGACGTCTGTCGACCATTCATTATCTAACGAAGAAGGAATATTAACTTCAACCCGAGTTAGCCCAGCAAGATTCGAATAGCGATGCAAGCCCATCCATTTACCTGCAATAATTAGTCGATTTTGTCGATAGATATAAAGCCCTTGATTTTGCCTTATATTGGTTTCACCTCCATATAAATCAATATCGCTTTGGGACATGTTCGCAATAAATGGTATACGATATCCCTGTATCTCGACTCGGTCACCTTTGTCAGTGCGAAAGTAAGTCTTCTCCAGCTCTTCAGAACCAATGATATGGCGCATAAATGGATCAATAGGTTCAACAGGCCTATTATTTATTTTTACCGCGACCCGGTCATTACCGACTAGAAACTTATGGAAATAAAGACCAATATGTAAGTGTAGGTGACTGCAAAGATCATCAATTTGTATTTGTTTATCCGGTGAATGATCAAGGGATTGTATGACACTGATAGCGTCCCATCTCACAATGGTTCCTTGATTCCTCTGGCGCTGATCATCTGAAGTGAGCGTATCTATCTCTCTAGAGTCTAAAATCTCCAGCTGCCAACCTTTCTTAGCGATGACTGCTTTATTCCAAACTGCGGCACAAAGGCAATCATCTGCTCGTTTCGTTATAACGCTGAGTATGTCTGCTTGCGAAAAACTAGCAGTCTTGAGTCCAGCTCCAAAACGACCCAAATCGCCCTTATCCCGCTCATCATCGGCATTTTTACAACCAATGCTCATATTCTTTATGAGTTCATTCTCATTCATCCCGATGCCATCATCTTCGATCCAAAATATGGCCGAGTCACCATTAAGGTAAAACTCAATATTTATAGCCCTAGCCTTGGCTGCTATGGAGTTATCAAGAATATCTGCCACGGCAGTGTTGAAGTCATATCCCATTCTTGACATAACTGCTAAATGATTTTTGGCCGGAGGAGACGCGTCGACTGATCTAGACAAAAGATCCCTCCCAAAAGGCTTCTGCCTTCTGCAGTGCTATGTTTTCATTAATCTGCAGGCCGTCTGCAGCAGCAGCTAAGCGAGCTATCTCGATTATTTTTGTTCTCAAAGAGACGTCATCCACGGAGAGAAGGAAAGCTTCTAGCTGGTGATTTGATGTAAAATATAAATCAATGACACGCTGGAAGTCTTTGCTCGCGATTCCAAAATCTTTTTCGAACTCTTTTTCTAAGCATTGCTCTTCTTCGCCAGAAATAAGTCCGTCTGCGGCGCATATTGCCAAACAGACAAATATGCCATTTTTTAATTGCGAATCAATCTCAGACATATCAATCCTCTGAAAGCGCCAATCGTTTTTATACAAGTTAGCATAATTAGCTACGAGCTTGCTATATTGCTAACTAAATTAGCAACTTTTTTAGCTATGTGTCTAGCAAGAAATGGGGGCACAGCATTACCAACTTGGACATATTTTTGAGTTCTATTCCCTTCAAAATAGTAGTTATCTGGGAATGTCTGAGCTCTGGCTGCTTCCCTTACGGTAAGACTCCTACACTGATTAGGGTCATAGTGAATAAAATAGTGACCATCTTTAGAAATATGGCTAGTAATGGTAGTCGCGGGTTTTGACCTCAACTGGACTTTAAATCGATCCACAAACTTATTGGACTTTACATTTTTATGATCAGGTAAAAGGTAAGGTGGGAAATCGCTCAATCGCGGGCTTCTTCCCACTTGGCGCCCAAAAGAAGAAACAAAAGCATAACGAGCGATATCGGATTCCATATGACCTCTCGTCTGATGGTCCAGCACTCCTCGTAAGTTAGAATCATAAAGCCATTCATACAGTTCAATTGGCAGATCAAGAGATAGCGGATATGTTGTAAGCGGAGTAAATTTTTCACCTCTTGTTAGGGGTAATTCAATAGGTCCAGGTACTGGGAGCAAGTCTTGGATGTTTGCCGTATTTTTACTCAGACTATCCTCAACTATCTCCTTCCAGCGCTCAGGGGAGTCATTTTTTGAAATCCCACTCCTGAGAGCTGGTAATCCTGTGAGTACTTTTTCGAGAGACAAAGGCGGCTTGGCTTCTAAGATCAAATCGTCGGTGCTTATCTCTATGTCTGACCTTACTCCCACCAATATCACTCGATGCCGGGCCTGAGGGACGCCATAATTTTCAGATTTTATTATGAAGTCTCTAGGGTCTAAGACGGGGTTACCACCTTCATAAGATTGGGGGGCTGAACTTAAGCTGAACACTTTATACTCGAGATGCTTGTCTGCAGGCTTCTTCAGATCTGTAAGGATCTTTTCAAAAATCGGAGTACCAGATGGAGTCGAGGAAAGGATCCCCTTGACGTTTTCCATTACAAAAACTGATGGCTTAAACTCGCGAATGATGTCCAAATACTCTTCATATAGAAAGTGCCTCTTGTCTTCTTGCGCCACATAATCTTTTTTACCAGTATTGCGCGCCCTCCCAACCAATGAATATGCTTGGCATGGAGGCCCACCTATCAATACCCACGGATCTTTGTTGCCCCCCAAAGCATCACTAATAGCTTTATATATTATCTTATTATCTTCACCCAGAGCTCTAGGTTGCCCAAGCGTCTCAGTATTTGCGCTAGCCCACTCTGATGGATACTTTTGTATCAGCTCATCTTTGGTTAGCTCACCCCTGACATACTGGTAATATTCATCAGGAATTATTCGGTTCTTGAACTCTCTTGTGAACGCCCTGAGCGTGAGTGTTTTGTGCGCACTAGCCTCCTTTTCGACAGACACCACTACCTTAAAAGTCGGATTATGATTCGGCCCAACCGCCGCAAACCCCTCCCCTAAACCTCCTGGCCCGGCAAATAGGTCAATGATTTTAATTGGTTCTTTCATTTTAATTATGTCTCGATAGTTAATGTAAGATGGTACCAGGTTTCGGCATCGATTCTAGGATATTTCGTAATCAAAAGATTGTCAGGTATGACGCACAAAGTTATGGTCAAACTCGTTTTAGAAAATATCTTAAATATAAGCTCGGAAATATTGGTTATTTCAGCCAACCCCTCTCTACTTGCTGGCAGCGGTATTTCTGGCATCATCCATAAAATTGCAGGACCCCAGCTAGAAGACGTAGCTAAGCCGTTCGCCCCACTCACACCCGGGCAATCAATCATCACCCCCGCCTTTAACTTATCATCTAAATATGTAATCCACACTGTCTGCCCAAGGTATATGGATGGCCAGCGAGGTGAAGCTGAGCAGCTTTATAATGCCTACGCATCGGCTCTGGCACTGCACAGTGAAGCGCCTGATGCCAAGAGCATTGCCTTTGTCTCTATGGGGACTGGTGTTTATAAGTGGCCAATGGCGTTAGCCGCTGATATTGCAGTAAAAGCACTGTTGACGAGTACGTTTGACCAGACATTGATGTGCGTTATGGATGAGGCGACTCGGGTGGTTTATCAAGACGCTCTCGATCGCTATCTGTAGGCTAAATTTTTGTAGAAATTTTTTAGACTCTATTTGCCACTCAATATATCTACCCCTCCCCACTGAGAAGCCATACCTTTCCCCTTTTATCCATTTGGAACCTTGTTTTCGAATTTAGCTATGGAACCTTGTCTCAAAATACAGGCGCATGGGATTCGATGCTCGCGAAGCACGGTTCAAGGCTCGTATGTACCACACCATGAAACTATAACGGAGATAACCCATGAAACTATCCAGAACAACTCGTAGACGTAGAAAGTCCTTGGTTCGTAACCCACGGTTCGCGATTGATACACCAGAATTCGTGTTCCTCGGTGCGTTGCTCGTGCTCACGGTTCTCAAGTG
>Ga0115547_1002171_pt1 | contig 10998 bp, 11 predicted proteins | sample COGITO_mtgs_1004_3_FD_87185 | JGI IMG/M metagenome (GOLD analysis project Ga0115547, IMG submission 87185) | Pelagic marine microbial communities from North Sea - COGITO_mtgs_100420 | ecosystem: Environmental > Aquatic > Marine > Epipelagic | place: Germany:Helgoland, sampling site Kabeltonne...
AGCCTGCTGCTGAATCCGCTTAGTATTCTCCGGCCCGGAACGCAGCAATTGCTTCTGCAATGGCAGCAATGACTCAAGTTCTGAATCAGCAAACTTATACACCACGGAATCACGACTCAATCTGATCGGTTCGGCGACTATAGGGGTGGCCAATATCACGTCTATGGCTTGCAAGATAATGCCGTCCATCTGTCTCGGGTTATAACCCATTTCTGAAAAGGCATTTTCCAGTAGCGGTCGGGCGAAGTGGAACATTGTCGCCATGGAGTCCATGGGCAGGCTGATTAAGGTGTTGATGGTGCGGTCATAGCGTTCGTAGTTACCGGCGTTTAACCAGATGGTGCCGTCGCTGCTGTGTGTGGCAAATTTACCTTCAGGGGCGGTTAGCGGAAATATCTTTGATAGCAACACGCCGTTGGAGAGACCGTCGGCATAGCTGGCGGTGCGGCGCAGTAGGTCATCGGTTTTCACCCACTTGGCGAATTCTGCTTTGTTGCTGATCAGCAGTAGGCGCTCGCGGATAAAGTCGTCACTGTTGTCGAGTTTGGGCAGAGGAGGCGGTGTGGTGACTGAGCTGGTCTCGGGCTCTGGTTGTGGCTCGGGTTCGACCGCTTCAGGAATGACCGCTTCGGGTATCACTGACGCCTGGATAACAACTTCAGCTACTGGCTCTGGTATGGCGATTAGCTCTGGATCATATTCTGGTTTGCTCTGTGCTTTAAATAGAACAGCGACAATAATAACCGCGGAGATCAGTGTTCCAGCAATAAAGACTAGATTGTTTGAGCCAGTTTTTTTAGGTTGAGGGTTCATTCTGTGCTGCCATCCGTTTTTGTGCGATCATTTTTGAGTGGTAGTACGGTCTGGTTATTAACCACTGCACTGCGCAGTTTAAGTTGATGACTATCGCCGTTCTTTTTCTGTTCGAGCCTTACGATTAGATAGTCCCAGTCCCTGGCCAGCCAGGCGGTAAATTGCCCGCTGCTGTCTGACTCGAAAATTCTTTCGACTTTGACTGTTGCTAACGGGCCTATGGCTGTTTCCAGTACTTCATTGGCAACCACGCGATAGGCATATTGTTTCAGCTTTCCTCTGGAAATGACAGGATAAGAAAACGCTGTATGGCCAGCGCTTAAATCGCGACGCAACTGCAGGCGGTGGGTGATCATATCCAGCTGCCCGGCTTCCAGTGTTGTTTCTTTGTGGCTGTCATTTTTTTGATAGTGCAGAGTACTGTTCTGCCAATCAAAGCGCTGCACTTCTGTTTTGGTGCGGCCAAACACTGAACGAACATAGCTGTATTCTTTTGGGCGCAAGAGTTGCTCGTCGGTGAGGCTAAAGGTGCTCTGCTCATCGATCTTACCGAGGAAGTTTTTCGCTGCCAGGCTTTCACGATAGATGCCGGGTTCAATCTCTTCTAAGCGCTGTACGGCTTCAATTTCCAGGCCGCTAAATTTGGCTGAGTAATTGGCACTATACAGACTGACCGGTGGCTGAGATATGTCTTGTGGAGGGATCGCTGAACCACCGCTCAAGGCAGTGGTTGCATTTGTAGAGAGTAAAAGTACTAACGGCAAAAACGTCATCGAGCGGATGCAGAGGACTGCTGATTGTATCTTTGTGAATATTGACAATGGTTTCGCCTCGATGATGAATCACACAGCTGCTGTTAGAGTAGCAAATATTCAGTTAGTTCGCCGGTGCCGCAAAACAAGCTTTTTATTATAGAGTCTGTATGTCCCTAGCGTTGGTTGCGCTCTTCTATTTCTACACAGACGCCGCCCTCGGGCAGTAACTCGTTATCCAGAATCACATGACCTTCGCGCAACTCTAGGCGTCCCTCGCAGAACCACTGTGCCGCTAATGGATAGATCTGGTGTTCAAAGACCAGCACTCTTGAGGCCAGGTCTTCAGCAGTGTCGTTTTCCACCAGCTCCACTTGAGCCTGAACTATGCCCGGCCCGCCATCTAGCTCGGCGGTAACAAAGTGTACTGTGGCGCCGGCTTCACTGTCACCTGCATCTATCGCGCGCTGGTGGGTGTGTAGGCCAGGGTATTTGGGCAGCAGCGATGGGTGAATATTAATCAGCCGGCCAAGAAAGCGATTTACAAACTGTGGTGTGAGTATGCGCATAAAGCCGGCCAGCACAATCAGGTCTGGAGAGAAGCTGTCGATGACATCGGCCAGAGCCACATCAAACTCGGCTCGGGAGGCGAAGCCCTTGTGGTCCAAGGTGATGTTGGGAATGGCTGCAACTGCAGCGCGCTCAAGACCTTTGACCCCAGCTTTATTGCTAATGACTGCTACTACATCGCCGTTCAGTGACCCATCCGCGCAACCATCAATAAAGGATTGCAGGTTTGAGCCACCGCCGGAAATTAGGACAACTATGCGTCGCTTGCCCTTGGAGAGGTCAGTCATCAAGATAGTCCGAGTAGTTGAACCTGTTCTTCGCCGGCTTCTTGAGCCGAGATGCTACCCAGTTCGAAAGCAGTTTCGCCACTGGCAGCCAGCATAGTAAGAGCTTCTTGAGCGCGGTCAGCGGGAACACAGATCACCATGCCGACGCCGCAGTTTAGGGTGCGGTGCATTTCGTGCTCGTCGATATTGCCGCCTTTTTGAATCCAGTCGAAGACTGTTGGGCGAGTCCAGGCCTGAGTGTCGATTACGGCTTTGGTGTTGTCCGGCAGAACCCGTGGAATATTTTCTAACAGTCCGCCGCCAGTAATATGGGCCAGGGCGTTGACCTGAGACTCGGCGATCAACTTCAGCAGGGGCTTCACGTAGATGCGCGTGGGTTCCATAAGCAGGTCGATCAGTGGCTTGCCATCCAGCTGAGCAGTGGCGGGATCTGTATCAGTGACTTCCAGTACTTTGCGAATCAGCGAGTAGCCGTTCGAGTGGGGGCCACTTGAGGCTAAACCAATTAAAGTGTCACCGATGCTTACTTTGGTGCCATCGATAAGATCGGCTTTCTCGACTATGCCGACACAGAAACCGGCCAGATCGTAGTCTTCGCCTTCATACATACCTGGCATCTCAGCGGTTTCGCCGCCGATCAGTGAGCAGCCTGAGATAGCACAGCCATCGGCAATACCGTTGACCACGGCAGCGGCTGTGTCGATCTCGAGTTTGCCAGTGGCATAGTAGTCGAGGAAGAACAGTGGCTCGGCGCCACAGACAATCAAATCATTGACGCACATGGCGACTAGATCGATGCCGACGGTGTCATGCTTGCCGTGATCCAGTGCCAAACGCAGTTTGGTGCCAACACCATCGGTGCCGGAAACCAGTACTGGTTGTTTGTAGCCGGTGGGTAATTCAAACAGTGCGCCAAATCCGCCGAGGCCGGCCAAAACTTCTGGTCGTCTTGTGCGCTTGGCTGCGCCTTTAATTTTTTCGATCAGTGCATTGCCCGCATCGATGTCGACGCCTGCATCTTTATAGCTGAGTGATTTGCTGTTTTCGGTCATGGCACAAGCCTTCTTTTGTTAGCCCGCTATTTTAGATGCAGTGGGCCTACTTTTCATCAAGCACTGATATAATGTTGCAAAATATCTGGAGAAAAACCGTTGAAACGGACATTAATTTTGTTTTTCACCCTGTTTTGCACCTCATTGTTGGCAGAACCGGTTTCCGGACTCTATAACGGACGAGTTTTGGTTGCCGATCAAACTGCGCAATCGAGATCAAAAGGTGTCGATCAGGCACTGGAACAGGTGCTGATTAAGCTCACTGGCAACAGTAAAATCATGCAGCTTCCCGGCATTCAAAAAGCCGTTAGCAATACCAATAACTTTATCGCTAGTGTCGGTTACACAAAATTACCGGCACGTTCGCCTGCGGATTTTTCTGCTGGGTCGGCTGATGAACTTAGTGATCAGCCTGGTTTTTCATTGCAGGTAAGTTTCTCTGCCCAGGCCATAGATCAATTAATTCGTTGGGCGCAGCTGCCCATATTGCCCGCGGGACGACCAAAGTTGGTGTTCTGGATCGTCCGCGATGACGCCGAGACCGGTCGCCAGTTTGTCACTGAGCAGGCGTCTCCCGATTTTACCCAGAGTTTTCAGCAAATAATGCAAGATCGCGCCATGCCTTTTCATTTACCAGCGCTGGATCTCGAAGATCAACTCTCGCTCTCAGTGAATGAAGCCTGGAGCATGCGCGAAGAGACTATAGAAGTGGCTTCGCAACGCTATGGAGCCGACGGTTGGGTGCTATTGCGCTTTTTCACCACCACATCTGGCCAGGTACGTGGCAGTTGGACCTATAAATTGGGTGACCAGCGAGGCTTTGATGATGTGCGTGGCGAGAATGCTGAGGTGTTTGTGGGATTGGCGGTCAATGAGCTGGTGGACAGTATCTCCTCACAGTTGACCTACGTACCCCAAGCCGATACCAGCAAGTTAGTGGTACAGATTAATCAGGTGGATTCCTTCGCCGACTATCAGGCAGTGTTGGCACAGCTGAAGAGCTTAAAGTTAGTGCGATCCAGCCATGTCTCGGCGGTTGAAGGTGATCGGCTGTTTGTGACTGTGGATATAGACGGCGGCGTTGGTCTGCTGATTTCAGCACTGGAACGCAGTGGCAGTTTGGTTAACCAAACTACCGAGATGGCGCGCTTCAGTGGTAATTTAGAATTTGATTGGATGGTTGAGTGAACGATTTTCAGCAGTTGAGTTTGGCTATTAAATTAGATAACCGAGCGACCTTCGATAATTTTTATGCGCCTACCGGCACCCCTCAACATTTGGCGAAGATGTTACTGCAGGATGAGGGCAAGCAGTACGCCTATGTCTGTGGTTCATCGGGCACAGGTCTGTCGCATTTGATGCAGGCGGTTTGCCAGCAGCACAGTACTCGTCTGAGTAATGGTGCGGCGGTCTACCTACCTTTAAAAGAGCTCTGTGACTATCCCGCAGATCAGGTTCTCGAGGGGCTGGAGTCTTCTGATCTGGTTTGTTTAGACGATCTCGATCAGGTGGCTGGCCGCGAGGATTGGCAGGCGCCACTGTTTAACTTTTTTAATCGCTGCAGTGAGTCGGGTACCCGGCTGCTGATTACCGCGCACACATTGCCTGACTATTTAGAGGTGCTGTTAGACGATCTGTTGTCGCGCTTAAAATCCGGTATTTCACTGCAGCTCATTGATTACAAAGACGCAGATCTACGTCGACTGTTGCAGCATAGAGCCAGTGGTTTGGGGCTTTATCTGTCTGACGAAGTGGCGCGCTTTTTGTTGCACAGATTACCGCGCAACAGCCATGTATTGATGGAAGCGCTGGAAAAGTTAGATGGAGTGTCGTTGCGCGAGCAGCGCCGGTTGACGCTGCCCTTTGTGAAGGCTGTTCTGGATATCTAGTGCTTTCCGTTTATAACGGACAGCTCTCACAGTAGAGATAGACATGATTGGGGTCGCTCAATGTGTCTATAAACTGTAGTGGCTTGAGCGCTGATACCAGTTGTCGCTGCAGACTTACCGGCAACCAATTCTGTAAACCCATAGCACCCACTGCGGCATTTACATTGCCGCTAATCTCCATCATCACCTGCTCCATAAAACTCAGCGGCTTGCGGCGATAGTCGATTTTATAGTCGCTGACGCCAGCCAGTGTTGCGGCGCTGGCAATGGCGTCATTTAAGTCGCCGAGCTCATCTACTAGGCCCAACTCTAAGGCTTTCTTACCAGTCCAAACACGTCCCTGAGCGACTTCATGGATAGCGCTGGGTGTGGTGTTACGAGCATCCGCTACCAGGGTCAAGAAGCGGGAATAAACATGTTCAACACCAGACTGCATAATCATTTTCGCCTCTGGGGTCATGGCTCGGTCGAGCTGTAACATGCCGGCGATATTGGTGGTGCCAACACCGTCTGAATAGATTCCCATTGCACTGAGTGAATCCTCAAAGGTTGGGATCACACCAAACACACCGATTGAACCGGTGATGGTGGTAGACATGGCCAGTATTTTGTCGGACTCGGTGGCGATCCAATAGCCGCCGGATGCAGCGTAACTGCCCATGGAGATAACCACTGGAATATTGTTTTTCCGCAGCGAGGCAATACTGTCGCGAATAACATCTGAGGCAAAGGCACTGCCGCCAGGACTGTCGACGCGCAAGACTACAGCCTTGACCTGATCCTCTTCTTCAATTGCCGCGAACATCTCGGCTAGGGTGTCACCACCTATGGTTCCCTCGGGTTGATTGCCATCGAGAATCGTTCCGCTGGCAACTACAACAGCGATTTCGGGTCTGCCTTTATTAACCGCTTTCAGAGAGCCCAGCTTCATATGATTGAGGTAGGCGGCCATGGACACGCTATCAAAGTCGCCATTGCTGTGGGGCAGAATCTGAAGCAAGTGAGCTTTGGTTTCGCTGCGTGATGCAATGCGATCAATTAAGCCCTGCTGGAGTGCCAGTGCGGCAATGTCGCCATTCTCTTCGGCCAGCCTGAGGTGCATATTATTTGCCAGATCATTCAACGCACCATTGGGTAGGCCGCGCAGCTGCTCTACTCTGGAAGTGTAAAACTGCCATAGGGAGTCAACCAAGTACAGTCGATCGGCACGAGCTTCCTCTGACATGCCTTTGCCCAAAAAGGGTTCAACGGCACTTTTGTATTTGCCGACACGGAAGACGTGGACATTGATTTTGAGTTTATCCAGGGCTTCTTTGTAGTAGTTGCTGTAGGAACCAAAGCCTGTGAGCATAACGCGGCCCAGAGGATTCATAATAATTTCATCGGCATGGGCGGCGAGAAAATACTGGGACTGAGAGAAGTTGTCGCCAATGGCAATAATCGGTTTGCCGCTCTGCTTATAGCGCTGCAGGGCGCTGCTGATCTCTTCGAGTTTGGCAATAGAGCCGCCAGCCATATAGTTGGTATCTAGCAGCACATGGGTGATGCGTTCATCGTACTGGGCGTGATCTAGGGCCTGGACTATATCTCGCACCAGAGTTTCAGCATCCCGCTGGCCGGGCTGTGAAAATATTTCGTTCACCGGATCTATATAGGAACGCTGGTCAACCAATGTCCCGCTGGGGGCTAAATAGAGTGCGCCGCGCTCTGGCATTGGCTGGATATCATCGACAAACATGCCGGCGACTATGGCGATAAAAAACAATACTACAACCAGGCTAATCATATAGCGGATGGCGCTTACAACGTTGCCGATAAACCTAAAAAATTTACGTATAAAGCCTGGTTTCTTTTCACTCATAGAGGTAGTCCCTTCAATCGTTGTTTCTCAGCACTCTGCTATTTGAAGCTCGAAGGCTCTTTGCTGCTTGAAGCTAAAAGGCTCTTTGCTACTTAAAGCTAAAAGGCTCTTTGCTCGACTGGAATGCTGAATGCCGTCTGCGTCTTGAGAGTATAGACTCTAGCTGGCAGTTTGCTCTTGCTGCTCTTGCTGAAGTGCTTCCTGCTTGTCGTACTCTTCTTGCAGTGCTTTGCCGCGCTGCTGTTTCCAGCGTGCGTACATCATGGCTGCATTAAACAGGATCACCGTGAGTGCCAGTTCCACCCAATCGAGTACCTGGGGTGACGGGCCGGCCAAGTTGTCGATGGCGGTGGCAAAGTAAATCAGGATGACAAAGCAGATCCAGATCAACGTGCGAGTGTTATTGACGATCAAGCCAGGAATAAAAATTACCAATGGAAACAGGCAGAGGAAATAAATAATGCCCGGCGCGCCCTGAATCCATGCATTGGCTGTCATGGCCGCCAGCATCAGGTAAAAGCTGGCGTGGGTGAGGGGACGGGAAAAATTAATTTTTTGTTCTAAGGTCATGTTACTGCGCTCCGTTAAGTTGCGCGGCTAATTGGGCGACGCGTTTGCCCTGTGCTCGACAGAGGCTAATCTCGTCGCTACTAAGGTTTTCGGCTTCTACGTGGCTGGCACCATAGGGCGTACCGCCGCTTTTAGTGCTGTGTAAACTGGGCTCTGAATAGGGGATGCCGGTCAATAGCATGCCCTGATGCAGCAGTGGAATCATCATCGACATAAGTGTCGTTTCCTGACCGCCATGCAAGCTGGAGGTCGAGGTGAAAACGCCAGCGGGTTTGTTGATCAGACTGCCATTGGCCCAGAGACCGGCAGTGCCATCGATAAAGTATTTTAATGGCGCGGCCATATTGCCAAAGCGCGTTGGGCTGCCCATCAGCAGGCCGGAGCAGTTGGCCAGCTCTTGCTCAGTGCAATAGATATCGCCACTACTGGGAATGTCTTCTGCTGTGGCTTCACAGACTGTAGACACTGCCGGCACTGTGCGCAGGCGCGCTTCCATGCCAGCACTTTCGACACCCTGTGCAATTTCTTCAGCGAGTTTTTTAACATGGCCATTGCGGCTGTAGTAAAGCACTAGTACATAGTTGTCTGACATTAAATAATCTCCAGTACGGCTTCTGGGGGGCGGCCAATGGCAGCGCGCTCGCCGTTAATGACTATGGGTCGTTCAATAAGTTTGGGATACTTGGCCATGGCGGCAATCAGCTGCTGCTCAGATAGGTCAGTGTCCGCTAGACTTTGATCTTTATATTCCTGTTCGCCGCGGCGCAACAGTTGCCGCGCATCTATGCCGAGCTTTTTCAACAGCAGGGTGATGGCCTCAGCGCTTGGCGCGGTTTCTAGGTAGAGTACGATTTCTGGTTCTAGGCCCTGATCTTGCAATAGACTTAGAGTTTGTCGCGATTTAGAGCAGCGTGGATTGTGATAAATAGTCAGCATCGTCTATGTTTCAGGTTGTGGGAGTGAATACGCCATTGTAGAGGCAAATGGATTTAAACAGAACGAGAGGTTTAACCGCATGATCAATCAATTATCAATCACTGTGGGCAAGGTGCCCCAGCAACTGGTCAGCAGTGGTCAGTTTCTGGTCTACGCACTACGTCGCTTTCTTGGCGATGGCTGCCCCCAGAGTGCCGCAGCACTGACCTATATGAGTTTGTTTGCCGTGGTGCCCATGTTGACCCTGATGTACAGCATGTTCTCTTTGGTGCCTGCATTCCAAGAACTCGGCGGCAAGGTAGAGGAATTTATTTTCTCCAAATTTTTACCCAGCAGTGGTCAGGAGATTACCCAGTACCTGAGTGAGTTTTCCAATCAGGCGCGCAAGCTAAGTGTCGCCGGTGTGGCGATTATATTGATCACTGCATTACTGATGTTGAGCAATATTGAAAAAACCTTTAACCATATTTGGGCCACCACTGGCGGGCGTAAAGGCTTGGCCGGATTTTTGGTCTATTGGGCGATTCTTAGTCTTGGGCCCCTATTGCTCGCCGTGGGCATGATTATGAGTACCTATTTGATGTCACTGCGTCTGGTGGTGGCTGAGGTCGACAGTCTAGGTGTGGTGGCGCTGCTGTTTAGCTATCTACCTTGGCTACTGACCTGGTTGGCGTTTACCCTGCTCTATGTAGCTGTGCCCAACTGCAAGGTGAGGGTGGTTTATGCGCTGTTTGGCGGTCTGATAACGACACTGTTGTTTGAGACCGCCAAAGCGTTATTTGGACAGCTGGTAGCCCATTCTATTTATACCAACGTATATGGTGCATTTGCTGTTATTCCGCTATTTTTGATGTGGATTTATTTGCTCTGGGTGCTGATCCTATTCGGCGCCGAGCTGGTGCGCAGTCTTGAGACTTTCCAGTATCAAGGTCGAGATGCCGAGCTGCCAGATCTTCTCGCTGTGTTGATTGTTCTCTGGCAGTGCTGGCGACGACAGCAAAAGGGCCACAGCTTGTCGGACCGCTCCATGAGTATTGTTGGCCTTAGTGTTGAGCAGTGGCGACGCTTGCGCAATATGCTGCTGAGTCAGCGTATTTTAGAGAAAACCGCCAGCGGCCAATATGTCATGATTCGCGATGCGGATACCATCAGGCTGGCAGATATCAATAGATGGTTGGGGCAGGGGTTCGATGATCGCAATCAAGCGGTGAGTGAAAAATTGGCCAACGCCCATCCCTGGATCGAAAGTTACGACAGGCTGATGCGTGAGAATAGTCAGATGACCGAACAGAATATGACCCTGAGCCTGCAAAAGTTGTTTGCCAGTAATAGCCATTCTCTGGATACTGGCGGCTCAAAAGACAATTAGACTTCTATATTAAGGCGATTGGATATGTTCAAAGGTGTTTTATTAAACGGTTCCATAGCGAAAGCATTACTAGTCAGCCTGGTCTTGGTTGGCTGCAGTGGTGACAGTGGCTACAAGCTGATTGATGGTGGCAGCCACAGTTTTAGTAATGACGAAGGCAAGTACACTCTGGTTAACTACTGGGCAGAATGGTGTCAGCCCTGCCGAACTGAAGTGCCAGAGCTTAATGAGCTAGCAGCTGAACATGCTGATCAACTGACTATTTTAGCGGTGAACTTTGATAATAAGCAGGGCCCAGAGTTACTTGAGCAGCTGCAAAAAATCGACATTCAGTTCCCGTCCCTAGCATTAGATCCCCGTGCTAAATGGGGTCTTGAACGACCCAACGTGTTGCCCGAGACACTGATAATAAACAGTGATGGCGAATTGGTTAAGCGTCTAATCGGCCCACAAACCTTAGAGTCGCTGATGGCATATATAGTCGACTGATACCCGTACCTAAAGTGGGTATAGGCACCGGTGGGGCTGCGGTTTAACCTTTCCGCCACCGCAAATTTTAGTCAACGCAAATTTTAGTTATCGAAAAGCTTTTAGTGACGAAAAGTTTCTAGCTTCAAAGAGAGAGACATACTATGAAAGATCTACGCAACTTTTATATCAATGGCCAATGGGTTCAGCCGCTGCAGGCGCAGGATCTGGCAGTTGAAAACCCTGCCACTGAAGAGTCACTGGCAATTATCTCTCTAGGTGTAGCCGGTGATGTTGACCTGGCCGTCGCTGCAGCCAAAGCCGCCTTTCCAATCTACTCTCAATTTAGTGTTGAGCAACGCATCGCCTTGATGGAAAAGCTTCTTGAAGTCTATATGGGACGCTACGACGAAATGGCCGCTACCATTTCC
>Ga0115547_1002173_pt1 | contig 10991 bp, 6 predicted proteins | sample COGITO_mtgs_1004_3_FD_87185 | JGI IMG/M metagenome (GOLD analysis project Ga0115547, IMG submission 87185) | Pelagic marine microbial communities from North Sea - COGITO_mtgs_100420 | ecosystem: Environmental > Aquatic > Marine > Epipelagic | place: Germany:Helgoland, sampling site Kabeltonne...
ACAATAATGAAAGACCGAATATGGCACTTGGCGGTATAACACCAAAACAGAAGTTGGCGTTAGCTGCATAACTCTCTACTTTTAACTTCGGTTATTAATGGGGGGATTACCCCGATGTTAGATTTATAAATTATCTCCTGAGGTTAGTTACGCATCCTCCTCCGCTGCATAGTAAGTCGTGCTCTCATCGGTATTTTGATTTAGAGCTTTTCTTAATGAGTTAAACGCATCGGCCATATGTTGTTTACTAACATCAGCATCTGGCACATCCATAAAAGACCCGTGAAACGTCCCAGGGTAAACATGCAGTTCGGTAGTCACGCCCGCCTGCATCAAACGCTGAGCGTAGACAATCGATTCGTCGCGTAGCAGATCTTGTTCTTCCACGGAAATAAATGTACTGGGTAGTTCAGGGATTACCTTGGTGCGTGCTGGTGCTGCATAGCATGGTGTTTCGCCAAAGACACCATGCAAATAGCCGTCCCATGCGAGCAGTGACAAATCGCGATTCCAGACCACTCTGTGATCTGTTATATCTCTGCTGGATTGTGTTAGATGCCTGTCATCCAGTACTGGAATAAGTAATAGTTGGTGTTTAATTTCAGGTCCATCTGTTTCACAGGCCTTGATAGTAATACCTGCTGCCAGACAGCCACCGACACTTGAACCGCCCACGGCTATGCGCTTCGAATCGATGTTCAATTTTTCCGCACCGCTGTTGGTCAGCCACTCGAGTACCGCATAACAGTCATCAAAGCCAGCAGGGTAGGGGTGTTGAGGCGTCAGCCGGTAGTCGGCCGAAACAACAATACAGTTACACTTGAGAACGAAGTCTTCACAAATACTGTCATTCGATTTTACATCTCCTGAAATAAAACCACCTCCATGGATCCATAGTAATACAGGTAATGGTTTATGTTTTTTGTGGCTATTGGATTGGTAGCTCTTCGGCTCATAGCAACGAATGGTTACTGGCGCACTAGTTCTGGTTCTAGGCACCTCCCAATCATAGATTAGCACCTCGCTGGAATGTCTTATATTGTTGCCACACTCAGTTAGATAGTCGCTGACGCGTGACTGTATCTCCCGCAGTGTTGGCAGGTCATGCAGTAAGTCCGGTGTCGCCCTGAGTAGTTCACGAAGCTGAGGATCTATTTTCTTTTCAAACTTGGCAAGCTGTTCCGGCTTATTCATAGATTTCAAATTTCTGTAGTAGGTAGTACCTTATACGGCCTCGCTAGTGGATTACCTCAATTGAATATCTAATCAGTTTTTTGGGTTTCTGAATTAACAGTATGATTTTTGTCAGTTTAGTATTTTTAAAAATTGGAAATTGTTTGAAAAATATCTAATAACTATAGTAGTTACTATTTGGGATGGTAATCGCTTCTATCGGCTATAAGCCGATAGATTTATGTTTTTAGGCATATATCTGAATTAATATTTTTAGAGTCAATAATTCTGCAATATGTAAGTATGAAAAACGTAATTTTATAAACTATTTATTACATTCCTCTGCATTGATTGGATTTCTGTTTGCTCTCGTATTACTAGTAGATCGTGACAGACCGATGACGCCGTCTTCGTTCCTGATTACGGGCTGAGTATATATTTAAATTGAATAGACCCAATGAGGGATAGAGCTATATGACAAGCAAAGTGACAGTCTCGGATGTGTTGTTAGATATTTTGGAAGCTACGGGTATCGATACCTGCTTTGGAGTACCTGGTGGGCAAACTCTGCCGTTTTATGGGGCAGCCAGAGCGAGAGGGTTCCACCATGTGATGATGCATGACGAGCGCAATACCGCCTGCGCGGCGGATGCCTATGCTCGTGTCAGCGGTCGTGTTGGATTTTGCGATGCAACGGTTGGCCCTGGGGTTACCAATTTAGTCTCTGGTTTGGCTGAGGCTTATGCTTCCTCTATTCCCGTTATCGCCTTAATAGCGGACATAGATACTAGTCTAGAGCATATGCGTCATCGCTCTATTGTCGGTCAGGCAATGGATCAGCGTCCTATGCTTGAGTCTGTCACCAAATGGATAGGTCGTGTTCAAAAACCTGAAATGATCGTCGACATCATGGCTCACGCCTTTCGTGTCGCGACCACAGGTAGATCTGGCCCAGTTGTTGTTGAAATTCCAGACGAAATTTGGGCTGCAACTATCGAGAACTACGATCTTTCGGTTTTTAATAAGCATTCTGCAGTATGGCCACGTCATCGATCTGCCGCGCCGCAACTGCTTATTACTAAGGTTGTGGATGCTATTGTCGAAGCCAAGCGGCCGGTCATTCTAGCCGGTGGTGGTGCTATGGCGAGTGGTGCTCATACGGAAGTTGCTGCCTTTGCCAATGACTTTGGCATACCTGTGGTCACTAGTATGAATGCCAAGGGTATTATGGATGAGTTTGATCCCCTCTGTTATGGGGTGGTAGGCACCTTTGGCAATGTCAAAGCTAGTCATATTTTGAAGCAAGCAGATTTAGTGGTGGTGCTGGGTAGTAAGTTTACCGAGTTCAACTCTTTTGCTTGGCAGCTCCCGTGCAAAACTCAGAAGATTATTCATGTCGATATTGATGGCGAAGAGCTTGGCCGTTCGATCCCAGCGTCCCTTGAGATCATTGCCGATATCAAAGAGGTATCGCAGCAAATTTTGTCAGGCCTACATAACACCAATAAAAGCTTTAGCTGGGAGTCTACTGGCGTTGTACCAGCGCAGCCGGGAACTAAGGATGGCGACCCACGTGTTGCTCCAGAAGCAGTGGTTACACTCCTCAATGAAGTATTTTCCGGTGAGACCATTCTTGTAAGTGATGCGAGCCTTTCTTCAGGTTGGACATCGTCAAGATATAAGGTCAGAGGAGCGGGAAGAAAATTCATCGCACCTCGAGGCATCGCTGGCATTGGTTGGGCCTGTGGTGCTGCAATTGGGGCTGCATTAGCTGCGCCTGACAATACCCGTATTTTGGTTGTGGCTGGAGATGGTGGTGCGGCCTATTGGCTCGGCGAGATCGAAACCGCTGTGCGTTTGAATCTGCCTATTACCTTTATGATTCTCAATAATGCCAGCTTCGGTTGGATTGTCCAAGCAGAGAGATCTATGGGTATTAGTCAGGAGTCGACTTTTGCGCCAATTGATTTTGCTGGTGTAGGTAAAGCGCTTGGCGCCCAAGGCGTGCAGATAACCTCATTAAAGGATATGGATCAGGCGCTCCAAGATGCATTGGCCGCAAAAGGCCCCTTTGTACTCGATGTTTTAACCTCAGAGCAGTCTACCGCAACGGTTCCATACGAATTGTTTGATGAGAAGGCGATCATCCGAGAAACGGCTTACAGCGTTTAGGTTTAGAACCTAACCTCAATTGTTGCTACCTATCTAAATGTTAGTAATCGGTGACTTCTCATCTAGCCTGTAAAGGGTAGCTGGGGAGTTACCCCTGTCTGAAAGGATTCTGTTATGAGTGAAAAAGTTTTAACTGGCAAAGTTGCTGTAATCACTGGCGCGGCTCGAGGCCTTGGTCGAGGCTATGCGCTGCGGCTTGCAGAGCTTGGTGCCAATGTGGCCATCATAGATCGCAACCTTCACGCCGCTGATGTCTATGAATTCGAAAAAAACAGTATGACTGCAGCAACGGTGGTTGATGAGTGTAAATTGTTGGGTGTTAAGTCCATGGGTGTCGAAATTGATCTGACCGATAGACCTGCTGTGGAGAGGGCCTTTAGCGAAATTGCAGTGACTTTAGGATCCATAGATATTGTTGTCTGCAATGCAGGAGGGGGCATCGCTATTTTCAATGATGAGCCAGGATCAAAAGGCGCTGGCGATATTAATACAAGTAGTACTGCATCAGATTGTCCGCAAGAAGTATTGTTACGGATCTTGGATATTAACCTGATGACCTGTATGTACAGCTGTATGGCTGCAGCTCCTTATATGAAAGACAACAAATCAGGCAAGATAGTAACAGTGTCGTCTGTGGGCGGGCTTATCACTAATGGTGGGAATTACCACCCATACTGTACGGCAAAAGCGGCGATTATCCACTATACATCATCGTTAGCTCAGGAATTAGGCCCCTACAATATCAATGTTAATTGTATTGCTCCTGGGGTGATACGAACTGGTCGTTTAGGTGATCGTATCGATGAAATAAAGGATATACCCCTGGGCCGATCGGGCACTATTGAAGACTGCACAAATTTAGTGGAATTCTTAGTCACAGAGAAATCCTCTTACATAACAGGTAAAACTATAACTATTGATGGCGGTGCCTGTGATCAACGGTAGGAGGAGTTTTTGGTTGGGATGTTCATGCTGGGCACCGTCTCTTGGGTTCTAAGTCTAAAAGTGTTTTCTGAATACCTTAGTTTGCTTCGAGGAAAAGGTACTCGAGCAAGCCTTTTTTGACGCAGTATTGGGGTCTAAATTTAAGCTTATCGTTGGCTAATGATGAGTTAGGCACGCCGGATAATTCATTAATTGTATTGGTAGTTTCAATAAATTCGGCGTTGCCTGGTTCGGATGTGAGGCTTTGAATTGTCGATATGAAGTCGGAGATGCTCATGCTGTCGTCTTCAATGCCAGTAATATTAAAAACTGGTTCAATTGGCCAGTTGGCCATTGCAGCTAGAATCGTCGCATGGGCTGCATCTTTAACGTGAATGAAATCCATCTTAGAGTTAGATCGAAAACACTCCAGAGATACATCCTTTCCTTTAGCTATATGTTCAATTTCCTTAAGTTCCTGGGCATATATCGATGGGCCTGCTTTATCTGGACCATAGATATCAAAGTATCTCAAGTTAACGATTTCGAGGTCATAATTCGCCGCATATTGCCGACAAAGCACTTCATTGAAAAACTTTGTTGCTCCATAGAGGTTTATATCTGGTGATATATGCCGTTTTTCATCTATTTCACCCTCGCCATTGAGGTAGACCGCACAGCTCGACGCGTTTATGACCCTTTTAACACTATGCTTTTTTGCAGCCTCCAAAAGGTTAATGAGGCCAGTTATATTAATAGAAACTGCTTTTTTAGGGGTTTTTGCGCATTCAGCGGTCAGTAGTGAGGCCGTATTAATTATTATATCTGGACGATACTGCATAACTATTTCGTCAATAAAGATGGGGTCTGATATATCGCCTTGAATCAAATTTTTACCGTTAAATAAGTCCTGATAAGATTTCCTTTCGCATTTATTACGGAAGGTGAGTCCCATAAATGAGTGGCCTAATGTAGAGAGTTCTTCGACAATATATGACCCTACAAATCCTGTTGCACCTGTAATTAAAAATTTCATGTTATTATCTATTTTAAATAGTTAGATAGTAGATGAGCATGTATTAGCGAAGTACCTTTGTGTGCTAGAGCTTGAGCGAATTGGCTCTTAAATTCTGAAACTTTTCGAGCACTAGACGAGTTAAATCCGTAGGATTTGGCTAACATCTCAAAGTTTGGATTCTTAAAATTGGATACATATCGGTTGTCATATGTAGCGAAATTATAATCAGATATAGACCCGCACCCACCGTTATCCTCTATGATAAAAATTATTTTTAGACCATAGTTCATTACAACTCCTAGTTCATTTAGGCCCATTTGAAAGCCACCGTCGCCACAAAAGCAAACAACTAAGTTATCGCTGGCAATCGCTGCTCCTATAGCGGCAGGAATTGAATAACCCATACAGCCATTTCGGTCGGATACCAGTATTTTCTGCCCTAAATGGGTTTTGTAATCATGGACAATACGTGCCTTTGTGTAGCCTGTGTCGCAAACAATAATGGTGGTTTCAGGGGCAAGCTCCATAACAGTTTGACTGATCTCTAACGGGGCAACCCCAGGTAGGTCACTAATCTTCGGTTCGATAATGGAGTTATTAAGTCTGGTTAAATATGCCAGTAACTCGATTGACCTTTTATGACTAATTCTTGGGATTAGTCTGAGAAAACTAGAGGTACTTCCAACTGCCGAGAGGTTAACTGGGAAGGACCTTCCGATTTCAAATGGATCACTATCAACCTGTGCTAACGTGATTGATGCCAAATCGTGATTATCGAAGAAGTCTGGCTGTAGACGAACTCCCAGAAGAAGCACGTAGTCGCACTTCTCCAAATAATTGTGGACAGCAGCGGACTCGTAGCCAGAGCCTAGGCGGAGATCATGGAATTCATTAACCAAATTCTTTGCTAAAGGCGAAACGCAAAATGGTATTCCCAATCTGTCGATACTGTTCATTATTGCGTTGGATATATTTTTGTCTAACACTCCCTCACCGATCATTAGTAAAGGATATGAGGATACGTATAGCTGATTGATGATCTGCGAGCTATCTTTCTGACTCACCTCCGGAAGTGTAGTGTTTTTGTAAAGCTTATTAGGTTGATACTCTGAATCGACTTCTAAGTCCCAAAAGTCAGAGGGTATTTCGAGATAGACTGGTCCAGGCCGCCCAGAGCAAGCTGCTCTAATTCCATCTAATAGCATCGCTTCTACCGCTTCGGGGCTAGGTGCCAGCATGGCTCTTTTACACACAGCTTTTAAGCATAGTCTTTGCTCTATGCTGCGACCGCGGCCGGAGCCCTCTTGAAAAGCGTTTTTCCCTATGTGTGAACTCACCGCAGAGCCACTGATGGCTAAGAGGGGGATGGAGTCTAAATAGGCGGTGCCAAGAGGAGTGGCCAGATTAGTAGCGCCAGGACCTCCGGTAGTGAATATAACGCCCATTGTATCTGCCGTTCTACTATAGCCATCAGCCATGAATGCAGCACCAAATTCAGTTTTATTGAATATAGGTGTGATTCCGGTATGCCTGATCGATTGCCACATGGCCAGAATGCTATCGCCGGTATGGCCAAATATATGCCCCACGCCTTCGTCTTTAAGAATACTTGCTACTAAGTCTCGAACCTTTGTCTTCAATGTCGTCTCAACTATTTAATGTGAATGATGGGGTTGGTATCTTGGTTAGGGAGCATTTTTTCAAATTGATATTTAGTTTTTTCTTAGCTGGCGTAACCGCTCTTAGCCGTAATAGTTATACCTCTCTACCTATGCAGGAATAGTACGAATGGATGGTTCTTCAAACAAACTTTATATCTTGAATATTTTTAGCAAATTACTACTTCATTCGAGAACATATTGTGACAATAAGGCTTGGTTTTTATCCCCCATTACCAAATTTAGTCGGGCACTCATGTGTTATATTTTCCCGATTTGTTTGTATTCAAATAAGCGCATATATCTTAGATACACTCTCTATATTTTCTCTAAATGTCTTTATAAATGGCAATCATCGCCTGAGGTCATGTAAAGCCTAATATTTTTCATGGGTAGCAGCCTTAAGGGCCGCACCGGTAGAGTGTAAAGTTGTTTAGTCCCCCGGGCTTCAGGTTTATAGCAGTTCATGCCTGCGAGTTCGGAATATTACGACTTTTGATTCGCAGAATTCCTATAGTCGGAGACTCCGATGGTTAAAAAAATATGATCTATTTAGAGATTTTATTAATAAGTTCTTTTTTCAATCTGGCGATTAATAGCTGTATTAGATGGTCTTCTTTACTGGCTTAAAGCCTTAGTTTTTCGTTGTTAGTAAGCCGTGGGCCTTACAGTTGGGTTTGACCACAAACCCCTCCGCAACCAAATACCCCAGATACCGCTTAATCGTTTCGCGATTAATATTGCCGCACCGAACATCAGCGCTATAGAGCGTGTCGAGCATCGGAAAATAGCCGTCACCGAAGTTAAACGTCTCAGAAAAGCAGCTCTCCCGGGGGCTTGATGACTCACCTATATAAAGCCCAGCGAGGGTTTCGAAAATTTTGGAGTCGGGATTTTCGTTTGCTTTCTGGCTGAGTCTTGCCTGCCACTGAGTCACCGGTAGCACCTGCATGGCATAACCAAACTCCACTAGTGCTGCGATTAGTTCACTCCAATCCATGGGCTGCGGACTGACGATATCGAAGTGTTGATCTAGGTGGTTTGAGTGCTTGCACAGGGTCACTATGGCTTTGGCGACAAAGTCCACTGGGGTGAGGGTCGGTGAGCAGATCAGTGCTAGTCCAGCGCTATTGGGGATGGCGTTGAGTTCTATACAGCCTTTGATGAGTAGGCAGATACGATCATGGGTATTGGAAGCACCCTGTTGGTCGCCGCTCACCATGCCGAGTCGATGCACAGAAATGGGAATGCCTTTGTCACTGGCTAGGCTGATCATTTTTTCGGCAGCATATTTGCTCAGGGCATAACCATAGTCGCTGCCGACGGCGAGGCGCTCAAAATCGCTCTGGCTGACTTGGCCGGTATTGAGTATTGAGATATGGTGCACCGCTTTGATTTTCTGGGTGGTGGCCAGACGTAGCACTTCGTGAGTGCCGTCGACATTGGTGGCTTTTAACATATCGTAGGGATAGACATGGTTGACCCAGGCACCGCTGTGAATAATGCTATCGACGCTATTGGCTAGGGTATTAAAATCAGCAATAGTTAAGCCAAATCGTAACTGTGATAGGTCGCCGATAATTGGGCTGATACGTTCACTGAACTGCTCGTGGTAGAGGTTGTATTGCTCGAGCTTTTGACGAATTCGCATGGCTCCCTGAATGACGGAGTCGGCACGGATTAAACAGTAGATCTGTGCATTGGTTTGGCAGAGTAGTTCCTTGAGTAAAAATGCACCGACAAAGCCGCTGCAGCCGGTTAACAGAATTGCGCTAGGGTTGCGTATCGAACTCCAGGGCAGACTGTTTAGCTGGATACTGCTGTCCAGGGAGATCTCTGTGAATAGGTTTGCAATGCTCGGGCCAGGTTGGCTTAGGGTCTTCAGTGATTGGCTGAGACGAGCTAAGGTACGCTGCTCGAAGACCTGCTTGGCACTGAGTTCTAACCCCTGTTTTTGGCATAGGGAGAGCATGCGCATAACCGAAATTGAGTTGCCGCCGAGTTCAAAAAAGTCGTGCTCTGTGCTTATTTGGTCGGTCGGCAGGGCGAGGATGGTCGACCATATGGCAGCCAGTTGTTTTTCAGCTAGATTACTGGGCGCGCTGTATTGGCTTGGCTTTAGTGCATTGAGATCCGGCTTTGGTAGTGCCCTGCGGTCCACTTTTCCACTGTTGTTGAGGGGTAGTTTGTCGAGAAAAACAAACAGCGCCGGAACCATATAATGGGGCAGTATCCCCTGCAGTTCACCGCGTAATAATTGGCTGTCGATGACTGCGCCAGTTTGTTTGACCACATAGCCGGTGAGAAAATGATTGCTGCCACTGCTGTCGCGACTGTGGGTTAGCACCGCGGATTCACGCACCTGGGCTAGGCCTGTAATCGCCGCTTCCACTTCGCCCAGCTCAATGCGATAGCCTCTGATTTTCACCTGATCATCCACCCGCCCGCAAAATTCAATCTCGCCACTGGCGTAATAGCGAGCCAGGTCGCCACTTTTATACATCCGCTGTCCTGGAGTTTGGCTAAAGGGGTCGGGGATAAATTTCTCGGCACTGAGCGCCGGACGGTTGAGATAATTACGTGCCAGGCCGTCGCCCCCAATATGCAGTTCGCCGATAACCCCAATTGGCACGGGACGACAGCGACCGTCGAGGATATAGGTAGTGGTATTACTGACTGGCCGTCCTATGGGCACCGACAGATAGTGGGCGCAGCCATTGGTGCTGAGTTTATTGCTGTCGATGGCATGATAGGTGGTGAATGTGGTGTTTTCAGTGGGGCCATAGACATTGACAAACTGAGTCTCGGGGCAATGATGGCAAGCTATTTTAATATGCTCAGCGGAGAGGGCTTCGCCGCCAGTCAGGACTAAAGGCACGGTCTGTAGAGCTTGTGGACGCTCGTCCACGAGCATGTTAAACAGCGAGGTGGTTAAAAATACCGTATCTATACGCTGTTCGAGTATCAGCTGGTCAAGGCCCAGTGGTGAAAATGGCGCATCGGGATAGAGGACTAATGTGCCGCCGTTAAGCAATGAGCTCCATATTTCAAAGGTAGCCGCATCGAAGGATATGGAAGAGGCATGCAATGTTCTCTTGCTACTATGTAGGCGCTGATACTGGTTGTTCTTACTCAGGCGCACTACGCCTTGATGGGGTATGCCAACGGCCTTGGGTAATCCGGTGGAGCCAGAGGTGTAGTTCACATAGGCAAGCTGTAATGGTGTGCTGACAGTAAGCGGTGCAGTGAATGGGTGAGGTTCGATTTCCTGCCATTCCGTGTCCAGACAGAGAATAGCCATGTTGGGTTTCTCTAACTCACTGGTGTCGAGTCCGCTGTCGGTTAGTAGCAGTTGAATATCACTGTTGTCCAGCTGATAGCTAATTCGTTGCAGGGGACAGCTCGGGTCTATGGGCACGTAATAACCGCCAGCTTTAAGAATCGCCAGTAGGGCAATAATCATGTCGACACTTCGGTGCATATAGAGCCCAACAGGGGAGTCGTGAGTGACCCCTTGGGCGACCAGATAGTTACCCAGCTGGTTGGCCAGGGCATTGAGCTGGTGATAGCTGATTTGCTGTTCGCCGTGAATCAGCGCGGTCATGCTTGATTGGGTGATGGCTTGCTGATCGAAAAGCTGATGAATACAAAGGTTTGTTGGATATTTGATGCGTGTTTTGTTCCAGTCCTTGAGCAGCATTTTGCTCTCTGTATGACTTAGCAGGGGGAGGTCGCCAATGCGTTGCTGAGGATTCGTTACTGCCGAGCTGAGCAATGTCTCAAAGTGTTCTGCCATACGCTTAATCGTTGCAGCATCAAATAGCGCAGTGTTGTATTCAAAGTGCCCCTTGAGTTGGCCATCAATAATTTCCAGAGACAGTGTCAGGTCAAATTTGGTGACACCCATGGACCTGGAGGTGGCCGGGCCTGAGCGCTGGCCAGCGAGCATATTATCTTCCAGAGCAATACTGTCAAAAACTAACGCCGCCTGAATCGGGTTGCCGTCCGCTGCCAGTGCACCGGATTTACGCAGGCTGTCTATCAGT
>Ga0115547_1002184_pt1 | contig 10969 bp, 7 predicted proteins | sample COGITO_mtgs_1004_3_FD_87185 | JGI IMG/M metagenome (GOLD analysis project Ga0115547, IMG submission 87185) | Pelagic marine microbial communities from North Sea - COGITO_mtgs_100420 | ecosystem: Environmental > Aquatic > Marine > Epipelagic | place: Germany:Helgoland, sampling site Kabeltonne...
AAGCAGCTTGGTGATTGGCCCCGTGCAGGCTGATCTAATTAACTCATTGATAGGGCGGTGGAAGCGGAAGCAGCTTTCTTGAGGCTGTTCATCTGGCCATTCCAGCCGAGGACTGGCCATACCCATACCAGGATTATCGATCAAGGTTTGTACGAGGAGGTCAATAGCGCCGGGGCGGACGATGGTGTCGCTGTTGAGCAGTAGAATAAAGTCTCCCATGCTATCACTAATACCAATATTGTTTCCCGCCGAAAAGCCCCCATTATTCTCAGAACTGATCATCTTTGTATGAGACCAATTATTCTGAGTAACAGACTGCGTTATCTGGGCAACAGAACCATCATTAGAAGCATTATCTATAACGATTTTTTCTACAGTAATACTGTTTATGTTCGACAAAGACGCCAGACACGCAATACATAATTCTGGCGTTTTGTAGTTAATGATAATAATGGATAGCTTAGGCGGCGGGGAAATACGCGTTGACATAGACGCTTCCGGTATCATTTTAGATGACTAATCTGAATGCGATGAATGCGATCCCTATACTTTTCAGCACCTGGGAACCTTGGGAAGACAGTAATTAACTTCTGCATCACCGACAAAATCAAACCATATCGCCTTATTGAAAAGCGATATTTATAAGCCTTATTAACCAACCACAGGTGTAATCTCTCGTAAAACCGAGGAGCAATTGGATTGGCCGAAATAGCTTCATATCCCCTTTTGATCATCAACCGGTTAGCTTTGTGCTCAACTAACTCAATCTCGCGAGGCTGCTGTACGCGCTTCCATTGCTGAGTCAAAGAGATGTCAGGAGGTGAATAGGTGGAATTTTCGTGGTAGTCGAGCATGACAGCATCGTAGTCGGTGCCGACAAAACGACATATAGCACTTAGGTTGCCATGCAAATCTGCGATTAGATCTTCATACCTAAACTCAAAACAGTTATTGGGATTGGCTCCAGCCGCCAACCTATCCCAAGACTCTTCTGTGTTAACCCAGTGGTCAACACCGTAGTAGGTATTCCCAGCCCAGCCCATTCGGATAGAGGATTTAGCTACATCCCTTGGGTCCCTTAGGATATGAATAAACTTTGCATCGGGGAAGTAATGTAATGCCCAATCAAAATTGCGGTGTAAATTAAGGCATAAAATATTGCCATCATCGAGCTGGCCCACCAAGTTATTCACTAGTTCGTGGTATGTCTCAGATTCGGTGTCAATACATAGCGGTTTGGCCTTGAATATACGATTATTGCTCAAGAAACCACTATATTCCTTAGCCGTAGGGTTGTCGTCTACGCCGTTTAAACCATCGAACAGAAAATCGAATTCCCCGGGATTACTTAATTTTGGGTGGAAATTAAGCATTAGATGCAACATCGAGGTGCCAGATCGAAGGGCACCACATATAAATACAAGTTTCATTCAGTATTAACTTCCTGTTGTCTATTCAAGCGGTGGTGGTCGCCGGGCAACCATGTTGGCTCTCTACCCCCCAAAGCCTCAGGTCGAATTGCCGCCATCATGCGGTCTACCACGTTTGGCCAGTCCAGTACATCGCGAACGTGGTTAGTAGCTGCCAAACCCATATCAAGGGCTGTGGAAGGACTAGACAATATATTAACCATTGCTTCGGCTAGGGCCTGCGGTGATCTTTCTTGGCAAAGTATCCCTGTTTTACCATTAATAACTATATCTGGCATAGCCCATTCATTAGTGCCCACAATTGGCAGTCCGGACGCGGCAGCCTCGACATAAACTAAGCCCCATGTCTCACAAACTGAGGGTGTACAAAATAAGGATGCTTTTTCGAACAATTTCTTCAAACGTCTGCACTCAAAATACTTATGCTTCCTAAGAAAACCTTCATATATGATTCCATCCCCACTTACCGGCGCCTCATCAGGACCAACTATAGTCAAAGTTGCATGGGGCATTCGTGCTTTAAGTAGTAGAAAGGCTTGATAGAGCAGAGGTCCGCCTTTTCGCACCCAGTTTCGCCCAACAAATAAAATATTTTCCCGAGAGTAGCGCTCTACTTTAATAAGATTTTTTTGATCAAACTGGAGCGATGCTCCTGCACCAATTGGGTAGATTTTTTGACGGGGATAATCAAAGTCACGAGCGATGGAGTCAGCCCCATAACTGGAATGAGTAAAAATTGCTTCGGTCTGATGGACAGTATCAAATTGCTGTTTATACATTTGTTTAAGATTATCCTCCGAAATCCCTTCATAACCATAAGACTGATTATGTGCAGCATCTAATACTGAAATACCAATCCAACGAAATCTGCGAAGGGAATATTTTTCTTCATAGGTTGGATTAACATAGGTATATATAACCGGAAGTTCTGGTGGTGCGGCACTGAGCAATTCAGATAATCCCTGGCTACCCTCTGAAACCCATGGAGCTGCTGCCTGCGATGAAAATCGACTTAAAAAATTTCCAAATTTCTCATAAAAATGATGTAAGTACCCTGGCGACCTTAAGGTTCTTGCACTAAGGCATCGATTAGAAACTGCACCATATAAAAAATCTCGACGTAGTAATTCTTGACACACTCCAGCACTTACACCAGACATCGTCCAACTAGACCAGGGAGGCCCGTTCATCACCATTAAGATTTTAGGTTTAGTAGTTTGTGCAGATGGCATTCCGTTGACTCTTTAAAAAAAAGGCCGCTTTGAATAGCAGCCTTTTAATAATAGCCTATTTTTCAGGGGTTATTCTTAATTAAATAGGTATAATTCAGTCTAAATATTAATTACATGTTGTATTACCATAACCCTCTCGAATGTACGTATTGATTTTTTCCGCAGAAAACCTCTCATCCCATGTATGTGCAGGAAGATCAAGAAGTGAATCAATGAACGAATCAACATTTGGCTCAATACCAATAGAACTCAAATAAGTCTCAAAATTTCTTTCTGGGGCTAAAAATACCTGCTGCTCGTTAGACGAACCCGTTTCAGACGCTAATAGAAGCCAATTCTCATAGGAATAAGTAACGCCATCTGCGCTAAACCATTCCTCTGGATCTGAATCCGTAAAATAAGTATTACTTTCAAACATACTAACATCACCGCTCTCCACGATAACTGGAAGCATTTTGCTGCCAGACAGCTGAATATTGTTATCCCGCACATTAATATTTGACTTGGGAGCATCATCAATCGTTATACCACCGTTTTTAGCACTTGAATTTGTCATCTTCAAACCATAAATTAGGTTTTTTGAGACCGTTAAATCATTACTATGCCCATTAACTTTAATGGCATTAATGTTCTGCACTAGTTCATTATCGTTGTTAAGCAGGTAGTTACCACAAACTTCACCCCCATCCCAATCAACTGTATCTATGTACCATCCCAGATTTCTATTAGTCGGCTGATCTCGACCAATAGCCAACATTATATTATCTATTATCTTTATGTTTTTCCAACGAGGCCCGGTGTTGTAATCGTCATTACCCCCAGCGCTAATACCGACTTCACCACCAACATAGAGATTATTTTCCATGACTAGATTCTGAGACATTACATGATCTACACCTCCACCTGGAGGGTTGGCGGTCCACTTATTGTGGATACTAGATGGCCTTAAAAATATATTATTTCTAAATATCGTATCTACGGCTTTTGTAAAATAAGTATTGTGGTTGTAGATCGTACCTTGGCCCTCATCATTATCACGGCCATCTTTATCTCTTTGCTGGATATACCAACCATTATGATCGAAAATGTTTTCTTCCAATAATGCAGATGTTTTCGCAGCCGACATTCCTTGAGAGTGTCCAAGATCATTATAGGAATTACGGATAATATTTCTGCGAATGACGATATCCCTATGATCTCCATTACCAATTATTGAAATACCTTTAGACAAATAGTTAAAATGATTATCTTCGAGCAATATAGAGCCCATGGTAGTTCCTTCAGGGCCATAGATCACCAATCCATTTTGTTCACTGATATTTCCCCAGCCAGCAAATACATTAGACTCAGGGTCTCTCTCTGGTGAGTGGAAATAGATGCCGGTAATGGCGATATAATTTTTGTTTGCCCAGATACGTAAGATGTCCTTACCTTGGTTGCTGAGCATTGGGCGCCCCCCCGCATCACCGTATGAGGTAAGCACTGATCTTTCAGTAATAGAGCGCCCTCCTTTAATAGCAGTTCTCGGGGTTAATTCCCACTTATCGTCTCTATTCAATAACACCCAGTCAGGAAACCCCTGACGAGTATTTTCTATAGCTGCCTCTACCGTTTTAAAGGGCTTAATAAGTCCTGGGTTCTTTAAATCCGCTATATCTCTAGGCGCATAAAATTCTGCCGTTTCATCGTTGCCAGAAAACGAGTTGACATAAATTAGCCTCGAATCATCAGAGGGGGTTAGAACTGACCAGCCATTTTTGTCCCAGCCATTTATTTCACGAGGCAGTAGATTAAACTCCCCCGATTCAACCGAGTATTGAGTAATGGTTTCTGATGTTGATAACGTCTCTGCGGTACTGATCACCTCAACATAAGAATTCGTTGAAGCTGTCGGCGTTGTTGTAGTTGAGGTGTTCACAAGTGTACTAGAAGATGAAGTATTAGAGCTTGAAGAGTTGCTGGATACCGAGTCTTCAACCTCAACCATTGCACCACTTTTACAGGCTGCCATGATGATAAGTAAAGCTAGAATCAAGCCTTTTTGCGTAAATTTAGATACCACACCTTCACCTCGAGTATTTGTAATTTTTATTATAATACTCTTGAATCTCTGGTCGATGTTGTTCGGCATTTTATAGCGTGAAGTAAGAGTATTATCTCCAGCCAAGGTGCCCACTACCTCACACAAGTATTGCCAACCAGACCTCAATCCTTCTCGAGCAATAAGGTTTTATAAAGTATATTCCAACTCATTTCTTAGGTTTTTAAGCAGGACTGGTAGTAGATTAAAGCTGCCGTGATCCATAGCAGCACTGGCTGTCTTATAAAGCTCATTTTTTTCGAAGCCTAACGCTGAAAATTGATAACCATATTGGCCGCTACTTTGCTTTATAGGATGGTTAGTCGGCAATAAAAAGTTCCTCCAGCCTACTGTTTGCGCGAAGCCCACCAGTTTGGGGTGATAGGACAGGCCAACAAATGGGGTTTGCTGCGCATATGATAATACACAACCATGCAACCTCATTGACACTACTAACGCGGCATCCCTCACCACTGCGGCAAACTCTCTAGGGGCTAATACTTTATTCAGTATTAGTGGCTCATTATTAATACCGCAAGCCAAAATACCATCGGCTACTAATTGATGCTCTACCCTATCATCATCACTAGGGTGGCAGGACATGGGCACAAATAGTAGCGGTTTGTCCAAATGATCCGACAAGTCCACTAATTCTGAAATAATCCATTGATACCAATTCTTATCGTCTTTCCACACACCGCACAGGCAAACAGCTATATATTCGTTATTCTGTAACTGACTAGATAGCGCTCTTTCAGTACTCGGCTTCATACCAAGCACAACATCCCCGCCGGATGACGCTTTGACCCTAGGGAAAGTGTCTCTTAGATAGATGTCTGATAAATAATCCCTCAGATAAATATTATCCAAGCCCTTAAATAGTTTATTAAGTCGCCTTTTGATCAACATCCCATAATTAACGCCAAATTCGAAGGAACCCATATAAATCGAGGATTTAGCAGGCTTTGCAACCTCCATGTAATTCAGAAATCGTAAAGCACAGCACATATTTCGGGGTTCGATAATACCACCGCCAACTAAGATAGCTGGGGCACCTGACAGGCTGGCAAGAGCAGGCTGGTATTCCTTACCTAAACCCAAAATATTCGGTAGTTTTGGGTGATTATATCTAGAAACAGCCCGAACCATCCGCTCTACGCCTATATCTTCTAATAGGTCTTGTATCGCAAAGGGAACAGCCTCGTCACCTATATTCCCAAAACCAAAAGATCCGAATACAACTAGTGAATTATCGTTGACTAGAGATTTCTTACTCATTAGCTGCATCCAAAGTATTCAGTAGTAGTGATTCAAATAAAGCAGCTGATATGCCCCAATCTTGGCTACAGGCAGTTTCAAAAGCACTCTGGGACATTGAGTGCCATTCATGAGAAGGTAGTTTTATCATACCCACCATACTAGCTACGAGTGACTCCCCGTCATAGTTGGCTAGTAAAAACCCATTATCCTTTGATATTAAATCTGGAGCCGCCCCCGCAGGTGTTCCTATTACCGGCGTGCGGCAAGCCATCGCTTCAAGAATTGGAAGACCAAATCCCTCCACCCTGCTCGCAAATAACCAGCCATCACACTGAGCATAGATGTCAGAGATAGCTGTTTGGTCAGGATTAACTTTAAACTCAACCCAACTTGGTAAAGGTAAAGCAGCAACCGGGGGATTAGAGCCAAAACAAACAGCCGATATCTCTGGATATTTTTTCTTTATGACGGCAAGAGCTTCAATTACGGTGTCGACGCCCTTCCATGCCATTGGGCTATAAACAAAACCAAATCTAGTCGCCTTATTTTTCTGACGTGGTGGCGCTGTAAATTGCTTTGTATCTACCCCATTCATAACAACTTTTGGCTTCTCACTGCCAGTCAGTTCAACAATCTTTGTTCTGATCCAATTTGATACACATATCTGTAGCATCGGATATAAGTATGTTAATTCCACTTCCGTGCGAGGAAAGTAATCATGGACTTCATAATGTTGGCAAAAATATACCTTTTTGCCTTTTCTAGGCGATAGGCTATGGACCCAATCTGCGGTTTTCCACCAAGTTGCTATCACTATATCTGCATCTGGCACATCAGCATCAAATAGAGGCCCGCCCCGATCAATCACCGACCATTTATATGTACCGCCTTTAAGATGGCTTTCACCTTGGGGCTGATTACCAAATAACAGCCTTTTATTAGCCAAAAAATAACTGATGGCGCGCCGAAGACCAATGGGCCGCCGAGTAGTCGAAATCACAGTAACCTCATGACCCTGATCAACAAGCCATTGAGCATAGATAGCTACGACCCTAACGCCACCCGCCATTCCGGCATAGGGAAGAACAAAGGTTACATTCATAGATGGCACCAACTGGTAATAAGAATAAGAATAAGAATAAGTCTTTTCCTAACATTATAAATTTAAAGCGCTAAGGCACAGGCTGCTAGAATCAGGCTTAACACTATGAGGTCTAGTTTCCATAACCAAAGTCCAAAATATTGGTAAACGCCTATGGACACTAAATAAAATAGGTAATTAGCTGCAGCTACACCTATTACTACTCCAGTCATACCATAGGCAAGACCGCCAAAATACATGCTCAAACCCAAAACCACCGCCTTAGTGGTAATAAGCACCATAAAAAGCTTCGACTTTCCCTGCCCTAGGTGAAATGGGCCAATATTGGTCCCAATAGCTATTGCATATCCTGCACTCAGCACCTGAACCATCCAACCGGCGTTCCAATATCGTTCGTCATAAAGAACAGTCACTAGTTCATTACCAAACACTATTAACAAAAGTAATGGGGGCAACAAAACTCCGCAGATAACTACTCTCGCCTTATATATTTTGGGTTTAAGTTCATCAGCGGCCAAATCTTGCAACTCAGCGTATATAGGAAACAATATAAGTTGATTGAGCTTTGCATTTAACGCCCAGGCCGCGCTAGCTAGAACAAACGCAATACTGTACACACCTAGCTCTGCATTAGTCATAAAGGCCGCGAGTACCAACTTATCGCCCTGCTGCACAAAGAAGCCAATCACTGAACTAAAGAAAACCCACTTACCAAAGCTTATAAGAGCACCTAACGAAGATTTTTCCCACGCAAATGCATTCTTTGGACCAGGTACCAATTTATGTATCAATACCAATTTGATAAGGCTGCTTATTAACCCACCAATCACAAGTGCCCAAACCGAATGGAACGACAACGCCAAAGCAATTAGTACTATCACCGATAGTAATTGCGATACAATTTCAACGATACTGTTCCAGCCAAGCGCTAGATTCCGGTTAGCCGTGATCAATTTAGTGGGATTAAAGCCGGAAATAACCGCAGATAAACCCGCTACAGGTAATAATTGAATTAATGCTGGTGAATCGTAAAATGATGCTAGTGGGACCGCCATCAATACGGAGGACATAAAGAGAAATAATCCTCGTATTATCTGTATGGTCCACGCGGTATTTAGGAAATGACTGTCATTTCCTCTCTTATTTTGAATAATTGAGGGGCTGATACCCATATCGGAAAACATCGCCAAGCCTTGCATAAAGACTTGAATAATAGCCATTAAGCCGAATGCCTCTGGGAATAGAATTCTAGTAAGAATCAGATTAGAGCCCAGTCGAGTTACCTGACTAACGGAATAGCCTATGATCGTCCAGGTTGAGCCCCTAATAGCTCTAGCTTTAAGATCCTCGCCTCGAAATATCCCTGCTATCTTTGGCAACAGCGGAGTCATGGATATGCCCTAAGTAAAGAGACATCCATTATAGAGCCCCATATATTTTCGATCTAATTTCAGGGATCGTAACAATGGATTTCTCAGTTTTAATAGCTTGAGATCTGCCGATCAAGGCCCCGATAATTAGCCAAAAAAGCGAATTCATTGAGTCATTAGGAATCTGATCGATCATAATTACTGCAACGATTAAAGAATGGCCTATTAGAAGAGTCTTCGCCGAGTGATCCGTCATAAGCCTAGCACTCGACCCAGCCTTTATAACTGCAGAATACATAAGTCCAAATATCGCAGCAAACCCTATAACGCCATACTTGCCAAACAAAATAATCCAATAACCATCGGTGACTGAATCGGCTAACTTATATCTATCCCATCCACCCCAACCAAACACAAACTTGTCTTTGGCCCGTTCCAAGAGCATTACTTCTTGATTAAACCTATACCCTAATGATCCCGCCTGCCGTGAATTTATAGGTTCGATCAATTCAACTAGGTACTGATGGGGAAAGACATCGATAATACATAGCAGGGGATAAAATATTGCTACTGTGGAGACAAAATAGGCGATTTTCCCAGATATGCTGATAGACATGAATTTTATTGGGATAAGTAATACCACGCCTAAAATCATCGCCCCGAAGCCCTTTGAAAGGTAGAGCAATAAAACTAGATACATTACTATAAAGTTATTAAATTTTTTGGTTACGGGCATTTTAATTTTTGCTAATACAAGCGCTGCACCAAGAACAACCACTAAAAATATTGACACCCACAACCCATGACCTAAAAACACTACAGGCCTAAATCCACCATACCTTACCTGCTGACCCCAACTATGGGGAAAGAACCCATATATCCATTTATGGAGCTGTGGGCTCATGCGTATTTCAAAGATAATTAGTACCGAATATAACAAACCGGCCAAGACTAATAACTTCAGCAATTGCAATTGGTCTTCGTATGTTTTTATCAGTTGTAAAGCAATTGTAAACGGGAGTAATAGAAGCCCTTGAGATAGTATTACTGAAACGGTATCACGATAACTTAAACCGGGAATAAATCTATTAATCTCGTTAATCGCATCCCCATTAGTAAAAACCATCCCAACAGAGCCAATAAAAAAAAGAATAATAAGATTCCTCTCTAACCCTCCTGGGGGAAGCAATGATATTTTTACCCTCGCTAAATATTTAGACCCAAAAAAAGCCATTACAGCGGGTATAGTGGCCTTATTTAGAGCGGGTATGAGAGGAAAATCAAAGTCGACTCCTACAGGAAGCAATAAATAGCCCCCGACAATAGTCCAGAAGGTGGCTGGGATAACCTTGTTTTTTTTGTATAGCCATGTAGCCACTAAGGGCCAAATAATTAGCGTTAAATAGGCAAAACTATTAGGCATGCGTATTTATTCCTTGCGTCCTATGCATATCACCAAGTGCCCACTCCTGATTCACGGGAAAGGCGTCGCTCTACCTTCTTAAGTAAGAAATACTTAATAACAGTACCTAAAGTAATGATGGGTAAGGATATTATTTTTATTGGTAATCTGAGATTTTTCCAGCGTTTCCAGTATTTATAATAAAAATGCGTTGGGATTAATGGACTATGACCTTCACGATAATTCGCAATGAGATCTTCTAGCCAATTAGGATTATCTATGTTTTTTTTTGCAACTATCTGTCCCGCATCTTTGCCTGTCCTTGGAACTTCATGCCATAGAAATCCATAGATCACTGAGTTGATAAATGTACCAATCAGTAATCTTTCCTCATGGCGTAATAAGGACCTTATAGATGGATCTGGCGTGAAATAGTGGCAAACATCATTCACAACCAGGATTCTCTGATTATTGTCTTTCTTAGTAAATAGGTCCGTGACTAGCATAGCCCGCAAAAAGCCATCCTCTACAGGTAGTCCATCTGGCATATGGATTTTTCTAAGTTGTGCTCCCTTAGCACAGTACAATGAACCAGCAACAGCGGTGCTACCCTGTTTCATCATGCGTGAAAAAGCTAGTGAGACCTTCTCGAACATGGTCTTACGGGTTTTCAGTAAAGTGTCTTTTTGGGCTATATCGATCGCTAGATAGGCTTCTTCCGAGGCAGTTAGACGATCGATCAGGGTGGATATCACGTTTGCGCTGCCAAATGTTATATCTGAGTCCATGCATACAAAATAGTCGGCTGACCCTGATTCGCTGCTTTGGATAAATTCGTTCCAAGCGTTACTTTTGCCAGGCTTATCAATCACTACAATATTGCCATTCAATGCAGGCGATTTTCTTAGGTAAGCCTCAGCGATGGGTACGGTCTCATCAGTACATCCATTGGCCAATACGGACACTATGATTTGGCAGTCAGGTGATGTTATAGGCGAGAATACGTCCTGCTGCGCAAGACTCTCTAGAGTCGCAATAATATTGCCCGCTTCATTGTGGGCAAAGATACCTATCGAGACTCTCTTTTTCGTAG
>Ga0115547_1002190_pt1 | contig 10935 bp, 9 predicted proteins | sample COGITO_mtgs_1004_3_FD_87185 | JGI IMG/M metagenome (GOLD analysis project Ga0115547, IMG submission 87185) | Pelagic marine microbial communities from North Sea - COGITO_mtgs_100420 | ecosystem: Environmental > Aquatic > Marine > Epipelagic | place: Germany:Helgoland, sampling site Kabeltonne...
GTGCGTTATTGGTAGGGTGTTGTGTTTGTTTATGATGTTGATTTGATGAATAGAATAGTGTGATTATCTTTCATTTTTTTGAGTTCGTCCCCTGAGGCTTTGTCCAGCTCTTGTACATTAGAATCAACAATGGCTACATACTCTTTTTTTGTCAGCAGGTCTACACCATTGGTATTGTTGGTATTGTTGGGTTTGTAGTTGAAGGTTGCACATCGACGTTGCCTTGTTGGTAGCAACTTACGTCGGTTATCGAGTGTTGGGTTGCGTGTTCGTCGCCTCGTTGGAAGTTACTTGTGGTGACATTTGCGTTGCCGCCAGCAGTTGTGTCGTCGGCTTGTGTGCTGTCGCCGCCACTTGAGACGGCAGAAACGTTGCCTTGTTCGTCGGCGGCGCCATTTGCGGCTCTTTGTTCTGTGAGCGACTGTTCAGAGTAATTCTTCATAAAATCTACAAACATTATAGCATCAAGGTCATTATTATGATTATGTTCGGTGCAGTAGTATCGTCGAAAGTGTGGATTGATGAGTAAAGCTACAATATCTTTCACATTATATGATGTACCTTCTGCCAATCCCTTCTTATCATTAGATGCGAGGGCTCTCAAATATTCCACATTTTGGGACGTCGCTTTAAAACCGTCATACGCACCTTTCCCGACTGACGCACCAACTGCACCTGCTGCACCTGCTGCACCTAATGCACCGGCACCTAATACACCTGCTGCACCTAATGCACCTGCTGCTGCTGTTGCACCTACTGCACCTACTGCACCTGCTGTACCTACTGCACCTAATGCAGTGCCCCTTGCGAGATTTGCTACGTTTAAGTTACCTTTTTTGGCATCTTGTGCAACGTTTTTAAAGGAAGTTACTGTACCAGTCCTAACATTGTGCGCAACATTTCGGACACGGTTGGCGTAACTGTTTGGTACGTCGCGCTCTCCGTCGCAGCCGATGTCAGATAGTTCAGTTAGATCATTTAGTTCAACTTGACGAATTGCCAAGTTTGATAGCCTGACAAATACAGCGTCTCGTATTCCCATGCTTTCAAAAAATAAAGAGATTGTATTCTTACCTGTTAACCAGGAATTGGAGACACGTGTAACATTGCCATCCTCCTTATCAATGTTCAGTTTGTTAATTGTTAAACCAGTAGTAGAACCGCTGGTATCCTTGACGACTACTAATGATGTGCTATTTTTCGGGTCGACAACAGGATATATTCCACTTACGACGTCTCTGGAGTCCGTTCCTTTGTGTAAAAGAAAAACGACAAGTATCGACTTCGTACGATTACGAATATAACCAATACGAAGTCGTGACTTGACATTTTCCTTAATTACATTATACTCAACGTTTGCGTCTTCTCCTGGTTGTGTTGGTATATTATAAAGTTTCCAATCAGGATTCTTGAGTAAGTTAGCATTTAGGACACCGCCAATGCGTTTGGTTCTGGTGGTGTGTGTATGGGTACGACCCCCGCGACGGCGCGTGCGTTTCACACCCGACCGTTTCCGTACCGATGTCTGAGATTTGCGCACACGTGCATTGTGGTTTCGAGAGTTTCGGGTCATTGTTCACAAAAATAAGTAAGAGAGAGTTGTATATACGATTATACTACACATAAAAAAAATGGGGGGCACACTTTATCCGAAAACTCTCCAGAACAATTCTTCCTCCGTCAGGAAGACAAACCCCGTGTCGTCTTGACCCCAGCGTCCAACTCGTCCAGCAACTTGCAAACACGTGGACGGTGACAGCATGGACCCATCTTCGCCCCGCATCAACCACCCGTGGCGAATCTTGAGGTTCAGACCTTGTGCTCCCAATTTGTCCAGCAACATGAACCCAATGTATCCGTTCTCCAAATCATTAATGTTTTTCATATTGAACTCTTTGTGGTCCATAATGGACCCCACCCCTTTCCACCGCCACTTGAGGGCTTCTTCGTTGTCGCGCCAAAAACTGCCCTGCATCGTATCCAACTCCAAATGCCAATCGTCCAACCCTTTGCTTGGGTCTCCGCTTTCAATCAGCGACTGCACGCGCAAGTATTGCGATGGTTTGGACGACACCGGAAGGGTTTGGCGGTAGCGTTGAATGTATTCGGGCGTGTTCAGCACCTGGGACTCGTGAATAGGCAATGACGAGTTGCGCTTGTTTTCAATCTCGCGAATCTTGTCGCGCTTCCGTTCAACATCTTCGCGTTTTTGAACCGGAATCTTTTTGACTTCGTTGTACTGCGATACGATTGATTTGCGATACAGGTCGATCTGCTGTTGCATTTCATCTAATGATGGGAAATCGCGCAATAACGGTTGCATCATATTGTACGTGGATTTCACAGTTGGTGTGCCAATGATGCACCCTCCCATATATTGACCACTCTCGGTGGTCAGCATATGAATAAACTCTGTGTGGAAATCCCCACCGCGGAATTTTTTTGTGTCACCGAAAGCAAAGAAGGAGGCAAAGAAGGCATCATCGCAGTTTGGATTGTCTATCATTTGTTTGCAATACGACAACACTCGTTCACAAATACAATCAAATGTAATACGTTGCAAATCAAACGAAATTGAAAATTTCATATGTGTGCTGGCAAAGTGCTTCAACTTGGACGCCCAGTCCAGCAACACGTTCGCAGACAGGAAACGTTTCCATAGCACTTTGTCGCACACGTATTCGTATTTTTGAACGAACTCTGCCTTTGTGCGGATACCTTGAAAAGGCGACAACACCGGGTTGTCCTGCAACCAATACCCAACCAACGTGGTAGACACCCCAATGGTTCTGGCGACGATCGTTTTTGTCTCCTTTGCGGTGCGCTGCGTGTACAACGCTTTGACTTGGTCCGTGACCAGATTCCACGAGGTGGCAGACATCACGAAAGAGGTTTCCGGCAAATGGTTGAGCACCCAGTGCACATTGCCGTCGTCTTCGCACGGCTCATCCAACAAGAGCACGAATTGTGTGTTCCACATCAAATGGGTCAGGTGCGCGTAGCGTTTTTTGTTCACCGGTAAATAGATATCTGGCGGGTGTTCTAGCAAATCGTAGCATTCCGACAATTCGAATACCTGCCAATACAACGTGTAATACTTTACAAATTCGGGGTCAACAATCAGCACTTGTGGGGGTTTGCCGTCGCTGCAATGGAACGACGGTTGCAGTTCGTATTGCTCCTTGAATGTGCCGCTGGTTTTGACGACGTACGCAAACGGAATGCCACACCGATACAGCAGGGCAGCGCTTTGGTCGCGCACCGGACCGAACGGAACACAATACAATGTTTGGTGGGCACGCTCGTGATAAAAAGCAGACAGTGCCGGTAGCATTGCAGTTTTGCCCGTTCCCACGCCCCATGGCAGCACGAACAAGTGGTGGGGCGAAGCGTGCACGGTCTCAATCAATTCTTGCTGTTCAGGAAAGGGTTTCAATGCTTTTTGGAACTTTCGCTTAAAATGTGTCTTGATCAAGACGTGGATGTGATTCTGCAAAAAACTTTTCCAAGGAAATACCAGTTTCATATTGTCCAGATACCCTTTGCACAAGGTGGCAACGTCGACATCCATCGTATTCACAAAACACTGCAACGCGTCGCGCAATGACAACAGTGCATCAATAAATGTATGCGGTTGCTTGTCTTTGAATGCATAATACGACACGTACACGTAGTAGAAAGCAATCATTTCGACCACGCGACACTTGAAGTTGTCTTGCAAACGGTGTCGGTCTTTCTTGTCGAAAAAGCAGTTGGATTGGTTTGCGAGTTCTTTGATCTGTTGCTTGCGAATGGTTTCGCGTGCCGATGGTTTTTGTTTCTTCTTATTCTTTTTGTGTTTCGGTTTAGTGTTGGGTGCGTCACTCCCACCAGCAGACTCTTTAGAAACACCGGAGACGTCTATATCGCACGCTTTAAATACGCGACGCACTTTTAAATCTTCAAGTAATTGTTCCAGGTCTTCTTTTGGGTACGATAAATAAGACGATTTCATATTGGATTGCGGTGGTTGTTCACCACTGGAAGAGGCAGCACTGTCTAATGTGCCAAAAGCATTCAAAATCATTGCGTACACTTCGGGCGTTTCATTTTTGGAACTTTCGGCAATCAAGTCCCACGTAATTGAGTTCTCTTGCAGCATGGAGGTCGTCGCATTTGGTTGGACAGGATCTACCATTCAAAAAGTGTGTGGTTGGGCAATAAAATAAAAAGTGTGAGTGTTGAAATGTTAACGTTCGCAACCGAGAACGAACGAATGAACCTTTTTTTAATAATATAATAATGCGGAGTTCCACGACACCCACCAACCTGTACCAAGTTGGGAACACTATTGGATGCAACCTGGTCTGCCAACAAAAAAACGGACGTGCAGTGTTGTGTAATGTAGTCAACACGATTATATTCGATACGATTCTATTATATTATACGGGAGTCATTCGGTCCGTTGGCGTTGCCCCCAGCACGCACACACCCGTGTATCAAACCGATGAAACGCCTACGGTGTTAGGCAGATTTAAACTTCTTGTGGAGGAGGTTGTGGTGTGAACTGTGCGACCCATACACGCGAAGGTCGGTGTCGTACACATCTGCTGCTTTCCGTTTTGTGACTGAGAGTGGGTGTCCTGCCTCCGCCACCACATCTGCTGCTTTCCGTTTTGTGACTGAGAGTGGGTGTCCTGCCTCCGCCACCACATCTACCTCTACCAACGATAAATACCCAGGGACGTTCGGCGTTCCGAACCCAAACCCACTATTATTTCCGGATACAAACGGATTCGTTCGTATTACGTGATGTATTATATAATCATACTCGGTTTCGCTGATCGGTGCACCTTGCACCATTGTGTAGTTGTCGTGTGTAGTTGTCGTGTGTAGTTGCAGCAAACGCTGATAGGTGGGTCGGCACACAACCCGTTCGGTGTGTGCGAGGTGCTTCGTGTACATACATACGATATGAAAATATAAATTCATTTTTTTATTACAAAAAAGCGATGGCATGTGATTGGAAGTGGGTTTCCCCTCCCCCACCAACCATCCATTTGGCATTATAATCAGAAGGGACGGTGGTGCTCTCTGGTTGAGAGCGTAATAAAAAATGAAGACCGCCCCGTATATAATCGACTTCACGAACGGTTTAGGTATATGTGATATCGTGGTACAATGTGTTTTCGCATTTTTGGTTGATGTCGACTCGGTATATTTTTTCCGTACGAATGTATATCGGAACACGATACGGCATTTGAATCTTTCTTTCAAAACTGCCACAACCGAAGAGAGCAACCATTTCTACAAAACACGTTTGCAATCCCGATACACAGCATGCACGTATCCAATTATTCGATACGATATACATTCGTTTCGCGAAGAATGCAGATGGTTTAAGACCGCAACGATATCACAACATCTTTTACCATACCAAACCGCCAGCGAACCCACCACAGTATACACGGGTGGGGACACTTGCAAAACGGTCGAACCCGTTGCACCCAATTTTGTAGAAAAATCATTCTTGCTATGGGATAATACACGTATTCGCCAGTACATCCGAAAGTATGCGATATATGAACAAGCCCAACGTATCGCACAACGTGTAGTACGATTAGCACACTTGTGCCATATTTGCAAACTGGATGTACAAATGGTTCTTACCAGTTTCAGTACAAACCACCATCGGAGACCAACGTATACACCATTTGTGAGACGGTGTCGCAAAAAGAAATACGTGTACAACATTCATACCATCGCACACAAGTCAAATCGTCGAGTATCATCACCATTAAATGACCTGGTGTACTCCCATCAGAAAGTCGTACACGAATTACACTCCAGAACGACCTGTTGCGAATTCCCGTGTTGCAAGCATTTGTGCGTGCGAGGTCATGTACCAGTGAACTCGCCAAAACGAGCGTGTCCAGTGTTGTGCCATCTGCACACACCGTTTATGGATGTGTTTCGGCAGCTGATTCGCCCGACGACCAACCAATTGTTCGCATTGGAAAGTGCGTATCATCATAAAACACGCTGACACACACATATCATATCAAAGCGTAACGTATCTAGACGATACACATGCATTACACGAACAGAATGGGTCGTGCAGTGTGTGCTTGTATGTGGTGTTGTAATAGTGTGTGTAAGTGGGTGCGTCAATTGTGTTCATCTCTGCTGAACAGAGCAATCTATTGTTGGTATAAAAATAGGGGGGGTAGTATTTGTGTTTGCGATTTGGGGGCATATTGGTTAGTACGCTTTCGTACAACGCTTCGGCATTGTACACACTGCCTTTGAAAATAAAATATAACATTGTGCGGCTGGTGTGATTATCGATATGATATCTTTAACATATTTTAAATGGATTCTTGGTCAAATTGCGTAAGACGTGATATCTTTGATTACAGCGTTCCGATCACAATATACATTACATCCGGGAATTCCTGGTAAATATAGCAACATTACTCAGTTGGGTTGGTCATACGCTGAACACGTATGTGACACATCTCGTACGTATTAATATGAGAAAAAAATGATTTAATTTTTCCATTTTTGGAAACGAGCACAAATGACCCCGACGAGCACACATAACAGACCATAATGACATACGAGGCGTCCAGCAAACACGTACACCAACTACAGCAGCTCCACCGCTTGATTCAACTCGCAATCCAACTGTTACTGCAGCTGTTACTGCAGCTGTGTATTCACCTGTTGCTACACAAGATGCAGAAACTGTTGGGTTTCACTCTCCTTGCGGAGGATTATGACCTGGTTGGTAGTCTCCTCGCGAAGATGAGTGCTCTCATCAAGGAATTGAGTGTTCCAGAACCGCCATCTGGTTCGGATGCTAATATGTCAGAGGCTGATTGTTCACAGGCGGTTCAGACGGTTCAGGCGGTTCAGACGGTTCAGGCGGTTCAGACGGTTCAGGCGGTTCAGACGGTTCATCGTCAGATGAAGGCGGTTATGATGTAGGAGACAGACCTAGTCAACCGTGTGGTGTTTAGTTGAATTCCGGATGAAGTACCCACCATCCTGCGTGTGTGGGTGAGGATTTTTTTTGCGTCTTCTGCAATTATGGATGTCACGTGTCTGAGGTCGGCAGCAATTCGTGCCCGGTGGGTGTCCGTCAATATATGTTTTGTGAGACTATCATTATGAAGTTCGATGTATATGTCGTATACTCTGCGCCATATCTCGGCGCGTGTTTCGGACTGTAGTGTGTCTTCGAGGGATTCAAAGGTATCCAATATTGACGAGACATGTTGTAACCGTTCCTACAGTCGTAGGAGCATAATATACAGTATTGGAAACCACATAATACTGATTACCAAGCGCACACGCAACTACACTAACACCAACAAGACCCGACACCAACAACTTGTCCCATTTATTTTATTGGTTGTCATTTTGTGTTCATGTGTGTGTTTGTTCGTGTACGTGTGGGTGGGTGGGTGGGTGGCGATGCTGTCTTACTTTACGACATCAATGGTTGCGATGCGTTCTTCGTTTGTATGTTGACATCGGGTTGGAAGTGTCTTGTGTGGTTTGTATAATACTTGCAAATCAAAAAATAAACTGAGTAAATCGTGTGAGCGGGTGGATATCTGCGAATACGTTATTACAACCCACATACATACATACAGACAGACAGACAGACAGACAGACAGACAAATGTGTTGTGGGTCCTACCACTTCACGCTGCCGGACAATACGTCGCACCCCTCTTTAGTAACTGCTATCGTGTTCTCAATCCGCACACACACGTCGGGCAAATAGATGCCGGGTTCGATCGTCAGCACCATACCCTCTCGCAGCGCCCCACCGTGTGTGACGGACGGTTGGTCGTGCACTTGCAACCCGACGCTGTGCCCGAGCGAGTGTGGCATATATTTTTTTACATTCTGGTGATCTTGTATGCCCAGTTGCCGCAGTTCGCGTCGGAGTGATGCAACCACTGCATCCTGTATATCAGAGTAGAACACGCCGGGTTTGACCATACTTTCACCGAGCATGTACAATCGTTTTACAGCGTCGTACACTCTCTGTTGATATGGCGAAAAGGTGCGCACCGGGAATGTCCGTGTAATATCGGCACAGTAGCCTCGGTATTTCACACCGACATCCAGGAGCAACACCGGTGATTGTACATTTGCAAATCGGACGTGCTTGTGGTGTGCCGGGTGCAGATCCACAGCACCCGAATCATCCACACAGTTACCATTCACAGTCAAGATCGTCGAGTATGCCAGGAAATCAAAGCGTTTTACGGTTAGATGCAACCGTTTCTGCGCGGAATGGTTGTGTGGGTGGTGGTCACAAATGTACTTGTGCAGATCGTGGTACACCTCGCGGGTCGAGGCGTAGCAAGAGATATTCTGCAACACATAGTGTATTGCGTCGCACGTGAGTTGACACGCCGTGCGAATCGTTTGGATCTCGGTTGCGGTCTTGATGCGACGACATAGAGTGGCATTATGTGTTGCGGGTGCGAGGAGGAGGCGAGCGTGTGTGGGTGCATTTTGTTTTGCGGTGAGTGTGTGTGGTGCGCACGGATGCGGATGTAACCGTTTTTGTGTCACAAGAGCTGACGCGCACCCATACTTTTGGTGAGAGGATTGAATGTATGGATACTGTTGTATGTCGGTCTCCAGCACGTGTTGCAGAAGGGTTGCGCGCAACCCTTTGAGTTGAATGATTTTCAAAGTGTGCGGAGATTGCCGTTGCAAACTGATAGTGTGGTTTGCAAACGTCTTCACGAACTGTTTTTGGTAGGATGCGAAAAACAGTTTGGAGTTTGGATGAAGATTTAAAACATACAACAGATTTGGATCTATCCAATGATCTCCAACATCTTCGAAATATGTATTTTTCCGAATAGAGAGTGTAAAAATACGATTGGTGTGATTCGTCATCGTCGTTAGTATTATCTGGTGTTTCTATGCAAATATAAATCTAACTACGGACTATTTTTCTGTGTATTGTTCCGGTTAGGTGTCGCACCATTGTGCGACCGTTGGACAGTGTGTATACTCTTTTACAAATTGTAAACAAACGTTCTTCAATATGTTATCCCCGCCCACACAACTATGGACAGAAGTACAGCGCCCGCAGGAGGATTACAACCACCGACCATCCAACAAACTCGCAAAAGTAGTTTCCCACCATTTCAACCAATACAATAACGAATACACTTCCGACAAACACATTTGCATCGGGGTGCACTGCGAATCCATTTTGTTTCAGCTGCATCTGGCAGTCCGCACATTCAACGCTTGCTCGAGTGCATCCCAATCCACATTGGCATTGAAACGTATTCGCGAAACCGATTTATATTCTGATGATCCAACACACTCATTAAAAATGTATACCGATAAGCATACGTTATACATACTTCACACAGATTGCCCCGTGCATCGCACACATTTCCAACATCTCACGCAGCATAATCAACACATTATTTTAGTGTGTCGTATCCCGGACGTCTTAACAGAAAAGAAGTGGGCGTGCGCATTTGCCATTTTTCCGAATTTGCAACGGAGCGAAACCCAGACCGAATTCACGGCTGTCCGGCACATTATGAATGAAATACAAACGGAACTGGGGACAGTCCCCACTCAAAACATCCAAAACAGTGCCACCCTCACCTTTTCACCGTGGGTACAAAGTTTTCTGCACAAGTATAGTACGCTTGTGAATGGGATACAACTGTTTATCATAAATGTGTGTACGGAAAAGAATATTCACATCGAGAAGCCACGAACGTTTCACGTGCCATATCATTTACAGCTTCACTACCGAAATGTGTCAAGGCTGGACCACGAACGAATACAATACGTCGCACAAGCGTGTTCGGCATCGTGGACGGTTCAGGTTCAGTCAGAAAGCGAGAGAGATACCGTGAGTCTCCGATTACGGTTGCATCTACACCCGATCGAGAATGATGCACCAGCTCGGAGGATGTTGATGTTGAACGAATTGCCTGCCGTGTTTAATGAACACTGGGTACCCGACGAATCTTTCATTCAAAAATGGTATCCTACCATCTTACATAGCATCGACGTGTTGGGTGAAATATTGACTGGAGAACTAGTCTAGTATAGACACGATCACTATTAGACACGATCACTATTAGACACGAACACGATGCGGATGATGGTCGGTTTGCAAAAAGTTTTAGTGCGTGAGTATTATTTTCATCGGAATCGTCTGAAGCGTTGTCACGTGGTGTCAGATGATTTCTCGTTATGCTACGCTTTTTGCTTTTCCAACTCGTGTGCTGCTGCTGCTGCTGCTGCTGCCTATATTGGACGATGGAATATTTGGGTTGCGTTGTGAAGACTATTCTTGGATGGGTGTTTTTTCAATTCTGTGAAGATTTTCATTTTTCGTATCCTTTTAATATGTTTTGTATTGTTGTGTTATGGTCCTCTGGCGAGTCATCATCATTTTTTTCTTCTTCTTCAGAGTTGTTGACATTCATCGCACTAGATTGACGACCGACGATGCTGCCGGGGTTGTGTTGGTTGTGTTGAATGTGACGACTTTGGTTAGACATCGGTAGGTCTGGTGTCATTTTGTTGTGGGAATTTCTACGTTTGCTGGTGGGTTTGCTGGTGGGTTTGCTGGTGGATTTATGATAATATCCTGCTGCGAGCGTTACTCCTAGTAGAAGCGTTCCGAGTTTTTTTACATTGCCGGAATTCGCACGATACAACTTCCACAACTTCTTACGCAGTGTCAATGGAACGGGTTTCTTCTCTGATACACACTTATTGTACTGAGTTATAGTCTGGTCAATGTCGTTCGGAAGATTTGACCTGTCTTGTCGGTGTCCTCCATACGATTTTCGTGTGCGTGATCGATTATTATTAGTAGCCATAGTAACGAAACACAGAAAGACAACGTATATATGTTGTGGTTAATTCGATGTATACAAAA
>Ga0115547_1002196_pt1 | contig 10921 bp, 7 predicted proteins | sample COGITO_mtgs_1004_3_FD_87185 | JGI IMG/M metagenome (GOLD analysis project Ga0115547, IMG submission 87185) | Pelagic marine microbial communities from North Sea - COGITO_mtgs_100420 | ecosystem: Environmental > Aquatic > Marine > Epipelagic | place: Germany:Helgoland, sampling site Kabeltonne...
AGTGACGAGCATCGAAGTACTCCACGCGTGGCGCACTGGCGACTGGGATCAGGTGCTGCGCGACCTGTTCGGCGACACGGCCCAGACCCGCGCAGGCAGTCACCCGGCGGCGCCCCGTAATGAAGGCGACGGCGGTAACTACGCGGGAACAATGAGGGACGACGGCCCCCGCGGTCTCGACGCAACTGACAGCCGACCTCGAGGCAGAGGTGGGATCTTCCGCCGCCGGCCTCCCCGGTAGGCGTGTCCTCGTCTTGTCATGCGCAGCAACGGCCGACTCACCTTCCGTTCCACGGGGATTAGGAACTTCGGTGATGCCACGCGAGTGCGTGTCCGGCTGCACAACGCGGCGGTATGACGCAGGTTCTAGTCGTGCTGCGCACGAGGTCGTGTGATCGCACGTCAGGCAAGCTCGACCGGGTCAAGCCTTTGGCGGGTGTGCCAGCCACGAAGTTGCGCGATCGCTATCCGCTATAACGTCGCGGCCATGTCAGGTACTCGGGACCTCCACCAGCCGATCCTCGATCCAGCCAAGGAGCCGCCTGGCCGTGTTTAGGTGAGGGTGAAACGTCTCTTGGTCGATCTGGGCGCCCGTGTGGATGATGGTGTCGCGAAGCTTTGTGATCGCCTTGTACCTCTTGATCATCCCGGGCTGGTCCTTGCTGATTGAACGGCCCAACGCCAGCGGGACCACATGTTCAAGCAGAGTCGACGGACTGAGTGGCGCCTGGCTGCCCTGGGGGTCTAAGACGCTTGCCAACGTGCCAAGCCGGTCGTATGGGTCTTGCGAGACGACAGACTTGATCGCGACCTCGCAAGCGGAGGACGCGAGGAGTAGCGCCGCTGACTTGCTGGCGAAGTGCTCGGCCAACCCCCATCGTGTCGACTGGGCGAGCAGCATTCGAGCAACGCTCGGACGGACGGTGTCCTCGATGGCCAGCTGCAGGGCGTCGTACGTGACAGTGGGCAAGCCCACGTACATGGCCCCCATCCCGTGCCTTTGCGCGAGTTCGAAGCGTGTAGTGACTCCATCGACTTCGAGCTCGTGGCGAATAATCTTCGGGGCCGACCCAGCGAAGCCCTGGGTCTGCTGAGCGACCCAGATCGTGTCCGCCACATCGCTGGCAAGTTCGAGCAATAAATCAAATGCTGCGGCAATGGCCGCTTCCGCCTCTGAAGGTGACGTGCCGACGAGCTCGACCACAAATGCTGAACAGAACATCCCGGTTTGTACTCGTTCTTCACCATCCCCTTCAAAGTTTCCACCGTCGGTTGCCTTCGGCAGCTCGACGACGAGTTCCCACGGATCGTGCTGCCGGACGAATCGGGCGCTCGACAGCTGGGCGGCAACGATGGGCAAGTCCTTCATAATGCGGCCCAGCTCAAATTCGCAGAGCATACGTAGGTGAGTCACCCACGTAGTGTCGCCTAGTCAGCGAATCTCTGGCTGGCGCGATGCTGCCGCGGCGCCAATATGTGCCGTTGACCGACGTCCTGAGCGCGGAGCCGATATCCCTTCCGCCTTTTGCGTGCAGCAGATCTGCGGCGGCGTCGGCTAACTCGGCCCAGGCACGCCAACAGGCGGTGGAATGACGCAGGTGCCGGTCGGCTGGCGCCTAATCGTTTGACGTCAGAGCAATGCCGCCGCATCAACGTGAATGCCAGCTGCGCGGAGTTCTCCCAGCAGTGATGCCTTCCACGCGCCAGCGGCGTCCAAGGGGTAATACGCCACACCCTTGATGTCGGACGGAAGTTCAACTCCATCCTCGTGAAGGATCGCTACGCGCCTACGGCCAAGTACGCCCATGGCGAAACCGAGCTCCAACACGACGTTTTGGCGCGCGCGGGGACGGTCGTGCTCGCCTGCCTCGTTCAGCCTGCCCAGGTCGTCACCGGTCATCAGGATCACCGCGAAGGAAGATGCTGACGGGCTGAGATGGGCTTCGAGCTTCTCAATAATTGTCGCGCCCTGATTTGGCTGAGCAGCGAGTACCACTGGAGCAAGATTGGTGGCACGGTGAATCAGCAGCTCGACTTCAAGGCGGGGAGCTTCACTCCGCCCGTGAACGACGAAAATCGTGCTTGCCTCGGCTCCATCGACGGCGGAACTCCGCTGCGCTGAAGGTGGGTCCGCCACAAAGGTGCCGCTGTAGACGTCCAGGGTGTCGCAAATTCGCTGCAGGCGGTCGACCTTAGAGGCCAGGTCGGATGCGAGTCCCTCAACCGTCACTTCGTCCGCGAGTTCTACCCCGAGCGGATACTGCAAGCCGAAAGCATTTGCGTAGTCGCTCTTCGGCGTCGAGTCGAGCCACCCATCGGCCGAGAACGACTGCTCCAACATGATCTCGTTGCGCTTGTCCCAGGTCTGGTACGCCGACGAGAAAACCGTCACGTCGCCGTCGGGCGACTGAAGGTCCGATGCAGCGGCTATCGCTTGCTCGAGTTGAGCGCGGAGTGTGTCGACTGGAACCTTGATGTGTGTGGCCACGTATAACATGTATCACTCGGTGCCGACAAACCACCTCAGCGGGTGACGTGAAGCTGGAGCGGTGGCCGCGGCATGACGCACTCGTTCCTGCTGACTCCGGCCGCTCATTGCGACGCAGGGGTCTGCTGAACGGAGGGCTAGATGAGTGACAGCAATGTCAGTGCTCCGCCGATCACAATGGCCGTGACCACAAGACCTCTGTGCTTGGGCCATCCGCCGACGAGGTAGCCCATGCCGGCAAGCACGACGGCACCCAGCGCTTGTATCGCTAGATGGCTCTTATGGTTCAAGAAACCGTTCCAGTCGAGCCAATGCGGGCCCCCGATGATCAGGACAATCAGGGCGATCGAAAGAAGAACGGCCGCAGAACGCCGAACAAGAGTCCAACGCTCGGCAGCACTATTGGCGGCGACCTCCGCGTCCACGCGACGCGCGCGTTCCTGCTCCAACTGGTCGACCAGAGCAGCCTTCTCGCGTGATTCAACTTCGATGCGTTCGTCGGCCGAACGGCGGGCGGCAACTTCCGCGGATTCCCGGGCCTTTGCCTCGTCGAGTTCGGCAACCACTCGACGAGCAGCCGTCTCGGCCGCCTCCTGAATCTCACGGGCTGCCCGCTCGCTGGTCTCTCGTGCTGCCTTCTCCGCGTCGGCCTTTTCGCTGGCCACCTTTGCAGCTTCCTGCGCAGCGCTCAGTTTCTCGGCCGTTTCCGACAAAGTCGATACGAGGGAACTGTTCTCCTGAATCACCGCACTCTCGATGAGCTCGCCGAACTCTTCGTCGTTGGCTTCTATGTCAGCGAGGCGGCCCATAAGTAGGTCGTCGTTGAGAATGTGGACTGCTGTTTCAGTAGGCACGCCATCAAAACTCGCCAGGTACGACAAGACCTTCGAAGCGGTCGGGCCGTAGTCAGACTGCGTTGTCCGGAACTCCGGCGCCGCAAAGATCTCTAGGAAGCGCTTGTCGAAATCCGATGTCACTCGACTGAACGGTCGAAGCACCTGGAGCAGGTGTTGCGGCAGCACGACCGTTGCAACGCCCTTGCCTGTCGGTGATTTCTGCAAGAACGAGCGATCGAACGATTGCAGTGCATAGTCGTTTGAGAGGAGCAGCGCACCAGATCTAAGCGCGTTCGTGTTGTTCGAGCGTTGGCGTTGCAGGTACATCCAAACGGTTACGTCGTGATCCAGAGCCTCGTACCGTCGCGCCGACTTGCCCTGCTTGCGGCGAGTTTTCAGAAAGTGCTCAAACTCGGCAATCAGTTCGCCCTTGCCCTCCGTTTCTAGCTCGGCACCTTGCTGGTTGTAGCGCTGGATCCCACGGTCACGCAGCAGGTCCTCGACGTGATCAAAGCGTGCGAGGAATGCCTCGGTGTCCATCTCACGGTTCGCGTTCAATGTGTGAAACTGCCGTTCCAGTCCGAACCCACCGCCCCTGCTCGCGAAGTGCTGCAGGTAAGCCTGGCTCAGGGATGGAGTGAAGTGCTGCTTCTTCAGGCTTGACCTAGCAGCATCGAGGATCTCCAGAATCTCCTTGAGAGTCCGCTCGTGGTAGTAGAGCTTGAACGGATAATTCTCGGACTTGATGATCTCGAGAAGTTCGACGTCTGCTTCCTGCAGCGGGTTGTCTTGCAGTCCGAGCACGGCCAACACGACGTTGGTATCTAGGAACAGCTTCAGGGCTGGAACTTGTCCCTTCAAGTACTCCACGGTCGAATCGCTAACGCTCAAGGCGAAGAATGTGAAGGTACCGTCGAGTAGTTCGGAGATGTACTTCAAACGCTTGGCGCTTGGACTTGTGAAGAAGGCGCGAATCGCCGTGCGTGCATCGTTGCGCGAGACTGCTAGTCCTGCGCTGTTGATTGCGCCATCCAGAAGCTTAGTAAGCGTTCCGCCGTTGCCGGCTGGGCTTCGCGAGTCCAGAAGTTGGACCGCCTCTGCCCCGTGTTGGTTGAAGACCTGGCCGAGGTAGTTCTGAAGTCCGGTCCAGAGCTTGGTCTCGTCCAAGCGGGTCTCTGTCACCGAAGAAAGCGCCAGCCATTCAGAGCGCACATCGTCCTCGAGGCATGTCGACTCCTCGATTCGTTGTGCGAGCGCGGCGCGTACGTCCGGACTGAGCACGATTCGCCTAGGCGTAGTCGAACTGTCTATCTGCAACCGTCCGGCCTTGAGATGTTTCTCGATTGCAAGTCGGACGTCGCCAATGTCGAGGCTGACTCCAAAGTAGGTCGCGATTGCGAGTGCGAGCTCGTTCGGATCCCCGCCATCGCCGACCTTGGGGTCGATGCTAAGGCTCGTCAGCACGAGATTGTCGACCGCGCTCTGTACCTTCCGCGTCTTGCTGAGCGAGAGCATGTGACAGAGCTGTCGGAAGGCGGGCTCTGCTCTGGATCTGGCGGCTGCTTCATTCATGGTTGAGCAGTTCCTTATTCGAGGAGGAGCCCCGACCGTACTAACACTCACCGACAGTCGTTGTGCGCACGGCCGCGACCGGGCCGCTGAGACGCCCGGAAGGTCCGGAAGGTCATGCTGCACGGGCCCGCGTCATTCTGGGCGGTTTGACTCGTGTGTGGCCGTGCTTGGGGCGCCGCAGGTCGGCTCTGACGAAGCGCGAGCTGAGCCTGCGGGGACCGTGGACAGTGCCCATGAAGTCAGGCGGGCTCGTTGTCAGGATGGGCTGACGACGTCAGGCCTGACTTGGCTCAATCGCTTAGTGCGTGATTCTCGGGGTCGTTGAGGGCGTCCAGGATGGGCTGCTGCGCTGGGGGGACGACGGATCCGAAGGTCTGGGTGGCGCCGTTGATCGCGATGGTTGCTGAGCGCAGCGGTCTGAGTTGACGCACGATGTTGCCGATCGCGAGACCGGTTCGTCGCTGGGCCTCTCGCGATACAGCCAACGCGGTGAAGACGATGGTCAGGTGGGCCTCGATCGCATCGCGGGTCCGTACGAACATCGGCCGGGCGCGCAAGTCGGTCTTGGACATCCGGAACGACTGCTCGACGCGCCACAGGTCGTGATAGCTGCCGATGACCTCGCTGGCACCCATCACGTTCGCGGGGATGTTGGTGACGTAGCCCTTGAGCCCGACCAGCCGGCGGGCTCGGGCCAGCGACGCTTCGTCGAGGGACTTGGCGCCGTTGGTGTTCTTCACGAACCGCGGCGTCCTGGCAGCCTTCTCGCCGGCGACGACTTCCTTGGCCCTGTTCTCCTGCAACGTCAGGGTCCGGTTGTCACGCACCGCGCGTTTGGTCGAGTAGGCCCACACTGCCCGCCACGAGGCGGGATGCTCCTCGGGGTGCCAGAGCGGTTCCTTCTTGCGCATCGAGTCGTTCTCGATGACCCGGCTGTTCTTCGGGGTGATGGTGTCGATTCTTCGGGGTGATGGTGTCGATGAGTTGGGCGTCGGTGAACGCATCGCCGTGCCACCGGAAGTGTGAGGCCAGATCGATGGGCGCCTTGGTGACCCGGGAGCCGACGATGAACCGCAGGCCCGCCTCATCGAGCTCGTTGAGGTTCGACGCCGAGAGCATCCCGGCATCGGCCACGACGACCATGTCGGAGATGTCATGGCGTTGTTGGAACTGCTTCACGATCGGGATGATCGTCTGGGTCTCAGCCTTATTGCCCTCGTAGCAGCCGATCTCAAGGGGGAACCCGGTCCGGTCGACCAGCAGCCCGACCACGATCTGCGGGTCGACACGGCGTTCCTTAGAGAACCCGACCTTGCGTAGAGCGTCTTCCTTCTCGGCCTCGAAGTAGAGCGTGGTGACGTCATACAAAACCAACGACACATCACCGACAGCCAGGGCGCGGGCGAAGCAGGCGGTCGCGATCTGGTCGCGGTACTTGGCCGACTCGACGCGACGCATCGTGCGTTTCATCGTCGAGTAGCTCACCGGCGACTGGCCCAGGTCGGTGAGGACCCGGGCGTTGTCGAGCAGCGAGGTCGGCTCGACGATCCGGGCGATCACCAAGTCGCGGAACGTCTCATCGCCCAAGACGTCGAAGCCGAGCTGGTCATAGACGCCGCCCAGGGCGTCGAAGAGCAACCGCGACGAGGTAGCCAGGACCCGCCCGCCACCATCGCGATTACGCGCGATAGGTGCGGACCCGACCTCGAGCAGGCCTTGCTCGACCGGGTCGGCAACGAGCGCAGAAATACTTGGCGTCGGCTCGACCCCGAGCGCCAGCTCACCCTGGGCGGGATCGGCCATCAACTCGCGGGCACGCTCGAGCAACAGACCCAGCTCGGCCTCGCTGTGGGCCGAACCGACGTGCTTCACGATCCGCTGACGCCCATTCGCGTACTCAGCGATCTGGACCGCAGTCGCACCCGATCCCGTACGCACTCGCCGGATGAACGCCACCCCGAGACCCTAGATCGGCGCCGCTTAGTGCGTGAAAACGCACTAAGCCGAACACATCCCCGCAGGTCACAGCGCCGAGCCCACCAGAATTACTGACGAGTGACCCAAGTCAGGTCCTGCGACGAGGACGCGCTCCGGCGCGCGGGCTTTGGGACGGTTGCTCTGGTTTCGGAGACGGTTGCGTGTTTCAAGTGCGGGTGGGGCGTGTCTCGGTACGAGTCACCAGTGGGAAATCAGATCGCGTCGCTTTGTCTTTCTTGCATGGTTTCGTGGGGAGATCCGACGCTGGGGTCCGGGCATTCGGTCCTCATGCTCCTGCCGGAGGAGGTTCCCGAGAGGGTGAGGACGATGCTCATCCCGTACTTGTCTGCCGACGATTTGCCGCTCCGGGTCGCACGGGGAGACGGGTGGGACTCGTTTCGCCGTTGGGGGTTTGTGGGGCCGGATTCCAGTGGCTGCCTCTACGCGATCCAGGAAACCGGCGGGAGTGGAAACATTGACGACTGGAACAGGCTCGCAGCTAGGCGGGGTGTAATCGCCGCGCGGGCAGCCAAAGACCTCTGCGCCTTCACCGCAGACGGATGCTGAGCAAGACCCGGGTCTGTGCGGCGCATCCTCTAGAGTCCACCGATTCCCATGGCGACTGCGGCGTTGGCTGCTCCTAGGGCCCACTTCCAAAAGGAGGACTGCTGCTCGTCATGCGTGTCGGAGGTCGCTGGCCATCAACCCAGACGCCGTCATCGACCGTGCCAAGCAGAAATGGGGCCTCGACCTGACCACATCGGACCTGCTGGATGACCGACGAGACGCGCCGCAGGCTGGTAACATCACGTCAGTGGAATATCTCTTTCAAAGCTTAGAGGGCAAGTTGGGCAGCGTCCTCCTCACTCGTGAATTCATAATTCTTGATCGTCCTAAGTTGGTAGCAGTTATTCCTGTCAGATCCGTGGATTACGTTGGGTATCCAAAGGAGTGGACAGAAACGTCTAACGTGCAGGTCATTGCCCAAGGGAATGATCACAGCCTCTATATGAGCGCCACTGAGGCAAAAGAATTCGTTGACTTTCTGCTCGGTCTTATTGCACCGCCGTCATGATCGCGAGGCTTCCTAACTCGGTCGCCAGCTCACAAATGGCTTCGATGGGAACGTTTGAATTGCCTACCCCAGTTGAAGGCACGGCGCCCAGAGATTTCCCTGCTTCAGCAGGGGGCGAGGTCATTCTGGGTAAACAGGGCGAAATCGATTCATCTTTCGCTTTACCGGCACCTACACAGAAGGTCGTAGCAGAAGGATCCGCGCATCCCACGTCGAGACCGGCACAGACTCCTGCACCCGGACTCAGACGTCCACCACCCACGAAATCAGAGTTGCCCTCCAAAGCTGTTGAATCCACTTCGGCCGCCCGGGAACCTACACGAACGAGACCCCGAGCCGAGTCTAAGGCCGCCCAGAAAGCCGAGGCCCGCACCCAAGGCTCCGCCGCGATCCTGGCAGGGGATGAGCGCAAGCCGGGCCGGGAGAATCTGCGCCGCGGCGCCATCCTTGGGGGTGCGCTCCTGGCTATGGCCGTAGTCGCAGCCGTCTTCATCAGCACGCGCGGTGGCGACGAGGTGATGGCCTCCGACCCCGGCTCGAGCAGCACCAGCCTCGTCGTCGGCGACGGCGGTGCGCCGCACAACATCGTCATCTACCAAGACTTCCTCTGTTTCGTGTGTGGTGTGTTCGAAGGCGTGGCCGGCGAGGACCTCGCCAAGTTGGCAGATGCTGGCGAGGTGGTCATCGAGTACCGACCGATCAGCATTCTCGGCTTCGGCCCCTATTCCGCAGACGCTGTCAACGCATTCTTTGTCGTGCAAGATGCTGCTGGCGATGAAGTGGCCAAGGAGTTCTACGACCTGTTGTTCGCTGACCAACCCTCCGAGAAGGGACCCTTTCCGGATGCCGACTGGCTGGTCGACAAGGCCGTGAAGGCGGGCGCCGACGAGGCCGACGTGCGACAGGGGATTGAGCGGGGCGAGAAGAGCGACAACGTCGAGGCCGCCAACAAGCAGTCCGAAGGCGCGGGCGTCCAGGGCATTCCCACTGTTCTCCTGGACGGAGAGCCATTCTTCCGCCGGAGCGTGCCCAAGATGGCCAGCGACCTCGTCAACGCCGTCTCTCCCTGATGGCCAACTTGGCGACCGATTGCGTCACCTCACCGCAGGTATGAAGGGCCAGAAATGGGGCTCGATGCGAGTCCAGTGGGACGAGTCCGCGGTCGACTAAGGCGACTGGGACGCCATCGACGCGGTGGTTGCCGGTGCAGAGAAGGCCTCGGAGACGACATGTGAGCGCTGCGGAGGCCCATCCCACATCGGCGGTGGCCCCAGCATCTACAGCCTCACCACGGTCTGCGGCTCCTGCCGCGCAGCGCTGCGCAGCGCACCGGGGTCTGCTGCAGGAACTGGTGACAGCGGCGACCGGCGTCCGTGCGCACCCGTACGTGGGAGTGGGCCGTCAACGCCGCGCAGGCGGCATGTGCAGTGGCGTCGAGGCCAGCTGCTCTGGATGGACGCCGGTGGTGGCGCTGCTCGTGGAGCAGGCACCTTAGCAGTTTTGGTTGATGCGTGTTTGGGCGTTGTTCTGTGCTGTTTGAGCGGCGCGTTTCTGCTTGGTGAATGTCTTGACCTTGTTCTTGGCTTTTTTCACTTTGGTCTTGGCGCGTTTGATCTGGGCCTTCTTGCCGGTCTTCTTGGCTTTGCTGAGTTGCTTCTTGGCTGTGGTGAGTTGCTTCTTAGCGCGCTTGAGCTTGGTCGTGTACTTCGCCACGTCAGCTGAGGCTTCGGCGTGGTCGGCTTGTGCCTGGGTGCAGGCAGCGGTGACGACAGCTTGTGGGGTGATCGGGTTCGAGGCGTCGCTGGGAGGACTGGTTCCGGCGCTGCTGGTGGCGGTCACGGTAAAGGTATAGGAGGTCTCGTTGGTGAGTCCGGTGACGGTTGTGGTTGTGCGGTCGCCGGCGACGGGGATCGTCGTCCCACCGGGAGACACGGTGACTGTGTAGGCGGTGATGGGTGCTTCGCTGGGCGGGGCTGTCCAGGTCACGGACGCGGATTGGTCCCCGCCGGTCGCGTTCACCGAGGTGGGCGGTGAGGGGACCGCGAGGGTTCGGACCTCGTCTGTGGGCGGTGAGGGGTCGGAGTCGCCGACGGCGTTGGTGGCGGTCACGGTGAAGGTGTAGGTCTGTGCCCGGGTGAGGCCGGTGAAGGTGACCTGGGTGTTCTCGGCGGTGACAGTTTTGATGCCTGCGTTGTTGGTGCCTGTGATCGTGTATCCGGTGATCGGTGACCCGTTGCCTGACGGTGTCTCCCAGGTGATCGTGGCTGTTCGGTCGTTAAGCACAACGTTAGGTTTGGCGGGGGCGTCGGGTAGCCCGGCGGGTGTGACTTCGTTGGAGGGTTCGCTGGGTGCGCTGGTCCCGTTGGCGTTGGTCGCGGTGACGGTGAATGTATATGCCTGACCATTGGTGAGACCGGTGACAGTGGCATTGGTCTGATCGGCCGTCACCGCAGTCGTCGCGCCACCTGGGGCGGCAATGACGGTGTAGCCGCTGATCGCCGAACCACCATCATCAGGCGCCACCCACGAAATTTCCGCAGATCCGACTGCAGCTACCGCAGTCACATCTGACGGGGCATGGGGGACTGGCGCCCCATATGTGACCGTCACCCCGTCGGTTTCGTATCTGGCGGACCAGGCAGCGGCCCCATTCGTGGTCGACGTCACGGACTCGAACTCCCCGGACAGAGCGGGCGCTTCGATCAACTGCAGAGCATCACCGACAACGGGCGAGTAGTTCCCGGCTACGAGCAACTCCAAGTTGCCAGAGAGTGGCAACGACGAGCTGACGTGGAGCGTGCCATGAATCGGGTTCGCGCCGGCACTGCGAATGGTGACCGAGACGGACGACCCGGTGGTGAGGTTGAGGGTGTCGATGGTGGTGGGGCCATTTTGGGTGTCGTCGGTGTCGGTGTTGAAGGTGCCGTGGTTGGTGACCTCGCCCCAACGCCCACTCGTGGAGTTGATGGTGCC
>Ga0115547_1002203_pt1 | contig 10912 bp, 9 predicted proteins | sample COGITO_mtgs_1004_3_FD_87185 | JGI IMG/M metagenome (GOLD analysis project Ga0115547, IMG submission 87185) | Pelagic marine microbial communities from North Sea - COGITO_mtgs_100420 | ecosystem: Environmental > Aquatic > Marine > Epipelagic | place: Germany:Helgoland, sampling site Kabeltonne...
ATTCAGTTTTAGCTTGCGCTCACCCTCTGGAATGGCAGAATCAATCGTCATCATCTGTCATTGTTCCGTACCATGGCTCCGAAAGCTAAGCATTAATGAAGGTCCCAGCATGAGTACCAAACTGATTACCCGAGCCGGCCATGTGCAATTGCAGGCGGAATTGCATCAGCTGTGGAAAGTCGAACGACCCGATGTCACTCTTAAAGTGACCTGGGCTGCCAGTCTGGGCGACCGCAGCGAAAACGCCGACTACCAATACAACAAGAAACGCCTGCGCGAGATCGATCGACGGGTGCGCTACCTAACCAAGAGCTTGGAGCTGTTGCGTATTGTCGACTACGTTCCGGAACAGGAGGGTCGGGTTTTTTTCGGCGCTTGGGTGCAGGTTGAGAATGAGGCCGGCGAGCAGCTACGTTTTCGCGTGGTCGGGTACGATGAGATTTTTGGCCGTAAAGACTATATCTCGATCGACAGCCCAATGGCCCGGGCGTTGCTGAAAAAACAGGTCGATGATGAGGTACCTGTGGTTACCGGCGCGGGTACCGTAACCTGGTTGATCAACGCCATCGAGTACGACAAGTTGTCGAATCCCGCCTAGCCCTTCTCACGCTTACCGCGCACTATCTCGCGCACCACAAAACCATTCGGATTGAGCTGGTCGGCCATGCTCTGCTGGTAGGTGATTTGAGGTGCTGTTACGGTTCACTTTGGTTCTGTGACTGCGTTTTTTAACACTATTTGATGGAGCCGTAAACGACCCAAAAGTATAGAAATAATAGGTAAATAACGCCGTTAGGCGTTGCGGGGTATTTTATTTTAGATTGATACTTAAATTATTTTTATAATAATAAACGCTTTAATCGTAATTATTTTGTTTACAGCTTAGAATAAAATTTGTTATTGTTTTTTCAGTCGGCAGAGTGTTATCAAGGATTGGTAGCGCGGGACTTTTTTACAGCGAGGGATAGCTTTATATGAGACAAACCATCCAAAGTCAGCTGCCAATCTGCGAGCTAAAATATTCTAACCAGCTTTCAGCTTTCCAAGTCATCGGCATCGTGACCGATCTTGCCAATTATCACAGCCAATACGGCGAACAGTCTGTTTTCGATTTTATCTCTCGGTTGACACCAATGCTGGAAACAGGGCAAGCAAAAATATTCTTCGATGATGAGCATCGCCCTTATGGTTATGCAAGCTGGGTCTTGATACCTGAAAACATACACCAATCCATGTTGGCCGGTGAAGGAAGTGAAGCTGAATTAGCGGCATATTTCTCCGAAACTACCGGAGATCGATTGTGGTTCTTCGATTTTCTGTGCCCGTTTTGCACTCCATTAATGATGTTCCAATGGCTTAAGCAGGAATTAGCTTGCCATACCAACGCCTACTTAGGGCGGTATGCATCAGGAAGCGGTAATGCGGTAATGCGGTAAGGAGGTTATGGTAATGAGTTCACTAAACAGGCAAGAATCAACCCCGTTTGCCATCGGATTCCATGAAGCGCTGGGTACAATGATGTGGCTAATGAAGCATGCGGACTACCACAGTCAATGGCCTCTATGGAGTGTAGATCAGGACGTCGTGCCGGCCCTAGTGTATGGGCAATATAAGCTATACTTTGACGAGCATTATAATCCAGTCGGATTCGCATCCTGGGCATGGCTGGACAAAGACTCCAAACAACAGGTACTTGCCAATAAAATACCTTTGCAAGTGGAACAGTGGAACGGTGGTAGGCATTTGATGTTTGGCGATTTTATAGCCCCATGGGGACATGCCAAATTTATTCTGAGAGACTTGCGAACCCAAGTGTTTCCCGAGTACAAAGCGTTCAGTCTTGGCCGACATCAGGATGGTAGCATCCGGAAGGTCTATCACTGGAAGGGCTCTCTCTTTACAGATGGCGTCACAAGTGAACAAAGGAGTATCAACAAAAAACTGTGGGCCCAAACAGGCTGACAGAAAAAGAATTCAGCGAGCACGCTCTACCAAAAACCGTGCTCGCCGAATGCCCCCTTAGGGGTTTTATAAACCCAAAAAACATTAGTCAATAAGGAAATAAGAGTATGTCAAACGTTTATAAGCAACTCAACTGTTTCGATGGAATCGCTGGTGCGGCCTTTGGTGGCGGTAGCGGCAGTGGTTCCTCAAAAAAGAAAAAGAAGAAAAATAACGAGCAAGTCTATATCGGTGGCCATGTTGGGTATGTGAGCAAAACGCCGACCTCTCAAGATCGGAATGATCAAGGGGCTATTTTAAATAAAAGTAAATTCAAAGCGGAAGGGGGGGGCTGTACAACAGAAAACGAAGTGGCCTTTTCCGCCGGCGTAGTTGGGGTATTTGCTGTTAATCCGTATGTTACCGTCCCGGCAGCTGTTGTGGGCACTTTGGCCGCTTCCAAATCTTTTCATGAATGTGGTGGTTTCTAGAAACTTTAGCGGCCCTGTCAGAGGGTCGCTTTCTATGTGTATAGGGTTATTATGAAATACAGGTACTTAAAATATACTTTACCATTAGCTTTTTTGCCGATATATCGTTTTGATCGTTCCGAACTATCCCAATTTTGGGATGTGATTTTCTTGTTTTGCTTGCTTCTTAGTGGATTCGTTTTAGGATATAAGGTCGATAAGGACTTCAAGGAGTTAGAGGGGAGAGGAAGTAAATTTAGAAAAAATGAAAAAATAGATAAGTCAGAGTAAGGTATTTTTGGATTATACAAAATAGCCTTTAGGCGAATAATGAAATTTTCGATGAGTTTTTCTTGGTGGTCGATTGTTTTAAATGCATCGCTTAGAGGATATTTTATTTTATAACAGACTTTTTTGAATGCAGGCAATTAAGAAAATCTATATTTTTAGTTGCCACTGGTAGAATTGCAAGAATTTAGTTGTGGGCTCAAAAAAGGAAGCAGAATGTTAGCATCGAAAGCACCGGTAAAAATCAAGGAAGGCTCACTCTTTCAGTTTGAAGAGGCATTTCGACTGTTGAACCAATCGGACAGTATTATCCTTGTGCTTTCTCAGTCTATCATAGAGGGATATATAGCTTCTAGCTTGGTTCTAAAAAAAATCAACACGCTTAAAGATTTGCGATGTTCGTGGAAAAAAATCGATTCCATTCCCAAGTCCCTTAAAGCCCACACGGTTTGGGTAGTCTTTTCAGATGAAGGTGATACGTATCTCGTAAAGAAACTGGGTGGAAATAGGTTTCGATTGTCTACCTATGATCACAGCGGTGTGGAGGTAGAAACCTATGAAGACGCGTTGGGTAACCTTACTAAAGACCTAGGCCTTACATCGTCAGGCCTTGTTATCGAGCCAGTCCAGAAAACATCAAAATCTGAAACCTCAACCAGCTATGTGCTACGGCACTTTTTGATTCAAAAATCCACAGCCAAGGTTATTATTAGCATATCGCTGGTCATTGCGCTGTTGGGCTTGGCAACCCCTCTCGGGTTTCAGACGTTCACCGATAAAATTCTTCCATATTCCGCTCAAGGATCCTTGCTTGTGGTTGTCGCTCTATTGCTTCTGGCCGCAATCGCTACTAGCGTATTTCAGTGTTTCCGTGATTACCAGGAAAGCATTCTATTTGCAAAGTATCAGAACGGTCTTGGCAAGGAGGTATTCAGTCGACTATTGTCGATGAATGTCCCTTACTTCGATAGCCAGAAAGTCGGCGACTTGACCAAGCTGGTCGATCAAATCGAAGAGGCTTCAAACTTCCTGGTTCGACAATTACTCTCGTCTGTTATATCCATTTTGTCTCTGTTAGTCGTTTTGCCTTTTCTGTTCTTTTATAGTCCAATGCTCTCTTTCATCGTAATTGGCATCGGTCTATTAATGGCTTTGACAGTTGGTGTTTCGCTTAAACCGTTACGTGATCGAGTTCAAAAAGCCTACACCTACGACGCTTCATATCAATCCACTCTAATCGAAATGGTTAAGGGCATGCGCACTATCAAATCCTTAGCAAACGAGTCACACTTCAGGCACAAAATAAATATTTGCCTAGAAACAAACCTCTATGGTGGCTTCCATATCGCACGGCTTGGTCATATAGTTCGAGCCATTGTAAACTTTCAAAGTCAATTAATAACCATCGCGGTTATCTTCTTTGGTGCCCAAGCGGTATTTGCAAGCGAGATGACCATCGGGCAGTTGATCGCCTTTAACATGATGGCTGGCAATGTTGTTTCCCCGCTGATCTCGCTGGTTATGACGGCTAGTGGCTGGGAAACCTTTAAACTCGTTAAAAAGCGCTTGGAGGAACTCCAGCCGCCAGAGCCGATCGCTTTGTCGGTTTCGGGCGATGATCTCGACTTGAATGGCCCCATCGAATTCGAAGATGTCTGGTTTCAATACCCAGTCATCACTTCCGAAGAATTTCAACAACCCAATCAATATGTTCTGAAGGGCATTAACCTGACTATCCAGTCGAACGAGATCATAGGAATCGTGGGAGGCAGTGGCTCCGGTAAATCGACCCTAGTCAATTTGCTGCTTGGTTTTTATAAGCCCACGAGCGGAAAAATCAAGATCAATGGCTACAATATCGACCAAATTCCGCCCGAGGTGCTCAGGGCACGTATCTCCTCCGTTCAGCAAACAAGCTTCCTGTTCAATACGTCGGTACTTGAAAACGTTCATTTAGGTCGACTGAACTCTACCGTGGCCGATATACATCAGGCCCTTGAGGCATCCGGCAGCTCAAGCTTCGTTGATGACATGTCACAAAAGTTTCTGACCCAGTTGAGCGAAGATGGCGGCAACCTTTCCGGTGGTCAGCGCCAACGCCTAGCGATCGCACGTGCTTTGGTTCGTAAAAGCGATATTCTATTGTTCGACGAGGCCACTAGTGCCCTGGACAACCGAACAGAGGAAACTATTAAGGAAACCATCTACCAAGCCTGCCAAGACAAAACCGGCATTATCATTGCTCACCGATTAAATACACTTTCTTATTGTAATCGCATAGTGGTAATGCAAGCTGGCGAAATTGAAGTGGTCGGAACACACCAGGAGTTACTCAAGGGCGAGAACAGTTACCAGGCGATGTGGGATGCCATGCTCAAACGGGATTCAGCGCTAGACCGTCTAGCATTACAAGCCGGTCAGCCCATAACCAATGCCTTAACGCCTGGCTCGGACCGGGAGCTCGGCGATGCGTTATAGCTTTAGCGAAATACACACCCTGAACTTGCTCAACGATAACTCGGAGTTCAGTAAGCGCTTCAAAACGCCGGGCGACCTCAAGATCATGATACTTATTATACTGTTGGTCATTGTGACTGCGGTAATCTGCGCCTCATTTTTTAAAGTAGATAAAATTGTACCCGCTCAGGGCGTTCTGGAAACCCGGGCCAAACTTTTTGAAGTGCGCGCACCTCTGCAGGGTTTTGTGAAATCTATCCACGTAAAAGAGGGCATGTATGTCGAGCCTGGGGATACTCTGGTTACCTTCGACACGGAACAGATGGATCGAGAACTGGAGCGCTTTGAACAGGAATTGATGACCCTGAGCCGTTCCGTCTGGACGGACTTTTACCAGATTGATGATTGGCTGGAAGAAGCTACTCAGACTGCACTGAGGAGCAAACTAGCCTCAATCCCTAACCCGGTCGACCCGATGGGCTTTCGCAGTTACCTCGAACGGGCTCTAGGTGACTCCCTTGCGTCCTTAGATCAATCCTTCCGTGGCATTGAAACCCGTTATACCAATCTGGAACGTCAGATCCGTTTGCTTGATGAGACTATTGCAATGGAGCATCGCGACTTAGCACGTTTCAAGAGGTTGAGGGACCAGGGCATAGAAAGTAGCAGTAAGGTTGACCAGCAGGAACTTCGGTTACTGGAATTGCAGTCAAACCGGGCAAGTCTGGACTCCGATCTGGCCAATACGAGTACTGAGCAGGACAAACTCGTGGTCGAGCGGAATAAACTGAAGGATGACTTTATTCTTGAGCGCTTGGTGAGGCTTCAGGACCAACTGGATCAGTTTAGCCAGGCTCAAAGTCGTTTGGCTAGTAAGCAGCGAGAACGAAACGATATGAATGTGCGTGCGCCATTCGCAGCCATAGTCGATGAAGTATTGGCTCGGGGCGAGCACGAAGTCATGGACGGCGGCATGGCACTTCTAAAACTCCGCCCTCGTTTTGACCAAGAAGACTTACAAATCGAGATCCAGATTCCTTCCAACTATGCCATCTGGGTAGAACCGGGTATGGAGTTCCGTGCCAGCTCACTCGGAAGTAACCCGGACGACCATGGGCGCCTGCACGGAACTATAGGGTTTGTTTCAGAATCGTCGGAAGTCGTAGAGGGTAATCGGATATACCGTATGACCGGCACGATAACCCTGTTAGAAGTCAATAACCCCGAGACCTTTCTGCGGCCAGGCTTGCAGTTAAGGGTGGAAATAAAAGCCGGTGAACGACGCTTGATCAACTATTTATTCGATCCGTTCACCAAATATTTCCGAACAGCTTTGAGTGAACCCTCCTAATGGCGAACGAGAAATGGATAAAGCAAGCAGCATGGATTCAGTTGGTTATGATTTCTGGTTTAATGCCGCTGGCTAACGTTAAGGCTGAAACCCCCGAGACACTGGACTTGAGAGCTTACCTGGAAGCAACGTTGCAGTATCATTTAGAGCAGCATGAGTATCATGTGCTGGACCAGGCGGAACGACTCAGTCTTGAGGATGGCCAGCGCTACTTCTGGCCCAAGATAACAGCGCGTTCGAGTTACGACGAAGTCACATCTGAAACCTTTACTGTGCCAACCAGCCGTAACGTCCTCAGTGGAATTACCACAGGCCTGGACACTAGCTGGACCTCTTGGTTGGGCACTGACATAACTTTGGGGCTGGAGCATAAGTATGGCCGTCAACTTGGCAAGGTGAGTCAGGGGATCCCTGAAGACAAATTGCAGGTAGATAATTTCAGCATTGAAATCTCTCAGCCATTGCTGAAACACAATAGCCCATTTTACAACCGTTTACCCTTGCTTCGGGCTCAAAAACAGTGGCAGCTATACCATATCAATGGTGAACTGGGTCGGCTGGCCTTGCTAAGAAGCGCCATGCTCGATTACCTGAAAGTTCAGGAGTCCTATGATCGACTCCAGATTCAGAAAATCAGATTGAAACACATTCAATCCGTTGGCGATTCGGTCAGTGTTCTGGTTGAAGAGGGTCGTAGCCTCCCCATCGACCGAGACCTGGCACAACTGGATGTACGTCGCCAAGAGCAATCCATAGCCAGCGCTCGTCAAGTCGTTCATCAAAACCAATACGCCTTGACACTCCCCTGGGTAAGTAGTGACAACATTCAGGTCGTGCCGCTGACCTCTTTGACTGTTCTTATCGACTGGTTGCTGCCGGTTTTAGATGAGTTGCCGCTTGCTAACCATCATCCAGAGTACCGCAAGCAGCAACTGAACCTGGAAGGCGCGCAACTGGAGGAGAGGGCCCGTCAGCGCGACCATTGGCCTGAGTTGAGCGCTTACTACCGCTTTGAAAAAGACTTCCGAGAGAGATTACCAGATGAAGAAAACCAATCCTGGGGGCTTCGCTTCAGCTACGATTTTTTTGACCTTAAGACTCGCGAAGATCAAGCGCGCCTGGGCGCTGAGGCCTCTATAGCACGCAGGAATGCTGAAGATCAATTGAAACGCCTGAATTGGGAAGCCAATCGGCTCCGTCAATCTTCGGAAGCCAGCCTCGCTGAACTCGAACTGGACAATCAGGTTGTAGAGTTAAGTCAGCGCGCCGTAGCGTATGAATTAGCTAGATACTCAGAAGGCTTGGCCAGCTATGACGATGTTCGAAATCGCCAGCTGGACCTTCTCGATCGACAATTGAGTGCACAGGATACCAGCGCAAAACTGGCTCGGGAGTTGATTGAGCTGGCCTACAACCATCAATGGGATTGGCTGAACCGCCTGCCTTGAACGAAGAAAGCCACTGCGAACCCGACAAGAACAGGACATACACCATGACACAACCAACCATTATATATTGCTCAGCCGCCGAAGAACTTGCTGAACTTATCCGCCATGGCTTCGAAAATCCGGAAGGTATCTCAGGCCGGGTGTTGTTCCATATTTGCGCAGAAGAGCTAGCTCATCCATTGGCCATAGTGTTCACGGATTCCGAACTCGACATCCGATACGAATGGCTTGAGCAACCCGATGCTACCTTGACACTTCCCCTAGCCACGGCCGAACACATCGCCAGTAACATCACCGAGGTAGACTTTCGCGACCCGGAAATCGTTGGCAAGATCCATTTGGATGGTGATGTGGGCCTAATCAATCATATTGTAAAGTCTCTGTTGCGCCCCTCACAAGACACACTTGAACGCTTTGATCTGGCTGAACATTTGGTATCGGATGCCTACAACCTAGTTGAGGTGCCGCGATTTACAAATCCTTCCGAGTTGGAAATACTTGAATCCCTCGCCTTGGGGCAGCCGATGATCATTACCCACTTAGAAATGCCTGAATCCCATCATCGTTGGTCGCTGCAACGGCTAGTCGCTGAATATGGTGATGTCCCATTACGTGTTCGGTCGGCGACTCACAAAGAGACCGTTGCCGAATTCATAGAACGACTGACTTCTGTAGATACCAAAAGCCAGCCAATCATCGAGGGGCATACCAAGGCCTACACAGAAGGCTGTTCCTTACCAGAGCCGATGCACAAAGACTTTCTGCCTAATTACTTCAGTAGGGATGACTATATTGAGCCCCAGATCTGGTTAGGCGCCGTGCCTGTGAATGTGCCTGCTAGTAGCCTCCATCATGATCCCCTCGATGGTTTTCTGTACCAGATTATGGGGCGCAAGAAGTTTGTGCTCTACCCGCCGAGCCAAGCATCTAATCTTTATCCGATGAAAGCGTACAATCACTACCAAGCCTGTTGGGTTAAACCCGAAGCTCCCGATTTGGAGCGTTTTCCTGATTTCGCACAAGCTCGTGGAATAGAAGTCGTTCTAAAGCCGGGTGAATTACTGGTTCAACCTGCTGGGTGGTTTCATGCTGTGTACTGCCTTGATTCACCCACCTTTTCAGTGAGCTATTTTTTAAGACACTAGGCGTATTCAGTACCCCGGTAAATAAGACAAGAGTGAAAAAAATGGGTTTAACGACAGTAGATGGCGACCAATGGAGCTTGAATCTGATTGAGTTATTTTTAAAATCCTCTTCACAAAAAAATTGGCAAGATAGTGTAAGCGTTGAGATAACTGCGTTGGAGTTGGGACTGCCTAGTCAATCCAGTGAGGAAAGGTTTCAATTGTTGATGCGTCTGGACCATAAAATTGGCAGCGTGTGGAGTGCGATAAATCTTTTCAGCTTACAGCTATCAGAACATTCCGTTGATTCAGATATGGAGTTCTGGCTCATTAAAGTCAGTCGAAAATTAGTCGATCAAATGGAAGAGTTTTGTCATTCCATTTCAGGTCATAATGCCTTTGTACCGGATATAATTAGGCTTTGGGCTGAGTTGCTACAAGTGGAAAGGCAATTCACTAACCTTAAAAATTCATACAGAGATATTGGCAAAGGCTCGGCATCTTCATCAAGTGGACTATTAGAACGGCGTCAAATAGACCCTGAAGCCAATGCTTTTCATATTCGCTTGAAGCAAAACGGCCTAAACCAGAGTAGTGCCGAATTTACAGAAGAGCACGCAAATGAAAGTCGCGCTTACTTTGACTCACTTTTATTAGAACTGGGTGCGAGATCAGCTTGGCTTTCAGATATCCGTCAGTTTGAAATGGATCAGTTCCGTATTTGTGAACTGGATTGGCGAGATGCATTGGAATTGGTTTGCTCATCTTTTAAGTTCATTCACCTACTGTGCGAGACATATCTGAACGATATCATCAAAAACCAACACATTAGATTCCTGAAAGAACAAAACCAGCCAGACATGTGCGTTGACACTCCTTTTGGAAGCTTTGTTCAACTGTACTTTGATGGAAGCCTCAACGGCTTGGTCAGATTGGTCCATGAATTAGGACACGCTATACACCAAAGGCTGCATCGGGAGTCAACTATGGGTGTTATTCCGCTAACCGAGGTTGTCAGTGAGACCTGGGCCATGGCGTTTGAAAACAGATTTCTGGAGCATCTGCGTACCTGTTGCCCCGAGTGGGTGGCTCAGGTTGATGCCTTTCGAGGGTTTCAACGGATTGAGATGAGTAATAGACACCGAATGCTCACACGGTTCGAACACTCTTTGCATGCAAAACAAATCCAAAATGAAGCCGACATTGATGAATTATGGCTGCAAGTTAACCATCGATTTTATGGGCCTAATATTCATTTCGAAACTGAATTTCAGTCTGCATGGAAGGACGTTGGACATATATTTATTGCACCTTTCTATCTCTCCGTTTATGCCGAAGCAAAGGAACGCGCCGATTTGTGTGATCTTAGCTCTATGATTCAGGCTTATTGTTCTAAAAGGAACTGACATGTGGATATCCATATCGATCGTGATCTCTCAGTGTCATTAAGCGTGAACATCATTATTACGTTGGCGCGAATACTATTATATTAAAGCGTTGAAGCGAGAATTAAGCCGAAAGATCGCGCATTGGCGCAAACCGCGGCCATCCTGGTGCCCCAAAAAAGCCTAGGCTAGTCAAGGCAACGGTGAAGACGATTCAGGGTGATCGGACACCGAGCAACGCTTATGAGCCTGGTGAGCGAGGGGCCTGAAAAGTGGCGCTCGGCAGTCCAAAGTCTGCGCCATCTTGGGTATTAGCTCTGAGCACACCCCGCCTAGCCCTTCTCGCGCTTACCGCGCACTATCTCGCGCACCACAAAACGATTCGGGTTGAGCTGGTCGGCCACGCTCTGCTGCACCGGATAGGGTTCCCCGGCGATCATGGCGGCCA
>Ga0115547_1002204_pt1 | contig 10911 bp, 11 predicted proteins | sample COGITO_mtgs_1004_3_FD_87185 | JGI IMG/M metagenome (GOLD analysis project Ga0115547, IMG submission 87185) | Pelagic marine microbial communities from North Sea - COGITO_mtgs_100420 | ecosystem: Environmental > Aquatic > Marine > Epipelagic | place: Germany:Helgoland, sampling site Kabeltonne...
AATAGGTATACCTTCTTACTTTGGCAATATATTTTGCCAAACGAATTACTTGATGACTATATCCATATTCATTATCATACCAAACATAAATAACTATTGAATCTCCATGTGTTATGGTAGCTTTACTGTCAAAAATAGATGGTGCAGTAGATCCTACTATATCAGATGATACGAGCTCAGCATCTAAAGAATATTGAATTTGCTCAACTAAGTCTCCCTCCAAGGCATTTAATTTCATTATAGAATTTACAGCTTCGGTAGTTATTTCAGTACCTAGCTTAAGGTGTAATATTGCTAAAGAACCGTTTGGCACAGGAACTCTAATTGCATTTGAAGTTAACTTACCTTTTAATGATGGGAGTGCCTTTGAAACAGCCTTCCCTGCACCAGTTTCAGTAATCACCATATTTAATGCTGCCGCTCTACCTCTTCGATTTTTACTATGCATATTATCTACCAGATTCTGATCATTGGTGTAGGCATGAATAGTTTCTAGATGTCCTTTTATAATACCATAGTTGTCGTCTAAGACTTTTAGAACTGGAGTAATTGCATTTGTTGTACATGAGGCTGCTGAAAAAATATCTTGGGTATCTGGATGATATTTTTTGTGATTTACTCCGTGAACAATATTTGGAATTCCTTTTCCGGGAGCTGTTAATAAAACTTTAGATGCTCCTGTAGCTTTTAAATGTCTATTTAATGCTTCTTTGTCTCTAAAAGCACCAGTATTGTCTATAACTAATGCATCTTGAATACCATATTTTGTGTAATCTATCTCTTCTGGAGATTTAGCTGATATCATGGTAACAGTAGTTCCGTTGATGATTAATGCATTATTTTCAACATCTGTTTGAACAGTTCCTAAAAAATCTCCATGAACAGAATCTATACTTAGCAAAGAAGCTCTTTTGTCTAATACATTTTTGGTGATTTCTCCTCTTGTAACAATAGCTCTTAATCTCAATTGAGAACCCTTACCCATTTTTGACATTAACTCTCTGGCTAAAAGACGACCTATCCTTCCAAAACCGTACAAAACAACATCCTTTGGTTGAATATCTTTTGCTTCTATAGCATCCTTTAGTTGTTTTTTAACAAATGTGACTTTATCTTCACTTCCATTGACGTCTAGATAGCACTCATAAGCTAATTTTCCTATATCTAGCTTAGACGAGGGCAATTGAACATGCTGAATAGCTTTAGCAATATCTAGTGCATCATACACTGAAATTGGTTTTCCGACAAATTCTTTAGCGTAATTAATTAGGTTTAAAATCTCACTAGCTCTTTTGTCTACTAGTGTATTTCTAAACAAAACAAGTTCTATGGACTTATCGTACCATAAATCGTTAATAATATTTATAAACTCAGTAGTTGCTCTCCGAATTTTTGCTTGTGAAATGACTTCGTTTTCGTAATCTTTAGCTTTTAACATATTTATTTTTCTTGTTTTTTTTGTGCAAAAGTATTTCTTTTTTTTACAAAACGAAATCGATTTCGTTAATTATTTAAAAAATTAAAAAAAGCCTAAATTCCTTTGATTGTAATCAAAAGAACCTAAGCTTTAAAAAAACAAAATAATCGGTAATTAAATTTTTAATTTTTTAGAAAAAATAAATACTTGTTTCGTTGTCTAAATCAATCATTTCTACTTTTAAGCGATACCCATTTCTTGGGAGACCATCTAATAATTTAATTGCTTCTGAGGCAGTTTCTACTTCCTTTCCATTGATTTTAGTAATAATATACCCTTTTATGCTAGAGGGACTGTCTTCTGAAAGACCATCTCTAATTATTTTTGCTCCTTTTGGATCGTCTATAAACTCAATTCCATACGTTCTTGAAATATATCTTTCTATTCTTTTAATTAAATTAATATTTTTTGTAAAAATCTCTCCATCTCTATCAATGGTTAATTTTACAGAATCTCCTGGTCTCTTTGCTGAAAGCTGACCCGTTAATTCAGAAAATTTAGAAATTTTGATATCGTTTATTTTTACTATAATATCACCCTTTAAAAGTCCAGCTTTTTCTGCGTTACTGCCTTCAGAAAAATCCCCAATCCTAACTCCCTGTATATCATCCTCTCTTAGATCAGGTAAAAACCCTATAATAGCCTCTTGTACTTTACCGAACTCAAGGATATCGTCAATTATTTTTTTTGCAATATTAGAAGGTACTGCAAATGAGTATCCAATATAGGAGCCCGTTTTAGTTGAAATGGCTGTATTGATACCTACTAGTTCTCCTCTAGAATTAACGAGAGCTCCACCACTATTACCAGGATTAACAGCTGCATCAGTTTGAATAAAAGAGTCTGTTGAATAGTTTCCTTGTAAATCTCTCCCTTTTGCACTAACAATTCCTGCGGTTACAGTAGAAGTTAAATTATATGGATTCCCTACTGCCAAAACCCATTCACCAATATTTAGATTGTCTGAATCGGAAAAAGGGATATATGGTAAAATTTCTTCTGCATCTATTTTTAGTAAAGCTATATCATTTTTAGAGTCTGTTCCAATAAGAATTGCTTTGTATTTTTTTCGATTGTTTAATGTAATTTCTAAATCTGTTGCACCATCAATAACATGATTATTGGTTACTATGTATCCATCAGATGAGATAATTACACCACTTCCTGTACCAATTTGTTGTTGTCTTTTTTTACCATTAAATAAATCTGCAATAGAATTTATTCCAGATGAAATAGCAGTATTTTTTACATGGACTACTGCATGAACAGATTTCTCTGCAGCTTCAGTGAAATTTGTGGGTGCATATGAGGCAGTGTTTAATTCAAATGCTGAAGTGTTGTAATTTGTTTGAAATGTTTGAATGGGAGATTCCTTTGTCTCAGTGATTAATTGAGTATTCTCAAAAAAAGAAATATATCCAAATAAAGATACGATACCTCCTAGAATAGCTATTGTTAAAAAACCAAGAATTTTTTTCATTGTATAAGTTAAATTAGTGTTCTACTCAAAAATAATATTTTTTTCATTTTATTTATTAAACTTAACAATTCTTAACTCATTTTAACCCTCTTTTAACAAACATAGGTTTAGGAGCTTTTGTGTATATTTGAAGGCTATGACAGTGACTTTTCATAAATATCAAGGAACCGGAAATGATTTCATTATAATAGATAATAGAAATTTTAATTTTCCTAAGAATGACAGTTCTTTAATTGCATCTTTGTGTGATCGTCATTTTGGTATAGGCGCAGACGGTTTGATCCTCCTGGAAGATCACGAAAATGTAGATTTTAGCATGATATATTTTAATGCAGATGGTCATGAAAGTACCATGTGTGGTAATGGAGGTAGATGCATTGTCGCATTCGCAAAAGAGCTAAAACTTTTCAAAAAAACTACTAAATTTTATGCCATAGATGGAATTCATTCAGCAGAAATAAATTCTGACAAGGTATCTCTTCAAATGATAGATGTTCATGATGTTTTGGTATCTAAAGACTTTATTTTCATGAATACTGGGTCACCTCACCATGTTGAAATAGTTGAAAATTTAGACGATTTATCTGTGATTGAAAAAGGAAGAGCTATCATATACTCTTTATACAGTTCTGAGGGATGTAATATAAATTTTGTAGAGCAACTAGATCACCAGACATTTAAAGTAAGAACTTATGAACGTGGAGTTGAAGACGAAACATTAGCATGTGGTACTGGAGCAACAGCTGTAGCAATAGCGATGCATAAAATAGGAAAATCTGACAGTAACCATATTAAATTGGGGGTTCTTGGTGGTCATTTGGAAGTGCAATTTATTCCTCATGAAAAAAGTTATACTGATATTGTTTTATCAGGACCTGCACAATTTGTTTTTAAAGGAACTTTAAATTTATGATCACTTTACAAGGAAAGAAAGTTAAATTAAGGGCATTAGAACCAGAGGATTTAGATTTTCTGTTTAAAATAGAAAACAATACTATTTTTTGGGAGTTTAGCAGCACTCAAGTACCTTTTTCTAAATATATGTTGAAAAAATATTTAGAAAATGCTCACCAAGATATTTATGAAGCTAAGCAGTTACGAATGGTTATTGAGGAAATATCTAACAATAAAACTGTTGGCTTAATTGACTTATTTGATTTTAACCCAAAACACAAAAGAGCAGGCATAGGTATTGTAATTAGTGAGCCCTATCAAAAAGAAGGTTTTGCCTCAGATGCATTGTCTTTGTTGATTAGATATTGCTTTGAAGCATTAGATCTACATCTACTTTTTGCAAACATAACTCAAGACAACAAAAAAAGCATCACATTATTTACATCTAATGGTTTTAAAAAATGTGGTGTAAAAAAAGACTGGCTATTTATTAATGGAGAATATAAAAATGAACTAACATTTCAACTAATTCATGAATAAGAGATTAATTTTAATTGTAGTTACTCTTTCACTTATTTTCAGTGGAATGGTTGGTTATCATTACTATCAACATATATTTGGAAGCCTAGTCAACAAAACTGGAGCTGTTTATATTCGATCAACAGATAATATTAATGATGTTAGGAAAGCTTTGGATAACTTTATTGGTGATGAAAATACTTTTTTTTGGCTAGCTAACAGGAAAAATTATAAAAATCCAAAAGCTGGAAAATACATCATTACAAAAGGGATGTCTCTTAATGATGTTATTAACCTTTTAAGAAGTGGGAACCAAACACCGGTAAAAGTATCATTTAACAATCAAGATTCTTTAGAGAAGTTTTCAGGAAGAATAGCTATGCAATTAGAATTAGATTCTATCTCAATCTTGAAGGCATTTAGAGACCCTGTTTTTTTGAGTACCAATAAACTTTCTGAATTATCTGCATTAGAAATTTTAATTCCTAATACTTATGAATTTTACTGGAATGTATCAGCTGAAAAATTCAGAACAAATATGCTTAAAGAATATAAAAAATTCTGGAATAAAGATCGTTTACATAAAGCTGCTCAGATAAAAATGTCTCCATCACAAATCATGACGCTAGCCTCTATAGTTCAAAAAGAAACAGCTAAAGTATCAGAAAGACCTATTGTGGCTGGGCTTTACCTAAACAGGCTCAAAAGAAACATCCCTCTTCAAGCAGATCCTACAATCATTTATATTTTAAAACAGAAAAATGGTGAAAACTTTCAAGTTAAAAGAGTTTTACTCAAAGATTTAAAAATCTCATCTCCTTTTAATACCTATTTAAATAGAGGCTTACCTCCTAACCTCATATCTATGCCAGATATATCATCAATTAACGCAGTTTTAAACTTCCAAAAACATAATTATTTATACATGTGTGCTAGTGTCACAAATGTTGGATATCATGAATTTGCAAGCACTTTAAAAAAGCACAATAACAATGCAGTAAAATATCAACGGTGGTTAAATAAAAAAGGAGTCAATAGATAATGAAAAAAAGTATTTACCTCCTATTTTTATTGAGTACCATTAATAGTTACAGTCAAAATAAAACCTCCTTTTGGACAATATCAGATACACTTCATAAACCCAGAAGAAACTCACTCATAGCAGCTGAAACGTTAATGGCTGCGAGTAGTTTAGTTGCTTTAGATCAACTTTGGTATTCAGAATACCCGAGATCAAGTTTTCAATTTACAAATGACAATAATCAATGGAAACAAATGGATAAAATAGGCCATATAATGACCTCATACTACATAGGAAAAGTTGGTGTAGATTTATTGGATTGGTCAGGTGTAAGTGAAAAAAATCAACTAATCTACGGAGCAACAGCAGGATTTACTTTTTTAACAGCGGTTGAAATATTAGATGGTTTTTCTGAAGAATGGGGCTTTTCTCTTGGAGATATTGCTGCTAATGCTGCGGGAACAGGAATTTTAATTGGTCAAGAATTACTTTGGAAAGAACAGCGAGTTAAATTGAAATATTCATTTCATCAAACTAAGTATGCTAGAATTAAAACTGAATTACTAGGAAATAATTTCATAGAACAATCCATCAAAGATTATAACGGACAAACCTATTGGCTTTCTGCAAATATTTGGTCTTTTGCAAAAGAAAGTAAATTCCCAAAATGGTTAAATATTGCTGTTGGATATGGAGCAGAAGGAATGTTATACGGCGAGATTTTATCAACCAACAATTTCAATCAAAATCCATATAGACAGTTTTATTTAAGCTTCGATATCGATTTAGTAAAATTAAACCCAAAATCAAAATTCTTAAAATCGGTCTTTTCTGTTATCAATTTCATAAAAATACCTGCTCCAACCTTAGAAATTAGCAATAAAAAAGGAATTAAATTTCATTATTTATATTTTTAAAAAATCTGAATTAACTGACAATCAACTAATTATAAATTAAGTTGTATCTTTGCGCTCGCTAAACAGAAATAATACTATTATTAAGAAGTTTATATTTTTAATTTTTTTATTTTTTGGATTAATTAATGCCGTTAAAAACCCAAAAACATCGAAAGAAATTATAGCCCCTAAAACTGTAGTCTTAGACTCCAACAACCCCCTATCAATACTTTTTTTGCAGAAAAATTTTGTTGGTTTTAAAGAAGCATTAGCCTTTAAAGAATCACAAGGAAAATATAGCGCTGTAAATACCCTAGGATACCTAGGTAAATATCAGTTTGGAAAGTACACTCTTGAGAGATTTCATATTTATAATACCAACTCATTTTTAAAAGATCCAGAATTACAAGAAAAAGTATTCATCGCTTATTGTAAAGTAAATAGATGGATTCTCAGAAGAGATATTAAAAGAAGTGTAGGCAAGACAATTAATGGCATTAAAATAACTGAATCTGGAATTTTAGCAGCAGCTCACCTAAGCGGTGCAGGAAATGTAAAAAAATATCTCAGAAGTAATGGATCTAGAAACCTTTCTGATGCATACGGAACTTCAATAGCGTCATATATGAAAAATTTTGCAGGGTATGATGTTTCTTTTATTGTTGGAGATAGAAAAGCTAGTGTCTAGTTTACTTGTTTCTGAATAATAAAAATTGCAGGTCGTTTATGTAGTGATAGAGATATTCTTTTCCACTCAGAGGCAGTATACGTTTTAATGTATTCGCTAGGCAAACTGATATCTACTGCTATACATAATGAAGTTCCTGGTGTAAGTGTTGATTTTAAATCTGTAAACATTTTTTCATTTCTGTACGGGGTTTCAATAAAAATTTGAGATTGATTTTTATCCTTTGATAATTTTTCTAATTCTTTAATTGACTTTTTTCTTTCTGAGTTATCAATTGGCAAATATCCATTGAAAGCAAAATTTTGACCATTTAGTCCAGATGACATTAAAGCCATTAATATAGATGAAGGCCCCACTAAAGGGACTACTTTTATACCTTTTTCATGTGCTAGTTTAACTATAGTAGCTCCAGGATCCGCAACAGCTGGAACTCCTGCTTCAGATAGCAAACCAACAGAAACACCTTGGTCACAAACATTAAGAAAGCTTTGAGTTTCCAATTCTACTGCATATTTGTCTAACTTCATAATAGTTAGAGAGGGTTGTGATTTTTTTGGTGTGATTTTTTTTATGAATCTTCTGGCAGATTTTTCGTTTTCAACGATAAAATGGTCAACCATTTCCACTATTGTCTTAACAGAATAAGGCATAACTTCTAGAGGTTCATTGTCTCCTAAGGTAGTGGGTATTAGATATAAGTTTCCTTTCATAAATATTTTTTTTCAATCATTTCACAAGCTTTATCTAACATTTGATAGAGATCTTCAAAACCATCATCACCTCCATAGTAAGGATCTGGTACACTCTTATTTGAAAATAATTTGCTTTCATTTAATAGTAACTTAACCTTGCTTTGTTGAAAGTCATCTTTTGCTAGTGAAATAATATTGTGGAAGTTTTCTTTATCCATTGCATAAATAACGTCGAAATTAATAAAATCTGATTTTATGAATTTTCGGGCTCTCTGATTTGAAATATCAATTCCATGTCTTTTGGCAGTCAACATAGATCTTTTATCTGGTTTTTCGCCAACATGATATGCCGCAGTTCCGGCTGAATCTACATAAAAAAAATTAGGATCTAGTTTAGATTTAAGAATTCCTTCTGCCAATGGAGATCTACAGATATTTCCTAAACAAACCATTAGTATCTTTTTCATCAAATGAAATTAAAAAAAACAAAGCGATTTGAAAAATTTTAAAAAAATATTTTAAAAAGTTAACTTTTTAGTTAAGTCTTCAACATATTTTCTGAATTGTTTGTCTGTCTCAGTTAAATTATCAACTGTTTTACAAGCATGTAAGACCGTAGCGTGGTCTCTTTGTCCAATTTGTGAACCTATACTAGCCAAAGAAGTCTTTGTCATTCTTTTAGCAAAATACATAGCCAGTTGACGGGCTTGAACTATATGTCTTTTCCTAGTTTTGGATTGAAGAGTTACAACATCCATGTCAAAATATTTAGAAACTACTTTCTGAATGTAGTCAATAGAAACCTCTTTTTTAGTATTCTTAACAAATTTATCTACAATTTGTTTTGCAAGTTCTAAGGAAAATTCTCTTCTATTGAAAGATGCCTGAGCTATCATGGAAATTATAACACCCTCTAACTCTCTTACATTGGATTTAATGTTTTTTGCAATATACTCTACAATTTCCTCTGGCATTTCTACTCCATCTCTGAATAATTTATTTTGAAGGATAGAAATTCTTGTTTCGAAATCTGGTAATTGTAATTCTGCAGATAATCCCCACTTAAATCTAGACAGGAGACGTTGTTCTATATCTTGCATGTCTACAGGTGCCTTATCCGAGGTTAAAATTACTTGTTTACCATTTTGATGCAGATGATTAAATATATGAAAGAATACATCCTGCGTACCAGCTTTTCCTGAGAGAAACTGTACATCATCTATCAATAAAACATCTACCATTTGATAAAAATGAATGAAATCATTTCTAGTATTTGATTTAACAGAATCTATAAATTGTTGTGTAAATTTTTCAGATGAGATATATAAAACCGTCTTATCTGGATACTTATCTTTTATATCTACACCAATTGCATGAGCTAAGTGGGTTTTACCTAATCCTACCCCACCATATATAAGTAGTGGATTAAAAGAGGTTCCTCCGGGCTTATTAGCGACAGCCATTCCTGCAGAACGAGCTAATCTGTTAGAATCACCTTCTACAAAATTTTTGAAATTATAGTTAGCATTTAACTGAGATTCTATTTTTACTTTTTGCAATCCTGGAATCACAAATGGATTTCTGAGCTCTCGTTTATTAACTTCAACTGGAACAGCTATTTTTTGAGGCTTTAAAGGGTCTCTGTTTGAACTAGGGATTTTAACAATCTGAGGACGGTTACTGCTGTAGGTATTTTCCATACGAACATCGTAAATTAATTTTGCGTCTTTTCCTAATTCTCTAACTAGAGCTACTCTTAAAAGTTTGATATAATGTTCTTCTAACCATTCATAAAAAAACTTACTCGGAACTTGGATGGTTAAAGCTTCAGCTGATAGCTTCACAGGCTTAATTGGATCAAACCAGGTTTTGTATGCCTGTGGCTTAATATTATCCTTAATAAATGATAAACATTTATTCCAAACCGAAACAGCAGTTTTAGTCATAAATATGTATAGAAATTTGTTTGTTTAGTTGATTTTTAGCCTAGGGACCTGTCTACTTTAATAAACATTACAAATGTGTGAATAAAAATCAGTATAAAAAAATCAAATTGCTATTGATTATTAATTATTTTTTACGTAGACTACTGTTCTTATAAAATTAAATAATTTGAAAAAATTTTCTACAAATGTTCGTGTTCGTTATGGTGAGACAGATCAGATGGGTGTAGTTTATCATGGGAATTATGCCTCCTATTTTGAAATTTCCAGAACTGAATGGCTTAGAAACCTGGGAGTTACCTACAAAGAATTGGAAAACAAAGGCATCATGCTTCCAGTTATAAGTTTGTTTTTTAATTTCATAAAATCTGCTAAATATGATGATGTTTTAACAATTAATGTCATTCTTAAAAAAAAACCTCTGGTGAAAATAGAATTTGATTATGAAATTTATAATCAAAAAAAAGAAAAAATATCAACAGGAAACTCCGTTTTAGCTTTTATGGACATGAAAACTAACAAACCTCTAAGATGCCCTAATTATATCTTAGAAAAGTTAAATATTTAATTGTTTGATTTCTACCTTGTATAAAGTCTCAAAAATTTTAACTACTTTTTGAGTGAGCGATTTTCTAACTGCTATGATCATTTCACAATCCATCTCAAGCTTTTGACGTGTAATTGTAATTGAATTTTCCTTGAGAATTCTCAGTACTTTACTCATTAAGTCGTATTGAAAATTAAGTTGAAATGAGTCATCAATTGTTTTTTCCTCGATAGCTGAAGATTCTAAAGTTAATCTTGCAGAAGCTCTGTAGGCATTAATTAAACCACCTACACCTAATTTTGTTCCACCAAAATACCGAACAGAGACAACCAAAATATTGGTTACATCAAATGATTGAATTTGACCATAAATTGGCATTCCTGCTGAATTACTAGGTTCACCATCATCATTTGCTCTAAATCTAACAGATTCTGTTCCTAATTGCCATGCATAACAAAAATGACGAGCAGTATGATGCTTCTTTCTCAAAAACTCCAAAAAATCTTTTACAGAGGCTTCCTCAGTCAATGGAAATGCATACCCATAAAATTTGCTATTTCTATCTTTAAATAGCGTTTCTATTGAAGGTTTAGTAATGGTCTTGTATAAATCATCCATTAACAGACATAATTAATATGATACTAACTACGGCAATACCAATTCCAACCCAATTTTTATTTATTAATTTTTCATTAAAAATAAACAAGCCAAAAAGAGTTGACAAAATAACAATCCCAACGTTGTTTAAAGTAAA
>Ga0115547_1002221_pt1 | contig 10866 bp, 9 predicted proteins | sample COGITO_mtgs_1004_3_FD_87185 | JGI IMG/M metagenome (GOLD analysis project Ga0115547, IMG submission 87185) | Pelagic marine microbial communities from North Sea - COGITO_mtgs_100420 | ecosystem: Environmental > Aquatic > Marine > Epipelagic | place: Germany:Helgoland, sampling site Kabeltonne...
CGGAGTGACAGGTTGAGGGTTCGGAGTGACAGGTTGAGGGTTCGGAGTGACAGGTTGAGGGTTCGGAGTGACAGGTTGAGGTTTCCAAATGACAGCCCTCAGTCTGCCATCCTGAGCGAAGCCGAAGGATCTCAAACTTATCGCTAAACTTATCACTATCAAGGTCCCGCCAAACAGGGCAAAATACTCATCAAACTAGCAAGGAACTTCTATGCGAATAATTATTGGTATGTCTGGCTCTAGTGGTGTTATTTATGGCATTCGCATGCTGCAGATGCTCGCCGATAAGCCTGAGATCGAAACCCATCTGGTGATGAGCCAAGCGGCGCGCATGAATATAGGTATAGAAACCGATTGGGCTGTGGAAGATGTTGAGGCCCTGGCCGATGAGGTGCATAACAATAAAAACATTGGTGCGACCATTGCCAGTGGCTCGTTTAAAACCGCGGGCATGATCGTGGTTCCATGTTCCATGAAAACCCTCTCTGGAATCGTTAATTCCTATGCGGATAATCTGCTCATTCGCGCTGCTGATGTCATTCTCAAAGAGCGCCGCAGGCTGGTCATTGTGCCTCGTGAATCGCCTTTACACACTGGCCACTGCGAACTGATGTTTAAGGCCAGCCAATACGGAGCGATTATCTGTCCGCCATCACCTGCGTTTTATACCAACCCGCAAAGCGTGGACGATATTATCAATCACTCCGTGGCTCGGGTGCTGGATCTATTTGATGTTGAGACTGCCAGTCTGAAACGCTGGCAAGGGCAGGGCAGTTAATGGCGGCTGATACCGCTCCATTAAAGGCTTTTCTGCAGTTAGAATCGGTTTTGACTCTATCGGTCAATGATGAGCAAGGGCCCTGGACTGCGCCCGTTCTCTACGTGGCTGACGAGGATTTAAATCTCTATTTTCTCTCCTCTTCGTCGACCCGGCATATTGCCAGTTTGCCTGAAGATGGTCGCATTGCTGCATCGATCTACAGCGACTACAAAGGCGATTGGTTGGGTATTTGCGGTGTGCAGATGGAAGCGGATATCAGTCAGGTTGATGAGGCTCACAGAGCCGCCGCTGCGGCACGTTATTTTCAGCGTTTCCCTGAAGTGAAGGCGCTGATCGACAATCCGGCTAACGATCAGGAAAAACGCATTGGTGCGGCCTTTGGTAAGAGTCATTTTTTTCGTGTAACGCCGACCTTTCTGCGCTTTATTAACAATGCCGATGGTTTTTCATCGCGCAATGAGTGGCGGTTCTAGGCTTTTTTAAGAAGCCCTTTTATAGAAAGAAGCGATTTTTATAGAAAGAAGCCACTTAATCAAAAAGCCTGGTCGGCAAAATTATTCCGTCTTATTCCTTCTTATTCCTCTAGATTAAACAACTTCGTATTACCGCCACGAGCAACTAAATTCTCTGTGCGCGTGCGCTCACTTAAAAACCACAGCAGCCAGTGATAGCTGTAATCTTGGTCCCGCTGGGGCCATTCAATCAGTGGGATAATACTCCCAGTGCGTTTTGCCATCGCTTGCCTGAGGTCTGAGCTATTGGTATTCAGGCTGTTGGTGACTATGCCCTCCACCTGATTATCTAAAACCAGACCGGTAAGGTTATCTAGGGCGGCAAATTGCAGCAAGTTTTTCGCTAGGCCCGCTTTGCCGTATTTATCCCGCAGGCTAAGTAAATCGTCTTGATGGCAGCCGTCAGCGGTAACAATGACCGGGCAGCCACAGAGTAGGGCGCTGGCAATTTGTTTCTCTGCATGGGCGAATGGGTCCTGGGGAGTAATAACAACTACCACCACACCACGGCCTTGAACTGACAGTCGATTGTCTTCGCCGGTGGGGCCCGGAAGTTCGATTGGATTGGCCAGAGTCTCTCTGGCAACTGCATCAATCTGCTGGAGCCAGGATGGGTCTGTGGCGACCTGCTGCAGAATAATTAGCCTTGAGTCGATTGAGGTAGACTGCCATTTTTTCAGTGCCTTTTGGGCGTCTGATACTAAGGCTCCATGATCTGTTTTAGAGTCATTGATAACTAGGTCAAATGATCGGCCTGTAGTCTCTGGAATATCCGCTTGTGAGAAGCGCAGCATATAGTTGGGTCCGCCGGCTTTTGGACCTGTGCCGGATAACCCGCGACCGCCGAATGGGTTAACCCCAACTACGGCACCAACCATGTTGCGATTAATATAGGTGTTGCCAGCGATGGTGTTGCTAAATACTTTCTGTGCAAAGGCCTGAATGCGGCTGTGAACGCCTAGGGTAAGACCAAAGCCGGTGTTGTTAATCTGTTCAATCACCTTGCCCAGCTGATCAGAATCAAAGCGAACCACATGAAGTATTGGGCCGAAGACTTCGTCTGTCAGCACGTCGAGGGAATCAATTTCAAAGGCATGGGGTGCGATGAAGCTGCCATTGGCACAGCTGCTATCCAACTCGACTTTTGCAATCAATTTAGCTTCGCGGTTCATGCGATCTATATGAGACTGGAGTTCTTTCTGTGCCCCGGAATCGATCACTGGCCCCAGATCACTGCTGAGTAAGCGTGGGTCGCCGGCCTTCAGTGAGGCCATGGCACCTTTCAGCATGTGCAGCAAATTGTCGGCTATATCGGATTGGATAAATAATACGCGGAGGGCTGAGCAGCGCTGTCCGGCACTTTGGAAGGCCGACATGATTACGTCATCCACTACCTGTTCTGGCAGGGCGCTGGAGTCCACGACCATACAGTTTTGGCCGCCAGTTTCAGCGATAAAGGGAATCGGTGGGCCGCTGCGTTTGGCTAGCTGTTGATTGATATGCTGTGCAGTGCCAGTGGAACCAGTGAAGGAAATGCCTTTAATACGGCTGTCGGTGAGCACTAGGTTGCCGATCTGGGAGCCACTGCCAAGCAGCAAATGTAAGGCTTCGCCTGGAACGCCGGCCTCGTGAAAAAGACGCACGGCAATGGCGGCAATGGCCGGTGTCTGCGCTGCGGGTTTGGCCAGTACTGTATTACCCGCCGCCAGGGCCGCGGCGATTTGACCGACGGTAATGGCGAGGGGAAAGTTCCACGGACTGATACAGAAGAATACGCCGCGTCCGGTTAAGCCCTGGAATGATTTGGCTTGCACTGCGTAGTAACGACAGAAGTCGATGGCCTCGCGGACTTCGGAAATACCATCATTAACTGTGCGTCCAGCTTCAAGGCTGATGACGCCAATTAACTCACCAAAGTCTCTCTCCATAAGGTCTGCGACTTTCTCGAGAATTGTCGCGCGTGCGCCGTGACCTACGCTGTTCCATGCATTATAGGCTCGATGGGCAGACTCTAGGGCTGTGAGTATCTCTCCATCGCTGACACGGCCGCTGTGACCAATCAGCTGAGTCTGATCACTTGGGCTGTAGTTGGGTTCCAGTGGTTTGTCTAACGCCACACCGCCGATAATCGGCTGGGATATCAACTGTGGTGTTTTCGCTACCTGCGCTAATAACAGCTCTGATTCCTGTACTGAATCTAGATCTATGCCATGGGCATTTTTACGATCTTCACCCACTGCGCTAAACATTTCCGGAGGAATAGGAATGCCTTTGTGCTGATAGGGGAAGCAGCTATTGACCTGCTTGCGATTATCTTCAAGTAGCTCTTCTACTGGTGTCTGTTCATCGAGGAAGCGATTGACGAAGGAGCTGTTGGCGCCATTTTCCAGCAGACGTCGCACTAGGTAGGGCAACAGATCGCTATGGTTGCCAATGGGGGCATAGACACGCACTGGAATGACTTTGGCCGTGGCTGTTTTTCCGTTGGCGGCTTTTGAAATAGAGAGTCTCAGGTTGTCATAGAGAATATGGCCCATGCCATGAAGACGCTGAAACTCAAATTGACGGTCTCCGGCAATGTTCAGAATCATGGTGGCGGTGTAGGCATTGTGGGTCGCAAATTGTGGGTAAATCGCGTCCTGAGCATCGAGTAAAATGCCGGCGCAGTGCTGGTAGCAGAGATCGGTATTGGCTTTGCGGGTGAATACAGGATAGCTGGCAAGGCCTAGCTCTTGGGCATGTTTGATCTCGGCATCCCAGTAGGCACCTTTAACCAGTCGCACCATTAAACGGCGATTAGCCTCACGGGCTAGGCCAATTAGCCATTTGGCGGTATCCGGTGCGCGCTTCTGGTAGGCCTGCAGTACAAAGCCGAGTCCCTGCCAGCCATCGAGATCCTTGTCTTTGGCGAGGATTTCAAAGATGTCCATGGAGATGTCGAGTCTGTAGGCTTCCTCGGCATCTATGGAGAGGCCAATGTTGTATTTCGCCGCTTGGACACAGAGCTGCTTAATGCGTGGCAGCAATTCAGTCATCACTAGATCGTACTGGGCAAAATAGTAACGTGGGTGAAGTGCCGAGAGTTTTACCGAGATACCATTGGCGCTGTTTACATCAGTGGCTTCATCGCGCTCAGGGCTGCTTTCACTTTTACCTATTTTATCAATGGCACTGGCATAGGCGGTTAAATATTTCTGGGCATCGGCATCGGTGCGTGCGCCTTCGCCGAGCATATCAAAAGAAAATCGAGTGTTATTGTCATTTTGTTTGGCGCCGCGCTTGAGGCCTTCTTTAATATCCCGTCCCAGCACATATTGACCGCCCATTATTTTCATCGCCTGCATCACTGCAGCGCGAATAACAGGTTCGCCAGCGCTGGCGGTGAGTCGTCTGACCCAGTTGTCGGTGTTTTCCGTGATCTCTGCGTCGAGACTCACCAACTGGCCAGTGAGCATCAGACCCCAGGTTGAGGCATTCACAAACAGTGACTTGGACTTATTGCGATGGCTGTTCCAGTTGCCGGCCTTAATTTTTTCGGCAATTAAGCGATCTGCGGTTAATGCATCGGGCACACGCAATAGGGCTTCAGCGAGACACATCAGTGCCACGCCTTCAGCATTTGAGAGACCAAACTCGAGTAAAAAAGCATCCAATATACCGTTGCTGGATTTGTCCGCTCGACACTGAGTGACCAGGTCCCGTGACTCTTGCAAAATAGTGTCGCGAGTTGCGCCAGAGAGGGGATTACTGTGCAACAACTGGGTCACAGCTTGGTGCTCATCCTGGTGGGTGGCATGACGTATTTTATTGCGCAGCGAAGTCTGATTCATGGGTGCTTACTCGCGTTTAGGTGCTGTTGAATATGTGGCATTCTTGCTTAAATTATGTAGTATATGTCTCCATAATTTGCCATATTCCAGTCAAATAAACTGCTAATTTGGCTTTTGTCGACTATTATGCTCTTTCAGGTTTTTGTTTATGGAGTGTCGAATAGAATGCCAAACAGAGTGCTAAAAGTGAAAACAGTGACTGATCTTGATCGTACTGATCGACGGATTCTTAATATATTGCAGCGCCAGGGTCGTATCGCCAACGTAGAGCTGGCGAAGCAGGTGAACCTCACTCCGACACCCTGCCTTGAACGGGTTAAGCGACTGGAAAAAGAGGGCTTTATTACCCAATATGTGGCGCTGCTGGATCCGGTGAAAGCCAACGCCTCACTCTCCGCCTATATTGAGGTGCAGTTAGACAGCACAACCACCGAAGCTATTACGCTGTTCGATCAGCAGATGTTGTTATTGGACGAGGTGGTGGAATGTCAGCTGGTGGCTGGTGGCTTTGATTATTTGATCAAGATTCGAGTGGAGGATATGCAGCATTACCAGCGTTTTCTCGGTGGCAAGCTATCTGGGATTAAAGGGATTAGCCAGACCCACACCTATGTGGTGATCCATGACGTAAAGTCTGAGACGGCGATTAAGATAAATCCCTAGGGCTGATCTGTTTTTATGAATAACCTAGTTTTATAAATAAATGCGAGGTACTCGCCCTGGCATACGGGTGAGCAGTTCATAGCCGATGGTGCCGCAGTAGCTGGCGACTTCATTGACCGGCAACTCTGGGCCCCAGAGTACGGCCTTGTCACCAATGGCAACGTCGCTTAACTCTGTAACGTCAACTGTAATCATATCCATAGAGACACGGCCTACGAGCGGGTAGCGAACACCATTAATCAGTACTGGCGTGCCATTGCTGGCGTTGCGCGGATAGCCGTCGCCATAGCCAACGGTAATGGTGGCGATAGTTGAGTCTCGCTCGGCAGTCCAGTTTGCTGTGTAGCCCACGGACTCACCAGCAGCAATACTACGCAGGGAAATCACTGCAGATTCAAATGACATTACCGGCTTCAGCTTATCGGCATTCTCTTGGGGTCCAGCAAAGGGTGAGTTGCCATAGAGCATATAACCCGGGCGCTGCCATTCCCGCTGGGCTTTGGGCCAGGCCAAAATGGCGGCTGAATTGGCTAGGCTCTGCATTGCCGCAACTGGTGCGCAGACTTTAAAGGTAGCGATTTGCTTGGCGGTCGCATCACTGTGCAAATCATCGGCACAGGCAAAGTGCGAGGTAACGACGATGGGCTGGCTAACATTGCGACTGCTGTTGAGGGTTTTATACACCTCATTGATTTCGTCGGGGTGAAAACCCAGACGGTGCATACCGGTGTCGACGCCGAGCCAGACCGTTAAAGGCAGTGCTAAATCCGCATCAATAATCGCTTGTTTTTGCTGATGATTTTCAACCATCACCCAGAAGCCTTTGGTAGCAGCTACTTTGAGTTCGGCGGCGTCAAAGGCGCCTTCTAATAATAGTATCGGTTGTTTGATTCCGGCGCTGCGCAGTTCCAGTGCCTCTTCAATACAGGCAACACCAAAGGCTGGGGCAATATCACTGAGGGCCTGAGACACCTTTACCGCGCCATGACCATAGGCATTGGCCTTGACCATGGGTATGGTCTTTGAGTCGGGGGCCAATGACTGCGCCAACTGATAGTTGTGGCGCAGGGCCTGAAGGTCGATAACTGCTCTGGTAGGTCTGGACATGCTGTTACCTGTTTTTCAAATAGAGTAGCAAAATCTAGTAATCAAATTTTGCGGCGGAATAGAGCGTCTGAGCCGCCAGCCAGATGTCGCCAATGGTGCCATCGCCAACTGGCTTGCCGTCGATCTCAGTGATCGGGGCGATTTCCTTTGAGGAGCTGGTAATCCAGACTTCGTCTGCATTGGCTACTTCATCCATGGTGACTATGCGCTCTTCCACACTAATCTGGCCATCGTTGCGCAGTACGTCGAGAATAATCTGTCGGGTGATGCCCGGGAGTTTTTGATTGTCCAACAATGGCGTTATTACGGTGCCATTTTTAACAATAAAGACATTACAGGCACTCGCTTCGGTGAGCTGATTGTCTGCATTAAACAGCAGGGTCTCGTCACTGCCTTGGGCGTAGCCATGCTGAAAATGCAGCACATTGCCGAGCAGCGCAGTGGATTTTATCTGGCAGCGCTCCCAGCGAAGATCGCGAGTAGTGGAGGCTTTTTTCGCTTTAACAATGCTCTTGTCAGCTATGGGTGCCGGGGCTATTTCAAAGGTATAGGCAAACACAGTCGGCGCTACATTTTCTGGAAAAGCGTGAAAGCGTTTTGTGTCGGTGCCACGGCTTACATGCAGATAGATACCTAAATTGCCGGCATCATTTTCCGAGATCAAGCGATTACAGAGTTCAGCCCAGTCGTCTACCGACCAGTCTAGTCGAATGCCGATTGCCTCGAGACCCTCTTGCATGCGCGCTATATGAGGGGCAAAGCCGACCATTTTCCCAGCATAGGAGGGCACCACTTCATAGATGCCATCACCGAATAAAAATCCGCGATCCATTGGCGATATTTTGGCCTGCTCTATGGGCATGTAACGGCCATCTAGAAATGCAATACTCATGTTCATACCTTGTTGGGGTGGGACACTTAGCCACTTTTATTGAGAGGCTTTGATTAGTCTTTTTTATCACTTTGCCTTACAGCGAAAAAGGGTATCAGCGTGATTGGTCGCACGCAAAGCAAATTAATCTGTATAGCGGTTTTATTTGTGGCTTGTCAGGTATTTTTTAATGGCGATTGCGAAATTCCCGAGAAAATACGCTGAGATCAACAAAAACCGCCCAATTTTCTCAGGTCTTTAATGAGTTTTTCACTAATATCCGCGCTTAAACCATCTTCGGTTAAGCTGTTTTCTCGGGTCACACCATCGACACTTCCACGCCCTGAGAGATACTGTAGGCTGGCCAAATTATCCCAGCCCAGCAGCATATCTTGCTCTCTCAACACTGAGAGCATGGCGATCAAACCATGGGCTCCCCAGTTGGATACGTCAGCAATCAGCAGTTCGTCGCAGCAGGTGGCTGAAGGAATAATATTGAGCTGTTGGAGGGTCGTCGCCACATTGCCCATGCCTATTTCATTGCCGCCATCGCCAATGGCGATAGTGGGGCAACTGGCCAAGCTTAAAAAGTAATCGAAGCTGGCGCAGGCGGGGCTAATATCTTCGCCGCGCATATTGTAATAGTGGCCATCTGCGGCCATGCCCGGACGTTCAATAGAGATAACCAGTGAGGGCTGATAATACTGTAATGCATTTTCTGCTTCGACCTTGCTGAGCGCGGGTTCACCGACACTAATTTTGTGCACTCGGTAATCATCGGCGATGGCATCTGCTAGGGGCGCACCACAGACTAGTACAGGTTTCATACCCATGGTTTCTAATGCGCCATAGAGCGCGATGGCGCCCACTGGTCCATCGGTTTCATAGGTGCCAGCCACGGGGAAGCCGGTGCCGATCAGTACGGTGCTGGCGCTAGTAGTGGGAGTACTGAGGGCGCTGGCCGCCTGTACTAACTGGGCGGCGCGCAAATAGTAACCTGGTACCAGCGCCGCCTGCAGTGTTTGCATGCCTCGAGGGTTGCGCGCCACTAAAAGGTTTTCGATATGGGTGCTGAGAATCAGATTATTCATCGAGCCCAACTTGCTCCAGAACGGTGTCGGCAAAGCGCTGCTGATCGAGCAGTAATAGGTTGTGTGCCTGCTCTATGCTGATCGCTTCAAAGCGCAGAATACCGCCGGGCAAGAGTTGTGCGAGCTTGCCAATATCCAGGGAGAGTACTGAACCTAGTTTGGGGTAGCCGCCGATGGTTTGACGATCATTGAGCAGCACTATGGGTTGACCGTCTGCAGGTACTTGAATAGCACCAAGGCAAATGCCTTCAGAGAGAATGCCGTCGAGAGTCGATTTAATCCCTGGGCCTTTGAGTCTAAAACCCATGCGGTCGCTGCTCTCGGTGACCTTATATTCAGAGCTGAAAAATAGCTGTTTACTAATATGACTAAAAGCCTGCTGCTGGTAACCCAGTACCACTCGCAAGACTGTGCTGTTGCTGCTGTAGTCTGGACGGTGGCTGTCGGGTACGCGCTGCTGCGGTGCGGAGAGACTCTCTGAGCAGGGTATAAAGTCTCCGGCTTGCAGTGCCGTGCCATCGCGATGTAATCCGCCTAAGGCTTCTCTGGGCACTGTGGCGGCACTATTGAAAATAGGATTAATGGTGAATCCACCGGCGACGGCGAAGTAGCCACGACTGCCTGATGAGGCAAATCCCAGTTCGATGCGATCGCCGACTTTTACTTGATGGCTCTGCCATAGCGCTCGGGATTGTTGGTTAATACTCAATGGAATAGTCGCGCCAGTGACGGCAATGGTGGTATTAACCGTCGATTCTAAAACCAAACCGCCAACGGTGATTTCGATAGCGGCAGCGGTTTGCTGATCACCGCAGAGACGATTAGCCCAGCGAAAGGCTTCTCTATCCAAGGGGCCGCCAGTGGTGAGGCCAATACCGTGCTGGCCAAAGCGCCCTGCGTCTTCAATCAAGCTAAATATACCTGACTGAATCACCTTAAACCCGCTGTTAATAGTCATAAGAGGCCGCCCATACCCAGATAGGTTTCTCTGTCTATGGCGTTGAAGCGCACCCGATCGCCGACTTGAACTGGCATGCTCGGCTCAGCACTGGGGTCGAACATTAGCGCTGGGCAGAGGCCAATCAGATTCCAGCCGCCTGGAGACTCTGCTGGATAGACTGCAGTTTGGCGGTCGGCAATAGCAACTGCGCCCCGGGGAACTTTTTGCCGCGGGGTGGCGAGTCGTGGTGCGGCTATGCGGGGGTCAAGTTCGCCAAGATAGGCAAAGCCAGGGGCGAAGCCTATGGCATAAACACGGTATTCAGATTGTTGGTGAATACTGATGACTTCTTCAATGGAGAGGCCTGCATTATCAGCCAGTGTTTGCAGGTCAGGTCCTGACTCGGCGCTGTAGTAAACCGGCAGTGTGACCAATGCTCCGGATTGGCTGACGTCTGTATCTATGGGGTCAGCCAGTGCACGGCGAATAGCGGCGCGCACTGCATGATGATCGGTTTTAAAGGGATCGTAAATCACTAGCAGGGAAGCGTAGGAGGCCACAAGGTCGATTAGCTGCGTGCCGAGACTGGTGCGCAGCTGTGCGGCGGTTGCGGCTATCTCTGATGCGATTGACTCGCTAATAATTTGAGTGCGCGCATCGCCAAAATAGACGATCAGAGAATTCTCTCCCGCGATGGAGATATTTTTTAGGCTATGCATTACGAATTAATGAGCTGACGAATTTCTTGGATGGCTTTGACGCCTTCTGGGTTGTCGCCGTGTACGCAGAGGGAGTCAGCTTGCAGTTCAAGGCGGTGACCACTGACGGTGGTGACGCAGCCTTCGGTTTTCAGTTGCTGGACCTGTGCGAGCATTTTTTCACGGCTGTGTACTGCGCCTTCTTTGGCTCTTGAGAGGAGGGCGCCGTTGTCGTCGTAGCAGCGGTCGGCAAAGGCTTCAAAGATGACGTCGATGCCAAACATCTTGGCCTCTTCGCGGTGGGTTTCGGCTTCTGGTGTCGCCTGAAGCATAAAGGCGAGAGGTAGGTGTGTTTCGGCGATGGCTTCCATGA
>Ga0115547_1002222_pt1 | contig 10865 bp, 10 predicted proteins | sample COGITO_mtgs_1004_3_FD_87185 | JGI IMG/M metagenome (GOLD analysis project Ga0115547, IMG submission 87185) | Pelagic marine microbial communities from North Sea - COGITO_mtgs_100420 | ecosystem: Environmental > Aquatic > Marine > Epipelagic | place: Germany:Helgoland, sampling site Kabeltonne...
TAAAGAAGTTGCGCGTTTGGCTGAAGCTGGGACAAAAAACATCGCAGTTTGTGCGCCCGCGTTCTCAGCTGATTGCATTGAGACGCTGGAAGAAATCAACGAAGAGATTTTTGAGAGCTTTGAGCATGCAGGCGGTAAAGACTTTACCTACATCCCTTGCCTGAATGATGACGATGCGCACATCAAGGCACTTGGAACAGTTATTGAAAGAAATCTTCAGGGTTGGTTGGACTAATTTTCTCAATTTAGTCACTGGGCCCAGAACTGGGCCCTTTCCATTTTATAGAAATCCATACCCTAGAACGAAAAAAGGCGACGCTTTTAAGCGTCGCCTTTTAAAGATTTAGTGCTTCAGCTTACTTAGTTACAGCTGCTGCAACCAAAGCCAAAAGAATCAACGGCAAAAGAGCGCCTGTTGAAGAAGAACCAGCTTCTTCGATGATTACTGGTGCTTCGATTGTTGGCTCAGCGTAAGAACCAGCGAAAGATGTTGTTGCTACGGCTGTCAAAGCAGCTGCGAGTACTAGTTTTTTCATGTTATTCTCCAGATTAGGCGTACGCAGAAATTACTGGGCACGCACCCAAGACTTACCTCGTCCCTCTGTGTAAACAATTATTTGGCGAGATTGCAAACCCACATTGTCGTAATCATCACGAGAATGGTCATTTTCTCGTCAAATTAGCAACACTTGAGTGCCAACTTGTGTTTTGGAGAACAACTCTGCGATATGTTCGTTGTACAGGCCAATACACCCACTCGACGATTTACGGCCAATCTTGCGCGTGTCTTGCGTTCCATGAATCCGATAATACGTCCAGCTAAGATAAAGCGCGTGTGACCCCAAAGGGTTCTCTGGACCTGGACCAATGAACTTTGGCCATTCGGGATTACGTTCCAGCATCGATGGCGTCGGACGCCAGCTTGGACCATCGACCTTACGCGTAATTTCTGTACGACCGCGGCGAGTCAATTCTTCTGTGAGCGGAACACTAGATGGATAGAGTTTATATTCAGTCTGATCTTCATTCCAAAAATGGACTGCTCGACTGTCAATATCGACAAGAATTGCGCCTTTCTGTGTATTTTCAAAGTAAGTACGCCAATCCAGAGTACGGAAACTAGAGATGTTGCGACGCACTGATTTCGTCTGATCACGTTCTGCGAAACCCGGTAAATCGTTTATTTGAGCCAGTACAGGCGTGGCTAGAACGGCGGCAGATCCAGTTAGGAACGCACGGCGTGTAGGAATTTCAAATAGCTTTTTGGACATTATTGTCTCTCCATCGCTTATACTCTTGCCTTAGGGCGGACATTATTGCGCGAAAGACGCAGTCGCAAATCAAACAATCGTTATTGTGCGGGCTCACACCGATGTGCGTTTGAAATGCAACGCAACCCACGGTATGGCAAAAGTAACAGAAATTTCCGAGTGGAGCAAAAAATGGTCAGAATGATAGCAATTATGATGGTCGGGTTGATTTCACTTTCCGCCTGTACGCCAGCAGAGCCTCAATTGGGCCGTGACGGAAAACCAGCCACTAAGGTTTACAAGATTGGCCGCAATGCGACCGGTAAGCTTCAGTTCCGTATGCTTGACTCGGTAAACGCGCTGCGCGGCTCGAAGAGTGTTGCTCCTGTTGAGCTAAACCCACAGCTGAATGCCGCCGCAGCAACGCACTCACGCGATATGTCCATCCAAAACCGCCCTTGGCATTTTGGTTCAGACGGTTCATCTCCAATCGATCGCGTTCAACGCGTTGGCTATACTGGCCAGTTGGTTGGTGAAAATATCTCTGAATCTTATGAAACCGAATTGGAAACATTGGGTGCTTGGATTGAGCAACCAGACACACGCCGCACAATTCTAGCCGTCAATGCCAAAGATATGGGTTTCGCGTGGCATCAAGAAGAAAACGGTAAAATTTGGTGGACCCTGATCATGGGCAACCCGTCAACATCTCCGTTGATTCCATCCGTCAATCCGTCAGCAAGCCGTTTGGTGCCCATTGTGATTTCAGAGGAAACAGCAACGACCGGTGAAGAAGTCGCCGAAATTATCGCTGCTGCCGAGTAGTAAAACAGAAGCGTAGGACCGCGATTTATGGATTGATCTTAATCGGTGTACCGTTTTGTACCATCGAATAGATCTCTTCGATTTCGCGGTTCGGCACTGCGATACATCCCCAGGTCCAATTGTTTCTACCCAACTTACGGCGATCTGATTCACCGTGAATGAAAATATCTCCACCAGGAGGTTTGCCCAGCGCCGCAGCCTCTGACCGATCTTTAGCATTCGGATATGAAATCCCAATCGAAAGGTGGAATTTGCTGTTTGGGTTCCTACGATCGATGAAATAGTTGCCTTCGGGTGTTCTGCCATCGCCCTCGTAAAACTTGTCACCAATTGGGGCAAAGCCAAGGTCAAAACTATACTCTTTTAGTACAGTATTTTTGTGAAAAAGGAACATTTTACGTTCCGATTTATTCACAATGATATAAGTAACCTTAGGACCACGATACGTTTTGAATTTGCTTTTTGGCGTACACGCACTGACAATCGAAACGGCAAATCCAGCCAAAATCAAAGTTCTACGCTTCATATAGTCCACTCGCATTACTTTTAGAATATTCGGCTTCTAACATCACTGATGGCTTTCGGGATACTAAAAACAATGCGATCACCCGATAGTGAGCTTAGGTCCCTCAACCTTGGAATTTTCGCGCCGGAACGAACCAACCAATTCAACGTGCGAAGACCAGCGGAACTGATCAACAGGTTGAACCCATTCCAAAACAAACCCGGCTTCAACCAATTGCGCAGCGTCGCGCGCAAAGGTCACTGGATTACATGACACATAAGCAATCACGTTCACTTTTGAATTCGCAATTTCACGCACCTGTTCGACTGCACCAGCACGTGGTGGATCCAGAACAACAGCGTCAAACTTGGCCAATTCATCCGGCAACATAGGACGGCGGAATAAATCGCGGGCCTCTGATGTGACCGGTTTCAGATCAAGGGCCATGCGCCAACCCTGATCAAGGGCCGCGACCATCGCCTTGTCGCCTTCAACTGCATGAACGGCAGATGTCTGCGCCAAAGGCAAAGCAAATGTACCGCTACCCGCGAACAGGTCAGCAACGCGTTTGCTGCCTTTAACAATCTCACCAACCAAAGCCTGCAATGTCGCAGCACCGTGGGCAGTCGCTTGCAAAAACCCACCTGCAGGCACAACAACTTTAGCATTGCCAAAGGCGTGGCGCGGTGGCGTACGCATGGCGATCGTTTCACCATCCCATGTGAGACGGGCCAAACCACTGCGGTCACACAATTGCGCAAGTTCAGAACGCAAAGGACCATCTAGTTCTTTACCGCCCGTGACTGATGCATCCAAACCATCTTCAGACACAGTCAGCGTAACAGCCAATGCCGCCTTACGGCTGGTACCGATTGTTGCCAATTCCTCAGCGATTGGGAAACCTGCCATGATCTTGGGATCAAGCAACTGGCAATCAGGTACTTCGATAACAGTGCCACTAGCGCGACCATGGAAGCCAACCATCGCACCGCTTTTCGTACGCTTAGCTGCAACTGTTGCGCGCTGGCGTGATTTGGCGGGTGAAGTCAGTGTTGGACGAATTTCAGGTGACAGATCATGCGCAGCAAAGGCGCGTTTCACAATTTCCGCTTTCCACGTCGCAACGAATTCATCATTCGCATGTTGCAACTGACAGCCACCACAAGACTTAAAGTGACGACAAGGCGCAGCAACACGATCCGAAGATGGAGTCTGAATACGCACATCTTTCAGCGCATCGCCCTCTTGCCTTGCGGTCACGATTTCACCGGGCAAAGTCATCGGCGCGAACAATGGACCATCAGCGATACCATCGCCCTGATGGCCCAAACGGATAATTTTAAATTCTGTCATACGGCTCCCCTATCGCCAGTCGCACAAATACGAAAGGGTTATTGTGCAACCTGTGTTGATATGAACCCACCAGATTGCCGATCCCAATAGCGGGCATACAGACCCTGTTTAGCAAGCAACGTCTGGTGATCACCCACCTCGACGATGCGTCCCTTGTCCATCACAACAATGCGATCCATCTCTGTCAGTGTCGAAAGGCGGTGCGCAATTGCGAGCACAGTCTTGCCCTCCATCACACGCGCCAGCGCTGTTTGAATTGACACTTCAACCTCACTATCAAGGGCGCTGGTCGCTTCATCCAAGACAAGAATTGGCGCGTCCTTTAAAATAGCACGCGCCAATGCGATCCTTTGGCGTTGGCCACCAGATAACTTTACACCACGCTCACCCAGATAAGCGTCATAGCCATCACGTTTCATATGATCTTGAAGTTCTTGGATGAACTCATGCGCTTCGGCTTTTTCAGCCGCAGCCATCACTTCAGTATCAGTTGCGTCAGGTTTGCCATACAGAATGTTGTCACGGGCAGACCTATTGAACATCGCAGTTTCTTGCGTAACCATCCCGATATTGCGGCGCAAGCTTTCTTGCGTGACATTTTTAGTATCCACGCCATCGATTTCAATTGTACCGGCTTCAGGATCATAAAGGCGCAAGAGAAGTGAGACCAACGTCGACTTACCCGCCCCCGATGCACCAACAATGCCCAGCTTTTCGCCAGCACCAATCGTAAGGTCAACATCCATCAACCCACCCGTTTCGCGACCATAAGCGAAGCTAAGATTGCTGAATTTGATCTCTCCTTTTGGAACAGACAACACAGGGGCATGATCCGCATCATCCACGCGATCTGGACGTGTTAGGGTCTTCATTCCGTTCTCAATCTCACCCACATTGGAATAGATAGCCATCAGTGTGAAACTTACCCAGCCTGTCATCTGCGCGATACGGATCGCAATTGCACCCGCTGCCACAATATCACCCGACGACGCCTCACCGCGTTGCCACAATAGGATGGTGCCGCCCAACAATAGAACCGGCAGCAATCCAGCCAAAGCCATCAATCCAAATCGGAATGTCGCAGACAGGTAACCAAAACTTAGCGCGCTTTCGCGAAAGGATTTCATAGCGCCAAGGGCTGCGCGATCCTCGTGGTCAGAATGGGCAAACAGCTTAACAGTTTTGATATTCGTGATGGTATCGACAACTTGCCCAGAAACCATCGCACGTTTTCCAGCGCGATCAGCCGAGCGCACGCGTACACGCGGAAGGTACCATTTGATCAGCGCGAAATAGAAAACCAGCCAAACGAAGAATCCAATGGCCACACGCCAATCAATGGCCACCAGCAACAGAATTGATCCGAACAAAGACGCCAACGCGAAGGCAACAACGTTAATTACCTCGGATGCAACATCCGTTACAGCCCGCGCACATTGCATCTGTTTTTGAGCAATACGGCCTGCAAAATCATCATCGAAAAAGCTGACATTCTGGCCCAAGGTCCAGCGATGCAAACGCGACAAAACCAACGGATTTACACTGGGCTGCACGATGATCGAATTGGTCGCAGCAGATAGGCCAAACAGCACGGGACGGGCGATCAGGAAAAAAGCCAATGCACCTGCGATTAATCCTACATTGGTCACGGAAAAGAACCCATCGGGCCCCAGCGTAACTGTAGCATCAATAACGTTTCCAAGGATCAACGCAGTTCCAGCTTCCATCGCGCCAGCAGCAGCAGAAAAGAACGCTGCAAACCACAAGGCGGGCCATGAACCAGACAAGCACCAGCGCATAAACGCACCCAATGTTTGTGGCGGCGGCCCGTCCGCAGGCTTAAACGAGTCGATCATATTGGCAAAGCTTATCATTCTGCATCCTCGGTCTTTAGGAACCCACCAGATTGCCGGGCCCAGAATTCAGAATATAGGCCACCCAGCGCCAAAAGCGCGTCGTGGTCGCCATCTTCAACAATTTTTCCAGCATCAAGAACCAAAATACGATCCATTTGCGCAATCGTAGACAGACGGTGCGCAATCGCGATCACTGTTTTGCCCTCCATCATCCCATACAGCGTCTTCTGAATTGCAGCTTCAACTTCGCTATCCAATGCACTTGTCGCCTCATCCAACAACAAGATCGGCGCATCCTTCAAAATGACACGGGCCAAGGTCACGCGTTGGCGCTGACCGCCTGAAAGCTTCACACCGCGTTCGCCAACTTGGGCCTCATAACCACGCCGACCTTCGGGATCAGTGAGGTCCTGAATAAAAGTATGCGCCTCTGCCTGTTTAGCCGCTGCAATTATATCGGCTTCTGAAGCGTAAGGACGGCCATAAAGCATGTTGTCGCGAACCGAGCGGTGCAGAAGCGAACTCTCTTGCTGGACCATCCCAATATTCATCCGCAGGCTGTCTTGGGTCACCTGCCCCACGTCCTGTCCATCAATCAATATTTGACCGCTGTCAGGATCATAAAACCGCAGAAGTAACTTGACCAAAGTCGACTTTCCAGCACCTGAACGGCCAATCAGCCCAATTTTTTGACCCGGTTCAATCACCAAATCGACTGCATCCAAGCCGCCGCTTTTACGACCGTAATGATGGGTTAACCCTTTTAGTTCGATCCGCCCTTTGTCCATCTTCAACGCTTTGGCATTTGAGACATCCTTAAGCATAATCGGTTGCGCAATCGTTTCCATTCCCTCAGCTACTACCCCAAGCTGGCGAAAGAACGATGTCAGCGCCCACATGATCCAACCCGTCATCGAATTAAGGCGCAACGTTAAGGCGGTAGCTGCTGCAACCACCCCAACAGAGGCGGATCCCTGCATCCATAACATGATCGCCCAACCTACAACACCAACGATCAAAAGACCGTTCAGTGTAACCAGCATCACATCCATGATCGTGAAAATACGCATCTCTTTTTGAAATGTCCGGCGCGTGTATTCGATGGCATCTTTGGCGTACTCCAACTCGCGATCATGATGTGCAAACATCTTAACCGAATGAATGTTGGAATAGGCATCAACTACGCGGCCAGTCACAGTCGACCGCGCATCAGACGCCGCCTGAGACGCTGGGCCAACACGTTTGACAGTCCAAGAAATCAAAAGGCTATAAAGGGCAAACCATGCGATCAGTGGCATCAGCAGACGTGCATCAGACGTAGCCAGCAAAATTGCGGCACCAATCAAATATGCCAATGAGAATGAGATCGCGTCAAACACCTGAAACACCACCTCACCCGCCGCAGGTGGCGTTTGCATGATACGGTTAGCAATGCGTCCCGCGAAATCGTTTTCAAACCAACCCACTGATTGTCGCAGGACATGTTTGTGTGCACGCCAGCGAATAAGCGTGCCGAAGTTTGGAAGGATTGTGTTGTTAAGCAAGGCCACATCCATGACCTGCAACAAGGGACGAATGGTTAGGATCAAAACCGCCATCACTATAAATTCAGTCCCGTATTCATCCCAAACTTGTGCAGGTTCACCACCCAACACATCCACAACACGACCCATGTAATAAATCAGGCCAACCTCAACGGATGCTACAACCAGTGACATCACGGCAGTAAACAAAAACACCGCCTTAAACGGTTGGCTGTATTCCCACATGAAGGGCCATAGTTTGGTCGGGGGTGTATCGGTTTCCTTGTAGTCAGCGTAAGGATCCACAAGGTTTTCTAAAAATTTAAACATTATAAAAGCTGTTCTTTTGTTTTTGTAAAATTCGAGGCAATCCATTCAGCCTCAAGTTCCTTGAGGCGTTTGCCAAGCGCGGGACCACTAAACATATTCGTTAAATCGGATGCTTTAATCGGGAATTTTGCAGCTGAACCAACCACAACACGATCCAGCATCTCGTTTACAGGCGGGGATCCCGAATATGCGCAGCGCAACGCAACAATGCCCTTCGCGACATCCATACCCAATCGATAGCCCAACTCACCCGCACCTGCCATCGATTCAATTCCGTCACGATATTGCATCAGAAGACGCGCCTGCACTTTGGACAGGCGCAGTGCTATTTCAACACCCGATCCACCTAAAGCTGCCAATCGACGTATTGGATCTGGCGACAGATCCCACAAAGATTCAACATGGATCAGCGGTGCCAACCAAGCATCATCAGCACCTTGCAGCACTACATTCAAAACACCAGTTTGACGCATAACCGCGACTGCAACAGCAGGATCTGTCGCGTTGAACAACTTTACCATTTCCATCCCTACACGTTCTGCAGAAAGGGTTTCCAAACCATCAAGGTTAGAGGAAATTGCGTTCAGCGCGTCCAGATCAAAGCCTTGATCAATCGCGCCGTACCATGCCGAAAAACGAAAGAAACGAAGGGTGCGCAGATAATCTTCGCGAATGCGCTGATCTGCATCTTCGATAAATCGGACCCGCCGATCCAGCACATCCTGAATACCGCCCAACGGATCAACGATTGAACCATCGGGACGGGCGTAAAGCGCGTTCATCGTAAAATCACGGCGACGTGCATCATCAATAATGTCATCCGAAAACGCCACTACAGCGCGGCGCCCATCGGTTTCCACATCACGGCGGAAGGTCGTGATTTCATACGGAGTGCCCGACGAAACAACCGTAACGGTGCCATGGTCAATCCCTGTCGGGATCGCCTTAAGCCCTGCATCTTTTGCAAGTTTCATCACTGTTTCAGGGTGGGCGTTTGTGGACATATCAATGTCACTGGCAACTTCATCCAATACGACGTTGCGCACACATCCACCAACAAAGAAAATATCGTACCCACCATCCTCAATCGCCGTGCAGACACGGGCAACCTTAGGGTCATTCAACCATGGCGTTTCCGCCGGCAAACTTAGTTCATTTTGTCGGTCCATGCCCGCAGCATACGCGCAGTCGCACCCCAGATGTAATAGGGCCCGTAAGGTACAGCGAAATATGAACGAATTTCACCACGCCAGCGACGCGACTGAATGCAAAAATTCTCTGCGTTCAAGACGTGAGACAAAGGCACACGAAACACTTCTTCGACTTCACCCCGCTCTGGGACAAGATTAAATTCTTCTCGAACAAGACCAATCACAGGCGTTACCTGAAACCCTGAAACTGTTTCATGGCTAGGCAATGTGCCCAAAACCTCAACCAAATCCGTTGGCAAGCCAATTTCTTCACGCGCCTCTCGTAAAGCAGCCGCAACTACATCAGTATCGTTTTCATCCTGCTTTCCACCAGGGAATGCGATTTGGCCCGGGTGATGCTTAAGTGATGACGATCGTTTAGTTAGGATAAGCTCAGCAACTCCATTACGAATTATAACCGGCGCAAGGACACCAGCAGGGCGCAAAACACGATCCGTTGGTTTGGTGAAGTTTGGATTTAGATCAAAGTCGGACGAGGGGTTTCCCCCCTCGCCCAGTGCTGACCGGATCGATGAGATCAGATCACTCACTTTTAGCCTTTTCAACTTCCAGCCCAACAGATGATGGATCGAGATCGTAATGCGCACCACAAAATTGACAGTCCGCGGTGACGCGACCCTCATCAGTTGTCATCGTAGCAATGTCTCGTGCCGAATAAATCGATAAACTCTGACGCACGCGATCTTCCGAACAGGTGCAACCAAATTTAATGGGTTGCGCCTCATAGACACGCGGCTTCTCTTCGCTGAACAGGCGCACCAATAGATCGCTTGGCGCAACCATCGGGCCAATCAGTTCCATTTCCTCAACCGTATCGAGTAAAATATTGGCTCTATTCCAATTCTCAGAAGCATCCCCGTCCAACAAATCTTCAGCTTGTAAAGACCCACCAGACCCTTCAGCATCTTTCGCATATGGCGATGCTTTTGGCATGTGCTGCAACATCACGCCGCCAGCACGCCAAGTTTCAGGCTGGCCAGCCTCAGTTGAGCGACCAAACGATAAAGAGAAGCGCGTTGGCAACTGTTCGGACTGTGCAAAATAAGCTTGGGCGCTTTCGGTAATAGATTTACCATCCAATGCGGCAATTCCTTGATATGGAGTCATCCCCTTACCTTGGTCGATCATAATCGCAATGTAGCCTTCACCAAGTTGCTCAAACGGATCCGCATCTGTAATACGTTCAGCATCATAGCTCGCATAGGCACGAATACGTGCCGGTTGGCCTTCGTCATCAGGGCCGTAATAGTCAGTCGCGATCATGCGCACTGCACCCTTAGTCTGCACCTGCATAGACAGCTTCCAACGGGTCTTAACCGTTTGGCCAATCAATGCGGTTAATACAGCCATCTCAGCGACAAGCGCTTCGACTTGGGGCGGATAATCGTGTTGATCCAAGATACCGTCTAACACACCGTCCAGACGCGCTACGCGTCCACGGATGTCCGAAGCATCAAGCTGAAATGGCAGGACTGTGTCGTCCCACGCGATCTTAGGTGCAAGTGTCATAGGGGTTTCCTTAGTTGCCGGTCGTTGGCATATCGCGTCTATATAACACTAGAAACCCAAACAAAAAGAGGAGCACGTCAAATGATACGCCGTATCGGCCAACCGCCACTATCCAATCAACGCTATACACTACGCGCCGGCGCTTACGCGATCCTACCCCTGCAAAAACGATTGTTGCTGACAGCCCAAGTTAGCGATTTGATTGATATCCAACTTCCAGGAGGTGGGATTGACCCCGGAGAATCCCCAATCCAGGCTCTACATCGTGAGGTAATGGAGGAAACTGGCTGGCGCATCGCTGCTCCAAAACGTTTAGGAACCTTCCGTAGGTTTGTTTTTATGCCAGAGTATAATCAGTGGGCGGAAAAAATTTGCCACATTTATGTCGCCAGACCCACGCGGCAAATCTGTGAACCTTTAGAGCCTAGCCATTTTACCACTGTTATAAATCCGACTGAAGCTGCAATTGCATTGGGTAATGATGGGGATCGCATGTTTGTCGA
>Ga0115547_1002235_pt1 | contig 10818 bp, 5 predicted proteins | sample COGITO_mtgs_1004_3_FD_87185 | JGI IMG/M metagenome (GOLD analysis project Ga0115547, IMG submission 87185) | Pelagic marine microbial communities from North Sea - COGITO_mtgs_100420 | ecosystem: Environmental > Aquatic > Marine > Epipelagic | place: Germany:Helgoland, sampling site Kabeltonne...
GGGCAGTCCAGTGGAGTGAGGATAACGGATTGTACTTTACCGAGTTTACGCGCGATATGAGGACAGTGCGTTTGGTTGGTTTCGATCCTGCGAGGGGTGAAAGCCGTGTTTTGATTCAGGAGAATGGGCAAGGCAATATCTATCCCGGCCCGTTTCCATTTGGTCCGCCAGTATTTAAGGTATTGGCCGCACAAAACGAGTTTATTTGGTACTCACAACGTAGCGGCTGGGGACATTTATATCGCTATGATCTCACTACAGGGGAATTAAAAAATCCCATCACCTCGGGCGACTATGTGGTGACTCAAATTTATCACGTTGATGTGAATAATGGCCGGGTTTACTTTAGCGCCTGTGGACGCGAATCTGACTGTAATCCTTATTATGAACGCCACTATTGTATTAATCTTGATGGCTCCGATTTAGTCTTATTGACGCCGGAAAGCTGTCAACATGATATTTGTGGTTTTTCTCCCCAGTCGGATATGTTTATTGACAGCTTTAGCAGGGTTGATTTACCAACCAAAAGTGTACTACGTTCAACGGATGACGGTTCAATATTAATGGAGCTGTCCTATTGTGACCAATCGGTTTTTACTGACATCCCATATACCCCGCCATTTCCTTTTTCTGCCAAAGCCTCCGATGGTGAAACAGACCTCTGGGGTGTGATTTATCGCCCTAGTGATTTTGACGGGACAAAACACTATCCGGTGATTTTGTGTATTTACGGCACCCCCTGTGAATGTATTGCCCCCATACGCTTTGGTCAAATGTCTGATCGCGTTCGGGACATTTATCGAACCCTCGCCGAGCTCGGTTTTATGGCTGTTGTGGTGGATCCGCGAGGTACCCCATTGCGCTCCAAAGCGTTTCACGATATGGCTTATGGCAACCTGCAAAATGGTGGGGGTATTGATGACCAAGTGGCAGTATTAAAACAACTAGGTGAGCGCTACCCCTGGATGGATATGGACAAGGTGGGTATAACCGGCCATTCCGGTGGCGGCTTCGCCTCAGCCCGCGCCATGTTGACTCATCCAGACTTTTTTAAAGTCGCCGTATCCTGTGCTGGCAATTACGACCAAAGATTGTATGCGGCTGGGTGGGGCGAAACGTTTCAGGGTTTGCCGGAGGGTCATAATTATAAAGAGCAAGCTTGTCTTTACTTGGCTCAGAATCTTAAAGGTAAATTAATGCTGGTGCATGGTGATATGGATGCCAATGTCCATATCGCTCATACCCTACAACTGGCCAATCAATTGATTGAACATAATAAAGACTTCGACTTATTGATTTTACCTAATCGTGGTCACCAATATGCTCAAGACACATATTTTATCCGACGCCTGTGGGATTATTTTGTAGAACACCTGTTACAGGAAACGCCGCCGCAACAATACCGTATTACGCCTACTATGGTGTCCAAAACATAATAGGGCAGACGACACGACTGGCTAATGACTATCTGAATGGAGTTACTTATGTTTGAATCGGCTGAATATCAGCAACGATTAAATCGTTTACAAAACAGTGTACAACAAGCTGGGCTTGATGCCTTTGTAGTGCGCACGGATACCAACGTTATTTACCTCACAGGAGTGGATTTTCACTCTATGGAGCGGCCGGTGTTGATGGTGGTGCTGGCCCAAGGCGACCCCACATTAATTGTACCGCGTATGGAGCAAGAGCAACTCAGCACCTCCCCAACAGTAGAGGATGTCATCGTCTATTGGGAGCTGGATGCCAAGCCAGGTCGCGGTTGGCGAGAAGCGCTCTATGAAACCTTGGGGTCCTCAATACGCATTGGCATAGAGCCTTTTGTTGAATCAGAAATGACTGTGGTTTTGGCCGACTATGAGTGTCAGGTAAGTCATTTGGTGGAGAACTTGCGGGTGGTTAAATCACCTGCAGAAGTCGCATTAACCCGTCGTATCGCCCATTACTGGACCGACATGATGAATGCCATTTTGGCTCGAGCGAAGGCGGGTGTGACTCTAGGTGAATTAATGTCTGTGGCAAGCAATATGACAGAGAAAGTGATATCAGCCGAACCCGATGCTAATTGGGCAAACACACGAGCCATTCAGCTCTACCAATGCGCACCTATGTCTGGTTCGCCCCATTACTTTTCTTACCGTGCCGACGAAGTGTTGCCGAATGGTCCGTCGGTTATCAACGTGGTTGGTTCGGTTTGTCATTATAGCGCCGAGAACGAGAGAACTATTTTGACCGGCGATTACACACAACAACATGCAGAGCTATTTGATCTTGTTCTACAGGGGCAACAGATGGCGTTAGATCTGATTAAACCCGGCGTGCCTTGTGCGGAAGTGGATTGTGCTGTGCAGGCATTTTTTGAGCAAGAAGGTGTTACGCAATATTTAAGGCATCGTGTTGGTCATGGTTTTGGGATGCAGCCCCATGAACGCCCCTTTACCTCCGAGGGCAGTGACGAAGTCTACCAACCCAATATGATTATCAGTGTTGAGCCTGGGTTATATGTAGATGGGGTGGGAGGTTTTCGCCATAGCGATACTGTGTTGATCACCGAGGACGGCATCGAAAACTTTACCACCGGTACACCCAAAGACCGTAAGAGTTTGACGTTCTAGATGTTTATTTGAGAGAGGATACGATCCATGAGTCACCCTGTGTATATTTACGATGCCATTCGCACCCCCAGAAGCAAAGGCAAAAAAGATGGCAGCTTGCATGAAGTGAAACCAATCGCTTTAGCGGCCGGTTTACTCAATGCCCTGCAAGCCCGTCATGATCTGGACACCAAATATGTTGATGATGTTGTGATGGGTTGCACGAGCCCGGTTGGAGAGCAAGGTGGTAATATAACGAAGACAGCCGTGCAATTTGCGGGATGGGATGAGAGCGTGCCGGGTTTTCAACTTGATCGTTTTTGTGCCTCTGGTTTAGAAGCTGTGAATATCGCTGCACAGAAAGTCGCCTCAGGTTGGGAGGACCTTGTGGTAGCGGGCGGGGTGGAGTCTATGTCTCGTATTCCGATGGGTGCCTCCGGTGGACCCATGTTTTCTGATCCTGAACTGATATTGACTCAGCGGATCCCTCCCCAAGGTATTGGTGCTGACCTGATTGCCACCATGGAGGGGTGGAATCGCGAAGCGGTTGATGCCTTCGCCTTGGTATCGCAACGGCGCGCGGCCCATGCCCGCGATAATGGTTACTTTGACCAATCAGTGGTACCGGTTAAGGATCGCAATGGTCTAACTATTTTGGATAGAGACAATTTTATCAGGTCCAATACTACCGCAGAAATATTAGCGTCACTCAAGCCCTCCTTTGCGGAAATGGGCGAGATGGGCTACGACGACTTCGCTCTGTCCAAATACACCTCGGTTGGAAAAATTAGCCATGTTCACACTGCTGGCAATTCATCCGGCATTGTTGATGGCGCCAGTGCAGTGCTGATTGGCAGTGAAAAAGCGGGCAAGGATCTTGGCTTAACGCCTCGCGGTCGCATAGTCGCCACGGCAGTACTGTCTACTGATCCGGTGATCATGTTAGTGGGGCCGGGTCCTTCGGCAAAAAAATGCTTGCAGAAAGCCGGACTCACCACAGATGACATTGACCTGTGGGAAATCAACGAAGCTTTTGCCTCGGTAGCGATGCGTTATATGAAAGACCTAGATATTCCTCATGAAAAAACCAACGTAAATGGGGGTGGCATCGCGCTGGGACACCCTTTGGGCGCTACTGGTGGCATGTTAGTGAGCACCATGCTGGACGAACTCGAACGGCGCGACCTAAAGCGCGCCATGCTCTCTTTATGTGTCGCTGGCGGTATGGGTATTTCCACCATTATTGAGCGAATCTAGTGAGTCTAACGAAAGCATTAAAATCAAAGCCATTACATGAAGTGAGTAAATAGGTAATAAACCATGACTGAATTCAATTATGAAAAAGACAGTGTGGGTATTGTCACTGTCACTATGGATATGTCGGGGCCGGTAAACGCGATGAATGATGAGTTTTACCAAGCCATGACGACAGCCATTGAAAAACTCGAAGCCGAGAAGGGATTGGTGGGTGTGGTGATTACTTCGGCGAAAAGCACATTTTTTGCGGGGGGCGATCTCAAAGAATTGAAATCCATCGAACCGAGTACGAAAGAAACGTTCTTCAATGGTGTGCGGGCCGCTAAAGTACTATTACGCAGATTGGAGAAATTGCCGGTACCCGTTGTATCCGCTATCAACGGTGCGGCCCTTGGCGGTGGTTTTGAGATATGTTTGTGCTGTAATTACCGCATTGCGTTGGATCAGAAGCAAGTGGTGGTGGGACTGCCGGAAGTAGGGTTAGGCTTAATGCCGGGTGCTGGCGGCGTGGTGAGATTAACCAAACTGTTAGGTCTGCAAGCGGCTTTACCCTTCCTTCTTGAAGGTAAATGGATAGGCGCTAGGGATGCCCAACAAGCAGGTTTGATCCATCAAGTTGTTGATTCCCTTGATGCGCTTGTACCCCAGGCCAAAGCTTGGATTGTAAAAAATAAGGATAACACCAATGCTGCCCTTCAGCCTTGGGATCAACAAGGTTATAAAATCCCTGGTGGGACGGCCAATGATTCACTCTTGATACCAGTGATACAGCAGGTCGCAGTGAGACTATACAAAAAGACGCGAGGCTTATTACCCGCGCCAGAAAGTATTCTTAATGTCGCGGTAGAAGCCACTCGATTAGATCTCGATACTGCCTTAAAAGTGGAAAATCGTGCTTTCACTACAGTGGCATTTACTCCGCAAGCCAAGAATATGATTGCCGCTAATTTCTTTCAAATGAATCAGGTCAAGGGAGGTGCCAGCCGGCCTAAGGATATCGATCCATCGTCGGTTAAAAAACTCGGCATTATCGGCGCCGGCATGATGGGACAGGGCATAGCCTATGTCTCGGCAATGGCTGGCATTGATGTGGTACTCAAAGATGTTTCAATAGCAGCGGCAGAAAAAGGTAAAGCCTATAGCGCCACAGTACTGGATAAGCAAATTAACCGGGGCAAAGTGGATGAAAGCAAAAAACTGACAGTGCTCAATTTAATTAAACCCACCGATAAGAATGAAGACTTACAGGGTTGTGACCTGATTATCGAAGCCGTATTTGAAAATATGGCGCTAAAAAAAGACATTGTTAGCACAAACGAAAGTCTGCTGGCGGCAAACGGCGTTTGGGGTTCCAATACCTCGACCTTGCCCATTACCCAATTGGCCGAGGCGAGTGCCAAGCCTGAAAATTTTATCGGTATTCATTTTTTCTCGCCGGTCGACAAAATGCGTTTGGTGGAAATTATCTGTGGCAAAAACACCAGTGACGAAACGCTGGCCCGGGCCTTTGATTTTGTCCGGCAAATCAGGAAAATCCCCATCGTGGTGAAGGATTCATTGGGCTTCTTTACCTCTCGTGTTTATGGCACACCTTTGTCAGAGGCAGCCAGTATGTTAGCGGAGGGGATACATCCTGTCAGAATCGAGAACATGGGAAAAGCCATAGGTATGCCGGTCGGCCCTTTAACGTCCTTTGATGAAGTCAGCCAGCGTCTTTCAGTGGACATTATGAATACCCAGATCGAAATGGGGTTGCATGATCCGGCAGACGACCCGACACCGGCAAGCACCCGCTTAATTAAAGCCATGGTGAAGGAGTATGGCCGGGGTGGTCGTCATCACGGCGGCGGCTTTTACGAGTATACCGTAAACGGCAAGCATATCTGGCCCAAGTTGATCGAGCTGTACTATCACCCGGAGGTGGATATCAGCGATGAGGATATCAAGGATCGTCTGCTGTTTCGGCCGGTGATTGAGAGTTTGAAGTGCCTGGAAACAGAGGTATTGCGCTCGGTCGCAGATGGCAATATCGGCTCGTTGTTGGGTATCGGCGCCCCCACCTGGACCGGGGGATATATTCAGTTTGTGAATACCTACGATGTTAGGTGCTTTGTTGAACGTTGTGCCGAGCTGGCAGCGAAATACGGTCAGCGTTTTCAAGCCCCGGCGATAGCCGCGGCAAAAGCCAATGCCGGCGAGCTTTTTCAATAACCACTAAAGAAGGTTACTTTAAGGCTGCATGATATTGTCAATAAAAGTTGATTATATGGCAGGGTCAACAGTGCTGCTCATTATGCAAAAAAAAAATATCAACGCATGTCAATTGACGATAAAAGCTTCTCTTTAACTAAAGTCATCGCATTTGTATATATAAACCGATAGGAGAGCATCAATGAGAGGCAGAAAATTGACGGAGGAATTAAATATCCAAATTGTGGGATATTTAATTTTTGCGTCATTGCTTTACACATCGACATTAAAAGCTGAGAAAAACTACTCACCTTATACAGAGCAAAACTATCCCGACAATGTTTATTGGGGCGATACACACCTCCACACTAATCTGTCAGTAGATGCCTACTTCTATGGAAATAAGGCGCTAGGGACTGAAGCAGCCTACCTTTTTGCCAAAGGTGAGACAGTGATTGCCCATAATGGAATGAAAGCACGTTTGCGTAGACCGCTCGATTTTCTGGTTATTGCTGATCATGCTATTTCTATGGGGGCAATGAACGGGATTGAAGCAGGGGTGCCTGAACTTTTGAATACAAAGAACGGAAAGCGTTTTGCGACAATGATGAAAAAGCAAGAGAGATATGCGAAAGAAAAAAATCTTGCTAAATCCACAGTACTCTCCGACCAATTAATGACAGATTTTATCGAGGATCAGGCGCTCGCCAGCGCTGCCTATAGCACTGTATGGAATAAAGCCATTGCCTCTGCGGAAAAACATAACGCACCTGGAATATTTACCGCATTAATTGGTTATGAATGGACTCCTAAGATGTTCTATCTTCATCGAGTTGTCGTTTTTAAAGATGGCAGCGATAAAGTCGGTAAAATTGTTCCTTTTTCGCGGTACGATAGCAATGATCCAGAAGCATTATGGTCTTTTCTTGATGGCTACACTCGGGAAACTGGCGGGGATGTACTGGCGATACCACATAACGGCAATTTAACTAATGGCGTGATGTTCGCACTTGAAAATGTGAAAGGGAATCCTCTATCAAAGGACTATGCCAAAAACCGTAGCCGGTGGGAACCCTTATATGAGGTGACGCAGATAAAAGGGGATAGCGAAACTCACCCAATAACATCGCCAACTGATGAGTTCGCTGATTTCGAAACTCTTTATTATCCAAAGCCTTCTCCGCAGAAAGTAACAGACGATAGACGCAAGTCGAGTTATTTTGACTATGAAAATTGGTTTGACGATAGAAACCGCAAGCAAGTCAATGCAGATTGGCAACGCCCCTATGAGTATGCACGTTCAGGCCTTAAGCTAGGATTGGAGCAACAAGTAAAACTTGGTGTTAACCCTTTTAAGTTTGGTCTGATTGGCAGTACCGATTCCCATACATCGCTTGCGACGGCGGATGAAAATAATTTTTGGGGTAAACTATCCGACGCTGAACCGCATCAAAATCGCATACTTGGACCATGGCGTCCCGGAAATAATGCAGGCCCGCCAGGTTGGCGAATGAATGCAGCTGGCTACGCTGCAGTGTGGGCAAAAGAGAACACCAGAGAGGCAATATTCAATGCCATGAAACGCAGGGAAGTCTATGCGACTACCGGCCCGCGTATAACCGTTCGATTTTTTGGTGGCTGGGATTATGTGGAGAATGACGCCTTTCGACCTGGTATTGCGAATATTGGTTATGAAAAAGGGGTGCCTATGGGAGGAGATCTAACTAGAATTCCCGAGGGGAAGATACCTGCGTTTTTGATTCGTGCAGTGAAAGATCCTGATGGCGCTAATCTTGATCGTGTCCAGGTTATTAAAGGCTGGCATGATAAACAGGGTGAACTGCATGAAAAAATCTACAACGTAGCCTTATCCGATGGCCGTAAAGAGCAATCGAACGGAAAGGTTAAGTCAGTGGGTTCCACAGTAGATGTAAAGAATGCTTCCTACACCAATAGCATAGGTGATCCTGAATTGGCAACAGTTTGGGAGGATCCAGATTTCAATAAAAATGAACTCGCTTTCTACTATGTTCGTGTATTGGAAATTCCTACACCACGTTGGACGGCTTACGATGCAAAGTATTTTGATGTAAAAAATATTCCTGAGGAAGTTCCGATGATCACCCAAGAGCGCGCCTATACATCCCCAATTTGGTATACGCCTTAAGTACGACAAGAAGCTGCCATGGTTACTGTTAAACGAAAGAAATATATTTTTTTACATTTAACCCACTATATTGCCAGGGGTTTCTTACCTTAACGTGCGGTCACACCGAGGAAAACTCGACTTATCTTGCAGGGTGAAAGTCCCAGTCGGGGAAGAAGTTGTAAGACAACGTTTTAAGGGTTATCCATCCACCCGAGGAAGATGGTGACACCGTCATCAAAATTGTCTTAGACAATTTGGTCGCGTCGATACCATCTTTAGCAACGCCGGTATCCTATGCGACCATAGCTTTAGTTAGTAAACACAGATTAACGATTTAACTGGAGATAGATCACAACATGGCATTGATGAGTTTTAATCAGATTCTTTTTCAGCTAGCGCAGCGAGTGCCGGATCGGTTAGCGATTACTTGTGAGACCGACGGCATTACGTACAATGCCTTGGATCGGTATACCAACCGTTTGGCGCGGGCCTATCAGCAGGAAGGCATTAAAGCCAATGCCTTAGTCACCGTTGCCCTGCCTAATTCTATTGAATTTTTTGCGGCCTGTATTGCGTTATGGAAATTAGGGGCCACGCCACAACCTGTATCCTATCGGTTGCCGAAAAAAGAATTGCAGGCTATTGTCACCTTGGCGAATCCACCCCTCATTATTGGTGCAGATCCTGATTTAATTCCAGAGCGAAAAGCGTTGCCTACGGGATTTGTTGCGGAAGCGGGGCTTTCAGATAAACCGTTGCCGGATATGGTTGCCAGGCATTGGAAAGCCCCGACCTCTGGAGGCAGCACCGGCCAGCCAAAACTGATCGTGTCAGAATTTCCAGCAGAATTCGATCCAGAGAGTGAATCGTTAGTCAAACAATTAGAGGATAGAGTCGTGCTGATTCCCGGACCCCTCTATCATAGTGGACCGTTTACCTGGGCTATGGAGGGACTATTCCGTGGTAACCATATCGTTGTGATGAAAAAATTTGATGCTCTGGAAACCCTAAGTCTGATCGAACGCCATCGGGTAGATTGGGCCGTCGTGGTACCCACCATGATGCAGCGGATTTGGAGATTGTCATCAGAAGAGCGAGAGCGCTACAAGCTGTGCTCGTTACGAATTCTGTTACATGTTGGAGCTCCCTGTCCAGTTTGGCTGAAACAAGTTTGGATTGATTGGCTAGGGGCCGACCGGATTTATGAGTTATATGCGGCATCCGAGGCTCAGGGCGCGACCTGGATTACAGGTAAAGAATGGCTTGGTCATAAAGGTTCCGTAGGCAGAATACTGGACGGATGCAAACTCAAGATAGTCGATGAGCAGGGTCAAGAATTGCCAGCCGGCGAAATTGGAGAGGTGTATCTTTTGCCGGATGCCGGGAAAGGTAGTACGTACCATTATCTTGGCGCAGAGCCAAGTGCTACAGAAGGCGGGTGGGAAACTTTGGGTGACATGGGTTACCTCGATGAAGATGCTTATCTCTATCTGTGTGATCGGAAGCAAGACATGATTCTGAGCGGCGGAGCCAATATTTATCCAGCAGAGGTAGAAGCTGCCATTGAATCCCATCCTAAGGTACGCTCCTGTCTCGTGGTTGGCTTATCTGATGACGATGACTTGGGGCAAAAAGTTCATGCGCTAGTGGATGCGCCCGGTGGTTTGACACAGGCGGCGCTGTTCAACTATCTGACCGATCAGTTGGTACGTTACAAAATTCCCCGCAGTGTTGAGTTTGTCGATGGCCCGCTGCGGGATGATGCCGGTAAGGCTAGACGTGCCGTATTGACAAAACAATCAGGTCAGAACTTTACAGGGAAGACGAGTTGATGTCCCCAAAATATTAATAGCCAACCACTCGAGATTGCTATTCGTATTGATCCCACCGCCAAATAGCTGGATATTGATACCTTTGCCGTCTATTCTCATTATGATGCCTTTGAGCTTCCTAGCGCTGGCGTTAGCGCCTATCTCAATATCCAGAGTTTGATAGGTATTGCACTGTAGGCCGGTTGTGATGCCTTGGATCTAGGATATGGTTTGTTAAGTGGAAGTGCTGAATTGGCGCAGGCCTGTTGAGTGATTGAATTTGTTTGTGACCGATTGATAGAGAAATCGTATCTTGTACTAACCTTAAGTTAAGCAGAATAAATAGGGTTTCTTATGGCATTTGAATTAACCGGTAAAAACACATTGATTACCGGCGGTACCGCAGGCATAGGTCTGGCGGTGGCTAAACGCTTTGTAAAGAACGGCGCGAATGTAATTATCAGCGGTCGCCGAGAAGAGGGCGATGCTATTGCCCAACAAATCGGTGCCCACTTTGTGCAGGCAGATCTAAGCATTGATGACGATATTGAAAAACTGTTTGATCGCGCCGAGGCATTGCTAGGTGATTTACATATTGTGATCAATAACGCTGGCAGGATAAACAAGAGCGGCGTTATTGCCGAACAAAGCGTGTCGGAATTCGATCAGGTCTTTCATTTAAATGTTCGCGCTGCCTATCAAGTGCTTCAGTTGGCTGCCCAGCGTCTAAAGGCTGGCGGATCTATTATCAATACCGCCTCAATTGTTGCAATGAGTGGCGGGGCCGGTGCTTCTGCCTATTACGCATCCAAAGCCA
>Ga0115547_1002239_pt1 | contig 10815 bp, 10 predicted proteins | sample COGITO_mtgs_1004_3_FD_87185 | JGI IMG/M metagenome (GOLD analysis project Ga0115547, IMG submission 87185) | Pelagic marine microbial communities from North Sea - COGITO_mtgs_100420 | ecosystem: Environmental > Aquatic > Marine > Epipelagic | place: Germany:Helgoland, sampling site Kabeltonne...
GTTGTTCCAAAATTTGATTGAGCAACAACAACATCCGCACCAAAAACGAAGTTCATTAATTGCATCATTAAAATACTTATTCCAAATGTTGCTAAAATTGATGTAAATAAATCTTTATCAACGACTTTATTAATGACTAGCTTATAAATTCCGATACCCACAAAATACATAACGATTGGAGAAACAATCACTCCATAAGCAGGGTGTATTCCATACATATATAAAAAGTATGCAACATATCCTCCCATAATCACAAGTTCCCCTTGTGCAATGTTAATTATATTCATCACTCCCCACTGAAGTGCCATTCCATAAGCAATCAGTGCAAATAATATTCCAAGCAACACTCCATCCATCAAAGCTTGAACGATTAAAATTGGGTGTTCAAATATTAAAAAATCCATTTTTTTTTCTTATAAAAAAAATGCCCCCTCGTAAAAGGGGGCATTTAGTTAATTGTATTTATCTTTTAGACCAACTTGGTACTGGGTGCACTAACTTAGCTGAAGCCCATTTTGTAGGAGCCACAACTTTGTTTTCACACTTATCGCCAGTACATCTAACTTGGAAAAGCACCATTGGCTTAGCAGTATTTTGACCACCAGAACCAAATTTTACATTTCCATAAAAAGTTTGCATATCAGTTTTTGCTAATGCATCTCTTACTTTCTTAGTATCGAAAGAGTTTGCTCTTTCAAATGCATCTTTATAAACTAATAGTGCTGCAGAAGATTCTGCTGCTTGATATGGAGGCGCATATTTGTAAGCAGCTGTAAAGTCTTTGTCATACTTTAAACCACCACCAAAATAATTATCTTTGTAAGATAAAGATTTGTGCCACTGAGATGCACATAATGCGTACTCAGCTTTTTTTCCATGTTGTTTTGCTAATTTAGAAGCATCACAATGTGTCATCGCTAACATCTTAACATCCACTTTCATTTCTGAAATTTGTCTGATCGCAGTTAGTGCACCTTTTGAGTGCCCTGACACCACAAGAACATCTGGCTTCACGGCTTTAACTTTAGCTAAAGTTGCTGCCATATCGTTTAGTTCTTTTGGAAGTTTGTCATCAATTATGATTTTAGATTTAGTTCTTTTTGCTGCATCTAAAATTCCTAATCTAACATCTTGTGAAAAAGCATCTTGTTCAAATGCCATAGCAATTTTCACTGGCTTGCCACCATTTTTTTCAACAGCCAAATCAATTGCTACTTCAAGGTATTGGTTAGCAGGAGATAATACTGCAAACAAATATTTGTATCCTTTAGTAAACAAAGATCTAGAAGCACCATTTGCTTCAACCATAGGAATTTTGTTTTCCTCAGTTACTGGAGCCATTGCTTTTGTTAAACCAGAACTGTATGGGCCAAGCATATACTTAACGCCATCCTGCTTGATTAATCGTTCAGCTAATTGAGCAGCTCTCTTAGAGTTAGATTCATCATCATAATATTTGACAGCGAATTTGTAGCTTTTACCACCTACTTTAACTCCACCCATGTCATTGATTCTCTTAACAGCTAAATTGTAACCATTTTTGGTATGTTCGCCGTTAGTAGAATACTTTCCAGTTAAAGAAACTGCAGCACCCAAAGTGATGACATCGCCATCAACTCTAGCTTGAGCAGAACTGAAACCTAAAAGTAATGAAAAGATAGAGAAAATAGCAACTAGTCTATTTAATAGTTTTTTCATTTTAGTCTCCCCTTATGTTTGTTAATTAACAGCTGAAATCTACTTAGATAAATGACAATAAACAAGCTTTAAGAATCTGTTAAAAAAACAAGCATTTACAATTAATATATTGCTTCATAATATATATGATTTATCATGTATTCTACCATGAAGAGTACTAGCAATATAAGAGACTTTAAATACTTTCAAAACTCACTGGGTTTTAAAATCAATAAGCTTTCAAAAGAACTAAAGAGGTATTCGTCCAAGATTATTAAATCATACCCATCACTAGGTATTCCAGAGCTGTTTACGCTCAATGTGATTGGTGAAAATAAAAAAGAAGTAACCATTAAATATATTACTTCGGTGCATTGGGCCGACCAGGCAGAGATTAGTCGTGGTGTTCAAAAACTTATTAAACTTAGTCTGATTAATAAAGCAAAGAACCACGATGACCTTAGATATACTTTATTACAAGTGACTAGTGATGGTAAAAAACTTCATAGAGAATTATTAAAAAAACAAACGGATAGAAATAAAAAATTATTAAAAGACTTTAGTAATGAAGAGATTGTTCATATGCAAAAACTTTTGGACAAGCTTTTAATATCTAGTCAGAAATATTTAATATTGAATTAAACTTTAATCGCAATAACGATTGCAATAATAACTAGGGCTCCTGCCGAAATATAATTCACTAGACTTAAATTATTTTTTAACTTACTGGCAATAGCTCTGGCTATGCCCGAATAAATAGCGAGTGTTAAAAAATCTAAAGAAATATAAGTAAGCAACAAAATAAAAAAATGTTCATAATAATTGGATCCAGCAATTAAAAAAGTTGGAAACACTGTTGCAAAAAAAACAGTTGCCTTAGGACTCAAGAAGGCAATAAGAAATCCATCCATATATAAAGCACTGATAGATTTTTGTTTTACTTCGTTGGAAATATTAATGTTAGATTTTAATTTTACATAACCGTAGGCAATATAAAGAAGGTAAAGTATTCCACTCCATTTAAAATAAATAATAACATCAGGAAATAGTTTTATTAATGCAGCAAATCCAAAAAGCACCAAGATCATCTGCAGGCTATTGGCAGATATATCACCAAATGCAGTCCATAAACTTTTTCCAAATCCATAATTGAGAGATTGAGACATGATCAGAACTCTAGGCGCACCTGGTGTGACAAACATAAAAATAATAATTTGTAAAAAAATTAAATAATTTTCTGGAATCATTATGCGTAATCTAGTGGCAAAGAAGATGTTTGTTTAATTTCTTCCATAGAAAAACTACTACTCACATCGGTTAAGTCTACTTTGTCTGTTAGTTTTTTATAAAACTCATCGTACTTTTCAATACTAGGAACTAATACTTTTAATAAGTAATCTATAGAACCACTCAGTCTGTAAAATTCTATTACCTCTGGCATATCACTAATTACTTTAACAAATTTTCTTGCCCACTCCATATTGTGATTGCTAGTTTTTACCTGAACAAAAGCGACTACATTTAAGTTTAGTTTTAACCGGTCTACTACTGCCACTTTCTTAGTAATAAATCCTTGCTTATAAAGCTTGTTAATTCGTGCCCAACAAGGAGTTGCGGATAAATTTACTTTTTTAGAAAGCTCTGAAATAGGAAGGTCTGCATTTTCCTGGAGAACAGATAGTATTTTCTTATCTATATCATTTAATACATTATTTTTTTTCATTATTTTTACTTAAGTAGCATATTTTCCTATTAAATCTATTTTTTAATCTAATTATTAACTTATTTATCTACTAAACTTGAATAAATTAGAAAAAAGTCTAGATCAACTTCCAGTAACTGGTCCTTAAGTTTGTCCCTTTTTAATTACCTAAGGACCAGGAATTAAGCAAAAAAATAGAAGGAAACAAATGACATTAAAAATAAATGATACCGCTCCAGATTTTGAAGCAGAAACAACTCAAGGAAAAATTAATTTATATGATTGGGCTAAAGATAGCTGGATAGTACTTTTTTCTCATCCAAAAAATTTTACTCCAGTTTGCACAACTGAACTTGGAGCTCTTCAAAGTCACAAAGTCGAGTTTGATAAAAGAAATGTTAAAATTTTAGGATTAAGTATTGATCCAGTAGAAGATCATGGAAAATGGAGCGAAGACATCAAGGATGTTACTGGTTTCAAACCTGAGTATCCATTAATTGGAGATAAGGATCTAGCCGTTGCAAAAGCCTACGGAATGCTTCCAGCTAGCGCTGAAGGATCTTCTGATGGAAGAACTGCAGCTGATAATGCAACGGTTCGAAATGTATTCGTGATTGGTCCTGATAAAAAAATTAAACTTATTTTATCGTATCCAATGGCGACGGGAAGAAATTTTCCAGAAATTCTAAGAGTCATTGACTCACTTCAATTAACTGCAAAACATAAAGTTGCAACTCCTGCTAATTGGAAGCAAGGGGAAGATGTAATTATTGTTCCTGCAGTAAAAGAAGAAGAAGCGCAGACGCTGTTTCCAGATGGTTGGAATGCCGTGAAGCCCTACCTTAGAATTGTTAAACAACCCAAAACTTTAAACTAGAAAAGGAAAAAATGAAAAAAATAATAACAGCAGTACTTTTTATTTTTATTTCAACATCTGTGTTCTCAGCAGAACCGTTAGTGGATGTGAAATGGTTAAATAAAAATTTAAACAACAAAAATGTATTTTTTATTAGACATTAGAAACAAAATTGATGGTGGATCTTACGAAACATTTAAACAAGCCCATATTCCAGGAGCAGTGCACTCTGATTATCTAAAAGATGGATGGAGAGCAAAAGTTAATGGTGTGATCGGACAATTTCCAGGAAAAAAGCCGCTGGAACAATTAGTAGGAAGTCTTGGAATTGATAATTCAAAACATATTATTGTTATTTATGCCGGAGTGAATTCTACTGATTTTGGAAGTGCTGCTAGGATTTATTGGACTTTTAAAACTTTAGGACATGAAAATGTTTCTATTTTAAATGGTGGTTTTAAGTCATGGAAAGATGCTGGCTATAAAGTGGTAGCTGGTGAAAACTCACTGTCTCCAAAAGTATTTAAAGCTTCAATCAACAAAAAGTACAGCGCTTCTTATAAAGAAGTGAGAAATGCTAAGAAAGAAACAAATGGTATTTGTTTAATTGATGCTAGACCTAACGATTTCTTTAAAGGAGTCAAAAAACATCCTGCTTTAAAAGTGGTTGGAAGAATACCTAATGCAGTTAATGTAGAGCAGCAAAAAACAGTTGGAAGTAATGGTTTTATCAAGTCTAAAGCGGAAATATTAAAGCTCTATGATGCGGCTCAAATCAAAGATTTCAAAGGATACATTACTTATTGTAACACTGGACACTGGGCTGCTACTGTTTGGTTTGCGCTAAGTGAAGTTGCAAATATTCCTCAAGTAAGAATGTATGATGGATCTTGGGCACATTGGGAAAGCAATCCTAAAAACAAAGTTATTTCTGGATAATTTTAAAACTTTTATATGTGGGTACTAAGTTTACCCGCATATTTAATTAGAGTACAAGCCCCTCATGATTGTAATTAAAAAAATTGAAACGCCCATTGTTTTGTTTGGGGTTATTTTTACACTATTATTTTCTTACATTACCTATTCCACGATTGGTCTTCGTCATTTTCTTGTTTTTGCTATTGGTATTGGTTTGGGCTTCACTTTATATAAAGCTGCATTTGGTTTTACGGGTGGGTGGAGAAATTTTATTGAAAAAAGAGATAGTAGTGCACTTCGAGCTCAATTTTTAATGCTGGCTTTAGCAGCTATAGTTTTTTCTTTTGTCATTGGTTCTAAAAGTTTTGTATATGATGGCACTATCGTAGGGGCAATTGCTCCGGTTAGTTTGTCTGTGGTTATTGGATCTTTTATGTTTGGTCTTGCCATGCAATTGGGTGGAGGCTGTGGCTCTGGAACTTTATTTACTGCTGGAAGTGGTAATACCAAAATGGTTATTACTTTATTTTTTTTTATTATTGGCTCTGTAGCAGGAACATACCACTTTACTTTTTGGTCATCTCTTCCCTCTTTAGGAGGAATTTCTTTATTAGACAATTATACTCTGGTTGAAACTTTAACTTTTCAGTTAAGTCTTATTTTTACTCTTTATTTAACTGTTTTTATTCTAGACAAGAAAAGAAACAAAATAATAGATCATAATAACATTTTTAGATTTGACTCTTTCAGTCTTCTTAGGGGACCATGGCCTTTATTTTTAGGTTCTGTTCTTTTGGTATTATTTAATTTTTTAATGCTGCATGCTGCAGGTCATCCATGGTCTGTCACATTTTCTTTTGGATTGTGGGGGGCAAAATTAGCAACCCTAATTGGTGTGGATGTTTCTTCTTGGGACTATTGGCAATTATCCTACCCTGCTGTTGCGCTAGAAAATAGTTTATTGGCAGATCCTACGACCGTTTCTAACTTAGGAATTATTTTGGGGGCTTTAATAGCTTCTGCTTTATCTGGTAACTTTTCTAATCAAATTAAAATTGATAAGAAGTTATTTTTAGCTGCCATGATTGGTGGTTTTTTTATGGGCTATGGAGCCAGACTTGCATTTGGTTGTAATATTGGAGCATTGTTTGGTGGTATAGCTTCAGGGAGTATGCACGGTTGGGTGTGGTTCTTGTTTGCGTTTATAGGCTCTTACTTTGGGGTGAAAGCTAGAAAGTTTTTTTATTAATGAAAAATATTCTATACCTTCTTATTTTAACTACTTTTTTTGCAGTCATTATCTATGACCACAATTATAGTGGTGTGGCTTACAACCCTCTATTTCATAAAGAAGGCGAAACTTCTGGGTCCATCAATGCTATGCCTTGTGGTTTAGGTGGAGCTCAAAATCACAAGCACTAAAAGTTCTTCAATATTTAGCTTTTTACCCTTTACATTTTGCCTATTTATTATTACATACCTCTTTAAGCGCTGATTTGTTCAAATTGCGGGCGCTATATAAAACCAGCTAAAGCGATTTAAACCACCGCTCTAGCCGGTGGTTTTTTTTTGGAAATCCCATCAGAAACTACCGAAAACTTGATCATAATAAATTATGAACAAGAACGATTTAAAATTAAGTTTTGAATTTTTTCCAGCAAAAGACTCCGCTGCTGAAGAAAAAACATGGGCGAGTTTAAAAAAATTAGAAAATTTTAATCCTCAATTTTTTTCAGTTACCTTTGGTGCTGGTGGTGGTGAGCGTTTAAAAAGCGATTCTTTTGTTAAAAAGATTAATAAAGATTCTTTAGTACCAGTGGCAGGTCATTTAACTTGCGTGGATATGTCCAAAGATGAAATTAACGATTTGGCTTTAGGTTGGTTTGAAAAGGGAGTGAATAAAATAGTTGCTTTACGAGGTGATGTTAGGGAAAAAAATAAACAATACGTTCCCCATCCCAATGGCTACCAAAATGCTGCTGATATGTGCTTGGGTTTAAAAAAATTAGCTAATTTTGAAATTGCAGTTGGTGGATATCCAGAAATACACCCTGACTCTAAAAATAAACAAGATGATACTGATCATTTAAAAAGAAAAGTGGATGCGGGTGCCGATAAAATTATTACTCAATATTTTTTTGATAAAGATGTATTTTTAAGATACCGGGATTCAGTAGTGGCTGCAGGGATTAACATTCCCATCATTCCAGGAATTATGCCTATTTCTAATTTTAAAAAAGTTAAAAATTTTAGCGCTATGTGTGGCGCATCTATTCCTGACTGGATAGCTAGTGAGTTTTCTGGCTTAGACGACACGCCAGAAGTGCAGCAATTAGTTGGTGCCAGTTTAGCAAGCGATCTGGTGAAAAAATTAAAAAAAGAAGAAGTTAATGAGTTTCATTTTTATACACTAAATAAATATGAATTAACCTTTGCAGTATGTTCGCGATTACTATCACTACAAAATAATTTAAATCAAAACAATCAAACCAAAGGAGAAGTAAGAGCATGATACAAGTAGCATCTATTGGATACCCAAGAATCGGTCCTAAAAGAGAACTAAAAAAAGCATTAGAACAATTTTGGAAAGGTGACATTCAAGAACAAGATTTGCACAATGTTGCAAAAAATTTAAGAAAGCAAAATTGGCAAACTCAAAAAGATTGTGGTGTAGACTTAATATCTTCTAATGATTTTTCATTTTACGATCAGGTGTTAGATGCAATTTGCTTATTAGGTGCCGTTCCGAAAAGATACAAATGGGATGGCAATGAAGTAAACCTAAAAACTTACTTTGCCATGGCGCGTGGATCCCAAACATCAGAGCTGGATGTGCCTGCATTGGAAATGACCAAATGGTTTGATACGAATTACCATTACTTAGTTCCTGAGCTATCCAAAGACCAATCATTTAAAATAAGTTCTAATAAGCCTTTCGCAGAATATGAAGAAGCGAAACAGGCAGGTTTTAATACTAAGCCTGTTATTTTGGGTCCATTGTCTTTCTTATTGTTAGGAAAAGGAATTGATGGCTTAAATACTATTGATCTATTAGACAAAATTATACCTGTTTACAAAGAGGTGGTTAAAAAATTTGCTGATCTAGGAGCAGAATGGATTCAAATTGATGAGCCTATATTAGTAAAAGATTTAGATTCTAATGTGGTGTCTAAAATCAAAAACACTCTGAACGAGCTTAAACAAGCTGCGGGTTCAAGTAAGATTTTACTTACTACTTACTTTGAAGACTTAAATGAAGACGTTAAGGAAGAAGTGTTTGCAAGTGATGTAGATGTAATTCATTTAGATTTGATTCGCGGTACTAAAAATAAAGGTTATGTCAAAAACTCCAAGAAACAACTGTCATTAGGTTTAGTAGATGGAAGAAACGTATGGAAAACAAATTTACAAGAGAAAATTGATTTTGTTAAAGACAATGTTTCTGGCGATGTGATTATTGCTTCTTCTTGCCCCCTACTTCACTCTCCTTATGATTTGGAGCTTGAACAGAAAGTTCCAGATGAAATTAAAAGATGGTTATCATTTGCAAAACAAAAATTGCAAGAGCTGAGTGTGATTAAGGGTTGCATTAATGAAGGGAGTCATAAAGCGGAGCTAGAGAATAATACTGCTGACGTTCAAGATAGAAAAACTTCCAAATTGATTCATGATGATGCTGTGAAAAATAGAATAAAAACAATCAATCAATCGATTGTAAACAGAAAATCATCCTATCCAGAAAGAGCGGTAGTTCAAAAAGAAATTTTTGCTTTACCTAAATACCCAACCACAACCATTGGGTCTTTTCCTCAGACAACCGATGTAAGACAAGCAAGAGCTAAATTTAAACGTGGTGAGCTGGATGGACAAAGTTACGACAAGTTCTTAGAAGAAAAAACTATTGATACGATTAAAAAACAAGAAGAGATTGGTATCGATGTTATTGTTCATGGTGAATTTGAACGTAATGACATGGTGGAATATTTTGGTGAACAGCTAAAAGGATTTACCTTTACTTCTAGTGGCTTTGTACAAAGCTATGGTTCTCGTTGTGTGAAACCACCAATTATTTTTGGAAACGTGTCTAGACCAAAACCTATGACAGTACGTTGGTCTAAATTTGCACAAGAGCAAACAAAGCAAATTGTAAAAGGAATGCTTACAGGGCCGATCACTATTTTGCAGTGGTCTTTTGTGAGAGATGACCAACCAAGAAAATTTACAGCACAAGAAATTGGCTTTGCCATTCGCGATGAAGTGGAAGATCTTGAAAAAAATGGTATTCGAATGATTCAAATCGATGAGCCTGCTCTTAGAGAGGGGTTGCCTTTAAAGAAAAAGGACTGGAAAGAATACCTTACATGGTCTGTAGATTGTTTTAAGATATCTGCTGCAGTAGTGAAAGATGAAACTCAAATTCATACACATATGTGTTACGCAGAATTTGAAGACATCATCGATTCTATTGCCGCTTTAGACGCGGATGTTATTTCTATTGAAACATCTAGGTCTAGAATGGAGCTCTTAACTACATTTGAAAAGTTTAAATATCCAAATGAAGTAGGTCCTGGAGTTTACGATATTCACTCTCCTAGAGTTCCATCGAAAGATGAAATGAAAGAGTTGATTCAAAAAGCATCTAAATTAATTGATCCATCCAGAGTTTGGGTCAATCCTGACTGTGGCTTAAAGACTAGAGGATGGCCTGAAACTATTGATGCATTAACTAAAATGGTTGATGCTGCGAAAGAACTGAGGGCAGAATAATTGAAAAAAAAATTTAAGTTAGATACCAATCTAGTTAGGGGTGGCCTAACTAGATCTAACTTTAAAGAAACATCTGAAGCTATTTTTCTTAATTCGGGATTTGTCTATGATTCAGCTGAGCAAGCAGAAGCTATTTTTCTAGGAAAGAAAAAAGGATTTCAGTACTCTAGGTACGCCAATCCAACAGTAGAAATGTTTGAACAGAGGTTGGCTTTATTAGATGGTTCAGAAGCATGCTTTGCAACAGCAAGCGGAATGGCTGCTGTATTTGGCTCGATGATGTGTCAATTAAAAGCCGGGGATCATGTAGTTTCTGCTTCAGCATTATTTGGTTCCTGTAGATATATACTAAATGACATACTTCCTAAATTTGGGATTGAAGTATCTTTTATTGATGGAAAAAATATTAAAGAATGGAACAAAAGTATTCAAAAAAATACTAAGATTTTCTTCTTTGAATCTCCTTCTAACCCATGCTTGGAAATTATTGATATTAAACAAGTTTGTAATATTGCTAAAAAAAACAATATAACAACCATTGTAGATAATATTTTTGCATCACCAGTGTTACAACAACCAGTCAAATTTGGTGCAGATGTTGTTATTTATTCTGGTACCAAGCATATTGATGGACAGGGAAGAGCTATGGGTGGAGCTGTCTGTTCAACAAATAAATTTAAAGAAAATATTTTAAAACCTTTCTTGAGACATACCGGTCCTTGCATTAGTCCTTTTAATGCATGGGTACTTCTTAAAAGTTTAGAAACGATTAAAATACGTGTCCTTTCTCAATCCGACAATGCATTGCAAATTGCGAGCTTTTTAGAAAAACATAAAAAAATTGAACAAGTATATTACCCCGGTCTTAAATCTTTTCCTCAATACGCTCTTGCCA
>Ga0115547_1002243_pt1 | contig 10804 bp, 7 predicted proteins | sample COGITO_mtgs_1004_3_FD_87185 | JGI IMG/M metagenome (GOLD analysis project Ga0115547, IMG submission 87185) | Pelagic marine microbial communities from North Sea - COGITO_mtgs_100420 | ecosystem: Environmental > Aquatic > Marine > Epipelagic | place: Germany:Helgoland, sampling site Kabeltonne...
AATTTAGATCATGCGTCACAGCAAAAGAAGACATTCACTGGGGGTCTCCGGACCACACCTATCCGCCATGATGGGCAACCTCGCAGTTGCACTCATTACACATGGTCGTATTCAAACAACATTAACTAAAGCTAAAGCGCTTCGTCCATTCATCGAGAAGATTATCACCTTCGCGAAAAAAGCAGAAGCCGCGAACGACACTGCACGTAAGCTGCACTTCCGTCGTTTGGCGATCTCTCGTGTTCGCGACAAAAAAGCAGTTGCCAAACTGTTTGATGAACGTGCGAGCGAATTCACCGACCGCAATGGCGGTTACACGCGCATCTACAAGGTCGGTCAACGTATCGGCGATGCTGCTGAAATGGCATTGATCGAACTGATCGATGGTAATGATGAGGGCTACTCTAAGAAGCCGGCAAAAAAAGCTACCAAAAAAGCCGCCACCAACAAGGCAGCTAAGGCTGAAGCAGAAGTAACTGAAGCAGAAGTAACTGAAGCGGAAACGAAGAAGCCCGCGAAGAAAGCCGCTAAGAAGGCCACTAAGAAGCCCGCTAAGAAAGCCGCCAAGAAAGCTGTTAAAAAAGAAACACCGGCTAAAGAAGAGACGGACGCATAGTCCCTTTCAAAATCACATTCTTTCAAAAAACCGTCCGACTGGACGGTTTTTTTTGGTTACAGGCGAAGTGGTTTGGAGCACGGTTGATCGCTCTTCTATCTCATTGCAGTGGTAATGGTGCGTGTCCTTATACGCCGGTTGTGGCCAAGGCTATGCGTGTCGCGTGCGGTTTACTTGCCGAATAAGCCTTTGATGCTGTCGGTTGCTTTTTCGAGTGCATCATCGCCTTGTTCGAGTACACCTTTGCCGCCTTTACCGATAAAGTCACCTGCACCTGCAATGGCGGGGCCGATTGATTTGAGCACTTCGGTAAGGATGAGGTCGATAACTTCTGCCATGCTCTTCTTGTTGCCGTCTTCGCCGATGTTGGTCATCTCGATACGTGGGAGTGGCACCGTTGTGCCGGCACCCATCAGGCCTACGAAGATGGTGCCGTCTTCGATGACGAGTTGCTTGATGACTACTTGCGTGGAGGAACTGTCTTCTGCTGGCGCCGCTTCTGTAGCCTTGGGTGCGTTCTCATCTGTACTGCCAGAGAAGGCGTCAATATTTGCCATCAGCGCTTTAATGTTGGAGCTCATCAGCGTCTTTTCATAGCTAATTTCAGGCTTCTGGATGATGATCTTGTTAATGATGATCTTATCGCTAAAGACGGAACTAGTATCGATATCGACCTCGATCTGGCCGAGGGCGAAGATATTTTCACTCTTATATCCATCTGGATTTCCGACGTATAGGCCAGAGAGAGAGCCCTTGCCGGAGAGGATCGAGAGGTTGACCGCGTCGAGCGTGACCGAGGTTTGGGTGACTTCCGGACCAAATGTTTCGACGCCTGCCTTAATGCTTTTATTTAATACGCTTGAGCCGAAGAAATAAATCCCAGCCACAGCAGCGACTGCCAAGATTACGAGAAATAGAAATATTTTTTTTATCATATGTGTGATAGCTTTATTGGTTGATTGCGTGTTGGAGACTAGAGCATAATGCCAATATGGCGAGCTTGAAAGCGATAGAAGCTAAGTGGATGCCGTCTGATCTAGTTGATTTCGAGTTGGATGAGGGGCTCGTTGCGGTGGCTGTGTTTGATGATTATATCAAAGCGGGTGAGGCGGGGCTAGCCATTTTGGCGATGGGGGAGGCGTATTGGATGATTCTACATGCCGGGCTCTATGTGATTTGTGTAATAGAAAATCGACACATAGCAGTCAGTGCAGAGCTGAATGCCTTGGCTGCTTTGGAGTCGAAGCGTAGCCGTGGCGCTCGGGTTGAGTATCAGGAATTTGATTTCGGCGGGCTGTCGTTCGTGTTGTATGCTGCGGTTCTGACCGCCTGCTTTATGTGGCAAGGGCGCGCGGATGTCGTCTCAGTGGGACAGACGGATGCTGTGGCCATGGTACAAGGTTCGCAGTGGTGGCGAGCGGTCACTGCGCTGACCCTGCACGCGGATGTGGTGCACTTGGTCTCTAATTTGATCTCGGGGATGGGCTTTGCCTTTTTTGTCTGCCGCTTTTTTGGTGCAGGGGCTGGTTGGCTGCTAGTGTTGCTCAGTGGTATCGGGGGAAATGTGCTCAATGCGGTAGTTCATTATCCCGAGTCGCATTACTCGATTGGGGCTTCGACTGCAGTATTTGGGGGATTGGGCTTGTTGACCGGAGTGGGTATTTGGGCTGCGGTTTCGGATCCTGAACATCGCCTGTCGCTCCCGCGTTGGTTGATTCCAGTCTTCGGTGGGTTGACGTTGTTAGGCTTGTTTGGCGTGGGGGATGGTAATGTGGACGTCGCAGCGCATATCAGTGGGTTTACCTGTGGTACGGCCTTCGGTGCGCTGGGCGCCTGTGTGCAGCGCTGGTTTGTGGTGTTGCAGCGCTGGTCCATTGCCTTGGGCGGACTATCTATAGCCTTGCTGGCCTTAGCATGGTACGCGGCTGTTGGGGTATGACTCTCAACAGAGGGGTGGAGTGTAGAAGTTGTAGGTCAAATGTGAAAAGCTCTAGATCATGAATCGCCGCACGTGCGCTAATTTAGAGCAAGGGTGATGACGCCACTGATTAATAAAGGATAGCTAACTAGCTTGACTGGCATGATAGGTCTTCGTCCTCGCGGTTATCTCGCAAGATGTGCTTGGCAATGTGCTTTACCTTCTGTGGAGAACTGGTTAGCTCTGGAATATGAGTAATTTAGGTCTCAGTCGACTCGAGGTAGGGCGTCAATCAATGCAGGCGGAGGCTGCCGCAATTCAAATTGCGGCAGATCGTTTGGATGGTGCCTTTGAGCGCGCATTGGATTTGATCTTAGAGTCCAGCAGTAAGTTGGTGATTTGTGGCATCGGTAAGTCTGGCCACATCGGCACGAAACTGGCGGCGACATTGTCGAGTTGCGGCATCCCTTCAGTTTTCTTGCATGCTGCTGAAGCGATTCATGGTGATCTGGGTGTGTATCAGCCTGGGGATCCGACGATCGTCCTGTCGAAGAGCGGCAGCACGGCGGAGGTACTGCGCTTGATGCCTATGTTCAAACAACTTAAGTCTCCAGTGATTGCCATTGTCGGCAATATGGATTCTCCGATCGCTACGGCGGCTGATGTGGTATTGGATAGCAGTGTCGAGCGTGAGGCTGATCCACTGAATTTGATGCCGACGTCTAGCTCGACGGTGAGCTTGGCGATTGGTGATGCCCTAGCCGCGGCGTTGGTTAAAGCGCGTGACTTTACTAAGGAGGAATTTGCAAGCTACCATCCCGGTGGACAGCTTGGACGAAATTTGCTGATGACAGTTGGTGATGTGATGCAGGTCGCCGATCAAATCGCTTGCGCGCGCGCTGAAGAAACGCTGCGCGAAGTGGTGATTCGGATGACCAAGTTTCCATACGGCGCGGCTTGTATCGTGGATGGAGCGAATGGCTTGGCTGGAATTATTACGGATGGCGACATTCGCCGCATTCTTTCGCAGGATGGCGACATTCTGAATTTCAAGGTGGGGGATTGCATGACAAAATCGCCGATTTCGACTCATCCGAACGTGCCTCTGGGTGATGCGGTACGCACGATGGAAGACCGCAGTTCGCAAATTTCGGTGCTACCCGTCGTGGCTGAGAGCGGCGAGCTGTTGGGTTTGCTGCGGCTGCACGATGCGTATCAACCCAGCTTTTCATAAGGCACTGCTATGGGATCTCCATCTGTTGCGCCTCGTGAGTGGGCAGTTGTTGTAGTCGGCGGCTTGACCTTGGCCTTTACTGCTTGGGGGCTTGGGGGCATGCGGCTCTGGTCGCTACATATTTTGTTAGCGGGCGGCTTGTTGACCTGGCTGCTCTCCATCGTGCCGATGTCGCAGCGCTGGAACGGGACGGATGGCGAGCATGGTAATGCGCAAAATCTGCTGCGCCTACTAAAGTTTCCAGTCTTTTGGCTGAGCGTGGCCTTTCTGGTCTATATTACGATTCAGGGGATGAACCCTGCGTGGGAGCAACTACGGGATGAAAGGGGCTGGTGGGTCGAAGAAGTGGAGCCTGTGAGTTGGCTACCTTCTGGAGTCGATACCAGCTATGTGCCGATGAATGCGTTTCGCGTGCTGTCAAGTTTTGCGGCGGCGTTTACGTTGATTTGGGGGCTGTGGGTCGGGGTGCGGCGCCGTAGCAGTGCGGTGCTCTTGCTGTGGTCATTGGTGATCAGTGGGGTGGGAATGGCGATTGTGGCGATGTTGCAAAAGTCCTCTGGTGCAGATGCGGTGCTGTGGGCTGTGAAATCACCGAACCCTCATTTCTGGGGCACGTTCTTCTATCGAAATATGGGAGTGGCCTATCTGAACTTGATCATCTGCGCCTGTGGGATGCTGTATTTTTACCATTTCAATCAAGCAGAGCGTCGTGAGCAGAGTGGCGGGCCGCACTTATTGCTCTTTGTGTTTGTGGCGGTGCTGTATACCTCGATTGGTTTGGCGCTTTCGCGGGGCGGAATTCTGTTTGGCGGCGTGATGGTCGCTGGTTTTTTTATCGTGGCCGCTGCGCGCGGGTTGTTTGCGAGCTCGCTGCGCAATTCGATTTTGCTGAGCTTGCTGATTGGATCGTTAGTCGGCGGTGGCGGCTATATGATCTTTCAATTCGTTGATATCCAAAAAATCGAACAGCGCTTTGGTGACATTGAAGAGACGATTCAGACCGCGGATCAAAGTGACCGAGCGATCACGACCAAATTGACGTGGCAGATGGCGCAAGAGAAATTGTGGCTCGGTTGGGGTGCGGGGTCATGGCGCTACATTTTCCCGATGTATCAAAAGAGCCATCCAGAAATCTTCTATCAAGGCTATCGTGCCCGCGGGGGGTGGTGGGGCCGGAAGATTTATCACTACGCGCACAATGATATTGTGCAGTTTCTCTGTGAGTATGGAATTGTGGGCTGTGGAATATTACTGATGATCTTTGGTTATTGGGTCTGGAACTTACTATTTCGAGCAGCAGGCAATACTTTAAGCGCTCTGATGTTGCTGGTCGGTTTGGGCGCCGCATTTGGGCATGCCTTTGTGGACTTCATCTTCCAAAGTCCAGCCTATTGGCTCGCGCTCAATGGGTTGCTCTGTGTCAGCGTGAAATTGCTCTCACTGCATCGTGAGCGCGTCTATCGCTGAGGCAGTCGTTAGGATAAGAACCGCGTCGTCAGTTGCTCGATAATAGTGTCACGTGCCTCTTCAACAGTATCGACCACTTTAAATAAATCGAGGTCTTCGGGTGAGATCGTACCCCATTCGATCAGTGACTCGAAGTTGACCACGCTGTTCCAAAACTCACTGCCAAACAGTATGATTGGTGGCGCTGTCGGGTCTTTACCAGTCTGCACTAGTGTGAGTGTTTCGAACAGTTCGTCCAGGGTGCCAAATCCACCAGGGAAGGCGACCAGCGCCTTGGCCAGTAATACAAACCAGTATTTACGCACGAAGAAATAGTGGAACTCAAATTGTAGCTCATTGGGGATGTATTCGTTTACGCCTTGCTCAAAGGGCAGGCTAATGCCAAGGCCGATCGATTTGCCCCCGACATTGTGCGCACCGCGATTGGCGGCTTCCATAATGCCGGGGCCGCCACCAGAGCAGATGATGAAACGGCGTTGATCTTTCTCCGGAAGACTCATCGACCATTGAGTGAGTTCTTCGGCGAGTTCGACTGCCATCTGGTAGTAAGGCGCTGCCTTTACTGCACTTTGCGCGAGGTGCAGCGCGCGCTTCTCGGCGTCGTTGAGATGATCGGGGTCAACTATGGCGGCCTGCGCCTCCTCTAGTTTAGCTTGCGCGACGTCGACAGGCATGATCCGAGCAGAGCCAAATAGCACGATGGTGTCTTTGATTTTTTCCTCTGCGAAGCGTAGCCCTGGTTCAGTCATTTCGCAGAGCACCCGAATGTTTCGGGCGGCATCACTATTTAAGAAATTGAGGTCTTTATAGGCTTTGATTGGCCATTCTTCACGGGAGCATTGGGTAGATTCGGGCATAAGAGGTGGGATAAGTGAATATTGGAGTGAACATGGGCAGATCCTAGTCCGCTAGCAACTCTTTCTCTGTTATCTTTTAGGGTTGCGAGCGCCGCTCTGGGCTATTCTTCTAGAACTTTTCTACCCACCCTCAGCTGTCCATATTTAGTATTTATGTATCTCAAAGAGATCGTCATTAGTGGCTTTAAGAGTTTTGCTGATCGCACTCGCCTCGACCTGCGCCGTGGGGTAACTGCTGTCGTTGGTCCGAATGGTTGCGGCAAGAGTAACATTGTTGATGCGATTCGCTGGGTACTGGGCGAGCAGAGTGCTAAAGCGCTGCGCGGTGCGTCCATGCAAGACGTCATTTTTGAGGGAACCGATAAGCGCAAAGGACTGCCAACCTGCGAAGTCTCGTTGACGTTTACCGATTGCGAAGCCGAACTTGGCACTGCCTTTAATGAGGTCGAGATCGCTCGCCGTGTCACGCGCGACGGCGGCAGTGATTATTATATCAATGGTAAGGTTTCGCGCCTAAAGGACATCCAACGCTTGTTCGCTAATACTGGGATAGGCCGCGTGTCTTACTCCTTTATGCTGCAGGGGCAGATTGATCAGATTTTATCGACGAATCCCGGCGAGCGCCGCACCATTTTTGAAGAGGCTGCGGGTATTACACTCTACAAAGCGCAACGTAAAGAGGCGCTTAACAAGCTCTCGCTCGTCGATGCAAATCTTGCCCGTGTCACCGATGTGATCGAGGAAGTCAGCCGTCAAATCGGCTCGTTAAAGCGTCAAGCTAGTAAAGCGTTGCGCTATCAGCGCATTAAGCACCGTTTAACACACTTGGATTTGGCATTTAGTTCGTATCGCTTCACCGCTTTAAAAGGCTCGATTGATACGGTCGCAGGGCGCGCGAATGAGCTACGTAAAAAACTGGAGTCGCACACCGAATCGATGGCTGCCGATGAGGAAGCACTGGCGTCACAAAAAACCGCGCGTGCCGAGTTGTATGACAATATGCAGGAGCTGCAGCAGCGCGTGTTTAATTTGCGCTCCGAGAAGGAAAATTCCGAGAATCAGGCGGAGTTCTCCGCCATTCGTATTAAGGACTTGGAAGCGCGTATTGCGGAATATCAAAAAGAGATCCAAGGCCTCGAAGTACAGCAAGACGAACTTGCCGCGCGTGCACGAAGTGAATCCGAGAATAAACAGCTACAGAGTGATGTCGTGGATGACTCCGATCGCATCTTCCGAGATCGCAATTCAGAGTTGGTCAATTCCCAAGAGCAACTCGGCGAGATGGAGGCGCAACTGCAACAGCGCAGACAGGCTGTGCTGCAGGCGGAGAATCGGATTAATCGGGCACGCTCGCGGTGCACCACGCTCGAAGTCGAGTTAAAGACATATCAGGTCAAACACGCCGCGTTGACCGAGGCACTTTTGACGTTGAAGCAAGAAGTCGTAGTTTTGGAAAAGGGCCATGCTGACATTCAACGGATGTTGGCAAAGCGTCGCGAGGAGCAACAGCTTAGTGAGGTTGCATTAGAGAAAGCTCGCACCGAATCAAAGGCAATTTTCCAGCAGTTCCGCACGATGCAGGAACAGATTCAGGAGCAGGACCGAGGCATCGCACGTAAGACAGCACAGCTCAATGTACTTGAGGACTTGCAGGCCAAATTTGAGGGATTTGGCGAAGGTGCGAAGGCTATCCTCGGCGATAAACTCGGCGACCTCGTGGCAAAAGACAGCGTTTCGATTATTTCCAAAGAGTTGAAGGTGCAGTCTGCCTTCACCAGTGCCCTGCAGACCCTACTCGGTCAAGCTGCAGAAGCCCTGTTTATTGGTGATCCGAAACAAGCGCTAACAGTGATCGATAAGCTCGATGCTGATCAACTCGGGCGTGCCTGCCTACAGGTCAACCTTGAGGCGGGCCATAGTAAGCTGCCTGGAGTGAAGCTGCCAGACGGGATCGTGCCAGCCGCCTCAGTTGTGCTTGCGCGCGATTCCAATCTCAGCGAGGCAGTCACACGTTTGCTGACCAATTGCTATTTTGCGGAAAGCCTTGAGGGATTTGTTCAATTTTGGAAGGCACATCCGGATTTTAACTTCCTGTTAGTTGCAACTCAAAATGGTGAAATTATTGATTGCCGTGGTCTAATTCATGGCGGACGAGCCTCTGGCAAGAAGTCCTCCAGTGTAATTGAGCGCGAATCTGAGACTCGTAAGCTTCGCGGCGAAATCGACACCGAGCGTAAGGCGCTCAACACGTTGCGCCAGCAATCCACGACTCTCGAAGATCAGCGCCATGACGCTGAAGCTTCGGTTGAGGAGCAGCGGCAACGCCTCAGCGAACTTGCCAGTGAAGTGTCTGGGCTTGTCGCGGAAGAGCGTAACCAAGGGCAGAAAGTTGAGCAAAATGCTCGCTCGCATCATCAGAGTGAGGAAGAGCTTGAGCGACTCGATGCGCATCACAGTGATTCTGTGCAAGATCTCGAAGACTCGAAGCAGGAGCTGGTCGCAGCCGAGCAAGGCTTGCTTGAGGAGCGGCAGAACGGCACTGATTTGGAAGATGCGATTGCTCATTCCCGTGAGTCTCGCGACCAAAAGCGCGAAGCTTTGGCTGACGTTCGTCTTGAATTAGCAGAAAAGAAGCAACGTCTCGAATCTGTTGATCGCGTGCTCGGAGAAGTGCAACGCGAGACCGCGAGTTTGCAGAATCGTATCATCCGCCGTAATCAGGAAATTGATACAATCAATGAACAGATCAGCCAACTTAAGGGTAGCGGTGTTAAGGAATCTGAAAAAAGTCTCGAACTTGAAAAGACCTTACAGGTGGCCGCCGGACAGTTATCTGAGGACCGCGCGGCGATTAAAGAAATGGATGCGAAGATTGCTGGAGTTGATGGCGGTCTTTCTGGGCGTCGCAATGAAGGTCGATCTTTTGATCAAGAGATGACTCGTCTTGAAGTCCGTCTAGCAGAAGAGCGCTCGCAGATTGGTTTTATCGAAAGCACAGCCCAAGATGAGTATCAGATCGAACTGGAAAACGTTAACTGGAAGACCGAACTATGGGAAGGCAATGTCGAGTTTGATAAACGCGTAAATTTAGACGACATCGATGACCCCGACAAGCTCGCCGCACAACCAAAGCATGAGCGACGTGATCCGACCGAAGAAGAACTCACGGAGATGGACGGCACAAATTGGAGCGTGATCGAAGAGGAAGTGTCCGAGTTGAAGAGCCGTATTTCGAATATGGGGCCAGTCAATCTCGATGCGATTAGTGAATATACGGATTTGAAGGAACGGCATGATTTCCTGAAAAACCAGAGTGAAGATCTTTGGAATGCGAAAAATGCACTGGTAAAGAGTATCGATGAAATCAATGAGACGTCGCAGAAGTTATTCCGCGAAACCTTCGATCAAGTGCGTAAGAATTTTGCCTTCACGTATGAGAAGATTTCTGGTGGTGGTGAGTCTGATCTTATTTTAGTTGATTCTGATGATCCACTGGAATCGGGGATTGATATCATTGCGCGGCCTCTTGGAACTCGTTTAAAAAGCGTGACACTGCTGTCAGGCGGCCAGCGTACCATGGCTGCGGTAGCATTACTGTTCGCGATCTACATGGTCAAGCCCAGCCCGTTTTGTGTGTTGGATGAGATCGATGCCGCGCTCGACGATGCCAATATCGGACGCTTCTGTGAGACGCTGCATGGCTTTACTGATAAGTCTCAATTCTTGATTGTAACTCACAATAAGCGCACGATCTCTAACGCAGATACGGTGTTTGGTGTAACGATGCCAGAGAAAGGTGTATCAAAGTTGCTCTCAATGCGCTTCAATAAAGACACCAATCAGCCGGACTTAGCTGGCATGGATAATTCGCAGTCGATCTAAGTAGAGTTTGGGGTGTTCAATCCCGGCATGAAGCCACTGTCCTAACTGTGAGCCTCCGCTGAATCGATAGGTTTGTCGCTGGGTTCATTTTCCACTGGGCCATTGAGTATAATCCAAATAAGTATCAAGCAGCTCCAGTAAGTAATGGTGCCGACGATTTCGTGCATGAGGTGGTAGTGATCCATCATTGATGGTGCTAGCAGCACTATAATCAGAATGCGTAGTGTGTTAAATATAAAGCCGAGAGTGATGCTTGAAAGTAAATTGAGGGCGATGTCGATCGGGCCGAGTCTGCGATAAATTGCCAGTAGCACCGCGAGCAGCAAGCTGGTCAAAATGACACCAAATCCATTACACTCGGACGCGACATGAAACGGATGCTCATTGACCATTAGTATGAGTTGGGGCGGTGTCGAGGCGGTGCTATCCTGTACGCCGAGTTCGACGGTCTTGCCAGCAGCACTTAGTGCCATCCCACTCCATTTACCCGCAAGAGTGCGTAGCGGCCAGTCTAGCGGGGTCATTAATATACTAAGTAACATGAACGCACAGAGCGTGCCAGTCGCAGTGTAGGTAATACGGCGCAGGCCTTGGCCGAAGATGAAGAGCACTAAGGAAGCGATGCCGAAGCAATAGGCTGGGACTGCGATTAGTGAGCTGAGCAGGTAAAAAACCTCTGATGAGGGCTGGATTGTTTGGCGCGAAATAATACAGAGTGATAATAAAGCATAGGATACCAAGAGTGTGTTACGGGCGCTCTTGTTGAGGGTGAGTGGCGCTTCGACTTTGATCCGATTATAAAGAACGAGCAAAAAGATCGCCATGGCTAG
>Ga0115547_1002252_pt1 | contig 10780 bp, 10 predicted proteins | sample COGITO_mtgs_1004_3_FD_87185 | JGI IMG/M metagenome (GOLD analysis project Ga0115547, IMG submission 87185) | Pelagic marine microbial communities from North Sea - COGITO_mtgs_100420 | ecosystem: Environmental > Aquatic > Marine > Epipelagic | place: Germany:Helgoland, sampling site Kabeltonne...
CATGGCATGTTTTTAAACAAATGAGCTGGAAAAATTCACGACTGCTAGCCATCACTCAAGCAGGCTGTATTGAAAAATTTGTAGACGCCTTGGTGTGGATAGTTTATCCAGTATACCTTTACCAAAAAACCCAAGATCTCACTTTAACAGGCTGGATCATTTCTATTTACGGATTAGTTTGGGGGGTGAGTCAGCTGATTACTGGCCATTGGTCTGACCGATTTGGCCGCCAACGCATTAACGTTTTAGGCATGTCGATAACGACATTAGGCGTAATGCTAATGCCTTGGTTTGAGACTAGCCTTGGCTGGTCAATCACCGCGGCCATCACAGGCTTCGGCATGGCTTTGCTTTACCCTAATTTATCAGCTGCTATTGTAGATTTATCCAAGCCCCAGTGGCGTGCCACAGCTATGGGCATTTATCGCTTTTGGCGAGACATGGGGTATGCCATTGGAGCCTTGGTTTTAGGTTTATCCGCGGCTTGGTTTCAAGATTTAACCGCAGCATTTTTGGTGGTTGGCTTAAGTATGGCAGCTTCAACAATTTGGTTAGCTATACGAGGTTAATCTAACCCTTATATAAAAGTGTATAATATAAAACTAATTTAGAAATTTGGTAATAAAGGCGCACTATGATCTATTCAAAGACCAAATACCAACTTCATTACCTTGTATTAAACCTGTTGGTTATTGGTGCTTGCGAAATATTTTTTTTGGCCGATGTAATATTTGATGTCTTTAACTATGACTTAATCAAACTGCATTGGGTCTCCCACACTCAAGTTGAGGTTGTTTTTACGCTTTGTTTAGGCATCACCCTCTTCTTTTTTGTACACAACATTCGTAGTTTATTGAATCGCCAAAAGAAGGCAGAAACGTCGGTTAAGGTAGCGTCTGGCGAACTTAGTCTGGTTATTCAGCGCTATTTTGAAATTTGGCGGCTTACACCTTCTGAAACAGAAGTGGCATTACTTTTATTCAAAGGATTTTCGGCACAAGAAATTGCTGACCTTCGTAGCACTAAAATTGGCACAGTTAAAAATCAATCCAGCGTGGTTTATCAAAAAGCGAATGTTAAAAACCGTAACGAACTATTTGCCATTTTTGTAGAAGACCTCTTAGGGGATCTTGGATCATCCTCCACCTAAAAAACATCATAAACTATAGTCACATAGCCTTAACTCCAGCCAATTGGGTACTTTAGTTGATTCTAAAGCATAAAAAACACCGCTATTCTTCACTCTAAGTTTTAGGCAACTCGCCGCTAAGCTGAGAATTAATATGAGGAATACCCAATGAAAAAGACACTACTACCTAGCCTTGGCTTAATCGCCAGCCTACTTTTAAGCCAACACACTTTGGCCCTTACCTTTAAAACTGGCGAGGTCATTGGTCCTGATGGAAAGTCTTACGTGGGTATGTCTCCACAAAATAGAACTCGATTGCTTACAGCAAACCCAAACAGAATTAAATCTGGGGTGATGAGCAAACAGTTTTTTCTGGTTTACAACAACCAGTTAATTACTATTCCAGTGACTGAACTTAGAAACAAAACTAGTGAAGAGCGTATGTCATTGATTATGCAAAACATAAACAATAACACCAATGCTCAGGTCATTAACATTGAATTAAGTGATGACATCGACCACCCCGAAGAAGCCTTTGATGATGTTCTTGAACACGCTTCTACCCGCATAGTAAACGATGCCATTGATCAAGAAATCCAAGAAAGTAATGAGCTTGAGATGATGAACAACCACTTGGAGACTGAACTTAACGACCACTTGGAGACTGAACTTAACGACCACTTGGAGACTGAACTTAACGACCTAGAAGATGAGTTAGAACACAGCCTAGGTCACGACCTAGAAAATCAACTAGATTCAGTATTTGATGACCAGTTTGAAAATGAGATCAACGAACATCTTGAGCAAAACCATGGTTATGATGAGATTGGTCATAACGATTCAAACGACAATTACAACGACTCACATGATGACAACGACTCTCATGATGACAACGACCATGATGACTAATTAAGCAGGTTTTACTAGCACTTAGTCTACTGGTTATTGGTGGTTGTGCGCTGGCCTTTTTTGTGGGATCTTCTTATTAAGAAACCACAAAAAACATAAAAGCCCTTAAAGGGCTTTTATGTTAGAGCAAGAGGTCGTGCATGCCACCGGCACAAAATACTCACCAAACGCCTTTGAACGCTGCCCTAGGGTCTACGAAAAAGCAAAAAACATGGCATTATCTGCCCCCTCTTCCATTGCAAGTTTCGGGGTATTTTCATAAGCCTTTTTCTATAGCTTTAGCACTTAAATGGCTGTTTAATAGTTGGTTTCCTATTTCAGAACGCCTGATTATACTGGGGTTATCTATATTGTCTTGGGTGTATTTCCACCCAGCTATTGCAGCCTGTAGTGAATTTGCACTAGGCTGGATAGCACAGATTTATGTGCGTAACTTGGTGCTTATGGTGGTGATTGCAGGCGGGCTACATTTATACTTTTATCGCTATCAAAGACAAGGCGACAACCTACACTATGATGCTCGCACACAGGCTCTGAAACACAAAAAGTTCACCTTTAATCTACAGGTAAAAGACAATATGTTTTGGTCTATTGCCAGTGGTGTAACCATTTGGACTGGCTACGAAGTGCTCATGATGTGGTCACTGGCCAATGGTTATGTGCCCATGCTCACATTACCTGAAGATTACATTTTATTAGCACTGCTCATTTTTTTAATCCCAATATGGGAAACGGTTTATTTCTTTGTAGTGCATCGTTTTTTGCACTGGCCACCTATGTATAAAGCCGTGCATTACTTGCACCACCGCAACACCAATGTGGCCCCTTGGGCGGGTCTGTCCATGCACCCTGTAGAGCATATTTTGTTTTTGGGCTCTGTACTGGTTCATTTTTTTGTAGCTGCCAACCCTTTACTCATTATTTTTCATCTGCAGTATTACACCCTTAGCGCCATTACCACGCACACAGGTTACCAAGGCCTTAATATTGGTGGCCGTATAGTGATGGCTTTAGGCACCTTTCACCACCAGCTGCACCATCGTTTTTTTGAGTGTAATTATGGTGGGCTAGAGATACCCATTGACCAATGGACTGAGTCTTTTCATGATGGCACTGATGAATCTCATCAAGCGTTTTTGCACAGGCGAAGGCAAGTGTCTGTTAAAAAAAGAAGCAACAACCTATGAACCCTAACAACACTTTAGCGCCGCAGCTTAGCCGGCTACTCCAAGATTTACGCCAGCACTTATTGCTGCTGTTAAATACAGCAAGCAATAATGATGTGGATCCACTACCAACGTTAAACAAAGTGATCCACAGGTTGGGAAATGCTTTTGATGTGGTTGTGCAAGATCAAAAGGCTAACCCTTTATCTGATGTATTACTGCAGATAGAGCACACCAGCGATAAGTTGCCCGATAGGTATAGAGAAATAGTTGGGTGTATTGTTGCTTTGTCAGATCATTTACCCTGGTATCAAAGGCCTGCACTTAATAATGATGCATTTATGGCAGGCCATGTAAACGCCCAAATTATTGGTCCAGAAGGTTTGGAAGTGCGCCAAGATTTAATTGTAGGGGTGACATTAATGCGCCCAGATTTAGACTATCCAGACCACCAACATGAGCCACAAGAGCTATACCTTGTGTTAAGTGATGGAAGGTGGCGCCAAGGCAACGATAAAGGTAATGGAGATTGGCATACACCCGGGCTTGGTGGCTTGGTTTATAACAAAAGCAATGTCATGCATGGCATGAAATCTGTTGCGACACCATTAATTGCCCTTTGGTGCTTACCTTTGGATAAGCCCTTTACACCTTTTAGCGCCGCGATTAATACCCCTGTAAGCACTGGCGCTAACGATTAGCTTTATTGCGTGCTGGCCCACTGTTTAGCAGCATTAATAAGTGCATCTACATCGGCTTCTTGAGTGGTGAAATTGGTGACTAAGCGCACTACGTTTTCACCCCAACGATCGGTGTAAAAGTAAAACCCTTGGTCAAGTAAACTGTTAATCATGGCTTTGGGCATTTTACAAAAGAACATGTTGGATACAGTTTCATCTAACATTTCTACGCCTTTTATGCCCCTAAACCCTTGGTCTAAGCGTTGTGCCATAGCGTTGGCTTGGCGGGCGTTATCAAGCCATAAGTCGTGTTTAAAGTAAGCCTCTAATTGCGCCGACATCAAGGTCATTTTAGACATTAGCTGGCCTGCGCGTTTGCGTCGCCAGCCCATGTCTTTGGCCAAAGCTTTGTCAAATATTACAATAGCTTCTACGGCCATGGTGCCATTTTTGGTGGCCCCAAGTGACAATATATCCACCCCCGCCTGCCACGTCATAGCAGCTGGTGAGCAGCCTAAAGACACTAATGCATTAGTAAAGCGTGCTCCATCCATATGCAGTTTGAGGTTATTTTCTTTGCAAATTCGACCTATTTCACACAGCTCTTTTACACTATACACACTGCCTGTTTCAGTGGTTTGGCTTAGGCTCACCACAGCATTTTGCACCGAATGAACATCACCGCTGTTGGGGGCGGCTACTTGTGCTAGCTTTTTAGGGCACAGCTTACTTTGCGCTCCATCTACCAATACCAGCTTGGCTCCATGAGTATAAAATTCAGGTGCGCCACACTCATCTATGTTGATATGGCTTTGTGGGTGGCACAATACTGCGCCCCATGGCGGTGTTAGCGCACTTAGGGCTAAAGCGTTGGATGCGGTGCCTGTAGGCACTAAAAACACACTTAGTGAACACTCAAATATTTCTTCAAGTAGCTGTTGTACGCGCTTGCTGTGATCATCGTTTCCATAGGGCTGCTGGATGTGTGTGCCTGCGTCCATAATGGCTTGCAGCACACTAGGCGCTGCCCCTGCCGTGTTGTCGCTAGAAAACACCCTATTTGTTAGTGTGCGTGTGTTAGGGGCGGACATAGATACTCTCCATCAATGTGACCCTTGTGATACTAGCTGCCATAAAGCATTCACTAAGGGTTTTTTTAGGTTCTTTTTAAGGGCAAACAAACCCACATCATAAGCTTCAAGCTGTGGTTTTACATCTAATATTTTAATACGCTCTAAAGTGGGGCTGTTATCTAATACAATTTTGGGCACTACCCCTATGCCTAAACCTAGGCTTACCATAATCACTATGGCTTCGTTACCTGCCACTTGAGCGTATATTTTGGGGGTGACGTCCATGGCTCTAAACCATGCATCTACGCGCTGGCGCGATAGGCCTCCTTCGGCCAAGATCATAGGCACTTGCGCCCAATCTTTGGGGTGAGTGGGCATCACTAAAGGCTGCTCTAGGTGGGTTTGGTCTTTGGGGGCAATAAACACTAAGGGTGAGATGGTAATGGGTTTAAAGGCCAACTCTCTGGGTATATGTTTGGGCCGTGCAGCGATGGCAAGGTCTTCTTCGCCAGACAATACATGGGTAATGCCTTGATCTGGATCACCTGTATGAAGCTTTATTTCTATGTTGGGATGGTCTTTTCTGAAGCGCTGAAATAGGTCAAACAATAAGCTATACACTGCGGTAACAGAGCAATATAAACTCACTTCACCTTGCAGCTGATCATGTGCGTTTTGCACTTGGCTAACAATACCCTGCCATTCGCTGATAGCAGTGCGGGCATAGCTTACAAAAGCTTGGCCTTGAGTTGTGATTTGCACACTTCTATTGTCTCGAGTAAATAGGGTGACGCCAAGCTGGTCTTCTAGTTGTCTAATGTTTCTAGACAAAGCTGACAAACTAATATGACACGCAGCACTGGCTTTACCAAAGTGAAGGTTTTCTGCCAAAGCTAAAAAATGTTTGAGGTGTTTTATATCCATAGCTTAACTTTATCATAGTTTTAGTTTATGTTTTAATATATGGCTCACTATGTGTCGAATATATCAATTTACGAAAATACGAACAAAGCGTATTATGAGCCTTGTTGTAAAAGACTCTAATACCGATTTTAAAAACACAGGTTCCCCCCATGTCTAATAACTACTTTAATACCTTGCCTTTGCGCGAGCAGCTAGAACAACTTGCCAAATGTCGCTTTATGCACATGAACGAATTCACCGAAGGCGTAGAAGCCCTTAAAGGCAAAAAAATGGTCATTATTGGCTGTGGCGCTCAAGGCCTTAACCAAGGCTTAAATCTACGTGACAGCGGCCTAGATGTGTCTTACACATTGCGCCAGTCTGCCATTACTGAAAAGCGTCAGTCATTTAAAAACGCTTCTGAAAATGGCTTCACCGTAGGCACTTACGAAGAGCTAATCCCTACTGCAGACATCGTGCTTAACCTTACACCAGACAAGCAGCACTCACCTGTAGTTGCAGCGGTAATGCCATTAATGAAGCAAGGCGCATGTTTGTCTTACTCTCATGGCTTCAACATTGTTGAAGAAGGCATGAAAGTGCGTGAAGACCTTACCGTTATCATGGTGGCACCTAAGTGCCCAGGCTCTGAAGTGCGTGCTGAGTATGTCCGTGGTTTTGGTGTGCCTACTTTGATCGCCGTGCACGAAGACAACGACCCACAAGGCCACGGCCTTGCGCTTGCTAAAGCATACGCTGTGGGTACTGGCGGCCATAAGGCTGGCGTATTGATGTCATCTTTTATTGCTGAAGTGAAGTCTGACCTAATGGGTGAGCAAACTATCCTTTGTGGCATGTTACAAACAGGCTCTTTGTTGTGCTTTGACAAGATGATCGAAAAGGGCATGGATGCAGGTTATGCGTCTAAGCTAATTCAGTATGGCTGGGAAACCATCACTGAAGCCCTTAAGTATGGTGGTGTAACCAACATGCTAGATCGTCTTTCTAACCCAGCTAAGATCAAAGCTTTTGACCTTTCTGAAGAACTAAAAGTGATCATGCGTCCTTTGTACAACAAGCATCAAGATGACATCATCAACGGCACTTTCTCTGCCACCATGATGGCAGACTGGGCTAACGATGACGTTAACCTTTTAGGCTGGCGTGCAGCAACAGGCGAAACTGCCTTTGAAAAAACCCCTGCTGGCGACATGGAAATCTCTGAGCAAGAGTATTTTGATCACGGTATCTTAATGGTAGCCATGGTAAAAGCTGGTGTAGAGCTAGCGTTTGAAACCATGACTGCTGCTGGCATCATTGCAGACTCTGCTTACTACGAGTCATTGCATGAAACACCACTAATCGCTAACACCATTGCGCGTAAGAAATTGTATGAAATGAACGCCACTATTTCTGATACTGCAGAATATGGCTGTTACTTATACAACCACGCCTGCTTGCCTTTGCTAGCTGACTTCATGAAAGGCATGGACACAGACGTGATTGGCCGTGGCCTTGCAAGTGATGACAATGGCGTTGATAACGCCCGTTTGATCGAAGTAAACGCAGCCTTGCGTGACCACCCGGTAGAAGCTATTGGCGCTACATTACGTGGCCACATGGCAGACATGAAGAAGATCGTTTAAGCGAGATTATTTATGTTACAGCTGCACGATTTGTCAGTAGAGTTTGATGAAGGTTTTCAACTTAAACACATTAACTGGCAAATTCAGCAGCACCAACACTGGCTGATTACTGGCGCTAACGGCGCCGGAAAATCAGCCCTTGCTGCAGTGCTAGCTGGCTATGGAGAAATCTTAGCTGGCAGCACTAGCAGGCTTCCTACTACGATTGGCTGGGTGTCTTTTGAAGCCCAAGCCCAACTTATTCAAGCCGAGCTTAAAAAAGATGATGCTGACATTTTAGATGTCATCAGCCTTGGCACTTGTGTGCGTGAAATTATTTTCACCAACGAGACAGACCCTGTTATTGCAGGCGAACTTATTCAAAAGTTTGAGCTAGAGTATTTGCTTGAACGCGCCTTTAGAAAGCTCTCCACTGGAGAGACTCGCAAAGTGATGTTGATTAAAGCTTTGTCTTGTCATGCCGATTTACTCATTTTAGATGAGCCTTTTGATGGCCTTGATCAAGCCTCTCACACCATGCTGCAAAACCACCTGACACACGTGGTAAAACATACCCCTGTAGTAATGGTGCTCAATAGGTTTGATGAGATTCCAGATTTTATTAGCCATATCGCCTATATGGAAGATGGGCAACTGCGTCATCAAGTTAACCGTGAAGACACTCAAGCTTTTAACGAGCTTTATCAACTATTGCACCTTAAAACCACCCACCTACAGGTGCCTGATTCAGATACAGACAATACAAGGCCAGCACTTAACCCAAAAGAACCTTTAGTGAAGCTGAGTAATATCTGCATTAAACACACCGACATGGTGCTTATTGAAAACCTGAACTGGTGCATACAACCCAACCAACATTGGCAGCTAAGCGGCCCTAACGGCAGCGGTAAAACAGCGATTTTGTCATTGATCACTGGCGACCACCCACAGTGCTACACCAATGATATTTTTGTATTTGGCTTTCAAAGAGGTAATGGGGAAAGTATTTGGCAGATAAAACAACACATTGGTTATGTATCTACAGCCTTACAATGGGAATATCGCGTGGGCACAAGCTTAGCTAATGTGATTATCTCTGGATTTTACGACTCTATAGGTTTGTATAGCAAAAGCACCGATCAGCAAAAGCACATCGCCAACCAATGGCTAGAATTACTGGGCATGCAAGGCCGTGGCGACCAGCCGTTTAATAAGCTGTCTTATGGCGACCAAAGGCTGCTGCTTATCGCCAGAGCCATGGTAAAGCACCCACCATTATTGATTTTAGATGAGCCGTGTTTGGGCCTTGATGACATCAACCGCCAGCTAGTGCTAGCCCTGATAGAAAAGGTGTGTGCCGCCAAGGAAACTTCAGTGATTTACGTAAACCACCACGCCCAAGATCGTATTGCAGGCATAGACCATTATTTAGCCTTAGAGAAATCGGCCGACAACGCTTAATTGTCTCGCATGGGCCTGCATCATCGGGTAAAGTTTAGCCCTAACACTCTTTTTTTGTAGGACTCATAATGAAAAGCTGGTTAATACTCTTGTGTGCTGTGGTGTGCGAAGTGGTAGGCACTTCTGCCATTAAATACTCCGAAGGCTTTACTAAAGTAATCCCATCTATTGTGGTGTTTGTAGCTTTTGGCATGGCATTTTATATCTTGTCTATTTCTTTAAAGGTAATCCCTATTGGCATGGCATATGCCGTGTGGTCTGGCCTTGGCATTGTGCTTATTTCTATTATTGGCCACTTTGTATTTAGCCAAAGGTTAGATGCTCCCGCGTTTATTGGCATGAGCTTTATTTTAGCTGGCGTAGTGATTATGCAAGTATTCTCTAAAGCTGTAGCCCACTAAACTCAACTCAACAGGACACTTTTATGCCCAAGGTTGGCATGCCAGAAATTAGACGCCCACAGCTGATACGCGCCACTATGGAGGTGATTAATCAGGTAGGCTTTTTGCAAGCTTCGGTGGCTAAAATAGGCCAACAAGCTGGCATATCTCCTAGCATTATTAACCATTATTTTGGTGGTAAAAGTGGCCTAGTAGAAGCCACCATGCGCAGCATTTTAAAAGACCTAGCTACGGGCATAAACTTACGCTTAGCCAAGGTACAAAAAGACAACACCATAGGCCGTATAGAGGCCATAGTGGGAGAAAACTTCAGCCCCCACCAGCAAGATGAAGCTGTGATGAAAACCTGGCTAGCCTTTTGGGCGCAAGCCATGCACGACCCAGCACTTAACCGCCTGCAACGGGTGAATGAAAAACGCTTATTGTCTTACCTGCGGCTAGAGCTAAAGCGCCGCATGCCCCACCAACAAGCCCACATGGTAGCCACCGGCATAGCCGCACTGATCGACGGCATTTGGCTGCGCGGTGCCCTTAACCCACAAGGCATAGACTCAAACTTGGCACGCCAAGTGATTAGTGATTATTTGGCTTTGTATTTGGATAGGCAGGGTTAGCTGTCGCTAGACTGGCCTAATCAACAGACGAGTTTAAACTACCAAAAGCCGCCTCAGCGGCCTCTAATGCACCTTCTGCTACGCCACCAAACTCGTAGGCCATTTCTGCACATGCAAATAATAGGCAGTCTTGCCATACTTGCTCTAGCGCTATGGGCAAGCCAAATTCGCTTTGCGAGGGTGACGTGTGAGTATCTGCTTGGGTAGCAGTGTAGGTTTGTGTGGCCCAGTCTTGCACTTGCACTTGCAAAGGTGCAGCGGCTTGTGGGCCAAAAAGCTGTTGCAATTGCGTGATGACATTGGGAATTAACTGATCACCTGCCTCTTTTCGTTGCTGAGCAGGCCAAGCCACAAAACCAAATAATGCCCCTTGGGATTGATCTTCTGGCGAGGCGTCATGTATTTCACCTAGTGGCCCAAGCCTGCTCATGCCATCGCCTGATAAACCTTGTGTGCGCCAAAATGGCGTTTCATACACGGCAGTCACTTTGCACTGGCCTGCCATCCATGTGGGCATGTTAAGCAGCACTTGATTTTGGGCAGGTGATAGCTTGGGTGAAAAGGTAATTAGTTTTTCTACTACTCTGGGCGGCGCACACAACACTAGCTTGCGTGTGGTGATGTTTTTTTTGCCTGTGACACTTTCACAATCTATGCGCACATGGCGTGGTGCTTCGTTTGTATCTTCAAGGGTGACATTATTGACACAATGGTTTAGCCACACTCGATCAGTCTCTAGCCGACTGTAGAGGCCGTCTATTAGGCTTTGTAAGCCTCCTTCTAGCCGAATGGAGCCAGACATAGGTGCAGCATCAATAG
>Ga0115547_1002265_pt1 | contig 10753 bp, 11 predicted proteins | sample COGITO_mtgs_1004_3_FD_87185 | JGI IMG/M metagenome (GOLD analysis project Ga0115547, IMG submission 87185) | Pelagic marine microbial communities from North Sea - COGITO_mtgs_100420 | ecosystem: Environmental > Aquatic > Marine > Epipelagic | place: Germany:Helgoland, sampling site Kabeltonne...
CAGTACCGGACTGAATTTGGTCAACAAACAGTGGAATGACCGAACCTCGTGATGCCATAACGTTGCCGTAGCGGGTCACGTTGATGATAGTCTCTGAAACATTCCGAGACTTCGCTACCGCTACTTTCTCCATCATAGCCTTGCTTATACCCATAGCATTTATCGGGTACACAGCTTTATCGGTGCTCAATACTACAACACGCTCAACCCCACATTGTATTGCCACCTCCAAAACATTTTCCGTACCTATAACATTCGTTTTCACCGCTTCCAATGGGTGAAATTCACAGGAGGGAACCTGCTTAAGAGCGGCGGCGTGAAATATGAAATCGACACCCCTCATTACACCAACCACGGACTGTGCGTCGCGCACATCTCCAATATAAAACTTAAGTTTTGGCGAGTTGTATCTCCCCCGCATCTCATCTTGTTTTTTTTCATCACGACTAAAGATTCTAATTTCAGAAATGTCAGTTGATATGAATCTATCTACGACCGCATTCCCAAATGAACCTGTTCCACCCGTTATCAACAATATCTTATCTTTGAACATATAATTCAATTCCTTTTTTTAGGACTAACTGTCGCATCAAATACATAGCACAACAGTGCAACGTAACAATTACTGGAGAAAATATCATTGGATTTCCATAACTGGGCACTACGAACAACATACCCCCTATCGCTAACCAAGAATAGTAATCTTCCTTGCGAAAAAATATATGGAAAAGTGGAATAACAAGGCATATTACATATGTAAAGCAGATGAAAACCCCTACGAATCCAAGTTTATGAATTATACTTAGATACGAAAGTTCAAAACCATAAGCCAACTCATTTCGCGAATAACCCGAACTGAGAACCGCTCCCAAGCCTTTTCCAACTAAGGTAAATTCTTTAATAATTTCTGGTGCTTGTTCAGATCTTACTGCGTTACTTGACTCCACAATCGAAAAGGAAAATACCAATTCATCCCAAAAGTTAACTGACAATGCAGTGGCAGATAGGATCACAACAAACGAAAATAAAAGGCCCGCACGGGTGATTTTACGTTGTCGAATCAACCTAAAAAGCACCATACATAGAGCCAACCCAACAAGTGCCAATACAGAAGCAAAGTAGCCCTTTGAGAACGATAGTACTGCATACGGTATTAACAAAAACAGAAAAAAAGAGAAACTTCTGGCTTTCGAACCGACAATCGGACTGCCATTTTTGACACTAAACAAAAGGGAAAGTGCCATAAATGGCCCTAGTACAGAAAGACTTGGTGAATAATACATGCGTAACAGCTCTAGATACGATCGTCCGTCAAAAAAAAGTAGCCAGGCCGTGAAAACATAGGAGTAAATTGCATTTATAATGGCAGCCCAAAATAGAACCCTAACCACACGCCCGACATCAAGCTTAGAGAGCACCATAATAAAATAGATGATATATAAAAACATACCAGCAAAATTACGGACAACATAATCAGGGGAGTTGCCACGGAAAAACCCTAAATAGACTCCATACACCCAACCGACAATAAAAAAACTAGGTATTAAGTCAAACCAAAACAGGCGGCCAGATAAATTTCCACCCATAAACCAATAAAATGATACGAATGCCAATAACACCAATGCAATCGCGTATGAAACCGACGTATCCTTTAGTACAATAAAGTTAGAAACTAAAATTATGAGAATAAAAAATAGGACAACACCAGAGTAACGAAGGCTCATATCAGCACCAGGAAAAAAATAACCACTCAACGTGAATACTTAAATTTAAAAATATAACGTCGAAGCAAACTAGGCATAAAGAGAGTAGTAAATACAGCAAGGTATTTAATTGACGAAAATATGTGCGGCCTAAGGATTCTCCTTGCTAAATGCATTTCGCCATTGGATATGAAATTTCTCATCATGTAGTAATCTGCACGCGCGTACGCCTCTTTAAATTGCTGAGGGTAATTCTCAAGTATTTGAGGATGCTTCTTGACTATATTATCAAGAGTAATAATTCGATCATTATACAGATCTGCAGCTCTTTCACTGGTCAACCCCCCGCTATGAATACGGTAGTCGGTTAGTTCCCCGTCTATACATTTGAACTCATAGGTCGCAGCGAGCTGAAGGTAATGATTATACTCAGCCGATACAACTATAGCTTTATCATATGTTTGGCCCGATTCTTTATACCTTTGAAGGTCCATAATCAGTGAGGCAGTGGGCACATCAAACTGACTAAGTAGGTGGCCAAATATATTACCTTTCTTACTGGAAGGATTATGTCTACCGATTACACTTCCTTTTGAATCAATATTCCGATGACCTGAATAGACTACCAAATAATTAGATTCTTGGATTTCGTTTAGCAATATATCAATTGTGTTCTCTCTATATCGATCGTCTACGTCCAGATACATTAGGTATTTTCCGCAACATTTGTCAATTCCGAAAGCCCTAGCCTCACCTAAAGGCATGTTATGGGGAGTTTTGAAATATTTCACTTTCCCCCCAAAAGACGTAGCAATTTCAGCGCTGTTATCGGCAGAGCAGTTATCAACAAATACTATTTCCCAATCACTAAATGATTGACTGAAGACCGATTCAATCGCTTCCCTTACATATGCCTCGCCATTCCAACAATTCATCAAAATCGAAACCTTACACATATTTATCTACCCATTCAATAATGAAGAATTTTACAATTCAAATTTAAGTTCGCCAATATATCGTGCTAAAGCGACTTGCCATGACGGCATAATATCCAAACCAATAAAGCCTAACTTTTTATTGACAGCAGACTCATTAGAAGACACAGGTGCAAGTCTTTTAAACATATCTGATGGCGCCAATTCAACACGACAATCCAATCCAAACTGACCTATAATTTCCTTGACATAATCATACCGCGTAACGCCTACAGCTCCATTAACGCAATTGAATACTCCCGTCTGATTATTATTGATCAACAAACAAGTTTGCTTAACAACGTCATTACAATTTGTAGGGTTTCCTATCTGACTGGAGCTTGAATAGATCACGCTTTTATGGTTTGCCTCTAAGAAACGCTTGTACACAAAATTATTTTTTTGACTTATGCTGCCTCCATAGAGCCAACCAACTCTAAGTATTAAATAGTCAGTCAGCAAGTCCTTAATTATATCTTCAGCTTTTAACTTACTTGCATGATGTACCGTAGCAGGTACAGGATCATCATCTTCTGAATAATTTACTTGTTTACTATCGCCGTAAATTCCCGTTGACGATATATAGACCATCTTTACATTGTTGGAACTACAGTAATTGGCAATATTTTCAGAACCGAGCACATTGACCCGATGTGCTTTATTTGGGTCTTGCTCACAACCATCAACATCAGTATAGGCGGCAGTATGAATAACAATGTTTGGCCTAGCATCACTCAGTGCTTTGACAACTGCTGAATTGCCTGCAATGTCAATTCCAGCTGGCAGGGTGGATATCAAGTATGACTCTTGCATTACGGACATAAACTCAGACCCAAGCATACCGCTTGAACCTGTCACCAATACCTTGATGTTTCGCATCAACTACACCTATCAACATAATGTTCTATAAAAAATTGGTCTCAGATTATCTGACTTAGTAAGTATTGGTATCAAATCCTCTTCACTGCATAATAAGTGAATTAGATTGTCGCCGACACGGCCATTTTAATTCATAGAATAGATAAAGATCATTTGGAGGGCCTACCAACCAAATTCAATCCCATTTATACACGACTGCACTAATATCAATATTATCGGACTCCAGCGGATCATGTTCATGACTAGCAACATTTAGTAACACACTCTCCGAATCTCCCAGACCATAAAAACCGACCCACAATCCAGGAGGAATAGTCAGTCGTGAATACTGCTCTCTCCCTAAAATAAACTCAACCGCTCCCGAAGACTGATCCAATTGCCCAGCACGATCGCTCTGAAATATCACGAATTTTATAGAACCCACAGGAACAACAAAATTTAGCGTCATTTTTTGATGGCATTTCCAACCCTTAGCTGACCCTGGAAAAATACATGAAAAATAAGCTTCACCGAAACCCTTAAAACCATCATCTGATTTTTTAATTCCACGGAGTATGTCCCCATTGCCGGTACCAATAGATTTCAGTGGATTAAGTTCAAGACCCCACTTTAAGATGCCCATCTACAGTCTTTCTCCTTCGCAATTTCTTCATATTGAGCAATTTGCTGAACAGTAAATTTGTGAATATCATCATTATTAGCGAAGTAATTAGAGTACCAATCGGCAGTAAATCTAACCGTATTTTTGTAATCTAACGCGGCTTCCCATTTCAAGTAAAACAATGCTTTATCGCAATTTAGCTTTAACAGTCCTGACTCTTTAAACGGAATATTATCTGTAACAGTGAAAGCGACTTCTGCATCGCCAATATCACTGTAATTAAATAAATCGCTTAGGAGCTCCACTACTGTTCTATTTTGCTCACCACGAGGACCAAAGTTAAACGCTTCTCCGATAAGGGAATCTGATTGCGACACCATCTGCCCAAGTGCTAAGTATCCAGAAAGAGGTTCGAGAACATGTTGCCACGGGCGTGTTGCTTCGGGGCATCGTATCTCAACACTTTCCCCAGCTGACCATGCTTTCATACAATCAACAACAATCCTGTCCTTAGCCCAATCGCCTCCACCAATCACATTGCCCGCCCGAGCGACGGCCATGCGAACACTATGGCCCTTGCCTTCGAAAAATGAATGATAATAAGACTTGATGATTAGCTCAGCAGCGCCTTTCGAGCCGCTATATATGTCCTTTCCACCTACCGGGTCAGTTTCTTTGTAGCCCCAAACCCACTCTACGTTGTCATAACTTTTGTCACTGGTTATTAAGACCACTGAGCAGGGCCAATCAATTTTGCGTAGCACCTCCATTAAATTCATGGTGCCAATCGCATTAGTGGTAATAGTACCAACGGGGTCAGCATATGACTCGGACACGATCGGCTGAGCGGCTAAGTGGAATATGAAGTCCGGCTTTTCATTGAGAACAACTTCGTTCAGCGAGCCCATATCTCTGATATCCCCTCTATAGTCAGTGATCTTATCCTTCAGATTAAGATCAGTAAATATTGACGGGTTAGTGGGGATATCATTTGAAAACCCCACCACCTCAGCGCCCAACTCTAACAACCAAAGCGAAAGCCAGCTCCCTTTAAAACCGGTATGACCAGTGACCAGAACCTTCTGACCCGCATAAATACTTGCAAACATTTAGATATCCCCTCTCGCTATGACAATGAACACTCAAAAAAACCGACCAATTACAGCCAAGGAGTATGGCCGCTTTTAATAATTTCATCTAAATCTTGCTTATCTTTGATCGTATCCATGCACTTCCAGAATCCACGATGTTTGTGAGTAAATAATTGGCCTGCCTTCGCTAAAGACTCTAAGGGGTCTTTTTCTAACGGCATAGCATCATCATTACCAAGATAATCAAAAATGGCTGGATTACACACAAAGAAACCGCCGTTCACCCAACTTCCATCCCCCTGGGGCTTTTCCAAAAACTCTCCAACCGATCCAAGAGAATCTTCTTTAATACTCCCAAAACGCCCGGCAGGTTGCACCGCTGTCATAGTGACGTCAGCGCCATGTGAATCATGACGCTTGATCAAATTATTGATGTCTACATCAGATATCCCATCTCCATAGGTCAACAAAAACGGCTCCTCTCCAACAATATCACGTGCTCGCCTAATACGGCCAGCCGTCTGTGTGTGGACGCCTGTGTCAAGTAACGTAACTTTCCAGGGCTCGCTAGAGTTGTTCAGAACTTCCATTGAATTGGTCGCAAGATCGAGGGTAACATCACTCATGTGCAAGAAATAATTAGCAAAATACTCTTTCACAAAATAACCTTTGTAACCGAGTAATATCACGAATTCGTTAAACCCATACTTTGAATACGCTTTCATAATATGCCATAGAATAGGTTTACCGCCGACCTCAACCATTGGCTTTGGTCGTACATCAGTTTCCTCACTCAACCTCGTACCTAGGCCACCAGCTAAAATAAGAACCTTCATTTCTACTCCTCAATTAATATAAATACCAAATCATGTGAAAACACATAGACATGTTTATCAAACATCTGCCCACCAAACCTAAAAAAAACTGCAATATCCGGTTTACGAGTCAATCTAGTTGGTATATTACATAGCCCTATAATCCGTACAATAATCTGAGAGTTCACTCTCTATATAGGCAATAGCCTTTAAGCCGCTAACATCGGATAACCTACGCCACATTCCGATATTTTTGGATGATCTCTCAACATCGAGCCCAATTCCCTGATTATGGGATTTAGCTATATCAATATCCAAAAATTCAGTTAGCTCTGACACCGTTTCATCGAAGTCCTCAATCAGGCTCTCAAAAGTCATTCGATAAACATTAGAATTGCTATCTGTAGCCACGGCAGATCGATACACACGAAACCTATTAACAAAATCTTTTACATTATTACCAACAACAGCGGCGCCAACTTGTGACCCTGCTCCCTGAGACGAGGATAAAGCGGCTAGATAGATATCCCTAGGATCTCGATCCACTATTATTGACTTAGCGCCGCTAATTAGGCGAGTACTGTTAGACGGATTAAATGGCTCGAAAGCGTTATTGATAACTAAGCTTTGTCCCAACTTATTTCCCTCAGGGGGAAATAACATCGCTAAATAAGCTTTTGTATAAGCGTCAAACACAGAAGGTTCAAGCCTAGACAGATACACATGGTCGTCGGCACCAATCCCAAATTTACTAAAGACTTTGTAGTTAACAACTTCAAGCAAATTGTATTGAAATTTTGAAAAAGGCCAAAATGCAGCCCAATCACCAATAATGAGCTCATCAAGGTATTGAATCGAACTTTGTGTAAAGTTCGGGAAATGATAGTCATAGTGGTTACCCAGTTTAGTTAACCTATCGAACAAAGTTCTTCTACCACCTAAGTTGTCAACAAGCTTCAAGAACCGTCTAACCGCATCAGATGACCGGACTGGCGACCAGCTCTCCCCAGTTAATGCCTCGCGAAGTTCAATAATCCCACCTGGCGCTCTCAATAATTCAAACTCAAAATTAACGCCAAATCCATAAAACGAAGGACAACTAGATAGCAGATCATAAACGGCCGACTTTCCGGAAAACGAATAGCCAGAAACATCAACAACACTCATATATATATATATCCATATTCGGAATTTAATTGTCTGAAAAACTAAATTAAGTAGCCATTAAAGAAACGTGACCGTGAAAAATGAAGAGAAAATGAAACAAGCTAGAGTAGCTTACTCACTCACCGAATCATTACTGGCCGTTTTTTCAGCCAAACAGTCAACCATGTCACCGCCGCCAAACAAAAGATTGCAGATGAAAACAAGTACAGCCAAGATAAATTTTCCACAGTAACAGCGTTATTATTAGATAATTCGACCACGCCAACCAATATGAGTCCAGTAAAAATACAATTAATCAAAATAACAACAGACAACTGCTTGCTCGCTATCGGCACTAGAAAACACAACCCTCCTATGGACCTGAAGCCTTCGCTCAAGACGATTATACCGATAAAACCCGCAACCAAATTAAAATCGCTGGTATACAATAGCAGGATAATCTCATTTGAAAACAAAACTGAAGCGAATACTGATACAACAATTAATAGCAACAATGGCCTAACGCGCCTCTTCAAGAGAGAGGTAATTTCAGACGCACTAGAATCGATGACTTTTACCATCAGGGGCAAACCTGTGGAGATGATCGGCGCACTAACCACAAACTGAAAAAGCACACCGATTTTCAGTAGGGCATCCCACTGACCCGCAGCATCTAAACTTATATCTTTGGACAGATAATGTCGGGTGGCAACCATAGTTGTCGACACCATTAGACCCAATGCGCCACTCATCAATCCGAAGCGCAGCAAATCCTTCAATATTCCAAAATCAATTTTTTTTGTAAAGATAGCTGATAGCTTAAGCTCGATCCGTCTCAGCAAAAAAATTACACCGGCCCAATTCCCGACACATATGGTTAAAAGTAACGTTTCTAGAGCAAATATTTGATCTGGATATACAAAATACGTGACAGGGACGATTCCGACCAAAATATAATTTATTAGAATATTTCTATATTTCTGAAGAGCCACCTGATACGCGATGAGAAGTATATTTACTGAAAACGGCACAATAACTAAAGAAGCGTAAAAAAAGTAATCTATAGCTGTCAACCAATCATTCTCAAGAACAATAATTTTTGATGAGAACCACGTACCTAAAAAAATGAGTGGGGTAAAAACCAAAACTAAACGAAGGCTAGTTAAGAGTGGATTATTATCCAATTTGGCTTTCGATGATAAGACGGTCAAACCAGTGGATGTAGATAATGTCAAGAACAAAGCCAAAATTCCAATTAAATTTTGATAATTTGACATTGAAGCCAATGCAGGAGCTCCGCCATGGATAGCCACTAGCTTGACAATAAATAAAGCAATAAAAGCTTTAATCAGATTCACGCCCAGACTTTGAATGGGCAAACTTACCAGTCGTTTATAACTAGATATATCGATAAAATTTCAGCCAAGTGTTAGTTATTACCATTTCAATTTAATTTTATCAAAAAACCTTCTGAGCTTATAATATATATTGTACACAAAGGACTTGCCCATCATGTGTCGGTCATTCAGATCTTGGTATACACAAGTTGACTTATGTATACAATCAACTAACTGTTTCGCTACTACCGGCAAATTATGATGATTAAGAAAATAGTCATGTTCACGAGAAGATATTAGGTCAGCAGAGGATTCAAACTCACTGATTTTTTCCGACAAAGAAGTGCCTTTCGAAGCATACTGATTGTTTCTATTAAGTAATTCACCAAGATTATAATCTTTCGTTTGATGTACCCAGCGATAACCGTATTGTCCGACTATTTCGCTGTATGAGAAATCTAAAAGCAAAGTAGGCACGCCTAATTTTGCCCCTTCTAAGGCGGAAGTCCCCATGGCCAGCATTATGCTGGCATTGTCTATTATGAATCGATCAAGGTCATGCGTGTCTACATGATCAATAAACCTGACCTGCACCATGTCCTGCTGATCAGCGTCCATCACAAACCTACTATAGTATTCCCCGGTCCCAACAACAGTTAAGGTAACGCTCACGCTATCAACAGCAAGAATTTCAGAAATATCTTTCAAAAACCGTTTAAGGGGGTAATATTTGAAATCGACAATCCGGCCAACCCATAGGAAGTCGATCCTCTTTGGGCTTTCTAACGAGCCTTGATTCCAAAGCTTGGTAGAGGCCTGGTTTACTGGAATTGAGAGGAATTTCGGGTCTTTAACTTTAACGCCTAGGCATTCAGAACTAACTCTGAGATTATTTCCGTCCATGAACACTATCGCGTTATTCTTGATTAGGAATAGTAAAAATTTGCGTACTCTAACTGTGAATAAGATTAATAGTGTATACAAAATAAATTTTGACGACCACGAAGTCCCTGCCGTCAAATGGCGCAAACCTGGAATTGACGGAATCAAATTAAGAGGATGGCAGTTCCAAAATAATAGCTTTGTTCCTTTGCCGATATCAAGATTGGGAAACATGCTCCAGGGGGTTATCGATTGAAAGACAATACTTGCATTATCTGGAATACTTACTTTCCCTGATTCTGGATAGACTAAAAGTTCTGTTAGCTCAGGATCTCTAATCTGGGCCATATAGCCATTATCGTAGTCGACTAAATAGCACTTCGCTAAGCCCGCGCTACTAATATACTCGGCAATCCTTACAAATAAAACCGAAACCCCACCCACGCCTCTATAAGGGAAGCAAAAAACTATTTTATTCATGGAAGTTACTTACCACCTCTTTCGATATGGATGCCACATGGCCCTACAATTGCTAACAACTTTTGCGACTTAACAGCGAAAAATTCGGATAATTCATTTTTCATTAAAAGCCCTACAATCCACATAAAACAAAATATAAAACTGACATTTGATAATGGCGAATTTTAAATTCGGAAGTTATTACAGGACGCAACAACAACATCAATATCACTTTCCCCCATGACAGGGCTGATTGGCAAACTGATGACTTCTTGATGTATTAACTCTGTTATCGGAAGACACAGATCGTCTAACTCACTATAGGCTTCTTGCTTGTGAGGGGGTATCGGATAATGAATCAATGTTTGAACACCTTTGTCAGTCAAAAAATAGCCAAGTTCGTCTCTAAAGCGACTTCTAACCACAAAGAGGTGGTAAACATGGTCTAAACCGCCAAGCGGCGTAATATCAATATAAGGATTATTTATTCGTTCATAATATTCTTTGGCTATGGCTCGTCTTCGATTGCTATCATCATCAAGAGACTTTAACTTAACAGAGAGGATTGCCGCCTGTAGTTCGTCTAACCTGCTATTAACGCCCTTCAAATTATTGACGTATTTTTTCGCACTCCCGTAATTGCCAAGCTGCCTTATTACAGCAGCAAGCTCAGGGTCAGACGTCACCACGGCGCCTGCATCGCCAAGGGCGCCAAGATTTTTCCCAGGATAGAAACTGAAGCCCGCAGCATCGCCCCAGGCGCCTGCTCTCACTCCATCTAATTCAGCTCCATGCGCTTGGGCACAGTCTTCCAATACTAATAAATTATGTTTACGCGCGAAAGCCATGATCTCTCGCATCGGAGA
>Ga0115547_1002268_pt1 | contig 10736 bp, 11 predicted proteins | sample COGITO_mtgs_1004_3_FD_87185 | JGI IMG/M metagenome (GOLD analysis project Ga0115547, IMG submission 87185) | Pelagic marine microbial communities from North Sea - COGITO_mtgs_100420 | ecosystem: Environmental > Aquatic > Marine > Epipelagic | place: Germany:Helgoland, sampling site Kabeltonne...
CGCCCCGCGTGAGGAAATCGCGCGGCTTCATGCCGGGCTGCGTTCCGACATCCTGCTCGTCCTCGATCAGGCCTATGCCGAATATATCGACGCGGGCAGCGACGATGGCGGGATGGAGATGGCGAAGAGCGCGGACAACGTCCTCGTCACGCGGACTTTCTCCAAAATCCACGGCCTGGCCGCCGAACGGATCGGCTGGGGCTATGCCAGCGCGCCGATCATCGAGGCGATGCACCGCATCCGCCTGCCGTTCAGCATCACGATCGCGGGCCAGCACGCCGCCGTCGCGGCGCTCGGCGACACCGCGTTCGTCGACCATACGCGCGATCACAATGCGCGGTGGCGGGCGTGGTTTGCGGATGAAATGTCGAAATTGGGCAATGCGGGCCTGCGTCCGATCCCGAGCGAGGCGAATTTCGTGCTCGTCATCTTCGAAGGCGCGTTGACCGCCGAACAGGCGTATCACGGGCTGATGGACAAGGGCTTCATCGTTCGCTGGCTGCCGGGGCAGGGGCTGGCACAGGGTCTTCGCATCACGATCGGCACCGAAGAGGAGACCCGGGGCGTCGTGCAGGCGTTGCGCGAACTGGCTGGCACCGACTGATGCTGCCTTTCGCGCGCGTGACCGTGATCGGGCTGGGTCTGATCGGCTCGTCGATCCTGCGCGCGACGCGGGCCTATATGCCGACGGTCCGGTTGACGGGCTATGACGCCGACCCCGACGTGCGCGACATCGCCGACCGGATCGGCTTGGCCGACGACATCGCCGACAGCGCGGGCGCGGCGGTGATCGATGCCGATCTCGTCATCCTGTGCGTCCCCGTCGGCGCGATGGGCGCGGTCGCCGCCGAAATGGCCGCCGACCTGCCCGGCGATGCGATCGTCAGCGATGTCGGCGGGTCGAAGGAAAGCGTGATCGCCGCGCTCCGTGCCGTGCTGCCCGATGCGACGATCGTCCCCGGCCACCCCGTCGCGGGCACCGAATTCAGCGGGCCGGAGGCGGGCTTTGCTAGCCTGTTTCGCGGGCGCTGGTGTATCCTGACGCCCGAGGCGGCAACCGGCGATGCGCCCGTCGCGCGCCTCACGGCGTTCTGGGAAAAACTTGGCGCGATGGTCGAAACGATGACGCCGAAGCATCACGATCTGGTGCTCGCAGTGACCAGTCACGTCCCGCATCTCATCGCCTATTCAATCGTCGGCACCGCGTCCGATCTCGAAGAAGTGACGCAGGGGGAGGTTATCAAATATTCCGCGGGCGGTTTCCGCGACTTCACGCGGATCGCGGCGTCCGATCCGGTGATGTGGCGCGACGTCTTCCTCAACAACCGCGAGGCTGTGCTGGAGATTCTACAGCGGCTGACAGAGGATGTGACGATGCTTCAACGCGCGATCCGCTGGGGTGATGGCGACCGGTTGTTCGACCTGTTCACCCGCACCCGCGCGATCCGCCGCTCGATCGTCGAACAGGGTCAGGATGACGCCGCCCCCGATTTCGGCAGGACGCATGATTAGCTTCGCGTTTCCAGCACGTTGATTGCGGCATGGACGCGCGCGTCGATTTCCTCGCGGGACAGGCCCGGCGGAATGACCTCGCCATAGCGGATCGTGATCGTGCCGGGATGCTTCGCCCCCGTCTTGGGCATGAGGATGCCGCTATCGAGCGCGATCGGCACCGTCGGCATCGCCAGCGCGCGATATAGTCCGGCAAACCCCGATTTTAGCGGCGGCGTTTCGCCCGGTTTGACCCGCGTTCCTTCGGGAAAGATCAAAACCGACCGCCCCGCCGCCTTCGCCGCCTTCCCCTCCCGCATCATCTGACGCAACGCCGTCGCCGACGCGGACCGGTCGATGACCAGCGCCCCATATTGCCGCGCGGCCCAGCCCCAGACGGGAATGTCGGCCAACTCTTCCTTCAACACCATCGCGGGGCCGTCGAGCCGCCCCTGCAGTTCGAGCGTTTCGAACATCGCCTGATGTTTTGCGGCATAGAGCACGGGTCCCTCAGGCCGTGTCCCCTCGATCCTGACGCGCACGCCGAGAATGAGGCGGGCCATCCAGCGGTGAAACACCGTCCAGACGGTCGAGTGGACGATCACGGCCCGCTGCCCGAACAAGGCGGAAACGGGCACCGTCCCGACGATGAAGACCGAAACACCGTAAAAGACCACGCGAAAAATCAGTGTGCGGATCCAGGCGATCATCCCGCAAATCCCATCCAGATACCGACCCGCCGGAGCAGCCATTTGTTATATTCGTTGATCAACGTACCGAGCCGCGGCGAACCGGGGACGCCATCGCCCATGATGATGACGTTGGGGCCGAGCGCCGCCTTCAACTCCATGGTTGCGCGCGGAACATGCCAGTCGGACGAGACGAGCCGGACCGTGCGGTATGAATGCGTGCGGACCCAGTCGGCGGTCTCCGCGGCGTTCGACCGCGTGTCGACGGCTTCGGTGCCCAGGTCGATGCAGCAATCGAAAAGGTGCGGCGAGGTGTCATATTCGCGGGCCAGATCGCGGGGCCCGACCCCCGACCCGACGCCGGTGACGAGCATCCGCCGCGCCTGATGCGCTTTTAACAGCGCGATGCCGCGATCGATCCTGCCCGCACCACCCGTCGGCACGACGATCGCATCGGTGGTATTGCCCTCCAGCGGTTTGGGCAACAACAGCATGAAGAGCGCAAAGCCGAGGCACCAGACCATTGCGATCGTCGCGAGAAGTTTGAACAGCCTGCGCATGTCAGAGCTTTCGCCTCAGCGCCGCGACCACCGTAATCCGTGCCGCCAGCGTTGCGACGAGAACGAAGAACAGCGGCAATAGGGCGAGCGCGATCCAGCCGATCGGATCAAGCGTGACGCCGCCCAATAACTCGGACCCCAAACCCTGTAGCTGCAATCCGACAAAGCCGACGACGAACACCCCCGTGACCGTTCCCACCGTTCCGCCCAGCGCGGTGTCGAGCGCGATGCGGCGTTGAAACAACCGCGCGATCTGCACATCGGTAGATCCGAGCATATGGAGCACTTCGATCGTGCCGCGATGCACCTCCAGCCCCGCTCGCGCGGCAAGGACCACGACTGCGGACGTCGCGGCAATCATCAGCACGACAAGCGTCGCGGCGAGCCACGTCATCGTTCCCATAAAGCCGGTGACGGGGGACATCCAGCTTTGATGGCGATCGACCCTGGCACGTGGCGCCGCAGCGCGAACCACAGCGGCAACTCGCGCGCCGTCGCCGCCAGCGGCCAGATCGACATCGATCATGGCGGGGATCGGCAATTCGGGGTCGGCGCCACCGCCGCCTAACCACGGGCGCAGCAATGCGACGAGTTCCGCCCGTGGCACTGGCGTCGCCCGCGTCACATCGCGCAAATCCCTTAGCGAGGCGAGCGCTCGCGCTGCGGTCGCATCACGCTGGACGGGATCTCCCGCAACGATCTGCACCGTCAGCCGTCCGGCAAGCTGGCGTTTGAGGGCGTGGGCGGACGATCGTGTCGCAAGTCCCATCGCGGCGGCCAATACGGTCAGGAACAGCATGATCGCCATGACCCACGTCATCGCGGAAAAGCCCCCTGCGTCGTCGAGAACGCGGCGTTCGGATGCAGCGCGGCTCATGCCTGGGTCCGTCCCGGAGGATAGCGCAACGCCCCGGTCGGATCGAGCAGCCGCCCCTTGTCGAGCCGCATCATCTGAGCGCCAGGCAGTCGGCTCAGCAAATTGAAGTCATGCGTCGCGACGACGACGGTCGTGCCCAGCTTGTTCATCGAATCGAACAGCATCAGCAATCGATCCGCCATATCGGGATCGACATTGCCCGTCGGTTCGTCCGCGACGAGGATTTCGGGCCGCGCGATCACCGCGCGCGCGATCGCAACGCGTTGCTGCTCCCCGCCCGACAGCGTCGCGGGGCGTGCCTCCGCACGATCCGCGAGCCCGACCCAGGCGAGCATTTCGCGCACCGGCTCGTCGATCTCGTCTTCTGCGATCCCTGCAACGCGTAACGGCAGAGCGATATTGTCACCTGCGGACAAATGCGGGACGAGCCGGAAATCCTGAAACACGACGCCGATCCGACGCCGAAACCCAGGGAGCCGGTCGCGCGGCATCGTCACCGCATCCTCGCCGAACAGGCGGATGATGCCGCGGCTGGGCCGTTGCGCCAGATAGAGCAGTTTGAGCAACGATGTCTTGCCCGCCCCGCTCGCGCCCGTCAGAAAATAGAAGCTGCCGCTCGCCAGCGTAAAGCTGAGATCCGACAGCGTCTCCTGGCCGGTGCCATAACGCAGCCCTACATTTTCGAACTGTACGATGTTCGCCATGCGTGGCTGTGGTGCCGCCTTTTCACTGCCTGCGTCAGAAGTTTCCGCTTTCGCATGGGTATCGTGCGGCTTCAAGCTTGCCACGACCCGAACGGGCGTGCTTAGATTCGGGTGCAGTGCGCCACGTGTCGACGGCGCCGTAACGAAGCGTCCGCATGATCCTCGAATGCCCTGAATGCCGTACCAGATACCTTGTCCCCGACACCGCGATCGGGGTCGAGGGGCGAACTGTGCGTTGCGCCAGCTGTCGTCACAGCTGGTTTCAGGACGGACCAGAGATGCCGACAGCATTGCCGGTCGCATCGCAGCCTGCCCGCGTTGCCGCCGCTCCGTCCGCTTCTGGATCCGTTGCGCCGCCTCCCGCCGACGCTTTTGCCGAGGCGGTGTCCGCTTCGGTTGTCGACGACGTGGACGAAACGTCGCCGCCCCCGGCACCGCCCTTTTATTCGGAACCTCCGGTCGACGACGATCAGGGCGACTATGACGCATTCGCGCATCGCCCGCCCTTTCGCCAGCGTCGCAACCCGGCGCGGCGGTGGACGCTGATCGCGGTGATCCTGGGTGTGCTGATGATTGCGGCGGCCGGTGCGATTTCGTGGCTCGGCACGCCGGGCCTGTTCGCCAAGGTCGGCATTCCGATCGGCGCGACCGAATCGCCCTTGCGGATCAAGGACAACCCAATCGAGCGACGCGAACTGGAAAACGGGTCCGAGCTGTTCGCGGTCAGCGGTCAGGTCATCAATCCGTCTGCGGATCGTCAGCGCGTGCCCGACATCCTCGCCGAATTGCGCGATGCACAGGGACGGATCGTATTCAGCTGGACGATCACCCCGCCGCAGCGAACACTGTCGCCCGGTGCCTCGATCGACTTCAACTCGGCCAAGCTCGACGTGCCTGCCAATTCGAAGCGGCTTGAGCTAAGTTTTGCGGGCGACAGCGACGCGCAATAAAAGGGCGTTGCGAACCCGGGTTCGCTTTGCTAGTGGCCTCGGCCTGCCAGCTGCCGGTCCGACCGGCGCTCAATCACGTGCGGCCGTGGCGGAACTGGTAGACGCGCAACGTTGAGGTCGTTGTGGGCGAAAGCCCGTGGAAGTTCGAGTCTTCTCGGCCGCACCATATTTTGACAGCTAAGCTGTTGAGCTAATTTGATTGTTTCGCCCGAAAAAGGGTCAGTTGCTCGTATTTTGACGGTTCGGACTTTCCAAAATCCGTTTCGCAGGGCTCAGACTCTGCAATCCGATGGCAGAAAACGCGATCATCGATTCGTTCGATTTGAAGGTCAGGCACGTCCATCGCGAACAAGGCACCGTCAAATGCGCGATGAGATAACTCCCAGGTTCGATCGACCGACGTATCTGCGGAAGAGCAATTACCGTCTCGCCGGTTTTCTTTCGGGTTGCGGTGCCTGATCGGGCTGGACGCTGGCGATAGTGCGGGGAGTGATCGACACGCCATAGAGCCGCCAGCGGCCTTGAACCCATTGGAAATACAGATCGAACGCGATCGCAGTTGGGCGCAGGCCGAAATAGCCTTGGGTGCGCATCACGCCGGGCGACACCATGCTGGTCGGGGCGGTGTAGGTGGGGCCGAGCAGCAGGCTGTTCGACAGATCGATTTCCATCGCGCGCAGGTCGGCGAAAATCGCGCCTAGCCGCGCCGCGTCGTTGTTGATCTGAAACCCCGGCGCGGACAGATCGCGCAGGACCGAATAATTGCCCGCCTGATTGGCCTGATCAATCGCGGCCATCGTTGTCCAGATCAGCTTCGCCAGTTCGAGATCGTCGGGCACAGGCTGTGCCGAAACCGAAGCGGTCTGGGCAGCGGCGTCACGCGGCATTGCCGCGGGGATCGTGATGACCCCCGCAGCGATACCACACGCCAAGGCACCGAATGTTCGAATTCGGGGCGGTTTGTCGTTGTGTGTCATTTACATCACCACGCGTAGGAGAAGCCGCCACGCGCGCCGACTTCGCCGGAGTTGAGGCCGACACCGACGCCGCCAGAGACCGAGGCATTCTGCCCGATCCGCGCGGCGAAGGAGGCGCTGCCCGCAGTACGATTGTTATAATAACCGAAACCACCAGCAACGCCATAGTTGGTGCCAGAGGGTAGATTCGGCGATTGCATTCCGAGGGCCATCGCGACGCCTTCATTCGCCTTGTCGATCTCCCGCCGGTTGACCCGATTGAGGTCAAACAAGGTGCTGACCTGACCGTTGAGTGATCCGACCTGGTTATTGAGCGCCGATACCGACGATGCGGTAGCAAGGCTGGAAACCGCAACGCCGCGACCCAGCGTGCCGCCGGCGTCCGCCGTGACAAGCGACAGCGTACCCGATTGCGCTGCGGTGCTTGCGGTCAGATCGCCGACAGTGACCGAACTGCCTGCGCCGCCAAGTGCAACCTGATTGGCGCGGGTCGTGGTTGCGCCAAACCCCACTGCGGTCGACTGTGCGAAAGCAGCATTGGCGTTCTTGCCGAGGGCAGTGGCATTGTCGGCGGTTGCCGCCGCCTGATGGCCGACGGCAAGGGCGGTGCCGCCTGTTGCGCGTGCCTGCCAGCCAAAGGCTTGCGCCCCGCGTCCCGATGCGACCGATTCGCCCCCGATCGCGGTCGAGTGAAAGCCGCTGGCAATTGCCTGATCGCCCATCGCGACCGCGTCCTCGTCCGACGCGACCGCGAGGTTGCCGACCGCGACCGACGTGCCGAGCGATGCAGCGTTTGCGGATGCGGTGCTCGCACCTTCGCCGACTGCGACCGAACGAACCGCCGATGCGACTGCGAGATGCCCGACGGCGGTGGCGCGTTCGGCGGTCGCTTCCGCCCGCCAGCCGAAGGCGGTGCCCGCAGTCGCGGTGGCAAGGGCCTGGCCACCGACCGCGGTAGATGATGCGCCCGTCGCCTGTGTCAGGCGTCCGCCCGCGCCATCGCGATTACCGCCGATCGCGATGGCATCGCCGCCGCTCGCGACCGCAGTGTTACCGATGGCGATCGAGTTCGTACCCGAAGCGACCGCCAATTCTCCACCTGCGAAGCTCTGCGCGCCGCTCGCGGTCGTCCGGTGACCAACTGCGGTTGCCATCGCGCCGCTTGCGACGCTTTGCCAGCCGAGTGCGCTGGAGCCGGGGGTCGAGGCGGTGCTTTGCCCGCCCAGCGCGACAGTCGAATTGCCCGTGGCATTGGCGGTGCTGCCGAGCGCGAGGGCATCGACGCCGTTCGCGACGGCCAAATTCCCGACTGCGACCGAGTTCGTGTCGCTGGCGGTCGCATTCTCGCCGACCGAGGTCGAACGGACACCGTTCGCCACGGCAAGATGGCCGAGCGCCGTGGCGCGCTCTGCGGTCGCCTCCGAGCGCCAGCCAAAGCCGGTTGCGCCTGCGCCATTGGCGATCGCCTGACCGCCGACGACGGTGGTCGACGGGCCGGTTGCGACCGTCGCGCGTCCGGCGGCACCGTCACGGTTGCCGCCGATCGCGATCGAATCGCCATCGCTCGCATTCGCGGTATTGCCGATCGCGATCGCGTTGACCCCGCCGGATGTCGCGGATTCACCAACCGCGACCGATTGCGCGCCCGATGCGGTCGCGATGTGACCGACGGCGGTCGCCATCGCGCCCGTCGCGCTGGCGCGCCAGCCCAGTGCCGTCGCACCCGGTGTCGTGGCGAGGCTTTGTCCGCCAACCGCTACTGTCGAGGGAGCCGATGCGGTCGCGGGTGCCACGCCTGCGTCGTCGCCGCCCAACGCCACCGCGTCAGTTCCCGTCGCGGAGGCCGCCGCCCCGACCGCCGTGGCGCCATTGGCTGCGCCGGTGGTCGCGGCCGTACCGCATTGCGTTGAGTTGGTGCCAGCGCCGTTCGTGCACTGCTGCGCGGCGGCGGGTGCCGCCATCATCATCGCGGCGGCACTTGTGCCGGCCAGTAGCACCAATCGAGGTGAGATCGTCGAATTCATCGTATTCTCCCGTTGGTTGCAAACGGGCAGCGTTGATCGCCAGTCGACTCTGCGCCCCCATTCGTCCCGGCGTAGAAACGGAAACATCAAGGTAAAGACGCGCTTAAGAGGATTTTGGAATTGTAATGTTTCGTTGCTGGATGAAGCGGCGATCGATTAATTCATGTTACCCGGCCGATCGGCGTGAGGGGGGCGTAGTAATCGGCCGCTTTCGATCGAGCGCGATCATGAGCACCATATCAGTGCGAAGAGACTGCCCCAGCCACTGGCAAGCCGCCGCGATCCGTCTACATAGCCATCAGCCGAACAGGGAGATCAGAGCGATGCAAATAGATTTCGTATCCGATGTTTCCTGTCCCTGGTGCGTGATCGGTTTGCTGGGTCTTGAGCAGGCGCTCGACGCCGTCGGCGATCTGGTGGAGGCGGATATTCGCTTCCAACCCTTCGAGCTAAACCCGACCATGCCCGCCGAGGGACAGGATATCGGTGAGCATATTCGCGAAAAATATGGTGCAACCCCCGAACAATCGGCGGCTAACCGGAATGTGATCCGCGATCGTGCCGCCGAACTCGGCTTCTCGATGACGATGCGGGAGGGCAGCCGGATCTACAATACATTCGATGCGCATCGGTTGCTGCACTGGGCGGGTATCACGGGGCATCAGCGGGCGCTCAAACACGCCCTTTTCGCAGCCTATTTCACCGATGGACGCGATCCGGGTGATGTCGATGTGCTGGTCGGTGCTGCCAAGCGGGCAGGGCTCGATGGAGTGGCGGCGCGCGATGTCATCGCGTCGGGACGATATGCCGATGAGGTGCGCGCCGAAGAACGTTACTGGATTTCGGAAGGTGTGTCGGCGGTGCCGGCGGTTATCATCAACAGCAAATATTTGATTTCGGGGGGGCAGCCCGCAGCCGCATTCGAACGCGCCTTGCGGAGCATCGCGGCGGAAGGCTGACGCATCGCCGGACCTTCACGAACCGGCGACGCCCGGCGTCGTAGACAGGGAGACGGTTGTTTCGCTTACAGAGGAGTGGGCTCGCCACCGCCGGCAAGTGCGCGCGTTATCCGCTCGACCATCTCTTCGAGCGGCAAGGCATCGATCGTCGCGGCATCGACGTGCTCGCTGCGCAGCAGGTCCGCGATCGCGAGTTGCATTTGCGTAATTCGGTCGATCGCCTGAATGCTCGTCATATGGCGGCGCAACGTGGCCTCATCCTCGCCGAGATTATAAGCGAGGTCACCCAGCAGACGTGAGGCGAGCACCAGTTCGTCCGCCAGCGCGTTCGCGAGCGGCGGGCCGCCTGCGAACGCCGCTAGAGGATGCCCCGTGATGGGAGCCATGCAGCTCATTTCGTCAGGAGCTTCAAGACCGAGGCGGCAAGGTCGGCACCTGCTACCGGCTGCGACACCATGTTGTGGGCGAGCGTATACCCGCTCTCTTCAGCCTGCGCGATCGTATAGGCACCCACGGTATTGAGCGCCCGGATCCCGGTGCCGCCATCTTCGCTCGTTTCGATGAACAGCGTGCCGACCGCGTTGACGCCTGCTGCCTTGGCGGCACTGGCGAACAGCATCGAAATCGACGGGCGTTCACCCGCGACGGGTTCACGCTCGATGAACCGGATATGGCCGTCGGGCCAGGCGTCGATGACGACATGCTGGTCGCCCGAGGGAGCAAAATAGATATGCCCCTGTTCGACCTTCATGCCATTCTGCGCGACGACCGCCTTGGGCAGGATTTGCTGATCTAGCTTTGCGACCATGCTGTCGACCAGCCCCGGCCCAAGATGCTGGACGACGAGCGTCGGTGCGCAGTTTTCCGAAAACTGACCGAACAGGTCGAACATCGCCGACGTGCTCGACGAGTCGCCACCGATGACGAGCATACGGCCATTCCAGTCGATCGGTGCGATCGCCGGCGGCGCGGTCGCGGCCTTGGCGGGCTTGAGATCAGCCTTGCGTGCCGACTTCAAACGCTTGGCGAGCTTCGAGATGATCGCATCGAGCTCGGCGGGGGCGGCTACTTTCGGCTTTGGAAAGCAATCGATCGCGCCCAGCCGCAGCGCCTCGATCGTTTCGGCCGCGCCATCGGTGGTGCGCGTCGAGAACATGATGACCGGCATCGGTTTTGTATCCATGATCTCGGCGAGATAATCGATCCCGCTCATCCCTGGCATTTCGACGTCGAGCGTCATGACATCGGGGTGAAATGCCGCGCGCATTTCACGTGCCTCGGCCGCACCATCCGCCAGACCGACGACTTCGACGTTCGGAATGCGTTCGAGCGCACCTGACAACAATGCGCGCATCGTCAGGGAATCGTCGACGACGAGAACTCTGGTGGCAGCCATTTCTAATTCCTTGTTACTAGGTCCGATGCAAGCCTAGGCGGCTTCGGATAACTCGTGGTTAACAGCCAGTCGATCGAGCGACAGGACGAGGATCATGCGATCGTCGATC
>Ga0115547_1002279_pt1 | contig 10714 bp, 9 predicted proteins | sample COGITO_mtgs_1004_3_FD_87185 | JGI IMG/M metagenome (GOLD analysis project Ga0115547, IMG submission 87185) | Pelagic marine microbial communities from North Sea - COGITO_mtgs_100420 | ecosystem: Environmental > Aquatic > Marine > Epipelagic | place: Germany:Helgoland, sampling site Kabeltonne...
CCCTAAATTTCCACGTTCAATACCTAACAAGGTATGCACCTGAGGGTTTCGTAAATCTGCTCCAATCAAAATTACTTTTTTACCCAGTGCATTATAACTTTGCGCAATATTATAAGACACAAAGGATTTTCCTTCTCCTTTTATCGTTGAGGTCGTAATGATCACTTGAGGTTTATTTTGATTGAGTAAAAAACTCATACTCGATCGAATCACACGCGTAGACTCTGCGATAATTCCTCGATCATCGTTTTCTGAGGAATAGTTATCATCAAAAGGCACCTCTCCCAATATACTTAAACCAGGTAAACCTTTTTCTAAATCTTCTCGAGTATTGATTTTTGTATCTAAAATCTTCAATAAATACAAAATACTAAAAGGAATTATAAAACCTAAAGCTAGCCCACCTAAATAAATAATATCTTTTTTTGGTGCTAAAGGAATATTGTCTGAAATTCCATAACTCAATACTTTTAAATTGGGGAGTACAGAGACGTAACTAATGGAGGCTTCCTCTTTTCGCTGAGATAAAAATACTAATAAATCCTCTGCAAACTTAAATTCTCTGGCTAAAGTTCTCAACTTGTACCCTTTCTTTGGCAATCCGGAAACAAAACCTAAAGATACGTTATTTACCTCTTGATAACTAGACAAAGAAACTTTTAAATTTTTAATATATCGATCTATTCCTTCTACATTAGCTTTCTTAAGTCTTTTTAACTGTTGATTGATTTGCAAAACCAAAGGACTTTTAGAGTTTGCACTTACCAACAAATTATTACGTTCAATTACAAGAGCATTATAAGACACCAACAATTCATTTATTCCTTCATCTAGGATACCAATATTAGCAGGTAAAATCTCAAATTTTTGTTGACTTTTTAATTGTTTCAAAAGAGAAATGGCTATCTCTAATTGAATTTTTAAATTGAAGGTTGCCTCATTTTCCTTAATGATGTTAGATAAGACATTTGAAGTTTGTGCTTCTGTATCATAGATATTATTTTCAAGTTGATATGCAATCGTCTCTTTTGAAATAGAATCAATCGTATTTTTAAGACTGTTTAAACGTTTATCTATAAATTCAATACTAGAATTAGAAAGTTGACGTTGATCTGCAATTCTATCTTCAATAATAACCTGTATTAAAGTATTTAAAATTGCATCATTACGTTTTTTGTTTGTACCCGAAATACTTAAGTTAATAATTTCTCCACGATCAGAGCTAGGCGTTGCTTTAATTCTCTTTTTTAATGATGCAGTTGCATTATTAAGAGCAATATTACTTACAATAAATTGTTTTTCATTAATTAATGACAAATCGGACACATTTAAAGAAAAGTCATCATTCACTAAAGAATCATTTTTATTAACTTGGAAACTAGACAAACCATTTCTAATTATAGCTTTTCCGTTGGTGACAGACAAATTCCATTGTTGAAATCTTTCTAAATTCTTGAACTGAATATTAAAAGGCAGTTCATTATCATATAGTAAGCTAGACTTCACTCTTCCTACTTCTGTTATGGAAGTTTGAAGATTTAAACGTTGCACTACTTTTGACAAAATATGATTGGAGGTAATCACAGCAATGTCATTTTGCACATTCACTCGAGTACCAAATAAACTAGTAACCTCGGTTGATAAAAACGAACTAGAGGCGTCAGATTTAGTAATTTGAACCTGTGCAGAGCTAGAATATACATTTGGGGTATAGCGCAAATAGGTGTAAGAACCTATTAAAGCCATTACAACAGTTAATAAAAACCAGGGCCAAAAAAATAAATAATAAGAAATTTCATTTTTTAAATTAAATCCCTCATTTTCGATATTTGATGTGTCAGTATAATTATTTATATTCATTATCGTATCAAAATTATAGTACTTAAAAGAATTGAAGCTATACTCAGCACTGTAGCAATATTTCCAACGAGCCCAGCACTTCTAACTTTTTTTGAGTTAGGATTAACGATGATGACATCGTTAGGTTGAATATTTTGGTATGGACTAGTTAAAAAACTTGCACGAGTTATGTCTAGTTTAGTGGTTGTTCTATACCCATCAGATTCTCTTAGGAGCACGATATCCTTTCGATTTCCATCGATGGTTAAGTCTCCTGCCAAACCTATGGCTTGTAAAAAACTAATATTCTTCTCTGTAAATGTATAAATTCCAGGGGCATTTACTTCCCCCAAAATGGTTACTTTAGCATTTAATAAGCGAACCGAAACATTGGGGTCTATTAAGTGACCCTCAAGTTCCAATCTTTTTTGTAAATCGTTTTCTAAAGTTTCTGTGGTTTTTCCTGCCACTGAAATTTCTCCCAATACGGGGAAATTAATTGTTTTATTACTAGAAACTAGGTAGCCATTAAGCTGCATTAAATCTAGAGAATTCCCAACATTAGATTGAGGTGAAGTTTTGTTGTAAGGAATCGATGCTTTTGATTCTAATGATGTAACATCAATTTTTAAAATATCATTTTCCTGAAAAGTATTCTGTAAAAAAGTAATTTCACTAACATCTGTAGCGTTTAAATCTTGCATATACAAAACTTGTTTTTTTGAAACACAAGATTGTAATAAAATAAAAATAGCACTAAATAGAAAGTTAATTTTTAAAATATATCTTGACATAATTGAATTAAATTTAAATTTTCTAATACTATATCTTTGGCTTTATTATTCATTTAATAACCTAAAATTTTTTAACAAAGGTAAAAGATTTACCTTAACCTCTTATGAATAACTGTTTTATTTTAGAGGTATTTTTAATTAAAATAGAAAACCAACCGCCTATGTGATTGGAGCGAATAGCTCTATAATCCTCTTTTGTTTTTTTTATAATATTGTTAATGCTTCCATTAGACGCTCCACCAATTCTCATTTTGGTAATTACCTTGGGCAAATAACCAAATTTTAAACTATCATCCTTTAAGATACGAAGCATAAAATCATAATCGGCTGAAATTTGATACGTTAAATTAAAAAACCCATGCTTTTCGTAAACTTCTTTCTTTAAAAATAATGTAGGATGTGCAGGCATCCAGCCCTTTGATAACAATTTACTATTAAAACTTCTACTATTCCAAAAACGAACTACTTTTGTTATATCCTCTTTTCTCACATATTCTAAATCTCCATATACACCGTCTAAAGACTCATTTTTTAATATTGCAACTATTTCAGAGATCACAGTTTTAGAGGCCAATAAATCATCTGAATGTACAAACCCAATAACATCTCCCGTGGCCAACATTACTCCTTTATTTAAAGCATCATAAATACCTTGATCCTTTTCAGAAATTAATTTGATATAGGAATACTTTTGCTGATAATGTTTTACAATACTCAATGTATCATCTGAGGATTTACCATCTATAATCAAATATTCAAAATCATCGTAATTTTGAGAAACTACAGAATCTAAACATGATTTAATACTCGCCCCACTATTGTAGGTTGCTGTTATAAGGGTTACTCTCACTTATTCAATTTTTCGTAATTTAATTTTTAAAGCAGGATTACCTTTGTAAATACTGTAAGCGTCTAAATCTTTATTAGCAACAGAACCAACAGTTAAAATACTATGTGTTTTTAAAGTTACCCCCGGGCAAACTATTGATTTAGCCCCTACCCAGGACCCGTCTTCCAAAATAATTGGTTTAATTATTAGGTCAAAAGTGGGTGTTTTGAAGTTGTGGTTACCACAAAGTAACATTGCATCTTGTGAAATACATACATGATTACCTATAAAGACATGATCTAAATTATCAATCCAAACCCCCTCACCAATCCAGCAGTAATTGCCAATCTCTAAAAACCAAGGGTATTTTATATTAACTCCAGGTTTAATGGTGACCCCTTGTCCAATTTTGGCACCAAAAAAACGTAAAACAATCACTTTTAATTTTGAAAATGGGAATAAGGTATTTTTAAGCACCAACTCATTTAACAAATACCAAGCAACAATCTTTAACTTATTTCCTGGCTTAAACCAAGTATTGTTATAACTATTTAAATCAACTTTTTTAGTCATTTTTATTAGATCACACTGTCAAAATAGGCTATTGTTTTTACTAAACCGTCTTTTAATTGGGTTTTAGGTTCCCAACCTTGTAACTTTTCCCTAGCCAATGCAATATCCGGTTGGCGTTGTTTTGGATCGTCTTGTGGTAAAGGTAAATGAATCAATTTAGACTTAGAATTGGTTAATTCTAAAATATTTTGAGCCAATTCCAACATGCTAAACTCATTAGGGTTTCCAATATTAACAGGCCCTAAAAATTCAGGATCAGAATTCATCATTCTTATAGTCCCTTCTACCAAATCATCTACGTATTGAAAAGAGCGTGTTTGTAAACCATCTCCAAAAATGGTAATGTCTTCACCTTTTAAAGCTTGTACAATAAAATTTGAGACTACACGACCATCAGCTGGATTCATATTTGGTCCATAAGTGTTAAAAATTCGAATAATTTTAATGGCTACACTGTTTTGAGTGTGGTAATCCATAAATAAGGTTTCTGCGCAACGTTTACCTTCATCATAGCAAGAACGGATACCAATGGGATTTACATTTCCCCAGTAACTTTCGGATTGAGGATGAACATGAGGATCACCATAAACTTCAGAGGTTGAAGCTTGCAATACTTTTGCTTTTACTCTTTTTGCCAAACCCAGAACATTAATAGCGCCCATCACCGAGGTTTTAATTGTCTTTATAGGATTGTACTGATAATGAACCGGTGAAGCAGGACAAGCCATATTATAAATCTCATCTACTTCAGCGTAATACGGTTCAGTAATATCATGCCGTACCATTTCAAAGTATGGATTATCCAACAACTTTATAATATTGATTTTAGCTCCTGTGAAATAATTGTCTAAACAAATTACTTCATTACCTTCATTTAATAGGCGTTTGCATAGGTGAGACCCAACAAAACCTGCACCACCGGTTACTAATATTCGTTTCATTTTATTTTATTTTATTTATTAAATAATTTCCTGTTTGCTTTTAATAGTTCTTTGTTTTCACAAAACTTTATTGCGAAATTAAATGCATTTTTTGACCAACTATTGTATTCGTTTTGCCCCATTTTAATTGCCAAATCTAAAACATATTGTAAATTTTCTGGACTCTTTAAAGAAACATCCCACCCAATTTTTTTTTCTTGTAAATTTCGCCAAGGTGTATTGTCAGATATAATTACAGGTGTTCCTGCACTAAGAGCTTCTAATATAGAATGTCCAAAATTTTCTCCCTCAGAGGGCATTAGTAAAAAGTCATAATTTTTTAGTGTACACGGAACTTTTTCACTTGCTAAGTTACCCTTGTAAACAACTTTCACATGCTGTGGTAATAATTTAATAATTGATTTACATTGTTCCCAGTAATGGATGTCATATAAAGTTCCATATAAATGAAAATTAATTTTAACCTTTTTAGTTTTAGTAAAGGCTAAAATGGCTTGGATCGCTGTCAAGATTCCTTTTTCCTTTGAAATTCGAGCTATAGATATTAAATTTAAAACTCCTCTGTTTTTAACAGAATGCTTTAGCTTTCTATCACTACTCACTCGATGTAAATTAGGTGCAATAATAACCTTTGTATTAGCTCCTAGTTCGTTTTTAATATTAGTAGCCTCCACTTTATTAGTAGCATGAAAATAAACTTTTTTATATAAGCCTATTACTTTTGCTAAAACTAAAAATATTTTTTTCTTTTTTCTTTTTACTGAAAATGCCTGAGAATTTAACATACCTCTGGCCGATACAATTTTTTTTATTGGATAAGACTTTAATAAAAAAATAGGTAAAATCGAAAAATACAAAGAATAAATGCCATTAATCAAAGCAATATCAAACGGTTTACTCGTATAGATTTCTTTTAATTTTTTTATACTTAAGTTTCCTTTGGAGATATAATAAATTTGAGTACTCTCATTGTAACGGGACCAAACGTCACTTTTAATGGTAACATAAGGCACTGATTCACAATAATCAGTATCCCTTGTAATTATATAAAAGTCAAATTCATTTTTAAAATGTGCTATTATGTTAGCATAAGATCGTACTGGACCACCTGACTTTGTTCCGGGCAAAAACCAATCAATAGAAATCAATATTTTTTTCTTCTTCTTCATGTCAGCTTATCGAATTTAACATTGCAGACCATTCTTTCAAATTTATTTTTGAAGCAATCATTTTACTATTTTCAGACATTTTAAAATACTCTTGCGATGTTTGCCTACTTATTAGTTTAATGTATGTTAATAATTCATTTTCATTAAAAGCATCATATACATATCCATTAAAACCATGAATAACAAATTCTGTTGCAGCACCTGTTTGGTATGTTGTCACTACAGGCATTCCAGCCAATACTGCCTCATGAATCACAACACCCCAGGCTTCGTACAAGCTTGGCAATAAAAAGGTACCTCCATTTTGTATTAAATCAGGAATTTTATCTGGATTTACAAAAGAGGTGTGTTTAATTCTTTTATGTATAGGTACTAAGTTTTCAAGAGGTCCACTACCAATTATGTGTATATTGATATCTAATTCATTCGCTTTAATCAATTGTTCTAAAACTTTAAAAAAAATCTTCAATCCTTTATGTTCAACCAATCGACCTACAAATAATAATTGATTATTGTGTTTTTTTTGTTCAACCTTCTTAAAAATAGTTTCATCAGCACAATATAAACCCATTAAGATTTTTTGCGGTAAAAAACCTAATTTTCTTGCAAAATAGTATTGTGGTTTTCCTGGCACCCAAACATGTGTAAAATATTTTAAAGCGTGAATTTTACTTACCAAAACACCAAAATATTGCCTTAAATTTCCTAACCATTGATTATCCATAGCTAGTATAGTTGGTATTCCAACCTTTTTATAATGTAAAGCCAACTTAAGATAATGTTTATTAGACCATCCAGAAAGGTATAAAGTTGATGGATTAAATTCTCTTGCTATTTCTTTTAATTCTTCAATAGAAGCTCCATCACCATTAATAATACTTATACCAAGCTCGCTTTTAATTTTAAAAGGAGCTTCATTACTTGGTGCTTTTCTAATCACCAAATACTCATTTCCTGTTTCTTGATGATCAAAACGCATACAAGCCATCCAATAGCCTGTTAGACGTGTATATAAGACTAAAATTTTCATAAATTTATTATGTTAGTTTGTTTAAATAAGGGCTGAGATTCAATAGCCCAAAACAAAAACATCATAGGAGTGAATGAGTTCATAGAAGCTGCCATCCAGGACTCTGTAATCCCAGATAAGAAACACATAATTGTAAATGCCGCTGAAAGATTTAAAAATTTTGATTTTTTAAAAATTTTTATCCAAAAAATTAGATACACTAAAGTTCCAACTAAGCCTACATCCAATAATAAAGATAAATAAGAATTCCATACACCTGCCCAATGTCTTGGAAAAGTTGATCCAAAATAGTTAGTAACATACTCCTTTATAATATAATCGTCATATAATAATCCTCCTCCAAACCAAAATGAATTTTTTATTTCTTCCCAAACTACAACCCAAACTTCTGTTCTTCCACTGGCATCACCAAAAGAATCTAATCGAAGTTGATCTGACAAACCTAAAGATATAATTAGTTGTTGAAAATTAAGTGAACTGATCACAAAATAAAAAAAAATAAGTCCTAACAAAGTAATAATGAACAATCTTTTATTGAAAAAAAATTTATAAAAAATTGTAAATATAATGGCACTGATTAATGCATTTCTAGAGCCAGTCAAAATAATTAGAACTAAACAACTAATTTTTAACATTAAAAATAATAAATCTGAAAATGAAGTTTCATTTCTTTTTTGAATTAATTGAAGTAAGCCATACATAAACATCATGATAAGCCCGAGAGCATTGGGGTTACCAGCTAAGCCCTTATAACGACCTACAAGAAATACATCTATAATTGGGAAAAAGTAGAATACTAAGTTAAAACCAATATATGATGTAAAAATTAACACTATTAATTCTGAAGTTCTTCGTGCACTATTTTTGTGTGATATACTTATTAATCTAAAAATAATTAAAGGGATTAACCAAAAAGCAATTGCTCTTAAATAAGATTGAATGCCTATTGGAGAGTAAAATATTGAAATAATTAAGGCCAAAATTGCAAAAGGAAACATATAATTACCATAATTATTTTTAAGTAAATTATGTTTTAATAAGTATATTAAATTTACCATAACTATGACAAATCTTAAATTTTGAAAAAAACCTAAGGGTCCCTTAAAATTATCAGCTAATAGAAATGTGATTAAGGTCATTACTAATAAAAACTCTGTAATATTTTTTTTCTTTAATATAACTGTTATCACAAATAATATAGAGGCTGTAATATAGTCTCCAAAAATACCTCCTACAATAATTATAATTAATAACAAAAAAATATTTAAATTTTCAAGAAAACTTTTATATATTTTTTTCAAATTTCTATTTCTTTTATTGTTTTTTCTTTAAATTATTTGAAGTAAAATAAATATACATTCTTAATATCAACTTATACAGTTCCAATAATTCCTGCAAGCAAAAAAATGACAAATGATGAATTTAATTTTATAACATGTATAAATTGCTTCAAACCTAAGTATTAAATTTTCAAATAATTTAAAACCACTTTGTCCCAAACAAAATTATTAGATACAATCTCTAAAGATTTCCTTTTCAAAGCCAAATGTTTGTCTTTTGATAAAGTCATTGCATTAATCATTGATACCTTTAAACCCTTTTTAATATCATCCTCAATTAACCAACCATTAGCTTTTGATACCATAGTAGAGTTAGCACCAACATTAGTTGCTATTATAGCATTACCACATGCCATGGCCTCTAAAATAACCGTTGGCATCCCTTCTGAGTAACTTGGACTCACTAAAACATCAGAATTAATAAGAATTGATTTAATTCTATTTTGATCTTTAACCAAACCATGATAAATGATTTTTTCGATATTTATTTTTTTTATGTCTGGTATTGGACCAATAAAATGAAATTCAAAATCATGGGTGTTAACTAATTCTTTTATTACTTCTGTAAGTTCTTCAACTCCTTTTCTTCTTTCATACCGTCCAATAAAAACAAATTTTAATTTATCAGAGTTCGTGTTAACAACTTTATCAATTAACCAATTTTGTTCTATGGCATTTGGAATAACAACTATTGAACCTGCTTTAGCGTACTTTTTTTCAAGAATATGAGTTAGTTTACCCCCTAAAGAAATTTGCTTATTTGAATTTCTAATTATGAATTTTGCTGGTATTTTAAGTAAATATTGTTTTAAAGATTCTTTAAAATTAATCTTATGTTGAAGCATCTCTAAGCCATGAAGATTAGTAATTAAATTAGCCTTAAAAGGCTCCATAATTAAAGTATACCACCCAGTAAAACCCTGTGCATATATCAGATTATAATTTTTATTTTTTATTTTCTTAAAATATAACTTAGATAATTTATATGAGGAGTAGATGTAGTGCCCAGGAAACATGATAAAGTTAGGATATTCAAAATCAATAAAGTTGATTTTAGATAATTCATTATCTGTGAAATAATCAGTTAAATCTAAAGCTTTATTAATTTTTGAATGGTATAAATCAACATTACAGTTTTGTTTTACTAAATATTTAACCAGTAAATAAGAATGTTTCTGAATACCTCCAATTACATTGGGAAAAATGGCATCTGTTAAAAGAGCTATTTTCATTTGCTTAACTCCGTTTCATGTAAATGTTTTTTAATTCCAATTTCTGATCCCCATATAAAATCATAAAGTTTATCTCTATTAGTTTGTTTGTTGAGGAATTTTTCTATAATAAAATCAAGGTATTCATAACGGTGTTTTACCATTTTTTGTAGTACTTTATTTCTAATATTTTCAGGATTGTAATTTCTATTTTTAGCTAAGTTAACACCATCAAGAACACTTTGAGAGTTATCTTTAACTAAAATTACATAATCATCATCATAAAAATAATCACGACCTCCCTTTGAAAGTGTTGTAACTAGAGGTATACCACATAACAAATATTGAACAGATGCCCACATGGCTCCTTCCTTTTTAGATAACGCTAAACCACAATGAGATGAACAAATTAACTTAGAAATTTTATCTCTTCCATAAACAAATGTCTTATTCCAGGTAGAATGTTTAATTAGTGGTTCTAACTTGCTTAAATCATAACCTTCATTATTTATAAAAGCATTTTTTCCATAAGTATAGGTCAATACATATAAATATTTAATATCTTTAGCTAAGTATAATCTTTTAAAAGGTTTTGCCTGAGCAGCATAAAAGGCATCATATATTTTTGGTAAATTCACAGGTTTAAACTCATGTTCACATTCATGCATATTTTGATTAAACAACTTTGTATCTAGACCAAAAAATTTACATAAATTATATTCTGCCTTAGAATTACAGCAAATTATAAATTTATTGCCTTTTTTTTTAAAGATTAAGTGAGTCTTAACTAAAGCTGGTATGGATTTTAATGATATATTCCAAGAAGGGTGCCATAATAAAACCATCTCCCCAGAATTAATTTCCTTATTAAGATCTTTTATACAATTTCCATTTCCTGCAAAAATTAATGGTTTCTTTGATAAACAGTAAGCTTTATCTACTTTCATATTTTAATAATTTATTATAAATATTTTTTAATTTTTTTAAA
>Ga0115547_1002284_pt1 | contig 10691 bp, 8 predicted proteins | sample COGITO_mtgs_1004_3_FD_87185 | JGI IMG/M metagenome (GOLD analysis project Ga0115547, IMG submission 87185) | Pelagic marine microbial communities from North Sea - COGITO_mtgs_100420 | ecosystem: Environmental > Aquatic > Marine > Epipelagic | place: Germany:Helgoland, sampling site Kabeltonne...
ACAATAATCCATTTACTGGGTTTTACTGACTGGTTTACCACGGAATTCAAGGTGCTGCGCATAAACTCCGCTTCATTGCGGCACGGCGAAATAATTACGTAAGAATCGTCCATATATTCTCTAAGAGTAGCTATCGAAATCCTTTATCGGGCAAACACCATCTGACTAAAACCAATGTTACTTCACACTAACTACCAAGGGAACATCAAGCAAGGTTTGAGACGGCCTTTAACTTCAGTTAGCCAACTGGTTCACAAAATGCATTACATTTTTAAATATAGTCTAATTTGACCTCAATGCATGACTTAGGTGAGTACCGTTGTGAATTAAAATTAATTTACATCTTTTCAGCTGATCCCAAACTCCAACTAGTTACTCAGTAAAAACAGACATACCAAATGAGCTAGATTATTGACCTGATACTATGGGGACGGCAGCCACCATAGCTATCAACCTAGACCCTCTTGCACTAGCTAGGGATCAATCTTATGTAAGTCGGGGTGGCTGTAGGGAGCTTTTGGATTTAGTGAGTTGGCCCAAATATCTCTCCACTGCTTGTCACAGATATTCGGCCTGTAATTCTTAGTCATAGTTTTGCGACAAATAGCTACTAAATAGCCTAAATTCCATAAGATATTAGCATTCATAAGACCGATATTGCCGTAATATTTGTAATAGTACCGGCTACGAGACTCATAATAATATTTCGGTAAGCGGCGACGTAGACTTATACTAGTGGTTACATTTGAGCTACCTCCACCGAGGTGAATCACACTCGCATTAGGATCATTAATTATTGCCCAGCCACTATCTCTAGCTCTGCGACAGAAATCAATATCCTCAAAGTACATGAAAAACTCATCATCAAGCATGCCAACCGTCTCGAACAATTTGCGGCGAATCATAACGCATGCAAAACTAGTCCAATCTGGAAATGTTCGTTCATTCGAAAGCTTAATACTGGGATCATACAAGCATAAAGCGCGGGTTATTGGCCCTGTTGCAGCCGCCTTCACTAATTCGCTAAGCGGTTGGGGATAACGAAAACAACCGTTTTGCTGCTTCCCATCAACGCTATAAAACCCAGGACTGGCAATCCCTATACCTGGATCCTCATCAAGACATTTCGATAATTTTTCTACTGTCTTTTCACCAAGAATTGCATCACTGTTAAGCAATACGATATGACCGCCTCTCGATAGATTTATCCCGATATTATTACCAGCCGAATAGCCTCCATTATGTTGATTTCTTATTAGAGAAATTTGCGCTCCAATTCCGCAGGCAGCTATAAAGGCTTCAATTATCTTACAGGATTCATCATTTGAGAAATTATCAACCACAATGACTTCCCACCAATCTCCGTCACATGTATCTAATACAGACTTAATACAATTGATAGTCATTTCAGCCGTTCTATAGTTTACAATGACTACAGATACCTTAATCATCAATTCGCCCCTAGCCGTGTATATATTTTTCATAAATTTTAATCCTTATTAGCCTAATTTCAGGATTTATGATGTGAATGTTTCGAAATAATTCTAATGATAATCACTAACGATTAATAAATACCGTTCTACTGGCAACTACATTTTTTTCAGGCCTAAGGGAGGTAATAACTTCTTTCACCGCGGTTTCGAAACTCCAATTATCTTGGAGAAATACCTGCCGATATCCCAATGCGGCATCAACCTTGCGCCGATATAATTCACCATCACTATAAAGCTGCAGAATTGCGTTAAAATAACCATCCGTATCATCTGGCTCAACAATTATTGCGGCAGCGCCCAGATAATTTATGGCGGGGCAGGCAGACGAGGCTATTACTGGCCTGCCTGCTAAGACACCCTCTAGACAGACTTTATTAAACCCTTCAACAAATTGACTGGTAGTCGGCACTAAGAAAGCATGTGAAGACTCTATAAGAATCGCCATTCGACTTTTGTCACAATATCCATGATTTTTAATAATATCAATTAAGCCTAACTCATGAACAGTCTCGTTAAATTTTGCTGAATCAGTACCATCTCCCGCTACGTGAAGCTTTATATCTAGTTGTAGCCGTTTTAATTTTTTGGCAATGGAAATTAACTCATATATCCCCTTATTGGCCTCAATCCGACTTGCAAAAAGGATATTAAATGGACCATTACCTATACAGGGGCTCTGAAAGTCTGCGGCCGAAGCATGGTAAGAGGGCAAAAACTCTAATATGGGGGATAGTGTCTTTGCATGATTAGGCTTAATGTCGCGTATATGAGTAATCTGTTGAGTAATATCCGACGATACCGACAAAACTGAATAGGCAAATGAGCGAAATAATGGGCGTGCCATAAAAAGCAGAATGCGCTGATACATTGAAACTGGGAGTTTCTGAGGCCAAAAAGTGCAATGTAGCACAGGCGCGGTTTTTATACCCATTAGCTTGAGAGGAAGAAGCATGAACCAAAAGGTATTGCCGTCGGCGACAAATATTATTTTAGGTCTATATTTTGCGCATACATAAAAAATATATAGGCCTCTTAAGAAATAGCCTATCTGGAGTCGGATTCCTTTTTGATTGATCCACCAAGTATGTCGATTTATTGCCTCGATCTGACCCTGCAAATGACTATCTTTTTTAACATCCCGAGAGATCGCGATTAACTGACAGCCAATCTTCTTACACACGTTATAAAACTGACCAGAGTAGGTGATGCTTTGTTGCCTGGGATCATTTAACCCCTTACCCCAAAACCGAAAAGTTCCCACGATATCTCCGGGACCCGAAAAATATATTACTCTGATTTTATTTCTCCGCAATGTTTCTAATCCCTGACAATCTAAAGACTGATTTACCCAAAATCCAGTCCTACAACATCAATTACTCACAAGAAGCACCGTCATATCCATCCTTGATATAGGCATTAACGGCCTCGGCAGTGAACTCCTTACCCCAGATCTCTACAGATCTTATAGTTAGTTTAGACACAAACTCGTCGTATGACATACCTAATGAAGACGAATATGTCTCTATTGTTCTAACAGGGTCTATAAAATAAAGTTGGCTAGATATCGAGCCTGTGTCACCTGAAATAATCGACCACTCTTGCAGACCATAACTTTCATCATCTACCCCAAACCATTCAGATTCATCCGCTTGTGAATAATACGTATTATCTGAAAAGGTAAGTCCAGTAAGTGACTCAGCCCAAATTGGCCGTATTTTACTGTCTGTAAGCTGAATTTTATTACCGGCCACAGAAATATTGGAAAATGTATTACCTCTAAGTCGGATGGCCCCCGAATTTGCTGTTAAACTATTTTTATAGAGCCCAGCAATTGTGTTGTTGTTTACATCGACATTAGAGCTATGACCAGAGATATCAATTCCCAAAATATTAGTCACCTCTTTGTTATCATTATTGAGCAAGTAATTCCCACAAATAAGGCCTCCCTGCCAATCTTGGGCATCGATGTACCATGCTAGATAACGATTTGTAGGCCTTTTCCTCCCAATTGCTAGCATGACATTGTTTTTAATCTTGACATCTTCCCACCGAGGTCCAGTATTGTAATCAGTATTACCACCAGCGCTGATACCGATTTCACCTTCAACATATAGATTATCTTCAATAAGAATATTTCCAGATTCGATACTGTCACGTTTTTCTGTAGCACTCTGAATAGCAGTCCATTTATTGTGGATACTGGATGCACCGATAAAGATATTTTGTCTAAATATAGTGTTTTTTGAGCTGGAAAAATATGTGTTATGGTTAAAAATGGTTGCCTGACCCTGCTCCTTATCGTTAGCATCATCTTCTTGTCTTTTATACCAGCCGTTGTGACTGAACACATTCTCTTCCAAAAGAGCCGATGTGTGCGCTGCGTACATACCTTGTGAATGCTGGCCCTCACTATATGAATTGCGAATGATATTTCTTCTTACAACTAGATCAATCACTTCACCATTGCCAGGAACGGAAATCCCATGGGTCATGAAATTGAGATCATTATCTTCAAACAAAATTGCCCTCATTGTCACACCAGGCGGTGCATAAATAGAAACTCCTATGGTTTCATTGTCAGCTCCCCACCCTATGAAGTCGTCAGAAAGAGGATCTCTTTGGTACCCGTATATACCTATACCTTTGAACACAACAAAGTTAGTCCCAGTCCAGAGCCTGAACGCAACCGAGGCCGAGGTTTTTATTAACGGTCGCTCGGTATGGTCACCGTAACTAGAAAATACCGATCGCTCTTGAATCGAACGTCCTGATTTTAAATAAATTTCTTCAGATACGACCCAGACATCACCTCGAAGTAACAGTACCCAGTCAGGGTACCCATCTCTCACATTCTCAATAGCAGCCTCAATGGTCCTAAAAGGCTGGATATTTTTAGGGCTAGCTATATCGGAGACATCATCAGGCTCATAGAATTCCCCAAGATCATCATCACCGTTAGAGGAGCTAACATATATTATTCGGCTATCCTTAGATGGTGTTATTACTGACCAACCACTTTGATCCCACCCATTTTTTTCACGAGGATAAAGATTAAATCCATCTAAATATACCTGCAGTGGAAGTGTGCTTTCTTCCGAATTAGCTTTAGGCTCAGAGACTTGTATTACAGCAGTAGCATTAGGCTGAATAGAGAGCTCATCATCGGGAACTATTGGGCTAGACTTACATGCAGTCAACGCCACAAACACGCACATAATAAGGAGAAATTGGAATCGTGCAAAGATCGTCATTCTTAAAGTCCTGAGCATTTTTGAGAACTCAATATTAAAGGAACGAGGAACAATACAGCACATTAAAATCGAGTTATTGTGACCTGGTAGAACAACACTCTAGGCATCACAACTACTGAGTCACAGTTATTAGATGAAAACTGGGGCCAAAAACTTTGAACATGATCATAAATTGAGGGCAGCAGTGAAAAGATACCCTAACGACATGCCAACAATGAAGAAGGGCAATACTCTAAATTCTTGCTTTACATCTAAAAGATTAAGGTGGTATTTATAATAAAATATTAGTGGAAAAGTTGAGACTTTATAAAAAGCAATAAACCATAAAGCCCCCTCGAAATCATACATTGTGTATGCCCAAGGAAGACCTATATACAGACAGACAACTCCAATTAAATTAATATACACATTTAAGTTGGGTCGCCCAAGGGCAGTCAGCACTTTAGAGAACAGCATATATCGCTCAACAATCAGCGCCAAAGATAGCACCTCAATAATATGGCCAGCATATGCATAACGCTCGTCATAGAGAAACTCAACAAGCTCTGACCCAATAAAAAAGAATAACCCAGAAATAAATAATAGGCACCCATCCAAAGGGAATCTAATCCTGTAATATATTTCTTTTATTCTTTGCGGACTATCTCTGTCGATCTCACTTATAACAGCGTAGCCAACTTTTCCTACCACTTTATTACTTGTACCAAATAGAATAGCAATGAGCGATCCAGCTAGGGAATAAAGACCTAACGTATTTGGGTCTATCAGGGCACCCAAAATCAGCTTGTCACCATTTAACACCATAAAACCCAGTATTGAGGTAACAAATATCCACTTCCCAAAACCGAATATCTCTTCAAACGCTTTGGGATCCCACTGAATCCGATTTTTATGGCCTTTTATTATGCAATGACTGGTAAAAACATGGATACAGCGGGCTAGAATACCGCCGGCAACTAATGCGTACACTGAAGGGTCAAAATACGCCCAAACAATCATCAACAAGGTACCTGACGCCTGACTCGCAATTTGGATAATGGCGACGCCACTCATGTTGAGGTTTCTATTCGCTGTAGCCAAATTTGTAGACTTAAAGCCGTCGATTAGAGGGCTCAAGGCTAAAAGAGATATAATGATCGGCAATTCTGTATTCTGATACACGCTATCTGAGGGCCAGAAATCACGGCTACTAAGCCAGTACAGGCCTAGAGAACAACATAAAGTAACCAAAAACAGCAGTAGCCCTCTAAGAATTTGAATGGTCCATACAGTATCTAAGAATACAGGGTCATTACCTCTTTTAGAGCGAATAACATTTAGTTCAAGACCAATATCGGAAAACATTGTCATGCCGGAAATAACCACATGGGCTATCGCCATAACACCAAACATATCTGGCGCTAGTAGCCGCGTAAGCACCAGATTACCAGCAAAGCGCAGCATTTGACCGATACCGTGCTCACTAACTATCCAACCAGTAGCTCGTAAAAACCTATTGGCTAATTGTCCTTCGGGTAAATATCGCATCTATATCAGGCCTTAAAGCGGCTTGGCTTGTTTAGAGCCTTTCACAACATGAATCAAGCTATTCGCGCGAGCTAGCAACGCACCGACTAAGAAAAGCATCCAACTTCGTGATAGCGATGAATTTGGGATTTGATCTACCATAATAAGCGTGACTAAGAGAGCAAGCCCCAAAAGGACCCGTTTTTCTTTTAAGTCGGTTGTGTATGACACCCCTTTCAGTCCTTTCAACACGGAGTAGCCCAACAATCCAAATATTCCAACAAATCCAAAAACCCCATACTTACCCATGACAATAATCCAATACCCATCGGTAATTGAGTCTACTAATCTGTTTCTTCCCCAGCCTCCCCAGCCAAAAAATGGCTTCTGTACTGCCAGATCCAATAGCTGGGCCTCGTGGTAAAAACGAAACCCCAATGAACCAGACTTAGACCGATCAAACTGATCAACGAATTCAACTAGGACCTCGTGTGGAAATAAACCATAGAGGCAGAGCAAGGGATAACCAATAACGACGCATGCCGTCACAGCTGACAATCGACTCAAGAGAAATAATGGAAGCCAGCCAACCGCAATTACAAACACCAGGCCTAAAAATCCAGGACCAACTGATTTGCATAGCAATAGTATCAACGTGAAGTAGATAACGACCTTACTTGGGGCATAGCGAACCACCCGAACATTAGACTTCCAAAGTAAAGTCGCTGCCCCCAGAACCACCACCACAAACATCGACACCACAAGGCCATGCCCTAAAAAAACTACTGGCCGAAACCCACCGAAACGCATCTGCTGAATAAATTGATGAGGAAAGAAACCATATATCCAGGTATGCAACTGTGGACTAAGCCGAATCTCAATCAAAATAGGAACCGAATACAGTAGTCCAGCAATAATAATGAGTTTTAAAAGACCGATAACATCATCATGAGTATTGACTAACTGCCTAAACAAAATAAATGGGACTACAAAGAAATACATACTTAATGCGTCTGACAAACCATGGTAAAGAGTCAGGCCGTTGAGCCGAATATCACCTCGAAAGACTACTTCTCCATTAGCCAGTGCAGTTATAATCGGCGAAAGGATCAACGCTATAATAAACCATCTCTCTAACCCTGATTTTGGTATCCAATTGATTTTTCTGCGACCAACAAATTTGGCGGCTAACATCGCAGAGACGGAACTGACAGCTACTTTATCAAATGAAGGAAACCCTGGCATATCTAAGGAAACATTGACCGGTAATAAAAGGGCTCCGCCTACAATAGTCCAAAAAGCTGCCTGTAATGGACTAAGTTTACTGAATAGAACCACAGAAACTATTGGCCAGCCTAATAAGACCAAGTAAGAAAAACTGTTACCCATCATGCACCTTCAACAAAGACAGCCAATAAATAAAAGTAATTTTTACCACGACCTTATGCGTTTCACAATAGCCAAAGGCAGCCTGAATAAACGAATCAGAACGCTTGATCTTTTATTCTTAAGCTCAACTGGCCGGTTATTTTTGTCAAGAAATAGGGTACTGTGAGACTGTGAAGATTGCTCTCCTGACTGATTAGCCGTGTAGTAATAGAGCGCCAACGACTTCCTACTCCTGCTCTTCGGGCAATCCATCGGTAAGGGATGCCCGTGATAGCTTTTCTCTGTGGTATTAAAAATGACCATACGGTTGAAAATAGGCGATATTTTTTCCACACTACAGCACTTACTTCCGTCCCATAGTTCTAGATGCCCACCATAGTCTTCATTCCAATCCCTATTTAAATAAACAATCACATTAACCCTACGAAACACTCTCATTTTGGCATGCCAGTTAAAATCGACATGAATACCTAACTTACCGCCTTTTTCTATTTTATGTAGTCCGCCCCCAACTAAATAGGGATCAGGAATTAAGCAATCAATCCCAGTAATGTCCTCCAAGAAACTCAAAAAGGACCCCGAATTCATATACTGAATAACACTAATGGCAGTCGGGCCTAAATCTTTATCATCTGATTTCTGAAATTTTTTCTCGTACTTAGTATCGAACTCATGCCAATTATCCTCAGGTGAGTCAAACTCTGAGATAACTTTATCTAAAACTTCATCTTCAAACACTCCATCAATAACACTATGAGGAAAGGGTTGAGATTGGGAATACTGATCACGTAGTTTTTCTCCCAGGCCTTTTAAATCTACGTTAGTTATCATATTTTTTTCATAAAGGTTATTCATGAGCTTAACACTTCCCTTAAATTGACCAAATTTCTATACTGAATTGCACACGTAATTTATCGAAAGCTAAACCAAGGGGACATATCAATATCAACTATACTTTTTAGACTAATTAAATCTTCTCTGTAGTACTTTGCCAAAAAATCGACATCTTCCGAATCAGGGTATGGTAGTGACTTAATTGAATGGAGAGACTTGCGCTTAAATTTATCTGAAGAATGGACCATTGACTTTATATAATTTCTTCCATATCTACGAAGTTTTATAGGCATTAGGTAAACTAAAAGTTTGATCATCGGATTATGGCGATATGTATCAATGATTTGATTCGCGGCAGAATCCAACAGAGACGATCCTGAACTATTATTGTGTATAGCTATTTCTCCAACCGGAAGGCCGACTTTAATATCTAAAAATCGATGGATATAATCCATCACTATAGTTGGATCTTTAATCAGATCATCGAAGTTACATATATGCACATTTTTTCGACCAAAAAGATCATAATATTTTTTTATTTGGTAATAGTATTTTCCTGAGATAAGAATCTCATCATCAGATGCGAGAAATTCTTTATAGGTCACAGTTTTCGCGCCGCTGACTATAGCTTCCTCCATTCTATGTTTGTAATGGCTATACGCCCTTAAGACAGGATCCCTAACGATATAGAGAATCTTAGCATGCGGATTGACATCATATATCCGATCTGCAGAATTCTTATAAATTGGCCTTCTTGAATAACACGTCGATGAGTCACCCCAAATTTGATCAACCCTAGCTGATGAAAAATGTGACTGATACCAGTCAGTTCCTTTTTTAAACCTATCGTCACGACTGAAATATCCAGGTTCTTTTGGTTCAGACATTGATATGTCTGGGTGTGCCGAGAGATAACTATGTAAGCTAGTGGTACCTGCTTTCATTGCTCCCACAAGGAAAAAGTCTGGCCATTTCATATTTTTGTTTGTCGATTTACCAATGGCCAAGTCCAGATGCTCCCTTTAGATGGCTTTTTATTCGCTGTATTAATATATACCTCATACATGTTCCTGCGATCATTAATGGGAAGTAAATAACCTTTATATGGCTAGGAAGTTTCTTCCAACGATTCCAATATTTGGTGTAGTGATTTCGAGATATCAATGGCTTATCGCTTTGCCGGTGTCGAGACAGTAAATCTTCAACCCATAAAGGATCATCCCTATTTTTATCGGAGATAAGTGCTCCAGCATCAAGGCCCGTATTTTGAACTTCACTCCAGAGAAAACCATAGATAACTGAATTAATATGGGTCCCTATCAAAAGGCGTTCTTCATGGCGAAATAGGGAGCGGAGAGATGAGTCAGGAGTAAAGTAGTGCCATACTTCGTTAACAACTAGTATTCTTTTAGTGTTATCTGGCTGGTTAAACAGGTCAGTAACCAACATAGCACGCAAAAACCCATCCTCAACAGGCAAGCCTTCTGGCATATGTACACGTCTTAATATATCGCCTTTAGCACAATATAGAGAGCCCGCAACCGCGGTACTACCTTGCCTCATAAAACGAGAAAATAAGAGAGAAAGCGTTTCAAAGGTTGTCTTTTTCACTTTTCGCTCGGTATCTTTTTTAGCATCATCAACGGCTAAGTAGGCCTCATTGTCGCAACTTAAGCGTTGAATTAGGGTTGATATTACAGAAGTGCTACCAAATTCGATATCGGAGTCAGTACAAACAAAATAGTCTATATCATGAAATTCTGGCCTATGAACGAACTGGTTCCATGCATGACTTTTGCCAGCTTTCTGAAGTTCGATCACTTGACCATCAAAGGCAGATTGCTCGCGCATAAAATCATGGGCGATTCTGACAGTTGCATCTGTGCAGCCATTTGCTATGACTGACACCTTTATTCTGGCATTCGATGAAGGAGGCAAGCAGAATAGGTCCTGAGAAGCCAGACTCTGAAGAGTGGGCAGGATATTACTCTCTTCATTGTGAGCGAAAATACCTATAGCGACTGTCTTTTTCTGAGCTTCCATAGCAAGGTCCGTCTTTTATTAACTTTCAGTAACTATTTCTGGGAGGATCTGGGAAATCTTGACGCCCTTTGCCTCTTCCAGCCAATTGGCAACTTCCTTTACTTCTTTTGCCTGCGTCGCAGTTGGCCGTATAACAGCAGACGTATTCCGGTCCTTAATCACATCTATAATCAAA
>Ga0115547_1002285_pt1 | contig 10687 bp, 9 predicted proteins | sample COGITO_mtgs_1004_3_FD_87185 | JGI IMG/M metagenome (GOLD analysis project Ga0115547, IMG submission 87185) | Pelagic marine microbial communities from North Sea - COGITO_mtgs_100420 | ecosystem: Environmental > Aquatic > Marine > Epipelagic | place: Germany:Helgoland, sampling site Kabeltonne...
AGCACCTGCACCTGCACCAGCACCAGCACCAGCACCAGCACCTGCAGCACCAGCACCAGCACCCGCACCAGCACCTGCAGCACCAGCACCAGCAGCACCAGCACCTGCAGCACCTACAGCACCTGCACCAGCAGCACCAGCACCTGCAGCACCTGCAGCACCAGCACCAGCAGCACCTGCACCAGCACCTTGTTTCGACGAACTCTTTACAGTTGCTAACCGAGGGGCGAATACACACACACATGCGACGCTTAAGAGAAAGACGCAAATGGGCAGTCCGAACCATCAAACGCAGATAGTCCGTTTCCAAGATTCCCCGAATTCATTGGGTTCGTGTAGGCGACCGTCGGAGGTGTCGGGGGTGTCATCGCAGCAGCGGGTGCATCATTGGTGATGGTTGCAGGCAGTGGTTGGACTTGTTTCAGGTCGACTTCTTGATTGCGAAAGACGGCATCCAATGAGGTTGCCATCGAGATCGGTGGTTGTGTATTCGGTGGTGGTTGTTGTGGGTAGAGAGGGGTTTCATTATTATCGGACACGGTCACCGAACTGTCTGCCCAATTTGTAGATTCCCGTTGCATCCACTGTTTGAGTTCGTCTTCCAGTGATTGCACGTCATTGGTCGGAGAAGAACGTAGATAAGACGTGGGTGTGTGTGCAGAAGCGGTGTTCGTGCTTTCTGAAAACCGGGGATGCCGCAAGGAGGCTCGCACGCTCCCCGTTTGCGTGTGTGGGTCACGGTATGCATCGCGTAATCCACACGGTGACAGTGGTTGCTCGTACGGTGTGATTACCGGGCAGCGTGGCGCATGATCACGATATGGACTCGTCGCAAATGTTTCAATCTGATATGGAATCCGATGTACAAGCAATACACGCGTCATTACTAAATGTAGAAGAGCCGTGGTCACAATTGCCAAAGCGATCACAATCAATGTATTTCCGAGCATATTATTATGTGTAATTACTATTATTTTTTTTAAGAAAGATAAATTTTTATCGAAAGTATCCGATGGTTACGAACTGAAATGAAATGAATGAAATTGAAAAACTTATCGTTGCATACACTAACACGAACACAACCACACGTACGGCAAAAGTAATTAACCAATGCCATACACACGAATCCCATCCAAGCAAAAACAAATAAAAAGGAAAGGAATAATCCAAACAGCCACTCTACGACGGCACCGACGACGACGAACCCGGCAACACACACAGGTTCTTCGCAATGATCTCATCTACGCAAGCGACCCGAAGAGTATTCGCACATTGGCATGCTGGACAAGACGGCGATTTCTACTGTGACCAGATGGGGGCGTGTGGTGGTGGTGGTGGACTCGTTAAAAGTAGATGTGTGGATAAAAATCTTCCCTTTTTTTAATATGAATACCAAACCGTTACACTTTATCTCGGGGAAGCAGTGTGCACCCGGAAGAACGCATTCGCGCACCACATGCTTCAACGCATCTGAGTTGCGAGCAATCGCAACTGCGTACAACCGTTCGCTGACCCCTCACCGTACCGGAGGTGGGTCATCCACCGTACGCAGCCGTACACACACCGACACGATTGTGTTTAATGATAGGACTTCTGCGAAGTCTTTGTGGACCAATATCCATACGAAAATGAAAGGTGTGTCAAAATGCGCAACCGAAAAGTGTTGGAGCACGCAGTTTGCAGGAACGAAGCATCTGGGTGGGACGGCATTTCGCCCGAGTATGCCATCCGCGTGGAAAGCGAACCAAAACGAATGGTTGTCCACAACCGATATCGAAGTCGTCCTGAAACAATATGAATATGCCGATCAGACCTTTCACTTTGTGGGGGCGGTTCCGGTGGACTTCGATAGTCCGGCCGACTCGGGCGAAATGGGCAAGTGTGTCACCCAAACCCTGTGCAATACAAATATCAAACACTGGTTGAAAAAGGGGTTTCGAAAGATAGGTGTGGTGTTCAACTTGGACACACACCACGAATCCGGTTCGCACTGGGTGTCCTTGTTTTTGGATTTAGCACAGAACCACGTGTTGTTCTACGACTCGTATGGCGCAGCACCGCCATACGAAATACACACGTTTATGGAAAAAATCGCAAGTCAACTGGAAGGGTTGAACCAATCTCCGTGTGCCATCCGCTCCAACGAAAACCGGCACCAATTTAAAAATACCGAATGCGGGGTGTACAGTATGTATTTTATTGCATCCATGCTGGATGGGATGTCGTACGATACGTTTATCGAAAACGGTCTAACAGATACGCAGATGCAACGATATCGGTACTCGTTCTACTACACACTCGATGCCCACGATCAACGCACACAAGACCAGTTACGGTTGCGTAACCACCACCGTGGCGGTGGGTTACGGTTACGGTCGCGGTCGCGCAAACTGAAACACCCGGCACACACTCGCCACCACGTGCTTTACAAATCCACTGCGAACTCCCCCAGCGAGGCACGCACGCTGAAAAGGGTACACCCACGCAAACGCCATCGATGACACAAGCATTCCGAATCATATAACAAACACCAAAAAAACAAGACGATGGTGGGGTCTTGCCCGAATCGTACAGCACATACTGTAATAACAAGTCAATCGAGTTCTATAAACTGGTACACGGATGCGACACTCGGTGTGGTGAGTTCGGATAATACTGCGAGTGTTGTACGTGGTTCGTCGTGCGTGTACTCGGCACGACCGGCGGGGTTACCCTATGGTAGTGGTAGGAATGCGAGTGCAACTGGAGTATCACGTGGTTCATATTGTTCTGACCATATGGTCGTCGTCCAGCAGGGGATTGAAGTGGGTGTACAGCCATTTGAGTAGGAATGAAGGAAGGATGTGGGTTGCGGTTTTTGCTTGCTTCGTGTGTGTTGTATTTCAAAATTATTTATAACCAAAAGAAATCCGTTTTTTTGTGGTTGATAACTAAAATAAAATTATGGTAAATAAAATTATTGTATTTTTAATACGAATGTAATTAAATCATAACGCCACCATTATTTCTCATTTGATATGCGTTACTATGAACAGCGACGACGAGACCGTGTCCAATATAGGGCTGCCGAATGACGCACAAGACCACACGTATGAGGAACAAGATAGTTTTTCAATCGCTCTCTATTCGCGTATTCACACCAATATAACTGACCCTCCGGAAGAACCATCGCCGGTATCGCAGACAGCAGCAGCAGACACACACGCAAACTGGGATTTCGACTCCACCCAAGAAGTTGCACTTTCACCCACATTCGTATCTCGCATAAAGGAAGAAATGCGAAATGTGTGCAAACCGCACACCGAAGAAGCTTGCACGGCAAACTCGTTCCTTGACCACGCTGAAAAGGAGTTACAGGCACAGTATGATCGCATTATCTCAAGTGAACCACTGGTCGACCCGACGTTAACAGAAGACACGCCTTTTAGCGAAGAACACCTCGCAGAGGCAATGCAACAAACCAAACTGCACACCGTTCCGTATCCTATGGTGAAAAGGTGCTTGGAAGAGCTCGTGCAAGACAGCATCCGATTGCATAAGACATTCTTTGAAAAAGAGAAGGATATTATTGAAATGGCAAAACGATATGACAACATTAAAACGTGGTTGGCACACACTACGGAGGTGTTTCAAGACAACCACATACAAATAGCAGAGGAAGACGAAAACAAGTATAACGAAAAAATACACAATATCATTTCCAACACGAACTGGGGTTCGCATTTTGAAAAAGCGAAAGACGTGTGGCAACATCTGTCATTGAACCGTAAAGTGTTGCAGGAGTTGCATCGCACCATTGGGGGTCAAACGGGATGTCGCATTTGTTTCAATAAACAAGTCAGCACCGTATTGGTTCCGTGTGGGCACGTGCTATGTGAAACGTGTGCGGGGGAAGTATGCAACTGTCCATTTTGCCACGCTTCCTTCTGTAGCAAACAGTCCATCTATTTTATGTAATAACCGTACGAAGTTGTATATCTGTTTTTAACTGCCACACAATCACCATCTGTGTGGTCGGGCTATAAGCAAATCTTATGCACGGGGGTGTCAATATGTGTTTCCAAAGATGCCGAACCGTGACTACGTATGCTACAGCGTTCCTTGCCAAAATAAAAGGTTCGTGTACCGAGTGCACGTTGAACAAGAGGGTGTATCTGTATCAAACACTGTGCAAAAAAAGGATGCGAATAGATATCAAGCATTTGACTTGACAGTGTGATGCCTTGCACTCCCTGTAACGGTATCCTTTTACGACTGTCATCTGCCGTTTCATCTTTTTCATCTTTGGTGTACGCACAAAAGAGTTCGGTAGAATGACGCTTAAAATAACGTGCTTTGTTGAGTTCAATCGTATTCAACCGTTTTGCGAATGTCTCCGTTGACCATTCAAGCACACCGGTTTGCACATCGACAGACATTCCTTTGCGTGGAATGCGAAACAAGACCGTTCGTACACATTCCGTAATAACCGTGTGCAATTGAAGTGCGGTGCAGGCAGGCAGTGCATTCGGAATGACGACGTATCCGTTTTCCCGCAGATGCATCAGGTGCGGATGTTCTGTGCACGGGTCGGCAATGGGTGTGTCTTCGTGTTGTTGGTCACGTTCGGTGTGGTTCGTTTCACCGAACGGTGCTTCAAACAAGTTGTGAAAGGCGGATGGGATCGTCTGCTTGTTCCACCCATATAATTGACCGTATTTTGCCATATAGTCTTTCAGAGCAGTTTCGAGACTGCGATTCACTTGTTTTCCTTGCGTGTGGTTGGCGAAGCATTCGTCGTACGGTGTGCTCGGCAGTTCGTCACAGAGCGGTGTGTCTTGTATATTCAAATACAAGACAGAGCGATAACTATCTGTGTCTGTCTTTCCTCGGGCGTGGCGTACACGATGTGGTCCGACCCAGAAGACAACCGAGTTGGGTTGCATCGGAACTGTTTTCCAACCCACGTTGGTTTGTGTATGACTCAGTCGATACTGGGTCGTAAGGGTTGTGAGCGTTTTGCGATTTCCCAGCGGCACGAATCCGGACGTGTGTTTCATCTTTCGAAACATCGTCGCATCATACTCTTTCAACCATTTGAAGAAAGAATCGTGTTCGGTTTCTGGAATACAAAAGACCTCGAGTGCATTCGATTTGCCGGTGCCTTGGTAGTGCGCAACGAGCATACCTTGCAGTAAGCGCATTCGGAGTAGTATCTGAGTATATATAGGATATGAATGCAATGGGGTATCACAATAAGAATTCGAAGTAAGAGGTTTCGTCTACAAACCCGATTTTAATAATAAAAAAGAGCGATGGTGTAATCATCTGCAATCTGACTGAACGGGGGCTGTCCGTGATGTTATGGTAGGTGGTTATGCAACTGGCGCACAAGTCATCAGTGAATCATTGTCAGCAACATCTTCCCAAGATGACGACACGGATGATGCGTTAAAGATATGGACAATCGTATTACTTCCAATCTCTTCGGTGTCACTCCCCCACCCACCGTCGGTCTCGTCGTCGTCTTTGTGTACGACTGCGAGTGGCAGTTTCGGTGTCTTCGTTGGCGCAGAAGGGACACCAATCTTAAAGGTCTTGGCAACCGGTGGCGGAGGTGTCGTCCGGGTCTTGGCAACCGGTGGCGGAGGTGTCGTCCGGGTTACGTGTCGCTTACCGGTTAGAGCGTTTGCTTGCATTTCCGTTTCGTTGCAAGTAATCTCGGGGATTCGGCACTTCTTCAACCAACACTGAATGCCATCGTTAAGACACTTGTCTCTGTCTCCCCAAGCAAGCGCCGCTTCTTGTGGATAAAACACACTGCCAAAGATTCGCAATACAGTGGCGTCGTCAATGATGCCCGAAGTCTTACATTTTTGCTTGAGTGACGCGTAAAAGGGTGTGTCCTTGTAACTTTGCACGTGTTCATCGTCAGTCGGAACAACACCGTGATTCGCACCGGTTGGTCGTCGCACCGGAGGAGCAGTTGTTCGCACCGGAGGAGCAGTTGTTCGCACCGCTGGCAAAAGTTGTGCCCACTGATTGTTTGTCGGAATGGAAGCAGAAACGGTCGTTTTCCGAGAACGGGCACGGGTGTTCATCTTCCGTGTAGTCGCAACGGCAGGTGGCGTGCTTTCTGGAATGGCAAAGACCTTCACAAAGGCGTGGTATTGTCCTTCTTGTACCCACACAATACACAATTTGCGGTTGTTGTCACACAACACCTCATCGGGTACACGGTGTCTCGCACACAGAAAGGAAAGTTTCGGGTTTTTCGGGTCTGGACGACCAATTGCCCCAGATTTTGACCAAACCTTAAACTTTGAGTTTTTGCCATTGGCGGTATCACCCATTCGTTGTGCGATGCAGTACCCCTTGGGCAACGGAAGACTGGTCGTCTGTTGACTCCGTCTTTGTCGTCTGAGTTGATTGATCTTATCTTGGGATAGAGACTGTGTGTTCATTGAGTAGCGAGAGTCTTGATTTTTGTCTGGAAATGACTCGGTGTCGATTTATGTGAGAGTCGGTTGGTAATACTATTTAACACCAGTTATTTAGAATAAATCATTTTTTTTTAAATGATTTTTAGGAAAAGAGTGAGTTCTACATAATTGTGCACCGATAAATATCTAAGATACAATGTAAAGTTTCGCAATGAGACCTTCTTCCTCCAAAACAAAAACGGCAAAGCGACCCAAACGGAAAGTATCTGCACCTAAAATCAAGAAGGCATCCAGCGTGTCTGCCACGGTTTCCAGGGCGTGGAAGACCTTTTATAACTATGTAAGATACGCTTTCACGCTTACCGGGACAGCATTCGAACGAGCGCTCGTGTATGCGGTGAAAACGTTTTACAACGCTTTCGTAACCCTATTTAAAGTGTTGTTCTATCCGTTATTGTTGGTAACCCGCTCAATTCACTACGTCACCAAGAGTGTCGCAACGTTCTTCATTACGCAATGGAAGCGCGTAATCGGCGTACTCTTCATTGTGTTTGCGACCACCATGACACTGGATGAAACCAGGTTCACATCGTTGGTTACCGAACCCGAACCCGAACCAGAACCGACGGGAGGACGAGAGTCTGGCGAGTCTACAATGGACGGTGCGCACCAACAGCAACCGCCCAAAACGGTGCACCACCATCGAACGATGCAACAAAAAACCAAAGCGTTGCAACACACGATGTTACACGATTTGTATGTTCCGTTACTCACTTTTGTAACGATCGGGTTGCCCCAATTGACGTACGAAATGTTACGCATCTGGCATTTTGTATTAGCAGATGGAGCAACCTCTTTCGTGGATATGTTTGTGTCCAGTTTGCGCTTTGCAAAATCGCTCCTACCGGAGTCCCTTCAGTCGTGCATGCAATGGCAAGCGTTAGAGTCTGCCTCGTTGTCCACTCGACTTGCCCAAAGTCGTTCCAAACAAAGAACGACCGACCCCTTATTGCAATCGTACGTGTCTGCCTTGCAAACAATCGCAAAGAAGACAACCCAACTCACCGCCACAGCACGGTCTTCAAAGTTGGATGCAGCGTCTCATCAAAAAATGAAAGACGCATGGGTGAATAACATCAACGATGTGTCTGGCTTACAAACAATCGCACAGAAGACAATCAAACTCACAGACGCGACAAATTCTTTAAAGTTGGATGCAGAGTCTCGTCAAAAAATGAAAGACGTGTGGTTGGATATCACCCATGATGTGTCTAACACAACAAATCATGCAGTGTCCAAATACATAAATGGAAATGTGCCGGCAGACGAGTACACGGATGTCCGCACGCTCACCTTGCGAAAGGCGGTCAACCAGTTAACTGCCGAACCGTTGTCTCTCTTTCGCACATACAAACACACGTATTGGTTTACCCGAACCGCCAAAGCGCCCACCGTTCCGACCAAGGTGGCATCAAAAGACATACAACGAAAAATAAAAAAAATATATCAAGCGGGTTCGAAGAAGGTGTCCAAATACATGTTCGGAAAAGACACACCCGAAGACATAACGGTTCAGAATCTGTTGCACATCTATTTTGGTATTGTTGCGCTGAACGGAGTATCCTCCGGAGCAATCGAAGGTGTTCGGAACGTGTGCTTTGATCAGTCATACACCTTGTCTTCACCTGCATTCGCAGCACGAACGCATATGACAGAAGAAGTTATTCCAGACACATTCTTTTAATCAGACAGCTCCATATCTCAACTATATCAATAATGTGTGCGTACCCACACCCCACACCACACACCACATAGTAGTTGTTCGGGCACTACTTACCCATTACGTGTGTGCAATAAATGTACACAACAGTTACCATCAATAATGCACACAGTATAATGTATAGTTGTTTCTGTGTGATATACCCCTTTGTTGCACAATACGAACCGATGCATGTCCCGATGAGCGAACCCACCGCAAGTGCAACTGACTCCCATAACAAGAAGTGGTTCGTTTTGTAATACATATATAGCGAAGGCAGTGTCTGTGGTACCAACTGTAGAAACAACCCAGACGCCACTGCTTGCTGGATCGTGAAACCATTGTACAACAGCAGTGGTATCATCACAACGCCTGCCCCGATGCCAACTAAACCAATAAAGTACCCGGAAAAGACACCAATTGCACAAATGCTGATTGCGGTAGTGAATGATATCATTCGTTATATATCAACTGATTTTGTATAAGTATAGTAATAATAATATACGTATCATAAATATATACTAATCTAATCCGGATTATGTATGACACACATTTCCATATGAGTGGTTGACTGATACGTTAACGTATTGGTACTCATATCGTTTGAATCAGATGTTGTATATACGAATATACTATATTTTTTTATAATTTACATTATAGTAGGTTACAATCATATTCAACATGACAGGTAAACAAACAAAGAGCACCCCAACACCACCCGCTACTATTCACATTTACACGTACGGGTACTGTTCGAACTACAACAAGCGTGGTGCCCGGGCAGGAATGGGTATTTACGTCCGGGACACATCGGTCGACGATGCGCAGAATCGCAGTAAACTGACCATACTAGAAGAAAAACAAACCAGTGAGGTGGCCAGTTTGTTGGCTGTCGAGAAGGTCGTTGAATCTGCAAAGAAGCGCACACATATAATGTATCCGTATTTTAACAATCCTTCCCACCGAGTGGTACTGCACGTTGACACACAGCTGACAGCCGAGATGTGCACCGGAAAAGGCGAGCAACTGGAGAAAGAAGGGTTCCCACCACGCGCAAGTATTGACACCATCAAGCGGGTGTACACCCTAGTGAAACCCTTGCGCGCGTCAGGCGTGCTGCGCGTGGTGCACTCCCAACCGGAAAGGTTCAAAACCGATTACGAAGGCACTCAGTTGGCCAAGCGACACGCGAAGAATGCAGTCCAGCGAGCACACGACGGGGACGAGGGCGCACGACGCAAATACTACGATATGAACAGTGATTTCGGACCGTGTATGTACGACGATGGACCGATCATATATCTAGACGTCCCACCATACGAGTACACATACGCCCGTTCGAAGGGTGCGTGGTGGGACAACACAAAGAAAACCTTTTTTTTGTACGAAAACGACGTCGGGTGTCATTATGATATGACACGGGTGGATTACATCAACTTGCGGATTATGTTTGAGTAAATGTGTACACATCTGGATTGGATCACACTGTATGCACACTCAGAACGGGACGACGTGCTTCAATATTTCACGTCAGTATATCAGTATCCCAAAGATATATAATAACACATCTGTGTATATTTCGTATAATAATAAATGGTATGCGTAGGATTTGGTTGAATCATTTCTGGTACGTGGCGATACACGCTTGAAATGCGTCGTACGAACCTCCACAGTGGAGTTGCTTTCGTACGCAACGCATATAAAAACTTTTCAAGTACGCACGCTGATACGGTACGTGTGCGATACTTCTACTGGTCGTTTCCGTTTCAGTTTCAATTTTACCAACAGTTGTGGATGGTGATGGTGTAGCAGGGTTCACCGCAGTGTTTGGTGGGTCGGACGACATACAGATTTGCTATCAGTATTTCTTTTTAAAGTATTCGTACTACCCATTTGTGTTGTTTATTTATTTATTTATAGGCGCTTTTTAAAAGACTGCAATTGATATCAAATATTTCTTTTTACCGTAAACCGCTAGAATCGTTTACACCAAATGTCTTGCAGTACAACTACATCCACTACGTGTAACACGGTGGCAGCGTCGTGCACGTGCTGCCACGTTCAAAATGTGACGGTTGACAACCAGTTGTGTGTCGGTAACGAAACCATCCTGCGCACGTACACGGCTGCCGGTGGCGCATTACTCGTGCAGAATGGTTGCTGCACCCAAACGAGTGGCAATCTCGCACACATCTGTGGTGAGTCAGGGCAAATCGCATTGAACGTTGAGAACGGCAAAGTACAGATTGACCCGAATGAAGATCTGGCAGATACAACCACCGGTGTCAGCATACGCAACAGCACCATACAGACGGGTGGTCAACTTGTTCGGATTACTGGGACCGTTGGGCAGACTGCACTGCAAGTCGCATCAGGGGATACGGACTTGAACACGGGGACGACGACGGTTGCCACGCTGACAGACGGCACAGCATATCAAACTGGTGGTCAGTACACCGGTGTGAGATCCATTGTTATCGACCCAGACAGTGTCGGGGGTGGCGGA